>Ga0214921_10000060_pt1 | contig 199954 bp, 170 predicted proteins | sample LL1505_MetaG_FD_177992 | JGI IMG/M metagenome (GOLD analysis project Ga0214921, IMG submission 177992) | Freshwater microbial communities from Lake Lanier, Atlanta, Georgia, United States - LL-1505 | ecosystem: Environmental > Aquatic > Freshwater > Lake | place: USA: Georgia | collected... | reverse complement strand
TAGGGCAAGCCCGTTTCCCTAAATAGACGACTTCAACGACGGCGACGACGGCAGTCGTCAATATGACACACTATGCGCGCAGATTTTAATTTTTACAAATAAACGCATCGTGACGATATATGATGTCAATGTTGAAGTGCTAATATCAGTATGAGCATATATGGTGTCATATAATTCTGAAATTTTGAATAATTATTTGTGAGCATATATGGTCACAAATATGTGTGTATATGCGTTTGTCTTATGGTCTCATGCTCACAGACAGCATAATCAGTAAGGGTCTGTTCATACAGATATATTATTGTTACGTATTGTCGTAACAAATATTTGTATTCATCAAAATATATTATTATATACATTAACGTAACAATCTACGTGACAATATATTCAAATGTGTTACGTATTATCGTAATACTAATATAACTTAATATTTTACATCAAACAATAACATAATATTGATGTAAAAATTAAAATCTGCGCGCATAGTGTGTCATATTGACGACTGCCGTCGTCGCCGTCGTTGAAGTCGTCTATTTAGGGAAACGGGCTTGCCCTAACCGTGGTGTTTCCCTAAATAGACTACACCAAATTAGATTTCAATAATAGATTACGGATTTTATCTTTTATATTCTTGGTGTCAAATTTTATTTCTTGATTATCATGGATTATTTTTTTTATTTTTTCTTTATAGTTTGTGTTCACTCTTACTACATTTGGTTTAATATATTTTGGTTTTGGTTTATTTATTGAGTAGTCCTTACACATTTCTTTATATGAATCGCTTGTAATGTATATATGATATCCATTAGCTAATTTCTTGCTCAATATAATATTCATTTTTTTTAACCTATATGCAATTGAACCAGGTGTTAAATTTAGTTCTCTGCCTATTTCTATTATATCTTTATTGTCAAGACAATACAACTTCCTAATATTTTCATCAATCTCATTATAAACTGTTGGTTCTTTTTTTATTGCATTACTTATGTTAAATGGAGTTTTATATTCAACTCTACACCATGTATATCCTCTTACTTTTTCCCATGTATATTTTTCAATGTATTCTATAGTTTTATTTTTTTCATCGTCAATAGTTTTTTCCTCAACTATTTCTATAACACTTAATGGTTTATATTTTTTAGTATAAATTGAACCATTTCCACTAAAATGGTCTTCTATCCTTTGAACTATATTTTGACTTCTACCAATGTAGTATCTATCGTCAACCAATTTTAATACATAAATATAATCTTTATTTGAATCTATATTGATCATAAACTAATAGATATAGTTTTTTATATTTATATTATATTTTCGTCTTCTTCTTTTTCTTCACATCAATATCTTCCACGAATTCTACATCTATCTTTTCTTCCACAACTACATCAATTTCTTTCAACTTAATACCTTTAATCTCAAATGCAGAATTCGCGTTCTTACTTTTAATAACCAAACTTGAACTTGGTATTTTGGTTTTGATAAATTGCTTGAACTGTTCTACTTTAATATCCATCTCTTTAATTAGTTCCTTTTTGTCTTGTCGGAATTTTAACCATAAATCTGTAGACAGCTCGTTGCCTTCATTATTTAATTCAATATTTTTGTCCCACCAATCATCAAAGAGAGAAAAGTTAGAGGTGACTATGTTGGAGGTTTCACTTTCTAATATTTCTCGTAACTGGTCATCCATATTTTGAATTATATTTTTTGAAATATTGATATTTGTATTCAACTCACGAATACTTTTTCGTATGTTTTTAATTTTATCATTCATCTTAAATTGTTTCTCTCTTAATGCAGTTAACTCTGTTGTATCTACATTAACATCTTCTATTAGCTTATATAATTCTTTACAAGTATACCAAACAATTCGTAAAATTTTTTTGGGATCTTCAAATAAACTCAAGTTGTTAATATAGACCATACATTGGGTTGTATTTATCCATTCATACATTATCGGTGATTTATCCCATTTATCTATTGAAGTATTGAGAGAAACTAACCAACCAAAATGTATATGCTCATTTTTCAATAAATCTTTTTTTATTTTCTCTCTTTGGTCTATTGGAACGCTCTTTTTATAATTCTTTGCATCAGCCAATATATCAAATTCTTCAAAGTGTAAATGAAAATCACCTTCCCCTGCTTGAGTATGCTTATCAACTATTTGAAATCCTTTAAAATCCATAAACGTTTCTGTCGCATAATCATTAAACTTCTTCTCACCTTCTGATCCTTTATGCGACGTGCTTTTATTTGTTAATTTTATTACACTATCTTTCAAGTTCTCAATTGCTTCTCTATTCAGTTTATTTTGGTTCTCCTTCTCTTGAATTATTATGTCACACTTTTCTCTCATTTTATCTACTTCACTTTTAACAAAATCAGCATTTTCTGACTCATAACTCTTTATTTGTTCTTTTAATCCTTGAATTACCATTTCTAATTTTTCATTTTGTTTTTTCATTTGTTCAACTTGTGTATCATAAATTTTTGAAATCTTTTCTCCCATTCTTGATGCCATTTCGCGTTCAACCAATATATCCAATTCCAATTTACAAATTTCTTCTTTATTTTCATCCTTTATTTTTTGATAAATTTCTTTTTGTGAAAACCCAATTACCGATTTTCTACCTTCTTCCAAACATTGAATTCCTATTTTTAACATTATATAATTCTCTTCAGGAGAGAAAGTTGACAAAATTTCTGGCAATATTTTGTCTTCTGGTATGGTTATATTTATTATCTTAAGTGACATAATAAATATATAATAAGAATGTATTTATATCAATTTATTTCAATTACAATCGGACTCCACCATTTCTTTTACTAATTCATCAAATGAAATTATAGGGGACCATCCTAATTCATTTTTTGCTTTTGAACTGTCTCCCAATAACTCTTCTACTTCTGCAGGTCTGAAATACCTTTCGGAAATAAAAATTAATTCGCGGCCAGAAGTTTCATCGTAACCAACTTCATTTACTCCTTCCCCCTTCCATTTAATATGAAAACCTTTTAAGGCAAACGATTTTTCAACAAATTCTCTAACGCTATGATATTCATTTGTAGAGAGAACAAAATCATCTGGGTTATCTTGTTGTAATATTAACCACATACCGTAACAGTAATCTTTTGCATGCCCCCAATCTCTCAATGAGTTGATGTTGCCAAGAACTAATTTGTCTTGCTTTCCTTTTAGTATATTTCCTAACGCTACAGTTACTTTTCTAGTGACAAAATTGTGTCCTCTTCTAGGACTTTCATGATTGAATAAAATACCAGAACAAGCATACATACCATATGATTCTCTATAATTTTTGGTAATCCAATAACTATACAATTTTGCAACCCCATAAGGTGAACGTGGATAAAACGGCGTAGTTTCTTTTTGCGGAACTTCAACTACTTTACCAAACATTTCTGATGTAGATGCTTGATAAAAACGAATTTTATTTAACGGAATATTACTTGCTCTTAATGATTCCAAAAGTCTTAGAGTGCCCATGGCATCTACATCACACGTGTATTCTGGCATTTCAAAAGATATTTTAACGTGGCTCATTGCACCTAAATTATATACTTCTAATCGTTCTAAATCTTCATAACTTCTCTTTATTTCCATCAAAACTGACAACAAGTTTGAACTATCAGTTAAATCACCATATCGTAAATTCAATTTTTCAAACAAATGATCAATTCTACTAGTTGCTATGTTAGACGACCTTCTGACTATACCCCACACATGATATCCTTTCTCTAATAATAACTCTGCTAAGTAAGATCCATCTTGACCTGTAATACCTGTTATAAATACAACTTTTGACATTATATTATTTTTGTTGTTGTTTTTATATTATTTTTCATTAATAAGTTTACACAGAAAATAAATCTTTATCTATTCCTGTCTCTTTTACTATGTTCTTAATAATCTTATTTTCATTAATAATATCATCGTTTTTACCTCCATATGCTTCTATTACTAATTTATTATATTTATCACTTTTTGATGACAAAGGATTTTCACTGTCCGGATATTTTTTTCTGTAAACCGGTAATAATTTTGAATTATTAAATGCAAGTTTTTTTATAGCCTTTCTTAATTTTGCATTATTTTCTTCATCCTTCTCCCATTTGCCATCTTCTTTCACATACATAACTTCTCTCTTTGTATCACTACAATGAACTGGTCGTTTTGTCACATCCATAGCATTTAAGTTTTTGATTAAAATATTTGAAATTCCATTTACAAACCCCAATTTGCCGACACTTTCCAAATCAGATAATTGTAAATCAATTGAATTAATAAAATCAGTCAGGTTCATTGCATCTTTACACGTTTCATTTAAAAATATTTGCAGGTTAAATGTTTTATTGTGACTGTTATTGTGAGTTTGTTGTGTTGTATTATAAGAATTATTCATATTATTATTTGGTTGAATTTGTTTGCATACCTCCATGACTATATTTTTAATATTTTCTGTATTATTCTCTAGAACAAACTTTAAAAAATTTGCATCCAATCCGGCAATAGGTGGTTCTTTTTTTTCAGTTTCTAATAAGTATTCATTACAATTCTGTTTATGTTTCCATAAACTAGAGTGATGCATATATTTTTTATTGCAAACTTCACATTCATATTTTTTTTCCATTATTTCTACTTCTAAATTCGGAACTTTTTGGAACTTTTTTGTAGTATTTGTAGTATTTTGTAACCTTTTGTGTTTTATCGTGTCAATATGTCTTTGATATTGGCTAAAACGTGACGTGTTAAAGTCACAACATAAACAATGGAACTTTTTTAGGCCTTTTGGAACTAAAATTGTAGTCATTTGTAGTATAAATAGACTACAGAAAAAGTTCCTAAATTCTTATCGCACAAATTACTTAAAAAATTATGCTAACAAATTGAAAATTATTTTTTTGGCAACCAGACGATAAATTAAAATTATGGTAACAAACTTTATTTTTCTCCAAGACTTTTCTGGATTTTTCAAAAATGGACAAAAAAAATGTCCAAAATTGAAAATCCGAAACACTTTTTGGGAAAAAAAATTTGATGTTTTATATAATAAATTCTCAAAACAACTTAAAGAATCCAAATATATTTAATATCTAAACCCACTTAAAGCCCACTCCCATAATTTATACAAAATGTTATTTTATATTCAATACAAAAGAACATTTGATGATATACAATTCAAACTATGGTTGAATCATTATAATATGTTGAAAATACCTTATAACATTTACGTTGAAAAAGAAGATCTTGGTTTTTTTACTTCTAATTATCCTTACACGAAAAACATAATAAATTATATTCCTAGTAATGTTACTCTATTAACTGAAATGGATTTTTTAATGTCATACAGTATTGGTGAAAATGATATTATGACTCTCTCTTACAACATTGATGAAAAGGAATTACTAGTTGAGAATAATACAATTGGACGTTTGTTTTATGTTCCTGTTCAATCCAAAATACTATACACTACATTTGAAATACCTGATTTCATTATTTATAAACATGAAAATCATACTAATTTTACAATAGATGGTATTAAAATCAAAAATAGTAAAGGTCAAGAAAATATTAATATGAATTTTATTAGTAATTCTATTGTATCTTTAAACATACAAAAATCAAAGGTAGCTTATGAAAATGAATATTATGAAACAAATATAATTGTAAATCATTGTTCTGTCAACAACAAAGAGACCATTTTTTTTAATAATGTATATAATGATATTCTCAGAAATATTTTTGTAAATAAAGAAAAACAATACGCAATTATATGGCACCCAAAATGTGCATGCACTACTATTACTGATATATTTTGTTTAGTAAATAATATTGAATTCAATAAAAAGGAAAACTTTCATTTATCACTTAGTTGGCTTTATAACAAATATAGATACAACGCGTATTTACAAAATATAGATACCATTTCATTCGTTAGAAACCCGTATGATAGATTCCTCTCTTCATATATTGATAAACATGTTTTTAAAAGCGAGGATGTTTATTTAGGGTTTGAAGGATACAAAGAATTCACAAGTAAATATAGTAATACACTTTACAATTTATGTCAATATTTGTCATCAGGTGGAACAATAACAAAACATTATACCTTAATTACAGATTACCATAATAGCGTTCCATATTATGAATCTATAAAAAAAAATTATGTTAAAATTGAAGATAACCTAAACAAACATTTATATGATTTTTTGAAAAAATATCATCCAGAATTAGAATCAGATTCATTGAATATTTTAAATTATTGCACAAACAATAATGTTTATAAAAAAGAACAAAAAAAAATACTAAATTGTGATAGAGATCTTTTTAAGAAAATAAAACATTTTACAACAGATGAATGGTGTGAATATTTGATAAAATATAATTTAAATTATAAAGAAATCATTGAAAATGATGAAGAATTAAAACAAATACTATACAAAATGTATGAAAAGGATTTTTTAACATTAAAATATTAACTACGTTTATATTCTCTTTTGTGTTTTATTATGCATAGTTCTCTTTTTTAAGTTTTGTTTGCCAATTTTCAGACCTTTCATTATGAACTTTTTAATCTCTTCTCTCTCATTATAAATTCTATCAACAATTGGTTTAAAGAAAAAACGAAACTGTGATTTCATTTTTCTAATTTCATCCACACATACCCAACGTATTTCTTCTTTTTCAAATATTTTTGTTTTTTTAATCACTTGTGGATCTAATCTTTTTTGTAAAAAACGTTGATTATTGTTGTAGTAAAAAGGTAGTAGTGGATCATAACTCATAGGGAAAATATGTATTCTGTAAATTGAACCATGAGGAGTTTTATTGTCAATATTGTAAGTTCCACTTCTCTCTAACATTTGTTTTACGTCTCCTTCTGAACCCAAAAAACCAGTTAACTCTTCACAACCTTCTCTTATAGCAGTTTCCACGTATGTTTCTTTATTATCAGTTCCACCACCAAAATCGGAGAACCCTGGTGCAGTGTCTTCATATTTATTCTCTTTACCGAACAAAAAATACAGTCTATTTTTATATATTGTTGTAGGTAAAATACCTGCTCCCATTTATATAAAATAAAAATATTATTATTTTATATGAATAAAACTAAAAAACAAAATAATAAGGTAAACCAAAATAAATATCAAAAAAAAACAGTGAAAATGAGATCTAGAAATAAGAATGTTGTTTTACATAATAACACGCCAACAAATATTATAAAGTTAAGCAAAGATATAGACAATTTTTTTGCGAAAGGAAATACACATAAATCTTATTCCCCTACCATTAATCAAAATCTTATTACTTTGAAAAGTATTCCTAGAAATCCTATATATGACTGTAATAATAAACAAGCATTTGAATTGAAAGAACCATTGAAAATCGGGATCCCTGGAAATATTTACGGGAAAAGTTGTTTTCTATATAATAGTCCTGAAGCTAAGAAATTTCTTTTAAGAAATTTAGCAGCAGATAAACATGTAAATCCTAATAGTATTATTCCACCAGTTCAATCACAATCAAATTGTTGGTTTAACTCAATGTTTGTTACATTTTTTGTAAGTGATAAAGGACGTAAATTTTTTCACTTTTTTAGACAACTTATGATTGAGGGGAAACAAAAAGACGGAAAAGAGATTCCTGTAAAATTAAGCAATGCATTTGCTCTTTTGAATTTTGGTATAGACGCTTGTCTAACAGGAAACAAATACGCGTATGAACTAAACACAAATAGTATTATTCATCAATTGTATACGAGTATATCCAATAATTATAAATCAAAATATCCCCTTATTGTGGATGTTGATGAAGCAGGTAATCCAATTATTTATTATATGAGTATTATAAATTATCTAAATAATAACTCTATTCAAACGCTGTTTTTGAGAGAAGCGTCAAGTAAATGGAAAGAACAACTTACTTTACAAATGAAAAAAACAAAACATTTACCACACATTGTTATCATAGAATTATTTGAAAAGGATGCAGCTATGTTTAATAAAAAACCTTTAACTTTTACTATCAATAATGCAAGATATAAATTAGATAGTGCTGTTGTGAGAGACACCACCAAACAACACTTTTGTGCTACTATCACATGTGAAAATAAAGAATATGGTTATGATGGCATGAGTTTCTCTCGTTTAACTAAATTAGAATGGAAAAACAAATTAAATTCAAGTAATTTTACATGGAAATTTCAAGGGAGTAATAATACTGACGGAACACCTTTGGAATGGAATTATACAAAATGTTATCAATTATTAATGTATTATAGAGTTGATTGAAATAACTAATACGTTATTGTGTATTGGACAATATTAGAGTCTAATACTACTTTACTAAAAGTATTCGCTGTAATATTTTTTGCATTAAAATTGATAGTATTGTTAACGACAATATCATATACGCCAGGAAATGCAAAATTCTGTAATTCAAAATAAAAACTATTAGAGTTCAAAAAATTTATAGATATATTTTGAATATTCCCAAAATTAACACTTGTTTGCCCATTTGGTAAAAAATTTTCACCGTATACATATATTTGTATATAAGTATTTAGTTGGGATGAGTATTGGGATAAACTATTTATGTATGGAGTTAAATTAGGTGCTTGTTTTTTTGTTTTTCTACAAGTATCACGAATAATATCATATCGTGATAATACATTTAACTGTGTTGGAATTGATGTCATATATTTTATATTTTTATTATAATATTGAATATATTATGCGATTTGCTATTTATTATAAAAATCCATAGTTTCGTGTTGTATTGGTTTATCAATATAGTTATGTTCTTCGTATCTGTTATGATAATGATCAACATTTGAATTCCATAAGCAAACATATCTACCAATTCTCTTTCCAACAATCCACATTTCTGGCGAACAATAATGTTCATAAAGACATTCATCTAAATTTCTTATATATTGTGATTTTGACCACCAAAAATTTCCAGCATAATGCGAAATTACATCACCGCCGTGTAAATTTACTCCCACAGCATCACAATTTTCCAATTGGGTTGAACATATTTCATGCTTATAAATATTGAAATAACTTAAATATCTAACCCAATCATTTACATTTATATTGCAATTATTATGCCTGACACCCTTTGTATGTAGATATAAAACATTAAAGTCTTCATTTAACGAATCTTTGTGTAACATGTTGATTGTTGAAACTTCATATAACTTCAAATTATTTGATATTCCAATTATTTCTATTTTCTCATCTTCAAAAATATACATATCAATTTTTTCCTGAGATAAAATATTACATTTTATTTTATTTATTTTTTCATATAATCCACTCTTTTTTATATCATCCAATAATTTGTTTAAAATTTCTTTCCAATTATTTATACAACAGACATGTATGTATATGTATGTATTCATCAATAATATATTATATATATATACACTAAACATAATATATTAATTTAAATTTGACGAAATGAACTTTTTACTTCATTTTAGATAATGAAATTATTTTTTTTCAAAAACAATTGTTTTGAATAGATTCATAACATAAGTTGGCGTATACAACCTATATGCATTCCAATCGTCGCGCGAATGTATTACTGTTTTTATATTTTTGAATATATCCATAAGTTGTTCACTTGAACTATATATTACTGCTTTATCTCCTAAAATTCTAATATGTTCTAAGTCACCGCAATTACAAGTAATTACTGGTTTATTTTTAATAGAAAATTCGGCAATAGATAATCCAAATGTTTCGCCCATTCCTCTTGCATGTATCATTGCATCGCATGTATTTATAAATTTGACCTTATAATATAAATCTAAATTCTTATCTAAATAAATAATTCTAGGATGTTCATAAAATTTATTAGTATTCATAAATAAAAAATAACTATTCTCATGTTGTTGTAAATATTGTTTTATTGCGTTATGTGTAATGTTTATATCAAATTGATCAACACCACCATGTCGTCCAAATACAATAGCATCATTTGGTATTTGAAGTTCCTTTCTTAAATTTTCATCTGTATTTGGTAAATTTACTATATGTGGTATAACTGGTATAATTGTATTATTATTTTCATTGAGTGTTTGTGAAATACTAATATAAAAATCACCTTCAGGATATTTTGTATCAAAAACGCAATGTTTTATTGTTTTGCAACTTCCCCACAAGTCTTTATTATTAAATTGATAAATATCATTGCATCCGCCATAAGTAAGTGTATAAAAAAAATCAAGTTCAAAATTCTTTATAATATCTGTCATGTCATTCATTTCATTTATTTCTATTATTTGAAATCTTTTACTAAATTTATCATACGAATACCTTTGTTTAGGGAATCCTATCCTTTCCTGTGTTTGTTCATTAAAACATATTATATAACTTTTATTATGCAATATTTCTTCATTATATTTTGCATAATCATAAATTGCTACTTCTGTTCCACGCTCAGTAAAATGTCTAACAAAAAATCCAATATTCATTCAATTAATATATATATTCAGTATTAAATATACATTAAATTAAACGATTCATATAGGTCCATAATCATCTTCTTTTTCAGTGGTTTTCCCTTCTATATTTTTTTCAGCCATTTTGTATGCTACTAGTGCTAATATAATTCCTATAATAGAACCCCATATTACTTGAATAATTGTATGATGATTATCTATTACTCTTTGAGTTAAAGTAACTATTGTTATAAATAAGTATAAAATGAATATCTTTATGTCGTGCAGTGACAAATAAATAAATATAGTTGACATTAAAACGGATTGAGAGTGTGCAGACGGCATACCAAAAATATCATATGGAATACCATGTTTATAAATAAAACGCTCTTTATTTTTCATCATAATTTGAAATGTTTTTGCGTCAATAGAAGGTCTTGGTTGTTGAATAATCCCTTTTAAAACTATATTTACTAATAAACTGATTATCAAAAATAAAATATAATAAAATAAAAAATTATATTTATTTCTTAATAGAAAAATGGTAACTATTAATAGTAACAGTGGACCATTTTGACCTATTTTTTGAAGTATTGTAAACATTTTATATATTATATATTTATTATATTAATATTGATACAAGCAATCACAAATTAAAGTGATTGCCCAATCTAATCCATTCAAATCTAAAACATTTCCTTTATCATTTAATAATTTAACCGCCATTCTTTCAATGTTAACTGGACCAAAATAAGTTCTAATATTATCTTGTAATGCACCGGTTAATTCAACTATAACATTTCCTGTAACAAGATTAGATGTCTTGACAGGAATAATAGCTAATATGTCTGGACTGGTAGGCGCTCTGTATCTAAAATTTGTAATGTTTTGATTTTTATTAATTTCATTAATTGTATATATTTGTGCTTGGGTTAATGTTCTAGGTGCGCTTGGTAAAACTAACTGCGTTTTAGTATAATTCGCATTATATTTACCTGCAATTAATAAGCCATTATCGGTTATATCACCCTGATCATCTAGCAACGAATCATAATTTGCTTCTTTAACAATTTGTGTCAAATTAGATGTACTTCCATTAATAATTGTGCTAGGCAAATCCGGAGAGAAATAATCAGGAATTTTTAAATTAGGAGAATATTCTGTAATAGAAACTAAACTGTTATTAACATGATTTTGATTATAATCGTCTACTACCAATATCAGGTATTTAGTTCCCACTAGATCTAAAACAGACGACGCTGTATTACCAGTTGAAACAACTTTTTCATAAGGAACTCTATAACCCATCAACCATCCCAATGTTTGATTCAAATAATTATTGTTATTAACACAATTTAGATTACAGTTCAATTTTGCTGTAAAATCAAAAAAAGTAATAATTGTTGTTTCTGATACGGTAAACTTATATTGCGAATTATTTATTGCTACTCCAAATAAATTTAAACTAATTTTACCAGTATTTATATTGTAGCTAACAATTTTATTTTGTGAATTTTCAAAACCTGCTTTCGCAAAGGCAGTATTTAATGTTTCTACAAATTGTGTTGAGTTGTAATTTCCAGATGGCATAGTAATGATAACATTATCGTTTCCATTTGTTATCCATAAACATGTATTGTTGTATATAGGATCAATCAAATACCAAGAAAAAGGTATTTGACACGAATATAATCTCATTGATAATACATTCTTTAATGTGTCTGATAAATCCAACGTATAACTGGTAGATGCGCTATTCAATCCACTAAATTGACGAAATTGACTATCTAAGTTTACAAAACGTGAAATTGTATTTTTCAAATTAGGATTTAATGAATCTTGTTTTACAGCTACGTTGAATGTATCATTTACGCCTAATTGTTGTCTCGTCATAGGAACATGTTCGTCGCCAAAAACATCAATCTTTTGTTTTCTATCAGTGATTTTATTAGTTTGATTTTCATCACTTTGGGTTAAATACTCATTTTCATATCTATCCTGAATTTGTTTTTCTCCACTTGGATAAATTGCTGAACTACTAGTGTTGTTATCATCATTATTATCATTATTATCATTATTTGCATCATCTGTATCGTATAATCCTTGAGAATATTGTAATAATTGACTTTGAATACCTTGAAAAAAAGTAGACAACGTTGGGTTATTATCTTTGAATTTTTCTATGAAAGATGATGTTGCTTCTAGTATACTAGTTGGATCCAAATCATTCAAACCAACTATTGCCATTAATTCACTCACTGTATAATTAGAAACATTTGTATCAATAGTCATGTAAGTTATGTAATAATGTATTAATATTATAAGTAAATATGTTTTTATAATATTATCTATAATATTCAATAAATAGTTCTCTTAAAGTTCGTATCATGTTTTTATTTTCACAAATTGAATGGCGTTTCATTATTTTTTCCGTTATAGATGTAAAACCCGAACCACGTTTTAAATGAGCTTTTCCTTTGAATAAAATATAATCAAAAATACTTACAAATTCCTCATTCAAAACTAACAATTGATCCCTACTTAAATGATAGTCGCTTTTATAAATATATCTGTTATAATTTCCTTCTTGATAAATTCTGTAATACTTATCCATACAAGGTCTATTTTTTACTAAGCCTATACCTTCAATTTTATTTTGAGTATTATTCATTTCTACAACAAAAACATTTGCATCTATACAAATATTTGGCGGAAATTCTAGCGGTGTTCCATAAATACATTGTATTTTATGTTTTGTTCTATAATTTGAATTTTCTTCCCACGTTTCGTCATTAAATCTTGTAGAAACTAGGTAAGCTGCCATAATTATCTTTAAAATTATATAATTATTACTATTGTTTGTCCTACATATTATTTTACATATACGTAATTCAATTTTAATTTTAATTCTAGTAAGAATTATAATCATATAATTCAATAAATTAACTGATGAATAATATTGAATGTTGTATTTGTGGCCCAGTTAAAAATTGTGGCCCTTATTTAGATAAAGTATTAGAAAATATAGAAAAAATAGGTAGTCTTTTTAAGGATTATAAAATTTTCATATTTTATGATCATTCCAATGATGATACACTTGATAAATTAATAAATTACCAAAAAATTAATGAAAGATTGGTCCTATTTATAAATAAAAAAGTTAAATCAAACTATAGAACTCATAATATAGCATATGCACGAAACCATTGTTTAAATTATATAAGAAATAATCAAAATAGGTTTTCATATTTTATTATGATGGATTTTGATGATGTCAATTCTAAAAACATAAACACTGACATTTTACCAAAATATTTCATGAGAGATGATTGGGATGGTTTATCATTCAATACAAGCCCAAAGTATTATGATATATGGGGATTATCTATAAAACCATATTGTTTTAGTTATAATCATTTTGAGCAAAATCAATACAATAATTATCATACGATTCAAGATTTTATTACAAAAAAATTAGAAGATTTACCAGAAGGGGAATTATTGAAATGTATTTCATCTTTTAATGGGTTTTCTATATACAGGACTGAAAAATTTTTAAATAGTTACTATGATGGTAGACTAAGATTGGATATTATACCAGCAAAATTTATTAAAAAACATGCAGTAGCAGCAAGGTCTAACATCATTTTACAAGACTATGGTCATGTTAAAGGAAAATACGAAGATTGTGAACACAGGTCATTTCACGCACTAGCTATTACTCAAGTAGATGCAAAAATAAGAATATCACCAGAGGTGTTATTTTATTAATTTTTATATATTTCACGTCTTTCCCATAAGATATTATACCTTGATGTATTGTTTATTCTATACATTTCATATCTTTCAGAATCATATTCTGGATAGGTAGTTGAAAAAACAAACCGTTTTTTATAACTTATCAACCCAAAATTTCCACTATCGTGTAACAAATCAATATTTATATTATTATATAGTTTATTACAATTTATTATGTCTCTCAACAAAGAAGGACCTGTAGGATGTAAAGGACCTTCGCCATAAAAATTATTTTTTACATTTTCAACTATTTTATTTATAGCTTTCAATAATATTTCATTTCCCGATTTACAAACTAACAAAGCATTGTATATACCACAATTCCATCTATCTTTCACTAAATGTTCTGCTTCAGTTAATTCTATTAATCTAAAATTATTAATACATTTTAATTTTATATCCAAATATATTCCTCCATTTTTATATAAAATACAATAACGCCATAGATCTGCCTTATAAGCTCCTGGAATTAAACGGTTATATGCATCTAAAACATTTTCATCAAAATTATTTTTTATGAAGTCTCTACAATCATTATCATCAAATAAAAAATGATTGAATCTAGGATTCATTTTTTTTAATTCTTCAACTCTTGATTTCATATTTTCAGGAAGATCTTTTGTTCTCCAAGTTTGATAAATATCCAAAGGGATTATACTATTGTAAACCGGTTTAAAAAAAGTATATGGCCTATTAAACACTTGATATTTAAGATTTTTTAAATATTTTTTATTATTATTTATTTTTTCTAATGAACCGGGTGTTTTCGTTAAAATAAATTTACTCATTTATCTATTCTTTATATAATATTCAACAAAAAATATCCTTTTATATATAGACATTTCTATTTTTCCAAAGTATGCTATAATGTGATATTTTGGAATTGTTTTCTCGTTCGTTTATATGACCAGTATACGATTTTAGTATTGGTGTATTTTTAAAAAATATATATTTCAGATCACTATTTCCTAAAAATTCTTTGTGATTTAAATCAATATTTATAGATAAATTATTTTCATTAATTATTTTTTTCAATAGTATTGGTCCAGTAGGTTCTAAAAAACTTTCTCCGTAAAATTTATTCTCTACATTTTCAACTATTTTATTTATAGCTTTTAATAACAAATCATTACCAGGTTTACATACCATTAATGCATTATAAATTGAACTTTCATCATCATCTAAAACAAAATGTTCATCTTCCATTAGATTAATAAAACGAAAATTATTTAATGGTCTGTATTTAATATCTAAATACAGACCGCCTCTTTTATATAAAATACAGTATCGCCAAAGATCTGCCTTGTATGCACCAGGAATTAAGCTTTTGTATGCATTCAAAACACGTTCGTCATAGTTATTTTTAATAAATTCAAGACAATCGTCATCATCAAATAAAAAATATTTGAACCTTGGATTTAATGCTTTGATCATTAAAACTGTTTTTGCCATACCAAAAGGTAAAATTTTACTGTGCCATGTTTGAAATATATTTAATGGTATTGTAATATCATAATTTTGTTTTAACATATATTTATACAATATACAATATACAATTAAATATATTTGTTCATCAGTTACGAATTGTTTTTTTATTTTTTGAATTTAATCGCCTCCTTAAATATATTTTTTTAGTATTATTTGCATCATTAGATCTAACTTTTTCCTTTTCATAAAAAATGAGAAATAAAGTATTTAAATCCTGAAAGGTAATGATACTTTTATCAAAGGTTATAGTGTCAATGTTTTTTAGAGTAGAAAAAAATGTGTCATTATAATGATCAAATTTTTTACTATTCAAAAATATGTTTATATCCTCTGGATTCAATGTTATATTGTATTTTATTATTGACAATAAAGAATAATTATTATTACTTGTTAGTGATTTTTTTTTTATTATTCCTATTATTTCTTCTCTTGAAATAATATTTGGATTTTGCAAAAAAAAAACTTCTTCTGTTACTTTTTCAATATCGTTACTTTTATTAACATAAATAATATTCATATTGATCGTATAAATATCATCTTTATAAAATTCACTGTAAGGCTTATCATTATTTTCAAAATCATTAATCCACGAATCGTCTAAGTCATCTTCTTCTTTATCATCAAACATAATTATAGCAAAATATTGTGTTATAATTCAACAATATTTTTCATACATTTTTTAAACTAATTAATTATAATTTTCATAACTATTATTCATATAATAAGCGTTTTCATAAGATTTTTTTATGTATTCTTCCATGTCTTCATCTAATTTTTCAAAATAATCATAATCATAATTTTGAAAAAGGAACATTTTATCATATTCTTCTATTCCCCATTTTCTAATATGTTCATATTTTCTGGTTTTGTATAAATCTACTAATCTTTGAAATACAAAATAAGGTTCTTCTTCACGGGTATCTTCATTATCATTTTTACTACCGTAACCCCAAAGTATTTTTTTTGTTTCCTTATCGTATTTAATACAAACGGATCCATAGGGGACGGATTCTTCATTTTTATCATTTTCATTTATCATATGCTCTTCATTTTTACCGTTATTGATTACGTCAACAAAATTTGGTTTATTTTTATTATTATCTGTGTTTAATTCATTTTTATCTTTTTTTTTTATTTGTAATTCTGGAAATTCTGTTAAACTGTCTAATGATTTTACAAATTTTTCATCCTTCTGTTTTTTATTTCTCTCTTCATTAATTACTTTACTAACAAATCTATTTGTTTTAAAATTATTATCTAAAGGTTCATATTTTTTACTGATAGAATTTTTGTAGTTATTGTTTTTAATTCCACTATTATCCTTCAATAAATCAAATCTCTTTGTTGAATTCATTTTATAAGTTTGTTATTCTCAATTTAAATGTCTTTATATTTGATCTTATTTTATATTTCATTTTTTTTTGTAATTTAAAGTTTTAAAGATTTTACGAGACATTCTTCATTCTTTACTAATTATATATAAAAATATAAATTACATAATTAATACCAAAAGAAAAAATATAAAATCTTGATAACCAGATTTTATATTGCGTGCTAACTGTATAATATCATATTTAAATATCATCAACATCAATTTCATCTTCTTCGTCAAAGGCAACAACTAGTGTTGTTTTTTTATTTGCATTATTTTGATTTTGTGTTAATTCGTCTTCTACTAATTTTATATATTCATCTGTTCTTTCGTCAATAAACAGAACATCATCTTCTGATATTTTTTTACCATTATCGTTATTGAATAAATTCCAATTTTCATTTACAGTATTTTTCAATCTATCAACGTCAATAGGCGAATACACCTCTAATAAATCACAATTTTGAAATTTTGTTTCACTAGTTTTTTCTGATTCCCATTCACGTAATCCGATCAATAACCAACTATTATTTCCAATCAAATTATCTCTTTTACCACGTCCTCTAAATTTGCCTCTTATGTGACATAAACGTGTATTACCGTCTATACACAATACATGACACATACCATTTCCTAACATTTTACTAACCTGTGCGTAAAGCTCACATTCATCATTTGATAATCTTATATTAGCACTTTGTTTTGGAGCATTTGCAAACTTTCTTGCTTGACCTTTTGTTTTACTTCCACCAGTTGTATTTTTAACCATGATTTATAACTTTTTTACATTTGTATATGGTATTTGTTTTGAAATCAATTTTTTTTATAATTAATTATATTTTATATTTAATTTCACATTTTATTATGGTTTAGAAAGATTTTAATGAGTTTTTTATCTATTATTATATTATAATGACCGCTTGGAACGATTTCGTTAAAAAAATTTATCACGAAGGCCACAATAAAGATAGCAACTATAGCTTCAAACAAGCTTTAAAAGATGCTAGTGCGCGTAAAAGTGAAATGGGCACTAGTTCTACAATGGGTAAAATGTCCAAAAAAAATGATACTGAAATGGGAATGGAAGTGAAATCAAAAAAATCAAGAAAAACTAGAAAAAGTAGAAAGAACTCAAAAAAGAGTAGAAAAAACAGAACCCATCGTCGTAAGTAAAACCGTCTATATATATTTGTTGTTTAATAATAAATCATACAATTCTTGTTGTTGTTCTATAGTAACATGCGATAAACATAACAAGTTTTCAAGACAATCATAATCTTTTTTATCTTCAAAAGAATCACGATATTTATTATATTCATCTCTACATGTCATGATATTAATATTATTATTACTATTACTATTATTGAAGCTACTGCAATTCATATCCATATTTTTAAATAAAAATTTGAAATATCTATGTATTACAGAGGATTTTTCTTGAACATTGAACATTTTTATCATATAATAAGTAATATTCAAGAATAAACTATTCAAACTGAAAGTTTCCCAAACAGTATATTGATAATTTTCTAACAGCATTAATAAATACAATTTCCAATTCAATTTTTCTGGAATAATATTTAAAAACTGGATATTTTCTTCTATTCTAGTTTTTATCTGTGATTTCCATTTTATTTTGTTATCATCTTTGAATTTATCTGAAAAATTTTTCAGATAATATACATTATTCAAATAATCATCTATTATATTATCCAAATCTTTATAAACACTATAAAAATTTTTGTTTTTTATCAATTGTTTTGAGAAATATAAATCAAAATGTTTATTCCCATAATATTCAATACTTTCAATTATCATAATAAATTTATCAATATATGTTTCAATTTCTATATATTTTGATAATTTTTGCAAATTACCATCTTCACCTATATCCTTTTTTGAAACTCCAAAATCTTTTCGCAGTAAACACTTATCAAATTTCTCAAAAAAAATAGTAAATTTTCTATTATAAAGTAAGTTTTTAGATGATAAATCCAAAAATAGAACTTGGTTATCAGCCAAAAATAATAAATCATTAAAAAAACATTCATATTCATTAATAAAATCCCAAAAAATCAAACTAGTTCGGGGTTTATCGGGGAAAAGACTAGTATTGTTTATGTGATTGTGATAAAAAAAACGATCAATAAAAGGGAACATATTATTAATTTTATATTTTAGTAAAACGATTTTTTTGGTATTACTTTTATTGTCATCATTGTTATATGAATCTAAATTAATATTCATCTTTTCTAGTATTACTTTATTTGCTTCACAAATCTTAACAAAGTCGTGTTTTTGTATTGTTAAAAAACGATAACCTAACTTATTTAGTTTTTCACTAACTTCTATTTCATTTTGAACAAAAAAGGTATATTCTACTATTTTTGATTTGTATTTTTCGGTTTTTAATAGAACTGATTTCATTTTTTCTTCTTTGTTTGCAAGAGAACGTATATTTTGTAAAGAATCTACGTTAATTCCAAATTCCATCATTATTTATGTTATATTTTATATGTTATAATATAATAAAATCTATTTATCTGTTTTTATTTATTATCATAAAATATCTATTTTTATACGTTTTTTTAACTTTATTTTTGATCTCATCGCAAGATACAACATTAAATTTTATCAATAATTCTATTTCTTGTTTTAATAATTCAATATGTTCTTTGCAGAATTCTGTAAACCCAGTAGAGGGTTTATACGACGATTTATTTAAATTCAAAGTTATATGATTATCCATTGCATCTAGCAATTCTTTTTGTGTTCCAACGTATGTGCAACGCGTGCGTGGTTCTCTTTTTTCGGTTCCTTTTTTTCTAAAATAATATCGCGCGCTTGTAAACATTTTATTCAAAATATCTCCGTCATAACCCAAATCAGTTAATCTTGTAGATTCTTCTAATATAAGAGTTGAATTGATATCAAGCCACAATTCCCAAGCATCCTTGAAATCTTTTCGCTCGTCATATTGATGAATTTTTGAAAAGTTATACAGTTCTTCTATAAAACCATCTGAAAATTTGTAGCGATATATTTTTATTTTTTCGTTTTTTTCGTATTTTTCATCATGGTTTCTCTCATAAAGATCATCTACATAATAATCCATAAATTTAGTATTTCCCGTGTTATTTGATTCACAATTCGCGGTCTTCTCAAATGTATCAAGTCTATTATTAATTGTTCCATTAATATTAGCAGGGATATCACAATAATTGAAATTGCTAATAACATCGTATTGGTTTCTATTAAGTGTTTCATAATTCATTTTTTTTGTAAGTAATTTAAATGAACTTTTATATTTCAATTTTTTTTTATAATCATTTATAATATGTTTCTAATTTATGTACAATACAATTTCATTATTTAGTCAACCATATTATGATCCATGTAGCCAATGTTACTTAAACATCGTAACAATGAATTTTCCGCCACGAGGTCCACTTGCAAAGATAACCAGACGAGTAAAAATATATCCACTTAGTGAATTCAAACAATTCAATAATTGCGGCCGTTTACAAAGTTGTGGACTTGGATTACGATCATTACGCTTTTTGAATGGGTTTAGTTATAATAATTCATACTCATGTTCGGATCTCATGACTGTAGATGAAATACCAGATCTATTTTCATTTTTATTATCTAACGGTTATAGTATTGACACAAGTATTACCAAAATGATGAATCAAAGCTCTATAAGATATAATACAAACAATTCAAATGAATTGATTGCATTGATTACATATCAACCAATGAATTTTAAAAAAAATTGAAAGTTATTTATCATATTATTATAGTATTATATGATAAATAATAAAATATGTTTGAAAATTTAGATATACCTATTCCTAGCGTTGTATACTCTTATGATGATATAAAACAAAAAGAAATACATGATTATTTGATAGAACTAACAAATAATGAACAACAAAAGAAAGCATATGTGATTGCCTATAAACATCTTGGATCATCATTTAATATTTACAAAAGTAATGGTTTTAAAGAGTGGAAAAACAAACAAGGTTGATATACAAAATGTAAATTTTACACTTTTCTTGTAACTAAGTAAATTCGTATATGTTATTTTTTTTCATTATTATTAGTGACACTGTTTGTTGGAATATTCACCGGAGATTGAAAATTATCTAATGACTTATTGACACGATTCGTAGTATTCATTTTTTCCTTGACTAATTGTTTATAATTTTTACTTGCTGCATTTATGGTATCAGCAGAAGCGGCGATAATTTGATTCGTTGCACCTGACGCAGCTAAAAAAGCTTCCCCTGCGTTACTAAGTGATCTAACTGTCCCTATTACAATCCCCACTCCTGGTATTTCTTCTGCTGTGTTCAAACCAATTTTTACAGCTGATTCGCCTATTTTTGACATAGCCTTAGTCCCTACTTTGATAGTTTTATCCAATAAAGGTTCAATAAAAGGGCTTGCTGCTTCAATTGCAACAGCTCCAAATTTAGATGCTTCATTGATAATTTCTCTCATTTTTTCCTTATTTTTAGGATCAGCCAATGCAACTTTTATTTGTTCCAATTTCTCATTTATATTTTGTGTATTGGATAAGTCAACACCAAGTAATTTTCCGATGTCTTCAATACCCTTTAATATCAAACCTCCTGCTAGTTCGCTAGTTTTTTTCAACACTGGAAAATTTTCTAAATTGAAACTGCTTTTACGTTCTTTTTTTACTTCATCCATAATTTTATCGGCTCTTTTATCACTAGACAAATCATCTCCACCTACTATCATGATATTTTTATAGTTGTATTTATTACGCTTTGTATTTTTTTTATTTACATTATGTTTTGTTTTTTTAGTTACTTTCATCCTTTTTTTGTTAGTCATGATATATTATAGTTAGTTTTTATTTTATAGCTTGTTCATTTTTTTAAAATCAGCAAATGTCAAAGCGTATTTCTTATCTACTACTTTTTTATCCACTTTTTGTAATATATTAAAATTCACAAATTTTCCTTGATACGAATATCTATTTGCCCTTTCTTTTAATAACATTTTTTCATTTCCATTACCATCTTTTTTGCTGTCTTTTAAATTTATATTTGCCATGCGATTTTGTGGTATGCTATTTTTTGGAGGAGGTGCTGTGTTTACACGGCCCGTTCCTGCCTCTTTATTATAACTTTTAAATTTAGCAAAAACATCCTTGGGTTTTGACTTATTGTTAGGGTTCATTTTTTCATTTTCTTGAAGTTCTTGCAATTGTTTCATTTGTTTTTCTTTTTCATCTAATTTTCTTTCGTAATCCTTCAATTCTTCTTCCATATCAATATACAATGGTCTATAATTATATGTTATTACATATTTCCTAACAACAGTCTCTAAATATCTATAAGGAATTGTTAGATCTGAATAATAATCAAAAGCTAGCTTATCATGGTTATAAAACATTAAAACATTACCTAATGGCGTATGTTCAATAATATATTTATTTTTGAATTGTTTCAACTGCTCGTCTATAATGTATTGCTGTGCTTTTTCTTTCAAGTCATCTGAATTAGATGACTCTTCTTGCAATTCTTGCAATTGCGTGTTATTCAACTTTATTTCAGATTCTATTGAATCTTGTATTTTTTTCATAATTGATTCATCTTTTTTGATTTTTTGTTTTGATATATCACTAAGAGTATCATCAATATTAAGTTCGGATAATTTCATATTAAGTTCTTCTATTTTCTCATTTAAAACATAAATTGACTCTAATTTTTTGTTATTTTCTTCTTTTTCAAGTTGTCGTAATTTTGTTTCTTGTATTTCTAATTCTTTATCAGTAAAGACATATTCATTTTTCATGCCACGCACTTTTGTCAAATATTTTTCTTCGTAAGGGATTTGTGGTTGTTTTTTGGGTTCTTCTATTGGCAAAGTAATTTGATCGGGGAATTCATCTTTGTTATCTTCGTCATCGTATTCGTCATCATCGTTCAATAAATGTTTGTTATAGGCACCATAAATAAATAAAACATGTGAAATAAAAAAAATCAATAAAATAATTAAATTTATGTCAATCATATCAAAATCAGTTTCTTCGTAATTATTCATAATTTGAGGATCTGTATATATTTATAAAGATCATTTTAAGCATTTTTTACTGCGAATTTCTTATTTCATCCATTCTTTGTTGAAACAATTCGGCAATATCTTTTGATAAATCTGGTAATTTTATTAATTCATACGTTTTTTCTTCATTGTCCGGGTGAAGTCTTACTAGATACAAATCAGTAACCTTTTTATCATATTTTTGTTCTAAAATCGCTTTATAAGTGTTCAATTGTAAAGCATAATGCCAAAAGTTTGAATCAGGCATGTGACTGATGCAGTAGGTTAATGCATATTTATTAAAAGTATTGACTCTTGTTATATCTTTTGCACGTTTCCAGTCATAAATACTGAGAGTCCCATCTGGATTCTCATATACCATATCAATAGAACCTGCTAATTTTAGGTCTTCATGATAAACTGTCCATTCTGTTCGGTAAGGTTTTAATTCTGGCGTATCCTTGACAAATTCAATAAAATATTTCCATTCTAAACTTTTTTGTTCATGAAATTTATTGAAACTATCAATATAATCACACTTGTAAATTTGATACAGTTCTTTGTGTGTATAGTCACACTGTATGCGTTTATCATTCATAAAGCATTCTATTTCAAAATGCATGTCTGTTCCTGCACCTGAAACAGAAGCACCATTTGCGTTCCATTTTGTTTTTATTTCTTCTGGGGTCATACCCCAGTATTTATGCCCCTCTTTCCAATTTCGGCCTTTCATCATATTCTTTATCACTGCATCTGCGTCAAAATGAGGAAAATGACTATGATTCCATGTTGTCACCGATGTATATTTGACTTCAGCATCAGTTTTGATTTGATATTTATGACCTTCTTCAAAGAATTGAATGTTTTCATCGCGAAGATGTCTATTTTTATGGGATAAAACGTTCGTGAGAAGTGGTTTTAATAATTGTTCACGGTATTTGTTTGATTGCATAATAAGAGTTATTTATAATAATTTAACTCTTATTATTTTATTAATATTTTTCAATTTTTTTATAATATACCTTTAGTTTCTAGTTTTTCTTTTAGTGTTTTCATTTCATTTTTGAGATTTTTTATTTCATTGATTAGAATTGGTATTAACCCATTGTAGTTGACCGTTTGTGTCTCATCACCATCTTTCTCTCCACTTACCAATTCGGGATAAATTTCTTGTAATTCATGGGCAATTAAACCAATGTCTTGTTTCTTTGTTTGTTTATTCATAAAAGTGACTGGATTTAAATAATCAACTTGAAATTTATTGTCCAGAGATTTTACATTTTCTTTAATACGATAATCAGAAGTAAGTAAAACATTATTTGCATAAACGGCATTTAAGGCATATACATTATTACAATAAATATTGTTATTTGTGTTGTTTACATTACCATTTCCACCTGTAGCACCAGTTGCACCTGTCAAAAATAAATTGTATGCAATATTATTTTGTGAAATGGTTGGTATAGAAGTTGTGTAAATATATCCACCAGATGCGCCACAAGCACTAACATATTGTCCTGATGATGATAATGATACTGAATACCAATTAGCAGATGGTGCAGATGATTGACTCCAAGATACCCCATAATTGGTTGAAACCCAAATACCTACAGTTCCTGTATTAATATTATTAACAACAGCACTTTGATATTGTCCTGAAGATGATAATGATACTGAGTACCAATTAGCAGATGGAGCATTTGATTGAACCCACGACTGACCATAATTGGATGATGTATAAATGCCAGCACTACTAACAGCAGTTATATATTGTCCCGATGCAGATACATCTACGGAAATCCAAAATACGGAAGGAGCAGAAGATTGAATCCATGACTGACCATAGTTGGATGAAATCCAATTACTACGCTCACCACGTGTAATCGCACTTTGATATTGTCCTGATGCAGATACAGATACTGAATACCAATTAGCATTTTGAGAATTTGATTGAACCCACGATTGTCCATAATTGGATGAAGTATAAATACAAGCATTACTACCACCACCATAAACACAAGCAGTTTGATATTGTCCTGACGCAGATACAGATACTGAATTCCAAAGAGTAGAAAGAGTGTTTGATTGAACCCATGAGTTACCATAATTGGATGATGTATAAATAAATCCACCATTAACAACAGCAGTTTGATATTGTCCTGACGCTGATAATGATACTGATTTCCAATTACCAGAAGGAGCAGATGTTTGAATCCATGATTGACCATAATTGGATGATGTATAAATAGCTCCTCCATTAACAAGAGAAGTTTGATATTGTCCTGAGTCCGATGTAGATATTGAATACCAACTAGCAGATGGCGACGATGTATTTTGAATCCAAGAAGTATTCCCAAATTGGGTCATATCTACCCCATAAGGCATATTGGTGGTAATCACACTACTATCTGGTAATATAATTGCTCCATTCATATACAAATTATTTGGTATTCCTACATCAGCACTTGAATAAACAGTTCCACTTGGACCCACTGGTGGATAATAAGGACCAGTAATTCCAGTGATACCTGTATATGCAGTTGGTCCAGTAAGTGTCCAGTAACTAGAAATTGGTCCAGTAAATCCCTGCGATCCATTAGGTCCAGTAACTCCCTGTGGTCCAGTAAATCCAGTAAATCCCTGTAGACCAGTGGATCCAGTAAATCCTTGTGGACCAGTAATTCCGCTTGGTCCAGTAAATCCAGTAAATCCAGTAAATCCCTGTGGACCAGTAGATCCAGTAAATCCCTGTGGACCAGTAGATCCAGATGGTCCTGTACGGCCTGTAGCTCCTGTATTTGCTGCAGTGCCTCCTATACCTTGTAATCCCTGTGGACCAGTTGGTCCAGTGAATCCGGTTGTTCCAGTAAAACCAGTAAATCCTTGTGGACCAGTAGTTCCAGTAAATCCAGTTGGTCCAGTAAAACCGGTTGGTCCGGTAAATCCAGTAGATCCAGTAAATCCAGTAGATCCAGTTGGTCCCGTAAATCCAGTAAATCCTTGTGGACCAGTAAATCCAGTTGGTCCCGTAAATCCAGTAAATCCGGTTGTTCCAGTAAATCCAGTAAATCCTTGTGGACCAGTTGGTCCAGTAAATCCAGTTGGTCCAATAAAACCGGTTGGTCCGGTAAATCCAGTAGAACCAGTAAATCCAGTTGACCCAATAAAACCGGTTGGTCCCGTAAATCCAGTAAACCCTTGTGGACCAGTGAATCCAGTTGTTCCTGTAAATCCAGTAAATCCAGTAAATCCGGTTGTTCCAGTAAAACCAGTAAATCCCTGTGGACCAGTAAATCCAGTTGGTCCAGTAAATCCAGTTGGTCCAGTAAATCCAGTAAATCCCTGTGGACCAGTCGTTCCTTTTGGACCGGTGGCTCCTGTATTAGTAGCAGTTCCTGCTATACCCTGAAGACCTTGTGGACCTGTTGGACCAGTAAATCCTTTTGGACCTGTAAATCCTGTTGGACCAGTGGTTCCACCTATAATGAGACCATCAACTAACAAATTACCACGTATTTCAACATTATTATTTATTTTAAATTCACTTTCAACTACTATTCTGGAATTGGGTTCGCCAACTTGATTAGTAATAATTAAATTATCTGTAGTAGTTACATTGTTTCTTATTATATTATTATTAGCAGCACGATTAATACCACCATATCTTCTAAAAGACATTTAATATAAATATATATTTGATTTTAATATAAATACACATACATAAATAAATTATTTAATCAAGTAAATCTATATATAGAGAGAAAAAAATATAAGCAAATTAGGGTTATATTTTTTAAAAAACAAAAATATTTAGCTATTATAATGGGGTATAATATTGAAGTATCTTTCAATACGTTGAAACACAATATTTCTGAAACACAAGATCTTATTGTCAGCATAGCACTTGAAAACGGTTGTAGTTATTATTACAATGATTTTGAATTTGAAAATAATCTTCGTTATAATAGAAATCACTGCGTAATTACATTAAATTTTCAAAATTATAATTCTGATATAGATTACATTGTTAAATTTCTTAAAATAATTAGAAACATAAAAGGAATTTACGTTGAATCTATTTATGATAATGATACAAACAATATCTTATTTGCCTCCAAATTTTATCTCACTCAAATGATGGATAAACACATTGCTAAAATGTATAAATTGAATAAGAGAGAGAGAAGTTATTCAGAAGATGACACACTGATAATGAATACAATGCAAAAACATAATCAAACGTCTAGTAATAAATTAAAATGTTCTTCGTGAATGTCCGTTGTTTCTATGACGTCTTCTTAATGTTTTTCTTGCTGACGATGGAGAACGTCTATGTTTTCTATAAACCTTATAGGTTAGATGTGTTTTTGGTTTTTTATGACTTTTATGCTTACGTGTTTTGGTTTCATTCAAAATTAATGGAATAAATAATTCTTCTTGAGGCTGTGGACTTGATATATGTGTATAATAATCATCACTCATTTCAGGTTCATTATCAAAATGGACACTTTTTTTGTTTTTTAACAAAGAATAACTATTATTATGTAAAATAGATTTAGGTATATCATCATTTATTTCTAGTATTTTGTAATCGTGTTTCGGACGCTTACTCAAAAAGTCTCTGTATAATCTTTTATCTAACATATTATTTTCACTAGGAATGTTTAATAGTTCTGCTAATTCATCATTATTCATATTCATTTCTACATGTCCCTTTGTTCCGTTATCATCAATATCTAAAGAGAGATTTGCATTTTCACCATCATAATCTGCATCCCAATTTACTTCATTATAATAATTTTTATTGTTTTTATGAAAAACTGTTTTTGTAATTCCTTTGTTTTTTATAAATGTGTCCAACATAGTTTATATAGAAAATATAGATTATTTTTTTATAAATATATAAATAATGGAACTTTCTTTTACAGAAATGGAAGATACAGGGAATGTAGAAAATTATAATACTTATTATGATGATTTGATTCCACAAATAGTAAATACACAGCAAAAGTTGCATTATAACAATCAAAACAATGTTCCAAACAAACAAATAGTTAATAATACAATTAAAACACAACAACCGAATCCAATATTAAAACCAAAAAGAAAATCTGTTTCATATGACGATATTCTCTCTTCTATGAATACAGTTGTCATTGATGGTAAATTAGAATTTGTTAGAAAAAATAATTTGCAAAATATTGTAGAAAATCAGCAACAACAACAACAAAACAAAAAACATGTTACATTTAATCAGCAGCAAAACAATCTACAACCTCAAATTAATAAAAACAGTTATATATACAATAAATTTTTCAAAGGCTATAAAGAACCAGATCAGATTCAAAATGAACAACCTATGCGACCATTAACAAAAAATGAATTAATTAAACAACTAATTATTAATAAGGTAAATGCAATCAACGAGAGAAACCGCATTGCTCAAATTAAATCTACAAAATTATCATTCAATAATAATAACAATAGAAACATAGTAATCAATTCTAGGCCTATTCACAACCCCAATGGTATGAACCATTTATTCAATTTAAAATAAAAACATTTAAAGAAATAGACATATGAAATGTGTCCGGTTTTAGCTCAGTTGGCAGAGCGGTTGACTGTAGAGGTATTCAATTGTAATCAATAGGTCACTGGTTCAAATCCAGTAAGCCGGATATATATATATTTTATATTTTATATTTTATATTTATAAATGAATTTATGTAAATATAAAAATTTGCTTGGTATTCCAAAGAAGGGGATACATTCTTATAGATTTTTAGGTTTAGCAATTGCAGATGTTATTATGACTATTATCGGAGCCCTACTAATCTCTTATTTTTTAAAAATATCGCTTGTTTATACTACCATATCTTTATTTATCTTAGGAATTATATTACATAGATTATTTTGTGTAAGAACTACTATAGATAAATTATTATTTCCAAATGTTACAAAATAGTTACGTTCTTCATACTTTTGTTTCAACATTAATATCCATATCAGAAAAATCCGAATCTGAATTTTTCCTATTATAATAACTTTGATTTTCAAATGAAAATGCGTCTTTATAATTCATGAAATTATTTTCTGTTTCATCATTATTATTTTCATCAGGAGTCATTTTTTTTTCACTATTTCCGATTTCAAATAAATTAATAAATTTACTGATTCTTGATTTTGTTGGAGTAGCTTCTTTATGACAAACTATACCTTGCTCTATTTTATCATAAATATTTTTTGACAAATTAATATTTTCATTGATAAGATTATTTGTTATTTTGAAATTTTTAATAGTCATGTTATCCAAATTTTGCTTTATTTTCTTCAGCTCTCTGTATCGCTTTTCATTGTGCTTTTCCTTTTCTTTGATTTTATCTAATTGAGCTTTAATTTTAATATCCATATCATCTTTCTTATAAGGGTTCATAATACTAATTACAAATTCATTTAATTCTTTTGGGTCTTTTACATTTAAAAATGTATCCAATAAAAATGTGCTTCCAAATAATCCAATAATATAGTTTCGGAACCAATATTTCTTCTTGATCTCAGCGTTTTCCATTTCTTTAATAAACATTTCATCAATAATAGAAAATGCAGATTTTAATACTAATATTTCTTTTACGTAGTCGTTTTTAACTTCATATAAGGATCGTATTTTTTGTTGTAAACTTTTTATTTTACTATTATCATCACTCTCTTTCATATTCATCATTTTTGCTGACAATACAGCCTTCAAATAATTCAAATGGTTTTTGGTTTCTTTCAAATTGTTAATTTTTCGTTTTTTATAGTCTTCTATTTTTTTTATTATTAAAAAAACATTTGTGTTATAAATAATTGGATACAATGTTCTTATGATTTTAGGTATTACAAATTGATTCGTTTCTTTAATTTCGCCAATTTTCTTTTCAACATCGGAGATTTTTTCACTTATTACATGTTCTATTGAATGATTATTTTTTGCAATTGTATTTGGAAATAGTAGCGATGTTCCTGATAAAAATTCAATGGATGTTTGTAATTTATCGTATTGATGAGACGATGTTTTGTGTGCTTCTGATGCTGCGTCTAATTTGAAATAATTGACTAGGGCAAGTAAAAATGCAATAACTCCGTTTACTGATGCAATAAAATAAGCGCCCCAAGTGAACTCTTTTATCAGTGCGGATAATACTGTTGCTGAAGTTGATAATACGATAGCAGGCATCATCAGTTTATTCAATTCGCCTTCACAGTATGATTTTGATTCCATATAAATCAATTTTTGTCCTTTCAAATAACTAGCCAAAATATCCAAAGAACTTGAATATTTGTGGTTTTCTTCAAAATAAGTTTTTTTGATATCATCTTCAACTTCTTTAAAGGTGTATTTATCAACAGTCAATTTAAGTTCTTTTTGATTTTGTTTTTTTGGTGGTGTCTCTGTTGTGGTGTTTCCCGATGGGTCTGTTGTGGTGTTTCCCGATGGATCTGTTGTGGTGTTTCCCGATGGGTCTGTTGTGGTGTTTCCCGATGGATCGGTATCCATAATTTCATCAAATGTATAAAGACGCATATTTTCATCCTCATCTTGATCCTTATCATTATCTTCGTCATGAAGATTATGTAAAATCAATTCGTCTAATATATCATCATCAACATCATTTTGTAGTTGGTTGTTGTTATTATTTTGATTATTATTATGTTCGTCAAAACCGTAAACTAATGCTGATGACGAGGCATTGAATTTCAAGTCTCTTACATTTTTGCTATTTGCTACACCTGGTATATTTTTATATTCAGAATCAACACTATTTTTTTCTTCACTATCTGATGACATTACAAAAAAAATAATTATTATATAATATGACAACATATTATTTTACAGAAAATAATATGTTGTCGTATTATATATGAGTTATACACGTAAAAATAAGGGACGTGGCGTTGCAACTCGTGGTTGGAAATCAGAACAACCTGGGTATCATCAAAGAACAATGATGATGGAAAAATGTGGTAAAAAATGTTTTTTAGGGTCTAAAAAGTCATTCCCTATTTGCAAAAAAAATACATGCAGGATTAGTTCAAAAGGAGTTTACGCAGCATATATTAGAGCCCGTCAATACAGAACAAAAGGTAAAAAATACAGAAACATTTCTAAAAAAGCGAATAATATGCTTATAAAAATGGGAGCTAAACGTTGAATTTGTTTGAATATTTATAATCATTATCATGTAAGATTATAAATATTTTTTTGAGTCAAATATACTAATTAATAATTGGACAATTATATAAATTAGTGTTAGTAACGTTCGCTTTATATGGTGGATTATAAGTAATGAAATTCTGATAATTATTGATACCACATGTGCTATTACCAAATAATTCTCCACATGGATCAGTTTTATATAATGTATAGTATGGGTTTTGACCAAGAAATAATGTGTTTGCCGTTGTTAATGGTATAATTGAGGTTGGATATACGCCAGTTTTGAAATTTGAAATAACGTTTACCCCTGTTAAATCCATTTTAGTGTATAAATTGATATTTAAATTAGTTTTGTTGAAATTATATGAATTACATTTATTGTATAAATAATTTGATTTTCTCAATAGCAACAAATCACTTTGTTTTACTACAACATTACCAGGTCTACAAAGACTAATATTGCAATAAGTATGTTTTGCTTTTTTGTTCAAAATGTAATCTCCGCTGTTTATTATAGGTTTTGTTTTCCCAAAAGCGCCTTTACCTGGAGTTGTTGGGAAGAATCTTGTTGGTAAACTATAAGCCATCTATTAATATAAACAGTTATTATTTTTGCGCAACTTTTAATAAAAGTTGCTTAGATATCATAAGCAATAGTCAATAATATAGAAAAACTAAAGTCCATATAATTCAAATCTACTATGCGACCAAATTCATCTAAAAGTTGAATTTTTAAATTATGTATAGTTACTGGACCAAAATATTCTCTCTTTAAAACGACTACATTCAAGTTATTTTGAAGTAAAAGACTGTAAAGTGATGTGTTTAAAGGAAAACGTCCTAAAATACTTTTATTTAGTATAGATGAATTGAATGCGGTATAAAAAAGACCATTGTTATTGTTATTATTGAAATCATCAACGACTAAATAAAAATATCTTGGCCCTGAAATATCCATAATTGCCTCTGAAATATAATTTAGATTTCCAGTATAAATACCATTTCTAAATCCTAATATCCATCCAAATTTTAAGGGGAGTGGAGTGCTTCTATCGTCGTTACCATTTCTATCAGCTTGAAAATTCAAATCAAGCTGCGTTATATTAACAGTTGATGGTTTTGATGGATTTAATCCAATCAACATTTGTCCAGACCCACCAAAAGCGCTAGTAAGATTTACAGCAAAGACTATGTATTGAAAATTTCCACCAAAATTTATTAATTGAGTATTTATGAACAATGTAAGAGATGCAGTAGTATAGTTACCACTAGGCACTATTATTACTTTAGATTCACCGTTTACCGTTATAGAAAAATAATTATTGTTATATTGATTTGATATAACGTAATATGATGTTGGCATTTCTATTGAAGATAATGACATTGTTAATACATTTTCTACAATCATTGGTAGTTGAACATTAAAATTACTTGACGGCGAATTATAATAATTTTCTCTAAACCGAGAGTCAATTGTGATTGTCCTAGATATGACTCTTTTTTTTAAAGGATTAATTGTGCCTCTAGAAAATAACGGATCTGGAGGTAACCCATCTGGTGATCGTATTTGAACCATATGATTATCATAACTTTGAAGCTGTGTTTTAACTAAATCTGTTGATGTTTCTTTTTTAGAATCTGGTTTTTTTTTATCATTATCGTTAGATACGTTTTGATTTAATATATTTTTAGCTTTTACTAAAAAAGCAATAGTTTTTAATTTAGTCTCTTCTTTAATATTCTTATCGTTGATAATGTTTTCTATTATTTTTGACTCTTTCATATCAATCGTATTTTTATCATATTTTTCAGGTAAACCAAACATTTCTCTTAATTCGTTTATGTTATAATTACTAATTGTCAAATCAAAATTCATTTATATATATTGTATAAAAAATATAATAATATATATTTAAGCTTAAATTTAAAAAGTTTTCGTATTTTATAATATAACAAAATGGATAACGTTGTTAATAATAATTTTTTTAGTAAATCTTTGTTTCAATTGACAAATCAAGTAGGACCACAAGGCGTGCCTGGAGGAAATGGCGCTACAGGCCCCCCCGGACCATCCATTCAGTCCACAATAGATTATGCTAATTTTGGATTAACAAACTGGAATCTTGTTATTGGGACAAGTCCTGCTTCATTTACTACAATCGCAATGTCATCAAATGGTCAATATCAAACTGCTATTTCTAGTGGTGGTGTTTATATTTCAATAAATAACGGTTCAACGTGGAGTATAGTTACTAGTCTTGCTCCGGCGAATTGGACATCACTTGCTGTTTCTTCATCTGGACAATATCAAATTATTGGTCAATTTAATAGTATTTATTTATCTTCTAATTATGGTCAAAATTGGAGTATACTACAAGGGGCACCAACAGGTGCTAATTGGATTAATCTTTCAATATCAGGAAACGGTAGTTATATGACTGGTATATACCAAACTAAAAATAATGGAGGTAGTTTATATTATTCAGTAAATTATGGTGTTAATTGGTTTAGCGTAGATCCTTCTAATGGTAATTACGACACATTAGTATATATTTCTACGTCAACGTCAGGAATAACGTCTGATGGACCTAATGGAAATGGTCCAAAAGGATTTTATCCTAATATTCAAGTAGCACTTCCATACATTTCTAGTGGATTTATATATTATACTACTAATGCAGGAAACACATGGAATAAAACAGTTTCATTTGCAAATGACAATTCATTATGGTCAAGTGTTGCACTATCATCATCTGGACAATATCAAACTGTTTGTGTAAGTGGTGGTAGTATTTATATTTCTAACAATAATGGTGTAACATGGAGTCTTGCTTCAGCTCCAATTGACCAATGGTTAAGTGTTGCAATTTCTAGTTCAGGTCAATATCAAGTTGCAGGGACAAAAAATGAAACTTTGTATTATTCTACCAACTATGGACAAAGTTGGAATCCATCACCTACCGCACCATTTTTAAACTGGGTTTCAATTGCAATGTCATCTTCAGGACAATACATAAGTGGAATTGCAGTTGATTATTCAATATACACAACTAACATAGTTACATTATATGGTCCTACGGGTGCACAAGGTGTAGGAGGGAGTGCAGCAAATACAGGAGCTAAAGGTCCAACTGGTTATACGGGTTCTCAGGGTATTCAAGGTGTAGGAGGAACTGCAGCAAACACAGGAGCTACAGGACCAACTGGAGTGAAAGGATCTACCGGATTTACAGGACCTCAAGGTGTTGCAGGATTTACCGGAAAAACGGGAGCTACAGGTTCTCCTGGATATACGGGTTATACAGGTTCTCAAGGTGTCCAGGGAGATGTAGGTGAGACTGGTATGCAAGGTTCGCAAGGATTACAAGGTCTAGTTGGTCCTCAGGGGCCTAGAGGTTTTCAAGGTTCACAAGGTGTTACAGGTTTCACTGGATCTTCAGGACCTCAGGGTTTTACCGGAGTTTCAGGTCCTCAAGGATTTACTGGAAAAACAGGAAATACAGGAGCTACAGGCGCTCGTGGATACACTGGTTATACAGGGCCTCAAGGAATTGCAGGAACTGCAAGTAATACAGGAGCTACAGGTCCTCGGGGTTACACTGGTTATACAGGGCCTCAAGGAATTGCAGGAACCGCAAGTAATACAGGAGCTACAGGTCCTCGTGGATACACTGGTTATACAGGCCCTCAAGGTGTTGCAGGAACTGCAACTAATACAGGAGCTACAGGTCCTATAGGAGACACTGGTTATACAGGTCCTCAAGGTGTTTTAGGATCTACAGGAAATACTGGATACACAGGAGCTACAGGTCCTCGTTTTATAAGTGATGGAACTAATTATGGTGATTATATTTATTGGAATGGTCAAAATTGGGCAGTTGGAGATACAGAAGTTCGTATTGGAGCATTTGCAGGTAGTTCTGATCAAGCATATGATGCAGTTGCAATTGGAAAATATGCGGGTGAAAATAGTCAACAGCCTTATGCAGTTGCGATTGGTAATCGTTCCGGTCAAATTAATCAATCAGATAGTGCAGTTGCAATCGGTAATAGTTCTGGTTACCAAAATCAAGGATTAAATGCAACTGCCTTAGGTGCTTTTGCCGGACAATATAGTCAAGCATCTTATACAGTTGCTATTGGTTTTGTATCAGGTAACACTATTCAAGGAACCGGTGCAGTTGCAGTGGGAAATCAATCTGGATATTACGGTCAAGGACCAAATGCAGTCGCAATAGGAAATTATGCTGGTCAAAATACTCAAGGTCAAAATGCTGTTGCAATGGGTTTTCTATCAGGTAACACTAGTCAAGGAACCGGTGCAGTCGCAATAGGAAATTATGCTGGTCAAAATACTCAAGGGTCAAATGCAGTTGCAATGGGCAATCAAGCAGGGTATTATGGCCAAGGAAATGGTTCAGTAGCAATTGGACAAAATGCTGGTCAAACAAATCAAAATTATGGAACAATAGCAATTGGACAAAATGCTGGTCAAACAAATCAAGATTATGAAACAATAGCAATTGGACAAAATGCTTCACAAAATTATCAAGGAATAGCTGCAATTTCAATGGGCAAAAATGCAGGTTATAATTATCAAGGTGGGGGTTCAATTGCTATTGGTGTAAATGCTGGTTATTCTAGTCAAGATCAGAATTCCATTGCTATTGGTGTAAATGCCGGTTATTCTAGTCAAGGATATGTTGCACTAGCAATAGGTCCTAATTCTGGATATAATAGTCAACGCAGTGGTGCTATTGCTATAGGTAATTCTACTGGTAATCAAATTCAAGGGGAAGATGCTATTGCAATAGGAAATTATACTGGTTTAAACAATCAAGGAAATGCTGCTATTGCAATCGGTAATGTTTCAGCTAGAGATAATCAAGGACAAGCTGCATTAGCAATAGGTTACAATGCCGGATATAAATATCAAGGAAACTATGCTATTTCAATTGGTCAATTAGCAGGAAGAACTTATCAAGGAATATCTGCATTAGCAATCGGTCAAAGTGCTGGTAGAAACAGTCAAGGTGATTATACTGTTGCATTAGGTTATAATGCAGGTAATTATGCCCAAGGAGGATTTTCAGTTGCAATTGGACAATTTGCGGGAGGTAGTCATCAAGGACCTTATACAGTTGCAATTGGTTTGAATGCTGGCAGCAAATATCAAGGAACTAATTCAGTTGCGATTGGACTAAATGCAGGTTCAAATTTTCAAAAATCAAATGCGATTGCAATGGGTTATTATGCTGGCCAAGAATATCAGGGTAATTATGCACTTACTTTAGGTTATTATTCTGGCTATTATAATCAAGGAAATAATGCTATTGCAATAGGTTATTATGCAGGTCAAACTAGTCAAGGCACAAATGCAGTATCCATTGGTTCTCAAGCAGGCCGAACTAATCAACAAATTAATGCATTAGCGTTGGGAAATTATGCAGGAAATTATAATCAAAATAATAATGCGATTGCTATTGGTAATCAATCTGGTCAAACTAGTCAACAAAGTAATGCAATTGCTATTGGTAATCAATCGGGTATAACTAGTCAACAAACTAATGCGATTGCTATTGGTAATCAATCGGGTCAAAATAACCAGTCACCAAATGCGATTGCTATTGGTAATCAATCGGGTCAAACTAGTCAACAGTTAGGTGCGATTTCAATTGGTAAATTAGCAGGACAAAATAATCAAGGAGTCAATTCCTTGTCATTTGGTCGTAATTCTGGTCAAAATAGTCAACAAGGTAGTGCAATAGCTATAGGTTATTACGCAGGAAATAATATTCAAGGAAATTATGCAATTGCAATTGGTAATCAATCAGGACAAAATAACCAAGCACAAAATACAATTGCAATTGGTAATCAAGCAGGGTGTATAAGTCAAGGAACACTAGGAGTTGCTATCGGTTGTCAAGCAGGTCAAAACAGTCAATCACAGCATGCAATTGCTATTGGACAAAACGCTGGCCAGCTTTTTCAAGGTTATTATTCAACTGCGATTGGACCTTACGCCGGTCAAATTTATCAAAAAAATAGCGCGGTTGCAATCGGGAAATATTCTGGATATTCTTATCAACAAAATAATTCAGTTGCAATCGGTCCATATGCTGGTGCTTATAATCAAGGAACAGGGGCGATTGCAATAGGTTATTATGCTGGATATAATGGGCAGTCATCATATAGTATTGTTTTGAATGCATCTTCAAGTAATGCAACCAATTATATAAATGCGGGGAATACAGGATTCTTTGTTAACCCAATTCGCTCTACAGGCTCAAATTATATATTAAATTACAATCCTATCAGCTGTGAAATTACATATGGAAATGGGCCGGCTGGAAATGGATCAACTGGTCCTACTGGTTTACCAGGAACCGCATCAAACACTGGGGCCACTGGTCCTCAAGGTTTTACTGGATCAATAGGTCTTCAAGGTATAGCAGGAACTGCTTCTAACACTGGAGCAACCGGGCCAACAGGATTCACTGGTCCTCAAGGTATTCAGGGTGTGGCGGGAACTGCTAGTAATACAGGAGCAACTGGTCCTCGCGGGTTAACTGGATTTACTGGACAAACTGGTTTTACAGGTTTTACTGGTCCAATAGGTTTTACTGGTCCAATAGGTTTTACTGGTCCAATAGGTATTACTGGATCCACCGGTTCTCAAGGACCTCAAGGTAATCAAGGTTTAGCCGGTTCTTCAACAAGAACCGGCGCAACAGGAGTTATCGGAGCTACAGGTGTTCAAGGCCCACAAGGTTTCACTGGAATACAAGGTATAGCAGGAACCGCAGCAAACACTGGGGCCACTGGTCCTCGCGGTCTTACCGGATCAACCGGTCTTCAAGGTATAGCAGGAACTGCTAGTAATACGGGAGCCACCGGTCCTCGCGGACTGACTGGCTATACAGGAACCACAGGTCCTCGCGGGTTGACCGGTTATACAGGTCCGCAAGGATTAGCAGGTATCGCAACAAACACAGGAGCCATAGGTCCTCAAGGGTATACCGGTCCAATAGGTTATACCGGTCCAGTAGGTAGCCCCGGAGACGCGGCCATAACTGGAGCTACTGGTCCTCGTTTTATAAACAATGGCGGTAATTTTGGAGACTATATTTATTGGAATAGTATTATTAATTCTTGGTCAGTTGGGAGTAAAAGCGTTTATATTGGTGGAGATGCAAGCAAATATAATGGTGACAATAGTATTGATAATACAATAATTGCCATTGGTATCAGTTCTGGTGGACAAGATTATAGTCAAGGTAAACGTGCTATTGCAATTGGTACTTATGCAGGTAGTAATGGGCAACAAGACGATGCAATTGCGATTGGAAATGCTTCAGCACGTAGTTCTATTCAAGGTGAAGCTGCGATTGCAATTGGTGCAAATGCAGCTGCAGGTTATGATACAACAACTAATCAAGGTAATTATTCAGTCGCAATTGGTTACTATGCTGGATTTAACGGTCAAGGAAACAACTCTATTGCAATTGGTTACTATGCAGGAGGTAACAATCAACCATCAAATAGTATTGTTTTGAATGCATCTTCTAGTAAAACTGTCAATGCGACAACTTCTGGTTTATTTGTTTATCCTATTCGTTACAACCCAGCAGTAACAAGTTATTTAGGTTATAATGCTTCTACGAATGAAATTACTTATTCAAGTGGAGCCCCGTCAGATTATCGTATCAAAGAAAATGTGAAACCCTTAGATGAAAAATTTCACGTTGACTATTTGAATCCAGTTACTTACTTCAATAAAGAAACTAAAACACAAGATATCGGTTTGATTGCACATGAAGTTCAAGAATGTTACCCAGAATTAGTATACGGCGAAAAAGATGGTGATGATTTACAATCTATTAATTACAATGGTTTAATTCCAATATTGATTAACGAAATAAAAAATATGAAAGCAGAGATTAAAACTTTGAAAGAAGAAATTAAAACCTTGAAAAATCGTGTTTGATGAAAAGGGTAAAAAAAGGGCTTTATAGCCATTTTTTTTATTTTTTAGTCACTTTTCAAAAAGTTGTGCAAAACGTTTTGGCTCCACCTTTTCTGAAAGGTGGAATTAGACGATTTCCATAAATCTATTATTCAAAAAGTTATCATTGATATATGAATTAACGTCCAAAATGTTTGAATCATAATCGTCATCATCATCTAAAGCAAGGAATTTTTCTAATGTTGTTTCCATCTCTCTTTGATATTTTCTTTGACTATATTCATCTTGTAAGAAATAGAAGTTGAAATCTTTTTTATCAGGATTCACTTCTTCCTCTTGTTCTGGTTGGTATTTTGTAACTAGATCAAAGAATAATTCTTCCATAAATGTATTGCATTTTTGGTATTCTACAAAATTTTCGCTTTTGTCATAAACCATTGAGTTAAACAAGATTGTCTTTACCAAACACTCATAAGTAATTCCTTTTTCAATAAATTTTTTTTGAATTAACTCAAAAGAAGGTAATGGCTCATTTGGGTTAGGCTCGTCATCTTCATCATCGTCTTCACTATCGTCTTCATCATCATCCTCATCTCCATCACCATTGCCTCCTTCACCTTCTTCACCAGCTTCTTCATCCTCCTGATATTCATCGTCGTCTTCATCTTCACTATCATCAATTTCTTCAACCATTTCAAAACGACAATATGGGCACCCGAAACCATTGAATGCGATACTTTTCATCAAACAATTTGAGTGAAATTTGTGTCCACATTCAGTTGTAGAACAATTTTTACACAAATCAATGATTTCCATGCAAATTGGGCATTCAGTATCGCACATATTGGTTGTCATTTTGATTGGTTGATTAATTGATTAATTTATTGGAAACTTGCAGTTAGTTAGTTAGTCAGTTAGTTTGTTGATTGTTATTTTATACTGTTATTTTATAAAATAAAAAAGTATTTCAATTTTTTTATTTTATGCTACCAATTTCAATTGACATTTATTTTATTTTTTACAATTACAAAATAAATGTTATTTGTTGAAATACATACAATTTAAAAAAAATTGAAATGCTTTTGAATACAATTATGAAAATTAAATAAAACAAGTTAACAGTAACTAACCTTTGTGAATCTAAAATGAGTCAATCAACCGTCATGAGTCTTTACATTCCATGTGTGTTTGGTCACATTACCAAGGATTACATGATTAAAACTATTGAATTCCAAGCACTTGGTAAAGTAAAAAATATTGATTTTGTAGAAAAAATGGGTAAAAATGGTAATACATATAATTCAGCATTTGTGCATTTTGAATATTGGTATGATAATATTGCATCACTTCATTTTCAGGAACGTGTAAAGAATCCAGATAAAGAGGCCAGAATTGTATACAGAGATCCTTTATTTTGGGCATGCTTTGAAAACACAGCTAAAAAACATATTCCTGGTGAACGTAAAGAGAGAATTGACCTATCCGATCTTAACGATTTATCTAAGGTTTTTGAATTTGAAGAAGAAAAAACCGAGGTCGTGGTATTACCTCAGGAAATTGAAGATAAATTTGAACGCGAAATGCTTGCCGAATTTGATTCTGATTGTGATCCCGACAACAATATGTGCGATTTGATTCTCTATCAAAACAAATACGATACCTATTCTACTTCAAACAAAAAAGAAATAAACATGGAATACGTAAGACATTTAGAGATGCTTAATTACAAACTGATTCACGACCTTTATGAGTTGCGTGGGGATTTCATTACCACCTTTTAAAAAGGTGGTGCCAAATCCACCTTTGGGAAAAGGTTGCGCAAAATCCACATTTGGGAAAGGTGGAGCCAAATATTTTGCACCACTTTTTTGAAAAGTGGTAAAAAAATAAAAAGTTGTTTACAACTTTTTTTTAATGTAATCATTTTATATGAGAAAATTCACCTTTAAAAAATCCACCTTTGGGAAAGGTGGAGCCAAAAGAAGAACAATTAAAAAAACTCATTTAAAAAAAAAAGCAAAAGGTTACTTTGGCTCCACCTTTCCCAAAGGTGGAAATAATAAAACAATAAAGTCAAAGGCTTTTGGCTCCACCTTTCCCAAAGGTGGAAATAATAAAATTGAAAACTTTTTTCATGATTTAAAGATATCAAAATATATTGATAAAGGTGCGAAAATGACTGGTGGTGAAGGTAATACACGTTATAATGAGCAATTCATTGATTTAATGGAAAAATTAGCTAATATCATGACTAAACGGGGCGAACCATTTAGAGGACGAGCTTATCAAAAAGCTCAAGAGACTCTTATGGCTTATCCTGATGATATTACTAGTGTTGATCAATTAAAGGGAAAACCTGCTATTGGTCCAACTATATTAGAAAAATTAAATGAATACGTAACTACAGGAACTCTAAAAATATTAGAGAGAGAAAAAAATAACCCTATAAATATCTTGGGAGAGATTTATGGGGTTGGACCTAAAAAGGCAAAGGAATTGGTTGAGAAGGGGGTTGTCAATATTGAACAACTTCGTGAGCGTCAGAATGAAGTTTTAAATGACATTCAAAAAGTTGGATTGAAATATTACGAAGATATTTTACAGCGTATTCCTCGCACAGAGGTAGAAGAATATAAAAAAATATTTGAAAAAGACTTTGTCAAGGTTGCTTCTGCTAGTGGTGAAAGTGAATCCAATATGGAAATTGTTGGCAGTTATCGTCGTGGAGCTCAAAGTTCCGGCGATATTGATGTTATCATCACTTCAAAATCACCAAAAGTGTTCGTTGATTTTATTGATGAATTAATAAAGGAAAATATTATTTTGCACGTTCTTTCAAGAGGACCAACCAAATGTTTGGTTGTTGCGAGACTTCCTTCGTCCGATGTTGCTCGTCGTGTAGATTTCTTGTATACAAGTCCAGAAGAATTTCCATTTTCCATATTGTATTTTACTGGTTCAAAAATATTCAATACTGTTATGCGTCACGAAGCACTGCAAAAGGGGGTAACAATGAATGAACATGGATTATATAAAATGGAGGGCAAGAAAAAGGGCGAAAAAGTGGATGCTGTTTTTAAAAATGAAAAGGACATCTTTGACTATTTGGGTTTGCTCTATAAAACGCCAGTGGAAAGGGTTGATGGACGCGCCGTTGTAAAAGTAGGCGTGGAAGAACCAAAAAAAGAGATTCCAGAGGTGGTAGATGTTGCAACTGTTGTAAATCTTGTAAATATTGAGAAACCTTCTACTACCAAAGTAACAAAAACAATAAAAAAAAAAGATATAAATGTTAAGAAAACGTCTGTTAAAACGAAAAAAACAGTTAAATTGAATATTGTTGAACCGGAACCGGAACCGGAACTGCAAAATGAAAAAAAAGAAAATAATAAAAATACACTTGAACTTGTGAACGATTTTAGGAAAAACGGTATTTCTCTTTTGAATAATTTATCAGAAATAGAATTGTCTGAAATGATTGTTTTAACTAACGAGCTTTATAGAAATCAAGAACCTATTCTCTCGGACAATCAATTTGATATTTTGGAAGATTTCATTAGAAACAAATACCCTGACAACAAAGTGATCAAACAAATTGGCGCGCCTATTCCAGTTGGTAAAAACAAAGCTACATTACCTTACGAAATGTGGTCTATGGATAAAATCAAACCAGATACAAAGGCTCTTGACAATTGGAAAGCTAAATTCGGCGGGCCTTATGTATTATCTTGTAAACTAGACGGTGTCAGTGGTTTGTATACAACAGAGGGGAAAGAACCTAAATTGTATACACGTGGCGATGGTAAAGTAGGACAAGATGTCAGTCATTTCATTCCATATTTGAAATTACCTGCTAAAAAGGTGGGTTCGGAGGGGTTCGTAATTCGCGGTGAATTCATTATTCCCAAGATGGTATTTGAAAATAAATATAAAAAGGACTTTGCAAATCCTAGAAATTTGGTTTCAGGCATTATCAATCAAAAAACAATAGATGAAAAGATAAAAGATATTCATTTTGTTGCATACGAGGTCATTGTTCCTAGTATGAAACCTTCCAAACAATTTGCATTTTTGAAAACATTGGATATTGAAATTGTTTTGTTTGAAAATATTGGAGGTGATGTCGGTGAATTGACAAACGAATTGCTTTCTAATTTGTTAGTTGATTGGCGAAAAAACTATGTGTATGAAGTTGATGGAGTCATTGTTACTGACGACAAAATCTATCCTAGAAAGTCGGGAAATCCTGAACATGCTTTTGCTTTTAAAATGGTATTATCTGACCAAGTTGCAGAATCTAAGGTTGTAGACGTTATATGGTCCCCAAGTAAAGATGGTTATTTAAAGCCACGTATTCAAATAGAACCAATTAAATTAGGAGGTGTTACTATTGAATATGCAACTGGATTCAATGGTGCTTTCATAAATGATAATAAAATCGGCATTGGAGCTCTTGTTGAAATTATTCGCAGTGGGGATGTTATTCCTTACATCAGAAAAGTGGTTGTTGGAGCAGACGAAGCAAAAATGCCTTCTGTTCCTTACAAATGGAATGATACCCATGTTGATGTTATGCTAGAGGATCTTTTATCAGATGAAACTGTAAAAGAAAAAAATATTACTGGATTCTTTAGAGGAATTGGCGTAGAAGGTTTGAGCAGTGGAAACATTACCAGAATTATCAAAGCTGGTTATGATTCTGTTCCAAAAATACTCAAGATGAGTGTTGACGAATTGAAGAATGTAGAAGGGTTTCAATTAAAATCCGCTACAAAAATACATAACGGTATTAAAGAAAAAATCGCTTCTGCTTCATTGGTTACGCTAATGTCTGCAACCAATATTTTCAGTAGAGGCTTTAGTGAAAAGAAAATTGAATTGATTATGGAAGCGTATCCTGATGCATTTGCTTCTAATGTAAGTGACGCTGAAAAAATAAAGAAAATTTCTGGAATAAAAGGTATGGCTATAAAGAGTGCCGAAGCTTTTGTAGCGAAAATTGATGATTTTGAAGATTTCCTTATGGAGACAGATATGTATTACAAATTATTTGAGTTTCAGAATGCACATAAAAATAAGGGTGCGGACGCGGAGGTGTTGGGAGTAAATACAGCAGCGCACCCATTATATGGAAAAACAATTGTCATGACGGGTTTTCGTAACAAAGAATTAGAAGAAAAACTCAAGAGCGTTGGTGCTAAGATTGGAACAAGCGTCAGTAAAAACACTCATTTAGTTGTAGCAAAAGATAAAAATGATGAAACAGGTAAAGTATTAGAAGCAAAAAAATTGGGTGTTAATGTTGTGTCAATTGCTGAATTCCTTCCACTTTTCAAAAAAGTGGAGCAAAATAATTAAGACAAACAATTTGGCTCAACCTTTTTAAAAGGTGGATTTGGCTCAACCTTTTTAAAAGGTGGATTTGGCTCAACCTTTTGAAAAGGTTGAAAGGTTCCCCTTGTAAATAGTATTGTAAAATTTAATAAAAGTTTTTTCTATTTTAAAATCAGGTTCCATTAATTTTGAAAATGTTTTATCATAAAGAATGCAATGATTGTCATTGTCATTCAATATTTGTGCGTTAGTTTTACGCCATTCGCTGAATGCTTTGGATATTTTGAATTGTATAATATTTAAAAATCGTATGAAGTTTTCTCTCGTTACAATTGACCATCTTGGTTGTTGGGGCTGATTTAAGTTTTGGTTATTATTCTTTGAATAAACATAAATTGTGTTTTTCTTTTCTTTAAAAGCTGTAATTGGCAGTTCGTTGTCTTTATAAATGGTTCTAGAGAGTATTAAATTGACTGTTTCCAGAAAGCTATTATGAAACAAGAATTCAATATCAGATTGCTCTACTTTTATAATTTCTGTAATATTTTCAAAAAGTATTTTGGGTTGTGATTGATTTAAATTTGTGTTGGTGTTTAAATAATCAATAAAATCAACCTTTTGTATTTTTTTTGTAACATGTTTACTCAAATCAGTTACTTTGTTTTCCAATCTATTACATTTCAATGCCAATTGAAGAACTAATTGATATAATTTTTTTGAAGAAATAGATTGTTCCTCTAACTCGTCATTATCATCATGATCAGATGAAGCATTAACTCTTTTTGATTTATTTGTTATTTCACACAAAATTATATGCTTGTCTAAATTTATTCTTGTTTTATAACTTTTACCGCAATAAATACAACACATTGCAGAGTGTTTAATTTTATTTTGTTCATTTTTTTGCATATAGATTTGATTTTGCTGTATTAAATTTCTTTGTTGAAATTATAAAAGTTTCAATTTTTTTAATAAATATTATATTATTATTTAATAGCATTATATATATAAATAATGATATTAGGTAGAACAGGAATTGTATTTGATGGAAGTAGTTATAAACCATTTGCTGTAGAACCGTATGGTTATAGATGCAGAGGGTGTAATACACAAGCATTAACTGGTAATACACCAGCAGATCAATATCAAAAACAAAAAATAATACAAAACACGGTTCGGGTTTATCAATCTTTGTATACGATGAATTTAGGCTCATTGAGTTCTTATGTTAAAAAACCAAAAAATGTCTATCGGGTTGGTTGGAATCAACAAAGTGATAGAGCATATCCTAGTGTTCAACCAGCACTTGTTAAAACTGGATTTAACAATTCTTTGAATGGTCGCCATCATTCTTATACTTCTAGTCGTCCGGGAACTCAAACACCTGGTGGCGTCGGTTGCGATATTAAACATAATTCTTACGACAGATATTTGAATAAATTAAAAGGTAAAAAGGTATTACGACGAGGTGTTATTCCACCAACTTTTGGATTACCACAAATACCATTTAATCCAGCTTTTCCTATTTATGGTGGTAAACAATTTAATACTTCAATTGTCGCGGATTGTAATTGTCCTGAAGATCAAAATACTTCTATAAGTGACGCTAAATTGTATAAAAACCATAATTTTTATGATATCAATGACGTTGTATTTGAATACGGTGTTGGTATGTATGTGTATACATACGAAAATTTTACTAACGACAAAGTAAGAGCTAAAATTATTCAAGATCTAGGACACGATATTTTTGTAATAGAATTTGATGATGGAACAACTAGGACAGTTTCATCAACAGAATTCGGACCATATTTTCCATGTAAATGTGACGGAATTACTTATCAATCTTCTTTAGATGTTTTAGTAAACGGTTTGGATTCGGTATGTTTTCTCCCAAATTACAGTGATATAAAAAATACTCCTTTTAATTAATTAGATGGATTTTGAATGAGAATTAAAATATTTGTATTATTTATAATCAATGCCATATAGACCATCTGTATCTATTAGAATGGATGTAAATTCAGGTGCAACCTCCAATATTTATAGACAAGCAATGATTGCAAATTTAGTAAAAACTCAACAAGCTGAGCAAAGAAATGCCCCATCTGCTTTAAATGGTTCCATGGTTGCTCGCGTTCACAATGTAAGACCAGGTTGTGGTTCTTGTGGAAAATAATCCACCTTTAGAAAAGGTGGAGCCAAATCACAATAATTTTTGGTTTTACCTTTTTCTAAAAGGTAAATTTGCACTACTTTTTCCAAAAGTAGTAAGGTAAATAATATCAGTATAATATAGTTAAATATTGATATTATGTCATCTTTAGTTTTTAACAATAGCAACAATGCTTTTTTTAGCAATGTAAAAGCATATCCTTCTAGTAGTCTTCACAAAAGTAATAATTTTAAAACTCTTGGTGATACTGCTATTTTACCGTATAATAAGATGTATAATAATTGTAAAAATACATTATGCTATACGCAAAATAAGGGCACATTTATATACAAACCGCATAATGATTATGGTATGGTTGGTAGAACATCTGCCGGTTATTTGTCTCAAAGAAGACGACTTTAACTATCCACCTTTTTCCACCTTTAGAAAAGGTGGAGCCAAATGTTTTGATATACTTGCGATTTGGCTCCACCTTTTCTAAAGGTGGAGTGTTGCGCAAAACTATAACCAATTACTATATACCATACTTATATGGTATATAGATGTCCTATATGTGCTCTAAATCCACAATCTCATTCTTTAACAGAGGTTACGGAAAAAGATAATACGTTATATTATTATACTTGTCCTTCAAAAGCGGAACTGTATTTTGATGCAACTAGTATAATTAATCACTATCAAGGAGTCTTAAGTGAAATTCCAGAAAATAAGCAATGGGTTTGGATCTTTGATGCAACAGATTTTAATCTAAAACATTTTTTACAAGTGGATGTGGCAATAGAATTGGCAAAACTTATTTCATCAAACTTCAGTAAAAATTTGAAAAAGGTGATTATCATTAATCCGACGATTTATGTTTCATCTACATACAACATTATTCGTCCCTTTTTAAATGAAAAAATTAAATCTATTATTGAAATAAATTATCATTATAAATCAGTAAACGATATTACTTGTGAAATATCAAAATTATGCTGCTAATAATATTTAAGAAAAATATAATACTAATAATATTTATACATGAATAAATACTATTTTTATACTACACTAATTTTTTCATTTATTGTGCAAATTTTTAGTGGATTAATAGATGTAGGTGCTCTTTTTATAAAGGTTGATCCTGCGTATGCTATTATAAAACAATTATTAGGATTAGAAGTATTTGTGCAATTGATTCAAGGTTCATTTTATGTATGGTTAGTTTGTAATTATAAAGAAATACACAATGTTACTCCAAAACGATATGCTGATTGGGTTTTAACAACACCAATGATGTTAATTTCGTTGATTGTATACTTGATTTATTTAAAATATAAAGAAAAGGATCTTGACACATCAAAATTAGAATTATTCAAATTGTTAGCTGAAAATGCGACCACCATATCTTATGTAATATATTTAGACTGGTTAATGTTAATCTTTGGTTATTTAGGTGAAACTAAAATAATTAACACGTTAACTGGTGTTGTTTTAGGCTTTATTCCATTTTTGATATATTTTTATATTATATACATAAACTATGTGCGCCAAACAACTAATGGTTGGAAATTATGTTTATACTTTTTCTTTTTCTGGTCTCTATATGGGGTAGCTGCACTTTTACCTTACTACTTGAAGAATACTTTTTATAATATTTTGGATCTATTTGCAAAAAATTTCTTTGGTTTGTTTTTGAGTTACATTATAATATCAAAAAGATACTTGAAATAAGTTATTCATTTTTTTTTACATGTGGATGGATGAATAGATACAAACTATCCCAATCAGCGTTTATCATCATTGTAATTGCTGCTATTTTTAATAATATATTAGTTTTCAAATCTAGTATAACTCCTTTTTTATCACTTGGTCTAAACAACATAAAAATCAAAATAGCAATTAAAATACTGAATAGAAAATCAATAAATTTTTTTATTGCACTATTTCTTAACATTTTTTTTTGGTGATATTCATTTTCTTTTATATTCTCAACATTCGCATGAGTTGTAATTATTTTTTTGTGATAAGATGTTGTTATTCCAAAAAATATGGATGAAAATCTTAAGAAAAATAAAAAATATATGAAACTATCATAAAATGACATTTATTAACGCGTATTAATTATAAATATAATGAATATAATAAAATCTTTATAAAATATTTATAACATATTGATAAAGATTGTCAAAATTATTTATTCTAGAATGATTTTTTCAACCACTTTTTAATATAATCATCTTGTTGGATTTTAGTATTGTATATTTGAAACTGACTATCTTTTGTTAATTCATTTTCTATATAAATTTTTGGAATTTTATAGTTTTTTTTAAATTCTTCGTATAAATTATTAATTTCTTTACTAGATGTTAAATTTTTTGGATGGATTGAAAGGTTTTTTTTTAAAATTTCACTTAAAATTGTATTCCAAATATTTATATCTTTGAATAATATTTTTATAAATAATATATTATTTTTTTTACATAAAGCGTATCCTTTTTCAAAATTGAACTCTTCAAACGGTGTCATATTGTAATAACTCAAAATATCATTCATAGGATGATAATCTTCTATTTTGTTTAATAAATTTTCATTAAAAAAATCTATTAAATCTTTTATAGGTAAATTTTTATAATTTGGCAAATGTGTATTTATACCTTCAAAAAAACTGGATATTTTTCTCTCTATCGGACTTCTATAACTATCAATAATATAAACTGTTTCATAATTTTTACATGAATTTTCTAAAATATCATAAATATTTGTTATGTCTATATTTGGATTATTAAATCCATTGCAATTAAAGCTGTGTAAATGTAGTGCTTTGTAATCATTTTTATTAAAGGTTTCTGATAATGTTGTTCCGCCACACTTTCCTCCGCAAAAAACAAAAACATTATACATCATTATAAGTATTTACACAAATAATATTTATATAAATACTTATATAATAATGAGTTTTTCAAATATATTCAATAATAACTTGACACAAACACCTATTAATAATGCTTATCAATTAAATACACATAGCGATTTTATCAACAATATGAAAATTCCTAGTTTCTCTCCTGTGTGCATATTTTGTTCTTGTAGTGATTCCATTTCTTTGAACAACGAGGGGTCTTTTAGACAATGTAAAAGATGTAATAAACAATTTAAATCCGCCTTTTCCACCTTTGAGAAAGGTGGAGCCAAACCCTGAACTTTTTTGGGAAAGGTGTATACAAACCCTGAACTTTTTGAGTAAAAGTTTAGTATATTTTTTTTGGCTCCACCTTTTTAAAAGGTGGATTTTTTAAAGGTGGATTTTTTAAAGGTGGATTTTTTAAAAGTGGATATATATAGAGAATGGTATGTTCTATTTCTTGTTCTATAGCAACCGCTTTTATTATCGGTAAATTTTATTTTTATAATGCCACACAAAATAGCCAAGTCGTTAAACATTATAGAGAAAAGTTGCCTACAAATTTACAACTATTATATGATAAATTATCAAACGAAAGATTGTTTATTTCAATTTATGGTTATGTTTTAGGATTTTTTCTCTCATTATGTATCATTTTTTATAATTTACAATTGAAGAGAGAAAAACTAAGTAACAAATCTTTAGTTTGTATTGTCATTGCAACATGTTTTTTAACAAATTATTTCTATTACATATTGTCACCAAAAAGCGATTGGATGTTAAATCACGTTAGTAATTCAGAACAAACAAAAATTTGGTTGCAAATGTATAGAACTATGTCAGTTTACTATCATACAGGATTACTTTTAGGAATAATAGCTGTTGGTTTTTTTGCATTTGCTTTTAGATGTTGAAAACTCATTTAAAAAATCTCCACTGGTATAAAATAATTTTATTTTATAATAAAAAGAATGATTTATGAAAATATGAATAGGTTAAAAAATACTTTATTGGATAATATTGATTATGTTGAATACAATCTTCATGAAGATGAAAAAAAATGGATATGTATGTTTATAAATAAATATCCGGACACAATCAACGAACTTGATACTGATTTACTTTCTATTACAGAAGATAGACATATTAGAATAGAAAATATTCCCACTCTCATAAAAATTATTGCAGATACTTATTTTTTTGTAGTCCCCAAATGTGAAAACTCTAAAACGGAATATTTTTTTGTTTTCATAACATACACAATTGCTGTTATTTTGGATTATGAAATACTTATCATGCCGTCAAATGTTGCAAAAGAACAATTGTTTGATATTATTGACTCTTCTATGGCTCTATTAAATATGAATTTAATCATCTCAAATAATGAATTTTATGATGATGAAGAAAGTAATTGTGGTAAAATTGGTAAAAAATATTGCGATTGTGGATGCGTAGTTCAATAAATTTTATTTGTTATAAAAGAACTTAAAAGTATAACTAGTTTTTAAAATGTGGAGTGAAAACCACGTGGAAAATTTATTTGTTTCACAAATTTTCTAAAAAAAATGCTTTGTTAGCTCAGATGGTAGAGCGTAAGGCTGTTAACCTTAAGGTCATAGGTTCAAACCCTATACAAAGCGAAAATTATCTAAAATATTAATGATATATAATTATTAATATTTTATACCAGTGAAGATTTGAAACCACACCTCCTACGGTGTATTATTGATTAACTTTAAACTTCAATATACATTCCCAAATTTTAGCCGATTCGTCAATTGAAAAACAACCTCTTTTATTTGCTAAACTTAAAAAACCTACCATTACATTTAAGGCAGTATTTTCATTAATAATTGCCACATCCACTAACCGTGGTTCTTTTTTTTCAGTTGTTTCTTGAGTTGTTGCTTGACTTGTTTCTTGAGTTGTTTCTTGAGTTGTTGCTTGACTTGTTTCTTGAGTTGTTTCTTCTGTCTGGGGGGTCGCCATAATTCCTATAATTATATTATCATTTGTAATATTTTATTTAAATCATTTAAAAAAAAATTGAAATAAAATTAATTAATTCACAATAAAAATAAAAATAACGCATAATAAAAGATACGATGACTGAAGCATTATTAAATACTATTTGTGATATTGAATCTATGATTCAATTTGATAAAGATTTCATTTCAGATGATTTTATAAAACTGGGCGAGAATATTCATCTTGATGATGTGAATAATAAAATAGAAATAGATCTAAAAACAGCTAGATTTGGTATCGTTAATTTAAAAATAAACAAAAAAAATCCTATAATTCAAAAACGGCATTTTGTTTTTGTGACAGATTGTTCCGGTTCAATGAGTGATGTATGCAATGATGGTAGAATGAAAATTGATCATAGTAATCATACATTAATAAATATGATTACTTATTTTGCGGAACATCATGAACTTGGCGTTTCAATAACTGTATTTGCATTTGACGACTCTTTTTATACTATTATTGAAAATGAACAAGTAACACAAGATAATTTAGATAAACTTATTCAAGATGTAAAAAAAATTAGACCCAAGGGCGTGACAAACATTGAAAAAGCATTAAACAACTCTTCTGATTATATTATTGATTTTGTTAATAAAAATATGGATACATATGTTACTCATATTTTCATGACGGATGGAGATGCAACACAAGGTAACACTATTCCAAGTGAATTAAAAAAATGTCTAACTCCGTTAGTGTCAAATATATTCATTGGTTTTGGAATTGAACATAATTCATATTTATTGAAAGAATTATCTGGACATGATAATAAAAATAATTATTACTTTGTAGATGAACTTGAAAAAGCAGGGTTTGTTTATGGCGAAGTTTTGCATTCTGTTATTTATAGAAATTTGGAAAATACAGTTATCAATGTTACAAATGGGTTGATTTACGATTGGAAAAAAAATATTTGGGTAAGCAGTATTAATATTGGCGATTTGATTAGTGAAAGTAAAAAAATATTTCATATTTTATCTGAAAATCCACAAGAGTTTTCATGTGAGATTCATAGTGTAGATTGTTCTTCAAAAGAATTATTTGATAAAAACATTAAAAAAACAGATGATTACGTTGATCTTTCTGATTATAAATATAGACAAAAAACTTTACAGCTTTTGTTTGAAGTTAATACGCATAATTTTAATAAGATAAAATGTTACGATCCTATAGAATTCAATAGATTGTCTAAAAATAATGACTATGATGCATTTTGCAAAAAAATACAAGACGATAACAAGATATTACAAGAAAAAATGAAGGATTTACTCCGTGAAATGAAAGAATTTGCATCCACTCTTTCCAAAGATAGTTGTGGGTTAATAAAAATGTTGTGTGATGATATTTATATTTGTATGCAAACTTTCAATCAAAAATATAGTGCCATGTATTCGTGCGCTCGTCAAGTTTCACAAGGTTCACAAAGAAGTTATAGTGCAACTTACGCTCCTAAATATAATAATAATAATTTTGATTCTTCTCCCCCTATCCCTATACTAACGAGATCTCCCCCTATACTAATGAGATCGTATGCAGGTAAATTTGACTTTCATGATGATGATGAATTTCTAGATCCAGGAACATATCCACAAATCCCAGATTTTGGAGCGACAGTATACGATAACAATGTTTTTAGCCCGAGTAATTTGACTCTTAAAAAACCACAAAGTGTTAGTAATAATAATTTGAATAACTATGATGACACTAATGAAGAATATCAAGTATCTGAACAAATTGATAACCCATATTCAACTCTATCTGTTTTATCTTTAATGAGATCTTGTAGTGCTAATATTGATGATGATAAATAAATTATTTATATATTTGTAAAATTGTAAAATTGTAAAATTGTAAAATTGTAAAATTGTAAAATTGTAATTTTTTTTATCAAGATTTAACATTCCATAAATATTGCCATATTGAGCTTACACCTTTTTCTGTTCCGCGCGTATTTAATTGAAACGGGCAATTATAATTAGGTGGATTGTTCAAATTTTCGCAAGGATTACACGAACCCTTCAAGAAAGTAAATCCTGGTATCAAATTTTCTAAATCATTATAATCAACATGTTTTATATTTTTTACATGACTATAGACTATTCCATCATTTCCCATGGATTCAATTTCTTGCAGAGACAAATTGTTGTTGTTGTTGTTATAACCACATTTTATGATATTGTTATTTTTTGATATTTGTTTAGAATTAAACGCAAAATCCCCCCATCCACTAGGCAAATCTACATATGGATTTTTTTCGTTTTTATTTATGCTCACACCATTTAACAAAAATTGGCCTTCTTTTGCTTGCCAAGATAACATTTGTAAAATGGCATTTTCGTTATAAATCGTGCTTATAGTGTTAATAGCGTCTTCTGGGCTTGTTCGCACATAAGGATTTTTATCTAAGGATTCTGTATACAATTTTTTTACTTGTTCTGACCACGGCCAACGACCATTTTGGTTGAAATAATCTACTTCTTCTTGTGACGCTTGTTTTTGAATTTCAGGTGCATTAAAAACAATTTGAGGGTTAATTGTTTTTTGGATTTCAAGAAATTGATTCGTAGATGATTGTTTCCATGTGAATCCTTCTTTTTGTTTCATGTTGAAATTTTGAGATAAAATTAAAAATCTATAAATTATAATGAAAATAAATAACAATAACATGCCATAATATAAATTTTTAAAACTTATCAATATTATAGCTAATATTAAAATTGATTTACCTAAAAGTGTATTAAATAAATTTACAAAAATGTTTGGTATGAGATATAATATCATCCAGATAGCTATTAAAATAGATATCAATCCTATTACCAACAATTCATTATTTTGTTTATTAAAATTTGAATTAAATTTCATATTTTGGTTTGTTGTTTTTTGTATATATATATTTTATATTTTAATTCTTTAATTGCCAGTGGAACCGAAACCTCCTGAACCGCGTTCAGTTTCATTTCCTAGTTCATATAGTGAATTAACTATTTCTACATAAATTGGTAATAACCCTGGAGCACAAATTTGAACCAGCCTATCATTTACTTTTGCACAATAATCATAGTCTTTTTCTCGGTTTTGTTTTTGTTCTTCATCAATATTCACTACATCAAACATTCCAATTAAATTTCCACGATATCCGGAATCAATAATGCCAACACTATTGGCTAAACGTAATTTGGTTTTAGACAAACTTGATCTAGGATACATATAAAAACCTGTATTGAAAATTTTGCCTGTATCACAATACATTTTTGCAGAACAATTAATTTTGAAATCAACTTTATTTACTGGATTGGTATTCCAACCAGTTCCAAAAAAACGAATAGTTTCATCCCATTTATCTATTTCATTTGGATCCTCGTTTTCAGGTAAAAATAAATCAAATCCTGCATCAATAAATTTATTATTAATTAAATTATTGTTGTGTCTGTCAACTGCAGCATAATACATATTTTTTAAACTGTTTGATCCTGAAACAAATAATTTTAAATACATGATTTTATCATATTTTTTTAATAATTGTGTTAGAAGTTGATTGGTTTGTATTTGTGTTTGAATATGAGTTTGGATTATTTTTGACATATATAATATACAAATTATAGTTGTATATTATGTATTATTTTTAAGTCGTTTTCCACCTTTGAGAAAGGTGGAGCCAAATGTTTTGCTCTACTTTTTGAAAAGTAGATAGGTGGAGCCAAATGTTTTGCTCTACTTTTTGAAAAGTAGATAGGTGGAGCCAAATCTTTTGCTCTACTTTTTGAAAAGTAGATAGGTTGAGCCAAATCTTTTGCTCTACTTTTTGAAAAGTAGATAGGTTGAGCCAAAAAATATTGCGATTTGGCTCCACCTTTAAGAAAGGTGGAAAAGGTGGATTTAGTTTACCTGAGCATTATTACCATTACCAATACTTGTATACCATGTCGGTGGTGCAACATAATATGCTTGAAGTTGATTACATGTGCTTCCACTTGTTGCATATGGAAAAGGCTTCTGTTTTCCAATTGGATGTGCACATTTACGTTGAACTCTCATTGTTTGTTCACTTGCATCTAATGGTTGGTATAATCTTTTTGTATAAAGTGAATTTCTTGCAACGTCGTTATATTTGAACAATGCTGGTGTTGCATGGCAAGTTGTTCCACTACCGTTCTTGATAAAGCCTTCATATTTGTATGTTTTATTAATGTCTTCTACACAAATATTAGAAACAGTTAAATCGTGTAAATAATTTCCTTGACTTTTGGTGTCCGATTGATTTGATTGACCATAATTGGGCTGAACCCAATAATTTGGATATTGTCCATAATACGCCCATTTATATTTTTTTCTCAACATTGCAAAATTGGAAAGAACTGTTGGTTTTACATAACGATATTGGTCTCCTAATGTATAAACTTCGTTTACATTATATACTGGTTGAGTTGGAACATTGTGTTCCAGTGCGCCTCTTTTACTTCCTAATTGTGAGCCACTTCCTCTTGCAAAGACTCCTCTAAAGGGTGTTCCATTTTTTGAAAATCTATATGTTTTTCCAACATATCCAACATTTCTATGAGATCCATTTAATGAAAATCCTTCTAATCCAGGCGAGTTCAATGCAATAGATAAAAAATTATTTGAACGACCAAATGGTCCTTGCGGTAAAAATATACCTCCAGGGGGTTTTCCGGATCTTTTTGTTGCGCTTGAATATTGATTAATTGATTTTTTTTTAAAAGTGGCGAGTGACATTATAACATATTGTGAGATAATATGTTATGATGAAATTGATAATTATACATATAACAAAAATCTTTTATCGGGTTCTTCATATAAACATCTTTTTAAAAAATAGTATAATTTTGTATCTTTGATACAAGACAAATCGTCTATATTATCTATAATTAATGATCCTAAACTATAAAATATTGTTTTGTAACTAACTAAAATTGGAATCGTTTTTGATATTTTTAATTCTGGAGATAAGTAACCTGTATTTTTTGAAATAGGAGTATAGATACAAATATTTTTACCTTTTATATCTTTTAAATCTTGATGTGACAAATATATAAAATTACAATCATCAATCACCAAAATATTTGAAACATCAAGCTTATAAAAGCATTTGGATTCATTTTTTAATAAATACAATATTTGTTTTGATAATGAGTAAATAATATTTAGAATGATTTCGTATGGTAACTTATGCGAACCATTTGTTTTAGCGTGGCGATCTTTGAAACTGTTGAATGATTCAACATTAAAAGCTTTAAAACTAATTGATTTAAATATATTATTTTGTGTTAATACTGTTGAATTACTAATCAATTTTGTTTTTACTATAGAATCAAACAAAGGATTTAATAAATGATTTGATGATGGATTGATATTGTTAGCGCTCTTGTTGTTTGTAATAGTAAAAAGTGTGGTTTTTCTATTATCTTGGTAAATATCAAATTCATCATTTATTGAAAAAAGTGTATTCATTACAAATATGTATATATGTAATTTCATTGTTTTATATTTTTATACATTTTTTGCATTTTATATATTGCTTATTTCAGGCCAACAAGATATTAATTGAGTTACGCCTAATTTATTAGAAATTGTCATGTTTTTAAAAAAACATTTTCCATAAATCACTTCTAAATCTAAACCAAAATAGTGATGTTTGTTTTCAAAAATATCAATCAATTTCATGAAATACTCTGTTAAAAAGCTATTTGAAATTTTAAAAAAACTTGTATAATAATAATCTCTATCGCTTAAGTTGATGTTTTTTTTAAAAATATTATCATTATTGTCATAATTATTATAATTAAATTCATTGTTTAAAAAATATCTGCCAGATATCTTGAAAAAATTTTTTACTTTTGTGCAATCAATAAATTTAAAAAAATAATAAAAGCTACTGATTAACTGAAATAGTTCGGCTAAATATTTGTATTCGCATTCATTCGTGTAGTAATTTAACATGTCATTATCTTTGATATTGATAAAACAATCTACGTTTTCTTTTAGTATTATATTTTCTTTTTCTGTAAATTTGGAATTATCAAAAAGCACTATGAAATAATCTGGAATTTTTTGTTTAATTGTTGAAATTGTTTTTAATGTTTGTTTAAAACGCTGTTCGTGAGTATAAACACTTCTATTTTTTGAATAACTTAATTGTCTGTTTGAGACATAAATTTTTGATGTTATTAAAATAACATTTTTATTGTGTGCTTCTTCTATTTTATTTTCATTATTTCTTATGTAATATTCATAATTATGTGATTTTGGTGTAAAATAATTATCCCAAAATTGATTGAAATAAAGAATTGGTTTTATTGTTTTAAAATAATTTTGTTTGTTATTCATTATTAAAGGCAACAATTCATTGAGGTTTTTGAAATAATATTTTTTTTCATATTTTTTAATTCTCTTATCAATAACACTTGATATATTTTTTTTTAACATCAAAATGGGTAAATCAGTTAGCATAGATAATGTTAATGTATAACTATAAGTCTCTGGCCACAAGCTACATTCTATTAGCATATTTGGTTTGTGCTTTTTCAATAAATTATTCAATTCGTTTATATTGTCATATGGATAACAATGTTCATAATTAGAATAACTTAAATTACCAAAGATTATTATTTGTTTTTTTGTATGTTTAAAATATTCAATCAAAAATTTTACAAAATCAGCGCCTTTAATATTTGATATATTTCCTATTATTCCGATTACTGTGCCTTTATTATTAGTGGTAATTATTTCATAACTTGCCTTGAAATCAGGTAATTCAGAGACCACAATGTTTTTTAGTTCACTCAAATTTTTGAACAAATATAAATTTTTTTTATTTTGAGTTATAATATTTTCAAATAAATTAAAATCATAATCATATTGTTGATTTTTATATATATTATCATTTATTTCATAATACATTAATTGTGTTATGTTATTTTTATTGAATAAATAATGGTCGTGTGTAATAACTGAAACCTTTTTTTTTAAAGTGAATAAAAAATCAATTAATTCTTTTGAAAAATTATATGTATGATTAATAAAAATCTTTTTTATTTTACTTTGATTTTTTTCTACTATTTTTTTTATAGTAGTTATATCATATTCAAAATTGAAAAAGATTTTGTTATTTATACTTATATTTATTAAATTATTGTTTGTAGGTCGTAAAATTAAAAAATTTTGGGTTTTTTTATACTTATCTATTATTGAATTAATAAAAAATTTACTACCTCCATAAAAATTTTCGGGTAGGTCAATTATTATAATAAATGAATCATATATATTTGCAAAACTTGAAAATTTATGGTCAATAAATGAATATTCGTTTTGTATGCGGGGGTCACTTTTTAGATCTTCTATTTTAAAAGAGGAATACAAAGACAGATCGCTTGTATTTTCATTCTCAATTCCACTTTCAATTTTCGTGTAATGAATATTCGGAAATACTAATTTGATATTTTTATAAAATTGTTTTTCATTAGGTTTTATAAATTTATCAATAGTTTTAATATTCTTTTTAATAATTTTATTCAAAATCACAAAGAAATTATCCTCGTAATTGATTTTTTTATTTATCATTAAATCATATAAAATATTTTTTGATTCTTTTATATAACCTCTATTTTCATAATATCCAAAATTTGTATAATGATGAATCGCGTCTTTTTCACTTTTAATTTCTTTCAAGTCTTTATTCAATATAATGTATTGTATCCAATCAAAATCGTCCGGGATAGATATTTTATATTGTCGTTTTTCAAATATACCATAATCTAGGTAGTGATTTATTGCATCTATTTTGTTAGCAAATATACTTAAATCATTATTTAATTTTATATATGTTTTCCAATTAAAATCACTTGGTAAATTATTTATATTTATATTTTTACTCTTACTCATTGAAAATAAATATTAATTTTATATTATTAATATTCATGTAAATTATTTTATTATAAATTACTAATATTGTCTTATTTGTAATTTGTAATTCTATATTATTGTTTGTATTCCATTCATCAAATCAATTTCTATGTTCCAACCTAAATCTTTGAGTTTTTGATTGCTTATATAATAACGTTGATCGTTAAATGGACGATCATCAACATATTCTATCCATTCTTCATAATTATCAGTTTTTTTTATTATATGTATTAAAGTTTTTGCTATATCCATTACAGAATACTCCATTCCTTCATCGCAACCAATGTTGTATATTTCACCTATGTTTCCTTTTTCTAATATACATTCAAAAGCTTTTGCCGTATCATACGCATGTAAAAATGCTCTTACACTTGTTCCCTTCCCTTGAATAGTAACCTTTTTATTTTCTTTTAACAACTTGATGAATCGTGGAATTAATTTTTCTGGATATTGACTAGGTCCATAAACATTATTTCCTCTTGTAATAATAATCGGCATTTTATATGAATGACTATATGATTGTGCTATTAATTCAGCTCCTGCTTTAGTTGCAGCATAAGGATTTGTTGGACATAAAATTGAATGTTCTGTTTTATGTGTTTCATCAACACTATTCATAGACTCACCATAAACTTCATCTGTAGAAACATGAATAAATTTTACTACTTTATTGTATTTTCTTACACATTCTAACAAAATATGAGTTCCTAGAACATTGTCTTTTGTAAATATGAGTGAATCTTCAAATGAATTTTGAACGTGTGATTGCGCTGCAAAATGGATTACGTGTGTTATTTGATGTTGCAAGAGAGTTTGTTTTATCAAATTTTCATCACACAAGTTTCCTTCTACTAAAATATAATTTGAGTTTTTCCTAATAGATTCATCAACATTGTTTTTATCAGCACAATAATACATTGCATCCAAATTGACTAGTTTGTTTATTTTTTGTTTTGGAAAGTAGTAATTGATAAAATTACTTCCTATAAACCCACATCCACCGGTTATCAATAGATTGATTTCTTCTTTCAAAGTAGCCTTGTATTGAATAAGACATTCGCGTATACTGGTGCGAATATGTTTTATTTTTGGATATAAAGTTTCCAATTTTGTTGTATCCAGATAGTTATTGGATCTATCTGCAGCTAGTATTTTTCGTTGTTCTTCTTGACTGAAATTATTCCATTTAAAATCTTTATCTACTATTTCTTTATACATTTGTAAAATTTCATTGTGGCTTATTAATCCAGGATTTGTCAAATTAATTGTTCCGGTGGTTTTGTTTTTCATCATATCTAAAACATAAGGGAGTAGTTCCGGTAAAACTGTCATGGAATTTGGGACCGAGCATATCTTTTCATAATTCACTATTTTTGTAATAAAATTTCTGGGATTTTTTTCCCCAGTAATTGGCATACGAATACGTAAATTCAATACGTTATCTTCATACAAGTGCATCAATCTATCTGTAAATCCTTTTACAATTGAATAGGAAGAGCCAAAAAAATTAGGATGTTCATCTTCTGCAAAACCATTTTCTTCTTTTCCAAAAGGATGAGTTTCATCAAATTTGAAAATACATCCTGTTCCCAAATAGGTGTAGTGAATATTATTTTTTTTGCATATATCAGCCAATAACAAAGGTGAAAACAAATTGTCTCTCACGTTTTCTAATAATTTCCCGTCTTGTTCTAAATAATCAATTGTAGAATATATTTTGTTGTTAATTTTGCCATGTGTGCGTCCAATGAAAGAAATTACATGAGTAGGATTGTTGGCTGTTATTTCTTGTTGTAATTCAGCTTCATTATCCGCACGACTTTTTCCTTCTATATACTCCAAATTGACGAAATGCACGTTTCGTGTATTTTTAAAATTTTCTAAAATTTGTAGAAACTGATTACCTATCCAGCCTCTTGAGCCATATACTAAAAGTTTCATCGTCTATACTTATAATTCTTTGTAAATATTTAAATTGTATTTATTATCGTTATTTTATTATAATTATTTCATATTCTATATAAATAGAAAAAAACATTAACAATAAATATATTATGAAAATTGATAACGTGAATAAAATTGATAAGATGAATAAATTGGATAAATTATTTAATTATTATATTTTAGATATTTTCTGTAAAAAATACAATATAACTAAGGAGATTGTTACTATTGATTCTATTTATAGTTTCAGATTATTGTGTTTCAAGATGAATTATTTTATGAAATATGCTGTTTTACCAAAATTCAAAAAAACTAGTCTGTATGAAGCAGTTTTTATTGAATTTAGAGATTTTCCACACATTGAATTTCAAATCCGTAATGCAATAATGAAACTAGGGACCAGGTGGTCTCACACAATTATTTGCGGAAATTTAAATCATGATTCGGTTGTAAATATTTGTAAAAGAATATCATCAAACATTAATATCGTTAAGATTGATGTTGATAACATGAGTCAAAGTGATTATAGTAAATTTTTAACAACAATGGACTTCTGGAATTTATTAAAAGGAGAGAAAATACTCATTTACCAAGAAGACTCTATTATTTTTAAAAATAATATTAACGAATTTTTAGAATACGATTTTATAGGAGCACCTTTTTTAAAAAGTAGTAATGACACACCGAATTGCGTTGGTAATGGAGGATTAAGTTTGAGAACCAAGTCAAAAATGATTGAGGTTATTAGCAAATTTTCAGCTAGGGAATACAAATATAATAGTTCAACGCTTGAATATATGAATTATGTTGATTTGGAATTTCCACCAGAAGACGTATACTTTTCCAAATGCATGCAAGAACACTTTATAGGAATTGTTGCTAATTGGGAAATTGCACATAATTTTTCTTCGGAAATCGTATTTAACAAAAATAGTTTCGGAGCGCACAAATGTTGGATTTCTAATGATCACTGGAAATCACACATGAAACAAAATTTTAATTTTAAAATTTATAAACCCAAAAGTAATCTGAATAAACTACTGATATTTAATAAACTGCCATTATCGTTTAATTTGAATGATCAGAGTGAGAATGCATTTGACATTGATCTATTTTTCTTTTGTAAAGCCAATAATATTGAATACACGAATGATGTAAATGCCATCAACTATTTCAACAAAATTGCACTTGATGGTTTTATTTATCATCCAAAACAATTATTGAATATTTATCCAAATATTTTATTTTATACTTTTTTGGATAATATTTATGTTATTCAAGAATTTAATATAATGCCACTTTATCAATTTGTAAATAAAAATGTGTATAATTCAAGTTTTAATATATTAAGTAATAAATTAGTTAATAAAAAGTATAATTGTTTAAATGATAACTATGACATTTTACTTTTAGTTTTTATAGGTGATGAACAAATTGGAATTGATTTGATTGAACGTATAATAAAATATAAGAATGTTCAAAATAATTTCAATGTTGCATTTTGTTTTAATGAAAATACTGTTAAAAATTTGGAACTTATAAAACAATTAATAACAACCAATTTTGATTTTTATGCTATTTATAAGTCCAAAGAATTAGGATCTGATATAATTCCTACTATTTTGATGTATGACGATATTGTCAAAACACATAAATTTCAGCATATATTCAAGTTTCACACAAAAACCATTAATACTATTTATCAAAACTTGACAAATTTTTTAACTTCAAAACCTTTACTTGATTTAATAAATGAAAATGAATATCAGTTATTTTCGTCAAATTGTATAGGAGAACCTAATTATTATGTTAACATTCAAGTAGATTTTTTCAATGATGCACTGAAACAAAAACATTTATCAAAAATAGATATGAATAAAAGTTTTGTAGGAGGGACTATATTTTATGCGTCATCTGCTGTTTTTGATAATATCTTGGATTTTGTTAAAAATAATAATTATAGAAGTTTTTTATTGAATAATTTGTATGAAAACAACTCAATAAATAGGGATTTCTCTCCTAATCATTTTTTGGAAAGATTATTTGGTATTATATATTGTTGAAGAATATTTTTGTTCACATATTTAATATCATTTTCAAATCATTTAAATCAAAAAAGTTCATAACTAATCTTTTTTTGATCATATTTATTTTACTCAAATCATGAAATTTATGGTATAAACAATTATCTATAAAAGATTCGTAGTCATTTTTTGTTTCGTCAAACTTGATTTCATCATTCTTGAATAAGGTCTTGTCGAGTAGATTTACATAAATAAAATTATAATTATTGAAGTTGAATTTTATAAAACATTTATTATAATATTCGCTTTCCATTTGAGTTAATATTTCGCGCTTATGATTCAATGTGCTTGATGAAACATTAGAAACTACTAGATTAGGATAACATATAAAAGACGAATTATTGAAGTGATTGAACAAGAGCATATATTCTTTATCAAAAAATGATATTTCTGTTGTGCGAATTTTGAACATTGCTTTTGCGCCTTTTAACGAATAATAATTAGCATGTGCGCCATACAAGAGATTGTTTGCAGTTTCGTCTGGACGATATAATTTATTTTTGACATATTTATAATTGTTTTTTGAAAAATTGAAATCGTGGGCGCCTAGCAACATGAAATCTAAATTATTGTTGTTTGTAGTGCAGGCGTTGTGTATATTCATAAACTCACTTTCAAAATTTTTGTGTAAAATAATATCATCTTCAAAAATGATTGCATTTTCATAGCCTTTTATTATTATTTGAGAGAGACACCATAAGTGACTTAAGCAACATCCTAATTCGCCTTTGGATATGAAAGTTTTTGAATTATTAGATAATGATTTATGTAGATCAGATGAAATTCTCTCTACTATCACTAAAGTAAAATTAATTTTTAGTTTTTTCATTAAAGCGACAATATAGTTACGTTTCAATTCATCGTCTATCAAATTGATCACATATATTTTTTTTACTTTTTCATTGATTCTTGTTCTATTTTCTTCACTTGATTCTTCTTCTTCACTTGATTCTTCTTCTTCACTTGATTCTTCTTCTTCACTTGATTCTTCTTCAGTTGTTTCTTCTATTGGGTTTTCGTTTACTTTTTGACTTTTAACAAGAGATTTGTCATTCGTAATATTTATAACCTTAACTTTGTAATTTTTGACTGCATTAATTATTGAATTCATGATTTAAAAATGTATAATTATATCTATTATAATTAATATTTTTTTCTTTTGCAAATGTTTTATTATTTTAATTTTTTTTAAATGTGAATTATATATATAATAATAATAATAATACAAAATGGATATTAACATTAATTTAACTTCTGAAAATTGTGTTGATGGAATTGTAAACAATGACCAAGGATATTTTAGAAATATTACAAGTAATCAAATAACCACTTCTCCAACTTTGAACTTAGCAGCGTTATCTAATTCTTCTAGTGATAAAAGTCCTGATGTTAGTATTAGTTTGAATACTATTTATTTGAGTTGGACTGATTTTAGCACACTTTTCTTCAGAAGTCCTAGTGGTGCTTTTTACATTAGCCCTTCTAATAATAATGTCAGTGCGGTAAGTTTCAACTATCAAACTTATGAGACTACATACAATAAAAATGTTGTCTTTAATTTAGCTGACCAAATTAGAAAAGCATGGTCCAAAAAAAATAGTAAACCTGAATCCGCTATTTCACCAAAAATAAACATTCAGCTTGAAAGGCAATCTTTTTTGACAAAAAGTTTAGGATCAGTTTGCGGAGATTTTGTAGGGTTAAGTTATGATGAAGCATTGGCTTCATTGCTTGGAACTGGTGAAATTGCTGTTGGCACAACAGCAGATGCTGCTAATGTAACATTCTTAGTTAACTATCAATATTATTTTGAACCTTTAGACACAACTTTGTTAACTACCTTTTCATATGTTACTAACATTCCATGTTACAAAAATACTGTACCATTTTGTTGTGATTGTAATCCATACAGTAATGATAACAGGGTATATGATAGAAGCAATTTTGATTTCAATGACAACATGTCTGTTTTTTCGGATTTTGAATCCAAAAACTATGACGAATATTCAGTTGTTTCTAATTCTAAATCACTAAATACTAATGTTATGTCTGAAATTTCTAAAATAATTAAAGACAATGCCGAAAGTGTTGTTTCATCTCAATGGTAGATAGATGGATAGTTGATGGATAGTTGATGGATAAATAATAATAATAACATATATTAATATTAGTATTATTGAATAAATGTCATCAAAACAAAGAGTGTTATCAAAATCAGGTGAAATAAATTATAATGATTATATTAAAAATAAAAAAGGTGTAGTAATATTAAAAAATATTAAGAATGTTCAACCATGTGGGGTTATTAATAAATATGCTAATCACAGTGATATGATAAATTATACAAAAACATATTCCAATTATGTAAATACAAATGCAAAGACGAATGTAAATAATTATTCTTTTCAAGCTACAAAAAATTTATACAATTCAAATATTAGTTTTGTAGATTATGAGAACACTGTTGAAACTAGTAATTTAGATAATTGTCCTAGTGGTTGTGGTAAATCTAAAATATATAATGAATGTGTGCAAACATCTCAAGTTTTATATCCAGAAAGTGTCTTTGTTTCAAATAGCACTAATTGTGGGGGAAAATTACATTTTAATTTGAATATGAATAAATGGTGTGCGAACAATTTTAATATTGATTATTCTAAAATTTATAACAATGTTAATATTGATGGTTTTAATGGTTGTATAAATGGAAAGGAATGTTGTAATGTTGGGCCTACTGGACCTACTGGGCCGACTGGACCTACTGGACCGACTGGGCCTACTGGACCTACTGGACCGACTGGACCTACTGGGCCTACTGGACCTACTGGGCCTACTGGACCGACTGGACCTACTGGACCTACTGGACCGACTGGACCTACTGGGCCTACTGGACCTACTGGGTCTACTGGACCGACTGGACCTACTGGACCTACTGGACCTACTGGACCGACTGGACCAAGAAGATGTTGTTGTAAGAAAAGATGTAAACGTGGTTTATGTAGAAAAGGCAAGCCGCTTTTTTATATATAATTTGTATTGATTGATTGATTGGTTCATTGAATAAATTATATTATATCTATTAAGTAACAATAAACAACAAGTTGATAAATGTTTAGTATTAAATCTGGAAATAATTTAACCGGTATTAACTATTATGGAAATGAGATGAATTTAACAGGTAAAAACAGTTACAATTATAACGTAAATTCTACTTCTACGAATTTGAAAATAAAAAAATTGAAGGAGCGAATATTAAATAATTATTTAATACCTCTTGTTTCCAAACAATGGAATGTTTTAAAAGAAAATATATATTTTATTGATGAAATACAACATAAAATAAAATATCATAGTGACATCTATAAAACTGATGAGCTTGTTGCATATGATGAGATGTTGAAAGTATTTAAGGTTTTGATTGAGAAACAAAAATTGTTGGAAGATTATGATGCAAATATAAATGGTAAACGCGATCCAAATGAAATCATGACAATGGTATTTAAAACATCAATGATTAAACTTTTACCTGAATATGAAATTTATGATAGCATTTTTGGTAAACCTAAACGAGAACTAAACGAAAAATATGATGATGATGTCATAAAAAAAATTAAAGAATTACTGAAAGAAGATGATATCACTTATAGGAAAATAAAGGATTATGTTGCTTTAGAAGCAGGCGACGTCTAACTATAATTAGGATAATACACTTCTTTCCAAGCATAGATGTAATGGGAACAACCGCCACCACTACACATATTATTATGTTCCATTGATTTTTCGTATAATTCTTTATCTACCGGATAATATTCAATTGGCCATCCATATTTTTGTTCTAATTTTATCATAAGATCCGAATATTGTTCCCAACTAGGTTCATAATTATTGCTTCCTTTAATACCTGCTCTTTTATTTTCTGGACCTCCCCAATCAGATACCATGATCCGTTTTTTCCTTTGCTGAACATCAACAAGAAAAGCATGTCTGTATGGGGGCACTGGTAAACTTACTATTTGTGGTCCATAATCTATCATATTTACTAAACTAATTAGTTGTTTTTCTGGAGCATGTTTAATATTAGAAATCAATTTTCCTGGAATTCTACCAATTGAATATACTGGCATGACTTCTTTACGTTCACGTTTTTTACCTAAATTACTGTCTTCATCTAATTCACCTCCACTCAAACGTCTTGCTTTTTTCATGGTTATTTTCTTATGTTTACGCGAGTTAATTTTATTTTTTCTACTAGTTTTATTTTTTCTATTACTTGTGCTTTTACTTTTACTTTTTCTATTGTGTTGTATAGATTTACCAAAGCTCATTGTTTAATCTAATATATTGGTAATATTATTATTATATTATATGCTGTTATTTATTTCTATAATCTCATTTTTATTTTTTTAAGAAGTTACATTTTTGAAATTGAAGTTTTCATACAATAATTGCAATTCCAATGTAAAACTAAAATCCATGTTATTTAAATCTATTACTGTGCCAAAATGATCTACTATTTTAATTTGTAATCTGGATAAATTCACCGGACCATTGTAACGTCTTACTTTTGCCAATGGATTGTTATTGTCATTTATTATCAAAGATAATTTACCATTGACCATGGGTATTTTTGCTATTACATCTTCATTGAATGTGCTTTTATCAAAGCATACCATATTCAACGGATTGGTATTGTATTGAAAATCATTTATACATACATATATGTATCTGTCACCGCCGCCATCAAAAAGGGCTTCTGATGTTATACTTTCGTCAATATTAATATAATTTCCTGACCTGAAACCTATTACCCAACCAAACGTATTCATTATATTTTGATTGATACCTTGAGAAAATTTTAAAGAAAACCTTAGGTAGTCTTTTTCGCTGCAAATGTTGTTGTTGTTGTTTGCTTCTGATGATGGTAAATTTATTAGTTCAAAAGTTGATTTTAGATTGTATTTATTAATGGAAAACTTTATGTAGTTCAGGTAAGTTTTTTTGTATTCGGAACTTGTGGGTGCTTCATAAAAATAAGTTGAATTGAGAAAATCTTGTAGTTTTTCGCTATCATAATTTCCTTCTGGTATTTCTATCACGTAAGCACACGTTGTGCTAGTGTTTGTGCCATTATTATTAAAATTAGCAGGAACACTGAAAACGATTTCAAATACATTGTTTTTTTTTAAATTTGATAAAAGATACCATGAATTCGGAATTTCAATGGATGCAAGACGCATTGATGTTACATTTTTAATTTCTGAAGGAATCATATATAAAAAATCGCATGGGCTGCTTTGATAATAATTATTACGAAAACAACTATTCAAATTTAAATTGAAAAGTTGTATAATTCTTTTTACAGAATTGAGATCTCCCGGGGTTATTTCATTAATCTGTGAATTCACAATAAAATTTGTATTGTTTTTATCATTGAGTGTTGGGTCTACTCTTCCACTGTTTGTATTTTTATAAGGCGTGTTTAAATTGAGATTGAAAATAGAATTGGATACTGAATTCTGATCGGAGTCTAGTATTTTAATTTTATATTGATTGTCTGATACTATTTTATTATATAGATCGTCTTCTCTATCTACATAAATTTCTAAATTTTTCATATTTTTTAGATAGTTTACATAACCTTCAATTTCATTGTTATTATTTTTTATGATATTATTATGTAGCAGATTAAAAATGGATAAAATAATCATTTTTGATTTGTAGAAAAAGTTGTAAATGTCTTTTGAATATTTTTCTTTGATACCTGCTAATTTTTCATCCATTTTGTATTTGTAATATTTTTTATCATCAGATCCAATGTCATGTATTTTAAATAAATTTAATAATTCATTGAAATTATAATTATCAAGACTTAGATCAAAATCTGTATTGGTGCTCATTAAATTTTATCTTATCTTATTATTATATTTTAATAATAATAATATATTTTTATAAATCGGTAATTCGGTAATTGAACCTAACAATTGTATTTTTAACACCTGGAGTTGGAGTTTTAAAAACAACACTTATCACACAAATTGGTATTACTGGTTGTTTCATGGAGCTGGAGCTGGAACTGGAGCTGGAGCTGGAGCTGGAGCTTGAGCTGGAGCTGGAATCTGGGGCGCAACCACAGTTTTCATTTATCATGCTGTAGTTTTTAATTATTTCTAAAATATTACACCATGTCAATGACGATAAAACACTACAACAATTCAAATCACAGAATGAATTAATACTAATAATTTCATTTGTTAATTCAACTAATGATTCTACTGTGAAACAATTTCTTGAAATATTTAGATCGCTTTCTATGTTTGAAATTATTTCTTCAAGCAAATAAAATTTCTTTCCATTTACACTTCTGTATTCGGGTAGAAATGAAATATATTGTTGGTAAAAACAATTATTGCATATAGTGTTTTTATTGATCCCGAAATTTTCATAATAAGGATAAAAAATACATTGAAATAAATCTTTTGTTATTTCTATTTCGTCTAAATTTATAATATGATCATTACACATTGTTTCAATTGTGGTATACTCTTGACATAAAACTGCAACATCAATTGTTACCTTATTGCAAATTGCTATATGATTGCGATTGTTTGGATTGTTATTTTTTTGATAAAAAAAATTACTATTGTTAAAGCTATTTGTGGTTTCACTACAAACACTATTAATGCTATTGGCATTATTAAAACCAGCGAATATATTGCAATTGTTTGAACTGTGCGAACTATGTGAACTGTTACTACTAGGACATTCGCCGCAACTACTTGAACTGTCGCTATTAGTTTCTATTTGTTTTTTGTTATTTTCCATTGTTTTTATTTATATAAAATAATATAATAAATAATTGAGGTTTTTATTTTTTTGTTTCGCGAAATACTACTATTTTCCAAAACCAAGGTTCATCATATACAATTTTAATGTCTTTGCCGATTAGTAATCGTTCTTTTATAATATCAGCATTACCTCCATTATTCCATTTGCTAAAATGGATGAATGCTTTGTTTGATAAATTTTTGTTGCGAATAATGTCTATGTGGTGTATTGTGCCAATATTTAAACGTTTGAAAATATCATGAATATTTTCTTTTGTGGTGTTTGATAGAATTCTTGGTATGCAAAGCGTCTTGATCTGCGTAGGGGATTGAATGTTCATAAAGATTGGTATTGTATGGACGTATTTAATTGATATCAATTTTATTTATCCACCTTTTCAAAAGGTGGAGCCAAACGTTTTGTGGTGGATTTTTTGAAAAGTTGTTTATATGAGGTGGCGTAACCTTTCTCAAATGTTGTTTTGCTCTACTTTTTTTAAAAGTAGAAAGGTTGCTTTTGCTCTACTTTTTTTAAAAGTAGATAGGTGGAACTCAAATGTTGTTTTGCTCTACTTTTTTTAAAAGTAGATATATATAAATGAAAACTAAAAATAGAAGATCAACAATTGTGAGACATAATAAAACCAGAAAAATACATGGTGGTGACATAGATAAACAAAATATATTTAGAAAGATATTGAGTATCGGTTATGAATTAGAAACAATGAGCTTAGCAAAATTTACACTTATTACAAGCGATAATGAAAATGAGCCTATATTGTTGAACACTGATACCAATTCAAAAGATTATGAAAAAATGATGAAACTACAAAATGGTAACGAAAAAGGTGAACGCGATGAAGATGACGATAATGATGAACGCGATGAAGACGATGAAGATGATTACGACTACTACGCTAACCGTCTAGAAGAAACACTTGAAATAGATGCGTATACTACCGAAAGTTTGAACAAACAAACTAAACAGCAAACCAAAGAGCAAACTAAACAACAAACCAAAAAAGGAAAGGGTGTGAAAGAAACTAAATTAGTGAAGGCGGAAGATACTACGTTTTTAGTGGCAAATGACATGGCTGTAACACCATTCACAAAATACCTGAATGTTTTTTGCAATATAAATGATACAGTAAACGCCGCTAATACTAAAAATAATACAAATACAAAAACAGAAGGTGATCTAATTGATAAAAACAACCTTTACACTTTTGAAACAGAAAATGGCCGAAAATACCAACTTAATTTTGAAACGTGGAGCAAAAAGGATTGTGGAATGTTTTCCGACGTAGAATGGATTATGACTTATTACAACCCAAAACAAAATAAAAATATCATTCTTAATACTTTTATAAATGTTGCCAAAAATTTGATATTTCATTTAAATCAATTAGAAAAGCAAACAGGAAGACTCATCATGAATTTCAGCGAAGACGATAAAGAAATTATGAAAAAAACTGAAATACGTAATTTATATCACTTACCTAAGACAAATTTATATTATCTGCAAACACATCTAATTGATAAACAATTAGATATTGATGATATTTGTTTTGTCCCTCAAATGACGTTTTCATGTCATATTAAAGATATGGTTGATATCTTCAAAGAACTTGCAAAGGATTCTATCAATAACTTTGAAAATTATAAAAGAATCGCAGATGAGCGTATTGCGGTGATTGCAAACATTGAAAAATGCATTAATAAATTGTTTGAAAATTATAACAAATCAAGTCCAACGCTGACAACAAACAAAATAATCAAACTCAAACTAGTTGAATCTAGAAATAAAACATTGATAAAATCAATCAAAAATTATTTGTTTTTATTTTTGTTCAAACTGCAGCGTTATTTCAACTTTTATTTAACAGATGAAAAGGTTAAAAACAAATCTAAATCGGCAAAATATTTGAAAGATACGCTTTTTTTTAATTCACGTCATACTAATTACGAAATATACAAAGCTATTAAACAGTTGATAGCCGAATATTTTAAACAATATGATCCAAATATAAAATTATCAGACGGTGAATTAGCTTCCATTATACAAAAACTTGTTGTTCAACAACCTGTTTTGGAAGAATTTTTACTTGATGATATTGGTAATGCTCGCAAAAATGCATTCCTTATTACAAATAAATTGGACAAGAGCCATAAAAGTTATGGAAATCCGTATTATTCGCTAGTTTCTTATTTTGATTTTTTTGAAAACCCGATTGATAATACAACAAGGCGTAATGATAAGAATGAATTGTTTCATGATTGGCTGCAATACGATGGTGTTGATAATTACTCTAGCACAACTGATATTAAAAACAACATCGTTTTGACGGAGATTCGCTCTTTTGCTCGTATGTTAGCTTCGTATCTGTATAGTGTGGCAGATGATGAATTAAAAAATAATATGACTAATGGTATTTGTAATCAAATACAAAAAAAATTTCAACCAGATACTAATGGTATTTCTTTGACTGTTTTGAAACAATTTTTGAAGCTATATGAAGAGAAGAATAGAAAATAGAAGAAGAAGAAGAATTTAAAAAATAATTGATATTAATTTGTTTTACTATTATGATATTAATATAATAGTAAAACAACTTCCTTTATATAACCTAATGAACTTTTATTCTGATGTTATTATGAACGATATAATTGATAATGAACCGCTAGAAACTGTATTAGATTCAGTTGAAACTTTCGGCGAAGAATGTTTTAATGCAATTGCAAGATATTCCTATCATAACATTCATTCCAAATATATATTTAATGTTTTAGGTAATACAAAGAACGTAATTGCTTTTTATTGTATAGATAATGATAATAAATTTTCATTGAAGAATTGTCCGTCTATGTTAGTTTATCGTAAGTGTAAATATAATGAGAAAGAAATAAGATATTACGTGTTGATTGCATGCACAAAACGAAAATTTAGAAATCAAGGGTATGCTTCCAAACTTCTAGATGGTTTCGTAGAAAGAATCAAAAAAGAAAATGACACTGATCTTGGAAACGGAATTAATATAAAAATAATACTAAGCTCGGTTGAGGAATCTGTATTATTTTATGAAGCTTATGGATTCAAGTGGACGAGAGAATCAATAACTGACCACCCAATGTTAATGAGGTTTGAACGATACGAACCAAAAAAAGAGTATTTTATAATGGAATTCCACATCCACCTTTAGAAAAGGTGGAGCCAAATGTTTTGCTCTACTTTTTAAAAGTGGTTTAAAATATTTTTTTGCTCTACTTTTTTTAAAAGTAGATATATATAATGACTAAACATAAACGCTATACTAGACGACGAAATAAAGTGCATAGAGTATCTAAAAGAAAATCAACGTCAAGAAGACCAAAGAGAAATATACGTTCAGCATCTTTGATTCTAAGAAAAAAAATTGGTGGTCGTGATGTGGGTTATGAACTTACAGATTTTTTTGATCCTGATTTAGATTTTGCTATAGAAAGAGATGTATATACAGAGTTTAGAGATAATGTTACTCAAGAAGAAAAAAATAGAATCCGAGTGTATAGTTTACTCAATAATTTAAATAGAAGAATTACTAGGAATCCAAATAATCCTCGTATAAATGTATGGAACGAATTAGCTGAAAACATTAATATAGCATTAGATAACGATAATGATGCAAAAATAAGAGAATTTGCTAATCAGTATGATATTGCGCGAGGAATAGAAATTCACCCAATGGAAATAGAATAAAAAAATGGACCCTTTGCCCAAGGGGTTTTGGCTCAACCTTACCACTTTTCAAAAAGTGGTTCAAAACATTTGGCTCAACCTTACCACTTTTCAAAAAGTAGTTCAAAACATTTGGCTCAACCTTACCACTTTTCAAAAAGTGGTTCAAAACATTTGGCTCCACCTTTTCTAAAGGTGGATTTCTAAAGGTGGATTTCTAAAGGTTGATAATTTGCTTGACAACATCTCTTTTAGCATTTTGAATGTCTATTACATGCTCCTCCAAGTTTTTTGCTATTGGGTTATCAATAGAATCAAACCCATCCATTTCAAAGCGCCAAACGAATACTGGTTTCTTTTGTCCAATGCGATGACATCTTGCAATAGCTTGATCTTCAACGTAAGGATTCCAATGAGGACTTACAAAGTAGATCTCACTATAATTATCCTGTAAATTCAAACCTTCACAACCAGTTTGAATTTGCAAAATCAATACGTCTTTTTTTTCACTTAGAAGCTTACGGCGTGCAACTTGTGTAATTTTGCCGTCTAAGATTCCAACGTTTAAACCATTGTTGAGTAGTCTCTCTGCAATCTCATTAATCTCTTCTTTAAAGTGGCAGAATACAAGCTTACCATTTCCGTTATCTTTTCGCTCCAAAATAGCACCAACAACTGAATCTAGTTTGCTAGTGCTTGTTGGGTTTGATGATGGGTTTTGGTCAAGTAAGCCATTACTCTTGTTGTAAGGGTTGGCGTTGGTCTTGACCATCTTTGGATATATACAACTTTGTCTTGCTTTTAGTAAAAGTGGAAGTAATCCATTTGTTACTACTACTATGTTGTCTTCATTAGATAGGGATGGGGATGGGGATTTGACATTTGTAAAAGCAATCAATGCGTGGATTTCCTGGGAGAATTTTAGTTCAGCCTCACTTTTCCATGCTACAATATTTTTTGTGTGATGTGCGTCTTCTAAATCAATGCCTACAGTTTTTTTTGTTCTTTTTAAAATAAATGTTTCTACTATTTCAGAGTAGTTTTCTGGATTAGTATAATATGAAACTGGTAAATTAATCAATGAGCATAAAGCATAAAAGTCTTGCTTTCTATTTTGAACTGGAGTTCCGGTGACAAGCCATTTAATATCTGACTTCAATAATTTTGCGCCGATATATCTACTGGTGTTTTTATTACGTAAGTGATGAGCTTCGTCAAAGATGACTCGTGACCATTTAACACGATGTAGTAGAGAGTTCTCAATACGTTTTTTTGATTGTTTACCGTCGTCACTGAAACTTAGATTCTTGTTGCCTGTTTTCTCTCTAAAGATTGATATGGCATCATAACTGCAGAGGACAATTATTGCGCCTTCAAACGGGTCGCTATTGGTATTGGTTTCTGCGTTGGCTTCTGCTGCCTTTTTGTCAATATTTTTTTTATTTTCACCGTGATAGATTACGGATTTATGGCCTGTAGTCCTGTATATCTGTGCATACCATTGCTCAATCAATACAGGCGGTAGAACAATAAGGGTCTTGCGATTTTGCTTGAAATTGGCAAGGCATAAACCGATCATCATGATAGTTTTACCGAGGCCCATTTCATCGGCAACGAAACCGCCACTAGTATCATCCCGCAATTCGTTTTGCAATAACCACTTAACACCATCATATTGATATGATTTTTTTTCCATGCCACTTCTTTCAATGAATTTATTGAAGATAACCATTCCGGTATCAATACGAGGATCAGTATCTTCAAATCTTGTCATTCTTACTGTTATTCGGGGTATTCAACTTTAACTTCAAATTCAACTTCAACTTTAATTTGTATGCCATATAAAAAAAGAGAGAAAAGTATCTCAATTTTATTTTTTTCCACCTTTGAGAAAGGTGGAGCCAAAAATCTTAACTTTTGGGTTTACCTTTTTCTAAAAGGTAAACTTGCACTAGTTTTTTTTGAAAAGTGGTAGGGTGGAGCAAAAAAGGAATTTTTACTTTAGTTAGTTATATGTTACATTTATAAATTTACCTTTTATAAAAAGGTAAAACCAAAACAGTTTGCGATTTGGCTCCACCTTTCTCAAAGGTGGAAAGTTTGGCTCCACCTTTCTCAAAGGTGGAAAGTTTGGCTCCACCTTTCTCAAAGGTGGAAAGTTTGGCTCAACCTTTTCTAAAGGTTGATAGGATGTGACGATAGATTAGTTGAGTAGTATGATTGATAAGGTCATTGCATTCCCAAGCCAATTGTTGTTCGCCTCTGGTTTTCTTATTTGCTCTGGCGATATCTCCACGTAGTTCGTTTCCTTTAGTGTAAAGGATTTGAGGAAAATCTTTTCTGTGTTTCATTTCACCATTGAATAGCTCAATAAAATCGTCCATATTGTATAATATGAATTCGTAGATTTCATTGATTGTTTTGACTCTTTCAGTGAAATTGCATTTTTGTTTTCTTTGGCATTCGCTTAAGTATAATAAGTGTTTGATTCTTTTTGAGATATGCTTCCATTTTTTTTGTGCTGGAGTTTTATTGTCTTCTTTTTCGTATATAGAATCTTCAACTTGTTTTTGCTCTTCTTGGTATCTTCTTCTTTCGTTAAATTCTTCGTAGTTGCGGGAGTCTCTTCTTACTGATGCTCTTGTAGCATGTGCTGGGGTAGCGGCAGTGGTGGCTCTTGTTAAAGTTGAACGTCCTGATCTTAGTTGCATTTTGATAATTGGTTTGTTAGTTGTTTTAATAAATTTAAGAATAGAGAGAAAAAGTATCTCAATTTTTTTTGAATCCAGCTGTTAAAAAGGTGGAACCAACGCTTTTGACATATTTTTTGTTTATCTCAATGTTTTTCTAGATTTCAAACCACCATGAGGAGTAAATTCATTTTCCCAGATGTCTCCTCTAGAATCTAAATTTTTTTGTAAATTGTCTACTCTTTTCGCCAGTTGGATTTGTTTGTATGGAACATTTAAGTCGGAAAAATATACATCATCTGGTATATGATTGTTGTATTCCTCACTTAATAATTTTGTAGATTCAATTTCTTGTGCAATCTGTCTGTCTGTCATATTTTTGGCTCCTTCAGCAGTTGCAACTTTATCCCAAAACTTACGGTAGTAATTATTTTTGTAGCAACTCATAATTTATAATAATATATACTTTTGAATATTTTAAATGGAGTTTTTAAATTCAATTTTTTTTATAATAACGTCTACAAAAGTGAAAAGAAATAATAGTTTTCTTTTGTCAACGTATTTTTTGATATTAATTGTAATATAAAAAAAGACCCCTATTTGGGGCCTTAAATTTAGTTAAAATTACATGTATAAATGTTTATTGTTTTATTAGATCCCATTTGAGGATATCTTTTGGTTGTTTTCGTTGACGTCTTGCGTTCTCAGGAACACCACAATCTTCGTAAAATTGGTCTTGGTCAAATATGCCTAATGCAAGCTCCTTGAAAATGGCTAATCCAAAGTATTTAATTTGTGCACTATTTAAAGCCTTCAACCCGAGCATCTCACCATCTGTAAAAGGTTCGTCTTTGGTCTTTCTGTCCACCCAGGTTGCCAGTGTTTTGAAATCCTCAATGTCGTTAAAGAAGAAATACTTGAAATAATCTGGCTCTTTTTCCACGATTCTTGTTAAAGAAGCCACAAGGTATTTGACTCTATCTTCTTGAGAAGTCGGTGGTTTTGAGATGGAATTCAAGAGTATCTCGTGCATTTCAGGGGTCATTGATGATGGGATGGTTGCTGGCATGGTTGTTGTCATTTTCGTTATCGGTTTCGTTATTGTTCTGCTTGTTATTAGGTTCGCGACACTTGTTAGTTAATTATATGCCTATCCAAGAATCCTGGAAAAATATCTCAATTTTTTTTTATCCACCTTTGGGAAAGGTGGAGCCAAAGCTTTTGACATTTTTTTGTTAAGATTTGTCCACCGGGGTGCTAACTAGGTTAGAATGATAGCGGTAACTTCAACTTCAACTTCAACTTCAACTTCAACTTCAACTTCAAGTATGTTTGGCTCCACCTTTGAGAAAGGTGGAAAAAATATGTCAAAAATTTGGCTCCACCTTTTTGAAAGGTGGATAAAAAAAATTGAGATACTTTTCCAGGATTCTTGGATAGGCATATAATTGTATTAAAAGTGTCGCGAACCTAATAACAAGCAGAATTAATAAGCAGAATGTCAATCACTGTCAATGCCGATAATGTTGTCCAAGTTGCCTGTCAGGAGGCTGTTTGCAGATGCGTGCCTATTGCCAGCAAAGAGCTACCGGTATCCATTAAACTTGCCATTGAAAAAGATATGGAAGAAAATTCCTATTTTGGAAAATATGGTAGCGTAGTTTTACCGGTTGAAAACATTGATTGTTTGAAGGTTAAATGTGATTTTATTGTCAATCAGAACGGCATGTCAATTTCAATCCGTTGTGATAACTTAAAAATGTATGGCAGGGCTGACGAGACTAATGGTCTTGATGGTCGTATTACCAGATGGAAAAACGGAATTGGTATTAGAATTGAACAAATTCTCTTCAGAAAAACATATATTAAAAAACTAACAAAGTATACGTTGAAGGATTATGAAAGCGTTTTAAAGCATATTCATAAAGATATTAAGGTCATGAAGTTTGACAAGTTGAATGGTGTGTTAACAACACCTGAAAATAAACATCCTAAAGAGGCGCCTTATATTTGGGGTCATTATGATTTAACAAACCTTCCATGCGATGAAGAACATCCAGAAGAGTGTTCCGTTTGCTTGGATACGACTAAAACCACAACAGCATGTGGTCATAAATTATGCGTTGCATGCTGGAGCAGTATCAAACGAAACGGCGAAGAGTTACCTTGTCCTATTTGCCGTGATGATTTGTTTCAGACTAGAAAGGTTTACGGCGAGGGTGTAATGCCTGTGGGTCACAACGACAGTGATTCTGAGGATTATGACGAGTGGTCTGACTCGGATGATGATGAGGACGACGAAGATTCCGATGACGATATTCAATACGCACAGTTTCCTGAACCGATTGAATTTCCTAGTGTTCGTCAGAATACTATTATGGATATGTATTAGTCCACCTTTCTTAAAGGTGGAGCCAAATGTTATTCCACCTTTAAGAACGGCTGAACCAAAGAGATTTTGTATTATTATTTTGTATTATTATTTTGTATTATTATTTTGGCTCCACCTTTCTTAAAGGTGGATAAGGTAACATGTAATTTATAACTAACTACTCTTTTTTTAGTGATTCATTTTTTATCTTTAACATTAATGAAAGAGAGAAAAAATATATGAATATATTATATAAATATGAAGTTTAGTTTCAAAAAACTTTTTAAATTTTTGTTGGTTATTTTGTTTATTTGGGCTATTTACGCATTGTTCTTTAGAAAAATTGTTGAAGGTGCTGGAAAAACAACACCACCACCACCACCACCTCCACCACCTCCACCACCTCCACCACCAAAACCATCAACACCTCCACCACCAACAATACCACAACCAGGTCCAGGTGGTAAATATACAAAAGCACAATGTAGTGCTTTATCAATTGATAAAGGAGAATGTCAAGCATCAATTGCAAAAAATTATGGTTGTTATGTTTCGTTCGATCAAAACAATCAAAAGGCGTGTTTTGGTGGTATATAAATTATTTTCACTCTTTTGTTATTAATCAAAGAGTGAAATGAAGAAAATAAAACACTGATAACACTACACACTATACACTCGTGCACCCAGGCACCCGGGTAGGGTTCGCCCCCACCCTTGCCTCAATAGAATGTTCCGCGAATGTTCCATAGGATTGGAACACTATGCAAGGGGCTATACATAGGGGGTCTAGAAATGAGTGCTTTTTTGAGTTATCGCCCATGTTTTGACAGCATATATGATGCGATTATATTGAAAGATATTATATATTTTATATAATATTTCTCTCAAATGTTAAAGAAAAAGTGTATCCAAAAGTATTTTGGGTTTTCAAAAATGGACAAAAAAAATGTCCAAAAATGAAAAGGGGTGAAATAGTTTGGAAAAAACAACATTTGTGACTGAAATGCAAAATTAGCATGCGATCACCAAAAAAATAATTATATATTTGTTACGATAATTTTTTGTGTTAAACATTGCAAATTTTTTATATTTATATATTTTAAGAGAGAATGGCAACTTTAGGCAACCAAAAAACGAAAAAAAACGACAGTTGTGAACATACAAATTATTGTTGCGAATGTTGTGACTTTATTACGTGTAAACTAACAGACTACAATAGACATTTGTTAACCCAAAAACATATTCGCAACAAAAAAAACGAAAAAAACGAAAAAAACGAAAAAAAACTTTATGCATGTGAAAATTGTAATAAAGAATATTGTGATAAAAGTGGATTGTGGAAACACAAAAAAAATTGTCATACAAAAGAAAATCACTACAAAGCATGTAAAGAAGATGAAGAGCTTGATATTTCAACCAAACAGCTTATTTTAATGTTATTTAAACAAAATAATGAACTTCAACAATCCCTTATTGAAATGTCAAAACAAACAACATCAAACATTAATAACAATGCTAACAATTCTTATAATAACAATAAAACATTCAATCTACAACTCTTTTTAAATGAAACATGCAAAGATGCTATGAATATCAAAGAGTTTGTGGATTCAGTCCAATTGGAGTTATCTGATTTGGAAAATGTTGGAAAAAGTGGTTATATTGAAGGCATTTCCAATATAATCATTAAAAATTTGAATGCTTTAGAGATGGAAAAAAGACCCATACATTGCACAGACAATAAAAGAGAAGTTATATACATTAAAGATGAAGATAAATGGGAAAAGGAAGAAGATAATAAACCTAAACTGAAAAAGTTGATAAAGGCAATTGCCCATAAAAATATATGTATGTTTAAGAAGTTTAGAGAGAAATATCCCGATTGTGACAATGGTGATTCTAAAAAAAGCAGTGTGTTTAATACAATTGTATATGAATCTATGGGAGGCAAAGGAGATGATGAATCTATGAAAGACAATAAAATTATTCATAAGATTTCAAAACATGTTGGTATTGATAAAGTCAACCTTATCACTTTTTAGAAAAGTGGTGCAAAAAATATTTGTTAGGTTTTCTCTCTTTCTTTGGTATTAAAGAGAGAAAATGATAGGGTGTAATCTTTGCTTTCCTTTGAGGGTGAGCGAAATAGTTATATACTTTCATGCACCCATCTCACACTCTATCACCCGCTTCGCACCATATACAGTGCCAACTCGTGCACCCGGGGTGCCAGCGCTAGGGTTCGCCCCTCCTTGCCCGCCGAGAACGTTCCCCGAATGTTCCGTAGAAGGGAAACGAGAAATGAGTATGGAAACGAGAAATGGGTGACAAAACGAGAAATGGGTGACAAAACGAGAAATGGGTGACAAAAATATGACCGTTACCGTAACGAAAAAAAACCATTTAGGTCTTTTTTATTTATTTATTAAAACATAATTACAAATTTAATACAAATATACTATCTATTTTTTGCACTATTTTGGCTTCACCTTTTCTAAAGGTGGATTTTAATCGTCATACTCCTCTTCTTCCTCTTCTTCTTCAAAGTCTATGTCGTTTGTTTCTGCGTTCCATTTGCCTACTACTTCTTGTTCCATATTATAAATCACACCATTTTTATTTGATTTATAATATGATTTGCCTCCGAATTCAATCTTTTTTACTACGTCGGCTTCTTCTTCCTTTTCCACATTTGGTAAAGGTTTAGCCAAATCCTTTGACTTCTTTTTGGATTCTTTGGTAGCTTCTTTTGCTGCTTTCTCTTCGGCCTTCTTTAGCTTTTCAGCTTCCTTTGCTGCTTTCTCTTCAGCTTTCTTTTGCTTCTCTGCTTCCTTTGCAGCTTCTTTTGCTGCTTTCTCTTCAGCTTTCTTTTGCTTCTCTGCTTCCTTTGCTGGATCTACTTTCTTTGCCTTCTTTTCCACCTTTGGTAAAGGTTCAGCCAAAACTTCATTGACCTCCTCTACAATCACATTTTCTTGTGAGTTTGGCTCAACCTTTTCTAAAGGTTGATCTAAAGGTTGACTTTGAGCCTTTGCGATTAGACTTGCAAATAAATCTTCTTCTAAATCTTCACTCACTTCTACCGTCTTCTTTTCCTTCTTTGGACGACCTTTTTTACCTGTTGGTTCCTTTACCTTTTTTTCCGCTTTTGGTCTTCCCCTTTTCACGTTTTCCTCAACTACTTCTTCAAAGTGAACCGCGTTTATTGTTAGGTTTAATCTTTTTGTTTCTTCCTCTACTGTTTCTTTTGCGATTTTTAGTTTTTTCAAGACCTCGGTATATCTTTTTGGACTTTTACCTTTTGGATCTTTGAATTCGTATAAACCTTTTGACACGCGATCATCTATGTTTCCGTAAGGCTCTTCTTGGCATCCTTTGCAAAAACATGACTTTACTTCTCCCTCTTTCACAAGCATCGGCTTTTTTTCGCATTGGGTGTATAAACCGTGGTTTTTTACTATTCCATTGCAACAATTTTCATTCTTTACACCTCCAAAAGGCATTGGAAATGACAATTTTAACTTTTTTGACCCTTCTACTTTTGACGACACTTTTTCTATTTTTAATGCACGAAGCGCATCTTCCACATCAAAATTATACATCTTTCCACATTCCTCAATCACTTTTACCACCTTACTCATTGACATTGACTTTGACATTGAACTTGACATATTGATTTGGCTTTGCTTTGCTTTTTATACCACTTTTTTACTTTCAACAATCATTTATCAATTTTTTTTTTTCTTCATATATTTTTACTATTTACATTTTTTTTTTGTGGGGAACCCAGGTTCCCCTACGACCCCTCCTTATATACTTATTTTCATATCAAATTTATTCAACTTCTTTGATGATTTTTGTCGCGACATTTCATTGAGCTTGTTTTTAACTTTATTACAAATGTTTTCAATTCTTTCCATTTTTTTTATTTTTTTTTCGTGAACCACTTCTTCGTGTATTATTTTGGTATCCACTTGTTCGCCATTTTTAATTTTCAAAAAAATTTGTCTTCTTTTATAACAACATGAATTGCAAATACAGCCATGATCTAAGTAATGGTCTCTCTGAATAACATTATGATACTGATTCTCATTACATAATTCTTTATAAAAATTATAATTTTCCAATGAATAAGGTTCAAAAGTAGTCATTACTGATTTTGAATTCCATTTATTCATGTATTCATCTTTTTCATTATCTGTGTTAAAATAATTAAAATACTTATCCTCTTTGATTATTTCTAATAAATTAAACGGTATTTGATACGATTCATTGAATTTTTTATAAACTTCGCCAATAATTTTATTCTCTGTTTGGTAATCTTTTACAATTACAATATCAATATTCAAAACACTTGTTAATATTCTATCCCATTCATTAGAATCGCATAAACGTAATTTAACATACTTTACATTATTTTTCTCTACTAACAAATATTTATTATCAAAATCAAACTTGTCTGGAACATCAATATCATATTTTTCAAAAAAATAATCACTACTTCCTAAAAATGGAAATAATGAATTGAAACGCTTTATAAGTAATTCCAATTTATAATTACTTATATTATTTTCACTTGTATTAAAGTGATAAGACGTTAGTAACTCAAAATATTCAGAGATTTTTCTCTCTATTGGATTTCTATAAACATCAATAACTACTACGTTTTTTCCAATTAAAGCATTATAATTAATCAACTCATTGACTGTAATATTATCATTATTTTTTATTCCAGTAATAACACTTAACATTGTTTCATCATGAATATGTAATACATTTATCCCTCTCGCATAAGAAACACGTAAGGATGTTACTAAAGTCGTCGAACCCACTTTTGGTGGAGTATATATAAAAACCATTGTGTTTTTATTTTTTATATTTTCATTGCTAAATATTGTATCATTAAAAACTTTTATGTATTGTAATCTATCATCATTCATTATTATAACAACTAATTATAGTTATAATTTATAAATTTATTATTATTTAAAAATTATAATGTATTATTTGTTAATGGAAGCAATCATAGCTTTTGATATAAAAAAAGGAATATCAAAAAATGGTGAACTACCATGGAACGTTCAAGAAGATCTACAATTTTTTTATAGTAAAACAAAATGCAATGTTGTTATCATGGGAAGAAATACTTATTTTTCAATTCCTGAAAATAAACGACCATTAAAAAATAGATTGAATGTTGTATTAACGAGAGAACCTTGGAAATATAACAAAATAACCGAAAAATTTAAAAATGTTTTGTTTACAGACGATGAAAATATACATGAAAATATATTATTATTTCCTAATAAATATAGTGAGATATATAACGTTTTAAATAAGTTTTTTAAAATTTTTTGTATAGGAGGTAATGAAATATATAAAAAATATATGCCATTATGTAAAACTATTTGGGTTACACAAATAAAAGATGATCATGGATGCGATTTATTATTTGATTATGATATAGAAAATCGTTTTTGTGAAGAAAAGGTATTTGAAAATGAACGTTGTAGTATATTCAAATATTCTCCACTATGATTTTCAACCTTTTCTAAAACTAGTTTCTAATTATGAGAAGTTAACGACGTCTGTGTGTTTTACGTCTGTGTTTTCTTCCTTTACGACTATGACGGCGTGTTTTTCTACTTTTTCCTCCTTTCTTTGATTTTTTACTATTTCCGCGTCCGCGTCTACGTCTTCCACCTGCTTTAACGCCTGGTCCTGCTTCTCCTAGTTCCGCTAAATTTAATTCATCATCATCATCAATAAACTCTTCTTTGTCTTTATCATCAGAATTCGTTACAACGACTTTATCGTCATCGTCATCATCGTTATCGTCATCATCATCTCCATCAGCTCCACCTCTTTTTTTACATAAAGGGCATTTGCAACTTTTTTTGTGATGATAACCACGTCCACCTTTTTGTGCTGGACTGGATCCCATTGTATTTGCTGTAGGAGCTGGCGTTGGGTTAATACTATTCATTTATTATATATAATACAAATATAATAAATATTTCACTAAATATATTTCTTATTTAATTAATTAATTATTTGAACGAGGTGGTCTACCTCTTCCTCTACCTGATTTGGAAACAGTTGTAGATGATCGTTCGCTTGTTTTTGTTTGGTTTTTTGAAACTAAAGACCACGATTTGCTATCATCCTTATCTCCAGCTTGCATTGATTCATTTGAAACTACTGGGACATTTCTAACTCTTTGTTGTCTAGGTAATTTAACTGGCTCGGAATATTCATTTTCATCAACATTATCATTATCTGTAGTTCTATAATTATTTCTTGCAAGTTTAAATTCGTGTCTTGTTTCACACATTAGTTTACCTCCTTTAATTCCACCAACATCTGCTGCTTGACATTCGTGAGTGCTATTTTCAACAGTAATTAAATTTAATTCAATATATTCACCTTGAACTAAATATTTGTATTGTTGATTTGAAACATTAATAGAACTGTGGTGAACAAAAATATCCATTCCCGTCTTTTCTCCGTCGGTAATTGTAATAAAACCATAACCGGCTTTATTGTTAAACCACTTAACACGACCTATTAAACGAGAGGCAGATTTTGTTTCTGGTGAACTTGTAACATCGCTATTAGATGACATATTTTTATAATTTATTATAAATTATTAGCTTTATATTATTTTTTAACAATTTAATTATTTTCATAAATGTAATAAATATGGGATAATACAAATTTTTCAATATCACGAGCATTTGTTACATTTATATCTTCTAGTGATAAATTATTCAAATCAAGTAATTCAATTTTGTTGTCTTGAATATATTCATAAACTGGTTTCATACTAAAATCATCATTTTTCTTTAAATTTTTCACCAATAAATTACTTTCGTTACAACAAGTAATTAAATAATTAAAAATTAATTTGCAAATTTGCACTAATTTATTATCATTAAGCTTGACTGCTTTTTTATATAATACTTCCATAAAGTTAAAGATACTTTCAACATACTCTTTTGATTTTTCAAATTCCATTCGTATTTTATACTTATATAACAAAATTAATTTATATTTTATACTTACTTGTTATTTACTATTATTTATCATAAATTAACAAGCTCTTCTCTAAAACTGTCAATATATTTTTCATAACTTGGTCTCTCTTCAAACTCCAATTTTCTTATTTTTTTATAAAAATCCATCAAAACATTTGGTATGTTAGTATTATTAACCAACATTTGTTTTATAGATTTGACACAATTATTTTCTGATGCAAAATCACAATCACGTATAATCTCATTTTCATTTTCTTTTTGGATCCAATCTAATTTTCCAAAATAAAAATAAATTAACATATAAGCAACTGATTCTAAATCATCTCGTCTACTTTGTTCATACAAATTATGTGTGTTTATACTTGCAAAATTAAGAGTTCCAATAAATTTATTTTTGTATTTAAATTCAATATGTTTATCATTTATTATATATGGTTTACAAATCCCAAAATCTATTAAGAAAACCTTGATTGGTTTGTTTAAAGTTAAAAGGAAATTCTCTGGTTTAATATCTCTATGAACAAAACCATTGTTATGCACTTGCATTAAAATAGTTAAAATATTAATACCAATTTGCAAGACGAGTTTCAATGACAGTTTTTTATTTCTATCTAATAAGTCTTGTAAAGATTTCCCAAATAAATCAATTACCATATAATAATTTGATTGATCCTTTCCATACCATTTTATTTTTGGTATGCCATCTACAGTAGAAAGTATTCTATAAATATTTGATTCATGTTTCAATAATTTTAATTCATCTGAAATAGCCTCCATTTTAATCGCAACTTTTTCACTTGTTCTCATATTTATACCTTCAAAAATAGAACCGAAAGAACCACTTCCAATCTGTTTTATTATTTTATACTTGTTACCTATTATATTTGTAACATCCATATTACATTATATTTAAAATTTTATTTTTAAATATATTGTCACATAATGATTATGATTATACATACAACGACTGATTTGTAACAACATATTTCAATGTCATTAAAGGAATCTCTTTTAATTTACTCAATAAAGACATATTACCAAATAATTCTGCTATTTTCTCCAATTCACTGCAAATATTATTGATTTTTAATAGCGCTTTTACAAACTCGCCCAAAAATATCTCCTTTTCATCTTCCAATTTTTGTAAAAATTGTTTACACTCTTCTGTATTTTCACAATAGCACCATTTATCTACGTAGTTGAGTAAATCATAATGGAAAATATATTCAATACCTGAATTGATATTCAAATTGGTTTCTTTTGTAATATAATCATTATACATATTTTTTATCCTAAAAACAATTTCTTTCAAAACAGTATCATCTGTTCTAGGTATGTAATTTTTATATTCATCTTTTACAACAATATTGGTAAGACAACTTAATAACATGACTATTTGTATTGAATTCAATTTATCAAAAACATTTTCTTCAAAGAGTTGTGCGAAAACAAGACAATGTGTTTCTTTTAAATGAGTTGCAATCATACCTCGCACAGTAAGTTTGATTGTCGGTTCATCTGGTTCTTTATTTTCAGTTTCTATTTGAACAAATCCGTCATCATGTAACAAATTAACAATGGTTTGGACATTACTATCTATATATTTTTCAACAAAGTTATATTGGTCTTGTAAATCATCAATTCTTTTTAATTTTTGATTATATTTTTCCAGTTTTACTTTATCAAATTCAAGATTAACATACTGATCTCTAATGTGTTCAATTTGTCTTTCAATATCTTTACGTTTTTTATTGACGGCTGTTTTTTGCATTTCTATTAATTTGAAATATTCATCTACCACAGTAATCGGAGTTCTAATTGTTTTAAAAGACTGCTCCAGCGAGTCTAATTCAGCATGTTCTTTTGAGATCGCGTAATATATTTCTTTCAATTCACTATCCAAATCATCTTTCACCATACTTTTTCTTGCAAAATTTATAAAGTTGTTGTCACCAATATCAATTAAATTCAATAGAAGATTGTATGAAATTTTAAATTTAGATTTTAATGCTGGAGGTTTACCACTCATCATAGTTGTATAACTTGTTTTTGTTTCTACCTTTCTAAATAAATTATTCAAATGAATCACATGTCCTACTGTGTCTAAACCCAGTCTACCAGCTCTACCAGCAGCTTGTGTATATTCGTGTGAATATAACATGCGATTGTTTTCTCCATCAAACTTGCAAATATCAGTAAAAATAGTCGTTTTAACGGGCATATTAATACCTACACTCATTGTTTCCGTGCAAAACAAAAGTTTGATAAAGCCTTTTGCAAATAAAAGTTCTACCATTTCTCTTAAAACCGGAGTCACTCCGCTGTGGTGAATTGCTATACCTTTACGTAGTAAAGCAACCATATTGACATATTCCGGAAGATTTAAATATTCTTGGTAGTTTGGTAATTTTCGTATAATATGTTCACATTCACGATCAATAATATACGGCGTTTTATTATCAAATTCCAGCAAGTTTGTAGTTACTTCATTTGCACAAACTTCCAATTGTTTTCGTGAAAAAACATAACATAATGCTGGTAGCATTTCATTTTCAACTAAATGTTTTGTTACTTGATTTAAAACATGTTGACGTTTTAATCTTACATTCTTGTTTTCAAATATTTTCATCAAATTATTCATCTTGGAATATTGTAACTCATCAAATTCACCTTGGGAATTCTGTAAAACAATTGGTTTATTTATCATTGATTTGATTTCTTCTTGAATATGTTTATCATTTTTTAACAGTTTAAAAATTAGAGATGTTGTTGTAATAAAACCGTAATGCGTTAGCGGAACTGCACGGTCTTTTTTTGACGCCAAATAAACAACTTTCTCAGGATTGTCACTATGAACGCCTCTATTTTCCAACCATAATGCAAAACGCTCTGGGTTATCAAGAGTAGCAGATAGCCCAATCATTTGTATTTGTTTTGGTAATAACATAATACATTGCTCCCAAACATGGCCTCTTGCAGCATCATTAATCATGTGAATTTCATCAAAAACTACACAACCTAATTCATTTTCAATATCCATTTCAAAAGAAATACTTGACTGCGGAACATTCACAGCACTGTTATTTTTACTTTTGATTTGAAAAAGTTTATTCAATAAAATTTCCGTTGTCATTATAAGAACATCAGCATCTGGATTTGTTTTAATATCACCAGTAATAAGTCCAATACTGATATTAGTGTATTTATTACTAAAATCATAAAATTTCTGATTGCTTAATGCTTTTATAGGAGTAGTATAAATAACCTTTTTACCTTTAGAATGAAAGTAATCAATTGAAAATTCACCAGGCAAAGTTTTACCACTACCGGTTGGAGCTGTTGCCAACACATGATGTCCGTCAACAATTGCTTCTATAGAATATTTTTGAAAAATATGCAAAGGATACTGATATTTTTCAAAATAAGACTGGTATTTTGATTCATTTTCTTTTGGATAATGTGTTAAACTGCAAACCTTTACCATTTAATACGTAGTTACTTTATATGGTAAGTTTTGTTTAAGTAGTTATTATAAACTATATATAGGTTATCTGTGTGCCTTTAAATTTTGAAGCAACTTTTGAAAAACCACTATTTGACGCAGCATAAATATGAGTAGAATTTATAAGTAAATAAAATTCACTTACCGAATTCAAAACCTGAACATCTGTTGTGTTTAACAATGTAGTATGTCCAATTTCAAAATTAGTTATTACAACGTTATCATATTTGTTTTTAATTTTCAATTTATAATTATTATTATCACAAAAAAACATTATATTTTTATCATTGTTTTGTTGAATTGTAGAAAATATATTATTTTCATTATACTTTCTTACATCTTCTTTGGAAAATACATACGAGTGATCTGTCTCTAAAAATTTGTCGCCTAATCGTAAATGGATAGAAATATATTGATCTTTCAAATAGTTTTCAATATTTTTTTTAACTTCATGTGAAAATTCAAATAACTCGTAAACAGGAAATTCATCTATAATATCATATGAAAAAGTATTGTATAGAATGTTTGGTTTTAAAAAATAAAACCTGTTTTTCTCTATACGGAAGATATCATCAAAATTATTTATATTACTTACATTACCTATAATATCTTCATTTTTAATATACATTTTTGTATAACTTAACTTCAAATATTTTTCAATATGTATATTATTGACCAAATAAAGTATTTTAATATTATTATCAACACATATAGACAATAAATGCACAAAAAAATTAATCATGTCACCAATTCCGCCATTTATTAAATTAAAATCATACACTATTTTTTTTTCTAGTTTATCGTATTTTTGTAAATAATTTTCTAATTTACTCATTTGATATAATTTATCTGAGATAAAAATTAATAATACTCTTATTTTCAATGTCATTGTTGTTTATAAAATAGAAATATTCTTTCAAAAATTGAATAATCTCCACAGGTAATGTAGTTGTTGCGTGTATATTATTTATTTCTACTTCGTCGTTTATATCTTTTTTTGAAATAAAATTAGCAAACAATTTCTTGTTATTTTGTATCAAATTTATAATATCATCTGTTAAATTAAATTTTTTACTTACTAGTAGAAATATTTTTGAACATACCTTTCTATCAATGAATGTACTAATATCTTGACACATATAATGTGCAATATAAATAGGTGCTTTACTAGACTCCTTTATTGATAAGTCTTGTGTATTAGCATTATTATTATTCACTATTTCATTAAATATATTTTTTTTTACACAGTTATTATTAATAGATAAAACATGGGGGCTTGGAAACCAAGAATTGTGGTCTGAACAAATTGATTTTACTTTTGTTAAACACTTTATATAATTCGATAACTGGGAAGAAGATTTATCAAATTGTCTAATAATACTATCTGTTTTATTTCTAATTATATTATTTGAGCCAAATACTAGCCAATTAATTCGCAGTGAATCAAAAGGTTGGTAAGATTCAATCATTTCGCTAATATTTTTGTGTTTACCTAAAAATAAAAATTCATCTGCATCAACGTGAAGAACATAGTCTATATTATTTTTTATAAGTAGCGGAATTATTTCATTATACCAATGTTCTTTAGTATTATATACTCCGTAAAAAAAGTTTCGTTTTCCCGTATATAAAACAGAATAATTGTTTTCGTTTACATTATTTTGTATCAACACATCCTTCACATCAATTGTAGAATTATCGTCAAAAAATATGAAATAATCAATACCTATCTTATAATAATATTTTACAAATTCTATTATTCTTTTTTCATTTTTAACGTTTACGTATACACATGTCTTCATATAACACAATATATTTAGTATAAATATATTTATTTATTATTTTTACTTAATTAAAATGACAAAAAAATAAAATAAGTAAAAAAAAGAAAATTTTAATAAAAAATATAATTATGGCGACTAAACAAATAATTAGCGAGATCCCTAGCAGAGATGCATTTTTTCACTTGTTGAATAACAATCCTGGTTTAATTGTATTGAAATTAGGAGCTGAATGGTGTGGTCCATGCAAACAAATTAAACACATCGTTCATGCTTTTTTTGCGACTTCACCTCTAGACGTAGTTTGCGCCGACATTGACGTCGACCAATGTTTTGATTTTTATTCTATGTTAAAAAGCAAAAAAATGGTAAACGGTATTCCGGTAATGTTATGCTATAAAAAAGGGAACGACACCTTTATACCAGACGACATGGTTACTGGTGCAGAGCCAAGTGGTTTGGATGCATTCTTCAAAAGATGTGGTAATCATTTAAACGATGTGAGAATCAAATATCCAAAAATACAGGGTAAAAAATTATAAAACAAAACAAACAATCAAAACAAAATAATAATTTATTTATTTTAATAATATATTTATATAATATATATTATGAAACCATTTATTAATTATATTATACTTTTTGTAATACTTATAGTAGTCGGTGTTCTTTACCATCGTTATGAAAATAAAAGGTTAGCCGAAGCAAATCAAGATAATATGGAAATTGTTCGTAAATATTTATTAGATGACGCAACTTTAGCCAAGAGTAAAAAACCAATCTTATGGATTCATGTCCCTTATGAATACAATTCTAGAAACTGGTTGAGTTTTGGTTCTAGAAGTTCTTTTGATTTAAACCAACCTTACTTATATTTAACAGTTAAATCTATTATTCAACAATGCGATTCATCTTTTACTATTTGTTTGATTGACGATAATACATTTTATAAATTAATTCCTGGATGGACCATTGATATGAATAAAATTTCATCACCAATTTCAGACAAAATGAGAATGCTTGGTATAATGAAATTGATATATATGTATGGTGGTATGATCTGCCCAATATCATTTTTATGCATTAAAGATCTATTACCTTTATATGAAAAAGGAAGTTCTGGAAATAAAATGTTTGTTTGTGAAACTGTAGATAGAAATATTACTTCTACAGAATACAAATTTTATCCTAATTTGATATTTTCAGGAGCAAAAAAAGAATGCCCTACAGTTGGAAATTTCATTGAATTCATGCAACGAATTATTTCTAGAGATTATACAGCAGAATCGCGATTTTTAGGTGATTTCAATAGATGGTGCGAGGCACGTGTAAGAACTGGTGAAATAAATATTGTTGACGGCAAAGAAATTGGAACCAAAACGATGGATGATAAAACGATATTAGTTGATGATCTTCTATCCAATCATTATTTAAATATTTATACTCAAACTTACGGTATTTACATACCTGCTTATGAATTACTACAAAGACATCATTATAACTGGTTCTGCAGACTCTCTGAAAAACAAGTTATGGAATCTGATACTATAATAGGTAATTATATATTGGTGACTATTTCAGAGGGAGGAAAACATATATTAGAACCTCTTGATGTAAAACCTACAGGTTGGGTTGGATATTGGAATACTCCCTTGGTGCATGGTTTATATGGACAAAAACCTAATTTCTTGGGAGATAATTTGAGTATGGTAATGTATACTGGTATGTAATTTAACTTTTCTATATTCAACTATATATTGCAGAAATCATACGAGAATTATTATTGTTTGTGCGAGCATAACTAGTAAATTCATAATCATATACTGCAAAACACCTGATCAAAAATCTGTCGGCGCCATCATATTTTGGGTAAAAAGACGACCTCCCGTGAACTGCGCGCATGTTATCTATCAAAATAATTTCCCCTGTTTGTAAATTATGTTGATTGCGATATTGATAATAAATATCAATAACTTTTTTAAATAAATTATTTGATTCTTCATTAATTCCAAACATCAAATCTTGATCAAAAACAAGTTTGGGGTCATGCTCGTCTCCACTAATGATAGGAAACGGTCCACGAATATCACCTTCTATAAATTCATTCTGATTTAATTTAAATGATAGATCAACACCTGTTTTCCACAGTGGTAAGCGAAGTAACTCTCTCTCTTCGTTGTATAAATTTTCTAATATACTCTTGACGGGTAATATATATGTTTGAGCTAATTGATCACCACGTATACAAGCTAAACTTAAAATATCTGGCCGCAACTTAGAAAAAGCTTGTTCTGTATGAATCTCTAATTCTGTATTACTACCAACACTGGTTTGTTCATTTTCCATTTTCTTGATTGGAACAACATCTTGAAATAATCTACCATATCCTTCAGCTTCATACGAAACAATTTCGGCAATAACACAAAGTAATATACTTTGAATACGTGCCAACATAGTATTCTCTCCTATTTTACTATTGTTGTTATCAGGTGTTTTTGGAAATGACATAGATATCGGAAAAGGTAAATTAGGTGCAATATTATCAAATGAAATATTTTTTATTATAAGAAAGCCAGTAAGTGTTCCATTTTCTGCGAAAGATTGCAAAATTGTTTTTATTCTCTGTGGAACCTTCTCTGAACATTCCTTTGATTGCAAACAAAATAATTCTGGTTGATTTGAAGGGTTTGCGAATATTTGAAATGCTAAATCAACCAATATATTATTTTCCTCGGTCGTGATTTCAATTATATGGGACAACGATTGTTCTTTGTCTCTCTGGTTATCTGTATTGTTGCTATTCTGCATTGCTTATTTTTTATTTATAATATTATTTACAGATAAAAAATTATTATTTTTCTAATTCACTAATTCTATGTTCCAAATTTTCATTATTATTTTTCAAAAACTTCACTTCACTTTTCAAAGTTTTAATTTCACTTATTAAGATTGGTATCAATCCAATATAATTGACTGTTTGAATTTCAGTTCCATCTTTCTCTCCGTTTACTAATTCTGGGTAATATTCTTGTAATTCGTGAGCAATTAAACCAATATCTTGTTTTTTGGTTTGTTTATTCATAAAGGTAACTGGGGTCAAATAGTCTACTAGAAATTTATTATCCAATTCTTTTATATTTTCTTTGATACGATAATCTGATGTCAGTGCGATATTGTTTGCATAAACAGCACTACGTGCATACACGTTGTTACAATAAACGTTGTTACTTGAATTTGCTGAGTTATTTGCGCCACCAGTTTGTCCGGTTGCACCAGTTAAAAATAAATTGTATGCTAATATGTTACTCGTGTAATTAATTTCACTTGTTCCTGGATTGTAACTTAATACATAATTGGAACCAGATACACCACCAGTTGCACGAATTGGATTAACAAAGAACCCAGTAGTTCCTGCATTGACAGTTTTACTAGAAGATGCATTCAAAACAATACTATACGGAGCTTGACCACTACTACCTGCGTAGTAACCTATTGCGACTGAATTTTGACCTTGACCTGTATAACCTGCTTGATTTCCAATTGAAACTGAATTAGATTGTTGATTAAAAGAACCTGCTTGGTTTCCAATGGCAACAGAAGATGGATCATTATTTTTATTAATAGTTCCATTTACAATCATATTCCCTCCAAATGCATTTGCTATAGAACTACTAGTAATGTTTCCAGACTCGTCACCAATAGTTACATATTGTCCAGATCCAGATACAGATACCGAATACCAACTACCAGAAGAGGCATTTGATTGATTCCACGATTGCCCATAATTAGTTGAAACATAAACACGACCATTATAAACAACAGCAGTTTGACATTGACCTGATGCAGATACAGATACTGAACGCCAACCAGCAGCAGGAGCAGTTGATTGATTCCACGATTGCCCGTAATTAGTTGAAACATAAATACGATCACCACTAATAACAGCAGTTTGATATTGTCCAGACGCAGATATTGATACTGAATACCAAAAAGCGCTAGAAGCAGATCTTTGAACCCATGATTGACCATAATTGGATGAAGTATAAATATATCCATTGGTTCCATCAGTATAACTAGTAACAGCAGTTTGATATTGTCCTGATGCAGATAAGGATACTGATCTAAAATAAATATTTGGAGCAGATCTTTGAACCCATGATTGACCATAATTGGATGATGTGTAAATAAACCCATCATCGAAATTAACAGCAGTTTGATATTGTCCTGATGATGATAAAGATACTGATGTCCATGAAGCAGATGGACCAGATATATTTTGAACCCATGCTTTACCATAATTGGATGAAGTATAAATTTTTCCACCATTGTAAAGAGCAGTTTGATATTGAGCTGACGAAGATACAGATACTGCGCAAAAACCAGGGATAGCTAAACTTTTAACATATGATTTACTATAATTAGAAGAAGTATAAATACCATTACCTATATCAACATAAGTTTGATATTGACCTGAATATGACATTGATACTGAATTCACTCCGCTACTAGGTAGTATAACTTTAATCCATGATAATGAATCAAATTGAGTCATGTCTACTCCAGGAGGTGCATTTGTAGTAATAGCTGTGCTATCTGGTAATATGATAGCACCATTCATATATAAATTTTGTGAAATTCCTACATTTGCAGATGAATAAAGAGATCCACTTGGACCAACTGGTGGATAATATGTAATTCCAGTATATCCTGTGTTACTTCCAGTGTATCCAATTCCAGTTACCCCAGTTGGACCTATGTTTGTCCAATAATTTGGAGAATAAGTAATTTCACTAGTATTTGGATTATAATTTAATGCGTAATATGAACCAGTTGCACGAATTGGATTAACAAAGAATCCAGTAGTTCCTGCATTGACAGTTTTACTAGAAGATGCATTCAATACAATACTATATGGTGCTTGTCCAGTTACTCCAGCATAATAACCAATTGCAATTGCACCAGTGCCTTGACCAGTATAACCTGCGTAATTACCAATTGCAACAGAATTAGATTGTTGATTAAAAGAACCTGCTTGGTTTCCAATGGCAACAGAAGATGGATTATTATTTTTATTAAAACCAAGTGAATAACTAATTTCACTAGTATTTGGATCATAAGTTAATGTGTAGTTTGAACCAATATTACGAATTGGACTGACGAAGAATCCAGTAGTTCCAGCATTCACAGTTTTACTAGAAGATGCATTCAATACAATACTATATGGTGCTTGTCCAGTTACTCCAGCATAATAACCAATTGCAATTGCACCATTGCCTTGACCAGTATAACCTGCTTGATTTCCAATTGCAACTGAATTAGATTGTTGATTAAAAGAACCTGCTTGGTTTCCAATCGCAACGGAAGATGGATTATTATTTTTATTAATACTTCCGTTTACAATGATATTCCCTCCAAATGCATTTGCTATAGAAGTTGTATAAATGCCTCCATTGTAAATAACACTAGAAATGTATTGACCTGAAGCTGATAACGATACTGATAGCCAATTAGCAGAAGTAGCAGATGTTTGATTCCACGATTGCCCATAATTAGATGAAACATAAATACGGCCACCATTAATAACAGCAGTTTGATATTGACCTGATGCAGATACAGATACTGAACGCCAACCAGCAGCAGGAGCAGTTGATTGATACCATACTACACCATAATTAGATGAAACATAAATACGTTCACCACTAATAACAGCAGTTTGATATTGTCCTGATGCAGATACAGATACTGAAGACCAAGCAGCAGCAGGAGCAGTTGATTGATACCATACTACACCATAATTAGATGAAACATAAATACGGCCACCATTAGTAACAGCAGTTTGATATTGTCCTGATGCAGATAAAGATACTGATGAATAATTAGAAGAAGGAGCAGATGATTGATTCCATGTTACACCGTAATCGGATGATGTATAAATGCCACCATGAATAACAGCAGTTTGATATTGTCCTGATGCAGATACAGATACTGATGAGTAATTAATAGAAGGAGCAGATGATTGATTCCATGATTGACCATAATTGGATGAAATCCAAATATTTCCACCATTTACAACAGCAGTTTGATACTGTCCCGAGGATGATAAACATACTGAATACCAATTAGCAGATGGAGCAGAAGTTGGAACCCAGGTTTTACCATAATTGGATGAACTGTAAATAAACCCATCAACTTCATCATAATAAACTGCGGTTTGGTATTGTCCTGATGATGATAAAGATACTGATTGCCATGAAGCAGATGGTGACGATATATTTAAAACCCAGGATGTCAACCCAAACTGGGTCATATCTACCCCATAAGGCATATTGGTAGTAATAGCTGTGCTATCTGGTAATATAATAGCACCATTCATATATAAATTTTGTGAAATTCCTACATTTGCAGATGAATAAAGAGATCCACTTGGACCAACTGGTGGATAATATGTAATTCCAGTATATCCTGTGTTACTTCCAGTGTATCCAATTCCAGTTACCCCAGTTGGACCTATGTTTGTCCAATAATTTGGAGAATAAGTAATTTCACTAGTATTTGGATTATAATTTAATGCGTAATATGAACCAGTTGCACGAATTGGATTAACAAAGAATCCAGTAGTTCCTGCATTGACAGTTTTACTAGAAGATGCATTCAATACAATACTATATGGTGCTTGTCCAGTTACTCCAGCATAATAACCAATTGCAATTGCACCAGTGCCTTGACCAGTATAACCTGCGTAATTACCAATTGCAACGGAATTAGATTGTTGATTAAAATAACCGGCTTGATTCCCAATTGCAACTGAAGATGAATCATTATTTTTATTAAACGTGCCATTTATAGCTACATTTCCTCCAAATGTAGTTGCTATGGAGGTTGTATAAATATTTGTACCTAAAATAGCAGTAATGTATTGACCGGAAGCTGATAACGATACAGAAAACCAGTTTTTACTAGAAGGAGCGGATGTTTGACTCCATGATTGGCCGTAATTAGAAGAATAGAAAATACCATTATTATTGGTTCCTATCACCTGATATTGTCCAGAAGCAGACAATGATACCGAATTCAAATTAGGTGAATTTTTGATATTAAATGTTTTATTCCATGTATTACCATAGTTAACAGAAACATAAATACCACCACTATTATTTACAGCTGTTTGATATTGACCTGATGCAGATAATGATACTGAATACCACGCAGCTTTTGGAGAAGTTAATGCAGTCCAGGTTTTACCGTAATTAGATGAAATATAAATAGCGCTATTATTAGCATTAGGAACAACAGTTTGATATTGTCCTGACGCAGATACAGCTACTGATTTCCAAGATAAATTCAAATTGTATGGAATCCATGTTTTACCATAATCAGATGAAGTAAAAATACCTCCATTACTAACAGCAGCAGTTTGATATTGTCCTGACGCGGATAGAGATACTGAAGTCACCGCACCAGGAACAGATGTATTCTGAAGCCAAGATTGACCATAATTAGATGAAGTATAAATACCAATATTACAGCAAGCAGTTTGATATTGTCCTGACGCTGATACAGATACTGGCCCCCAATAATTAATTGGAGCAGAAGTTTGAACCCACGTTTGACCATAATTTAATGATCTATAAATATATCCAGCATTAGAAACTGCAGTTTGATATTGTCCGGACGCTGATACAGATACTTGACTCAGAGTACCACCAGGGACTAGTGTGTTTACAGCCCAAGATGTCAACCCAAACTGGGTAATATCTACACCATAAGGTGCATTAGTAGTAATAGCTGTGCTATCTGGTAATATAATAGCGCCATTCATAATCAAATTTTGAGGAATTCCTACGTTCGCACTTGAATAAATTGTTCCACTTGGTCCAACTGGTGGATAATATGTAATTTCAGTGTATCCGTCATTAGTTCCAGTGTATCCAATTCCAGTAACTCCTTCTGGTCCAATTAAAGTGAAATAGTTTGGAGAATAGGTAATTTCACTAGTATTTGGATTATAATTTAATGCGTAATATGAACCAGTCGCACGAATTGGGTTGACAAAGAAACCTGTTGTTCCCGCATTGACATTTTTTCTAGAAGACGCATTCAATACAATACTATATGGTGCCTGATAATTTTTACCAGCATAATAACCAATTGCAATTGCACCAGTGCCTTGACCAGTATAACCTGCGTAATTTCCAATTGCAACTGAATTATATTGTTGATTAAAAGAACCTGCGTAATTACCAATTGCAACGGAATTAGATTTTTGATTAGAAGAACCTGCGTAATTACCAATTGCAACGGAATTAGATTGTTGATTAAAAGAACCTGCTTGGTTTCCAATTCCAACGGAAGATGGATTATTATTTTTATTAAAACCAGGCGAATAACTAATTTCACTAGTATTTGGATTATAATTTAATGCATAATATGAACCAGTTGCACGAATTGGGTTGACAAAGAAACCCGTTGTTCCCGCATTGACATTTTTACTAGAGGATGCATTCAAAACAATACTATATGGTGATTGATAATTATTACCTGCATAATAACCTATTGCGATGGATCCTGTTCCTTGACCCGTATACCCGGCTTGATTTCCGATTGCAATTGCATTAGATTGTTGATTAGTTTGACCTGCATAATTACCAATCGCAATTGCACCAGTGCCTTGACCAGTATAACCTGCGTAATTACCAACGGAAACAGAAGATGGATTATTATTTTTATTAATAGTTCCATTTATATTCATATTTCCATTTACAATCATATTTCCTCCAAAAGTGTTTGCTATAGAAGTTGTGTAAATATTTGCACTTGAAATAGCAGTAATGTATTGGCCAGAAGCTGATAACGATACTGATAGCCAATTATCAGAAGGAGCAGATGTTCGACTCCACGATTGCCCATAATTAGATGAAAACCAAATAGAATCATACCTAATAGATGCAATTTGATATTGACCTGAAGCAGATAATGATAATGATTTCCAATCAGCAGATGGAGCACTTGTATTTTGAGTCCATGTTTCACCGTAATTGGATGATGTATAAATACGTCCACCACTAATAACAGCAGTTTGATATTGTCCTGAAGCAGATATTGACACTAAAAACCAGTCAGTTGAACGAGAAGATGATTGAATCCATGTTACACCATAATTGGATGACATCCAAATTAGCCCTGTATTTATATTTATGGCAGTTTGATATTGTCCTGACGCAGATAAAGATACTGATCTCCAATTATCATAATAATACAGAGGCGAAGTTACGTGAGTCCATGATTTACCATAATCGGATGAAATATAAATGTAATCCCCCATAGTAACTGCAGTTTGATATTGTCCTGACGCGGATAGAGATACTGAACTCAAACCAGCAGCAGAAGCAGATGTATTCTGAACCCACGATTGGCCATAATTGGATGAAGTATAAATACCACCTAAATAAATAACAGCAGTTTGATATTGTCCTGAAGCAGATAATGATACTGAATTCCAATAACCAGATGGAGCAGATGTATTTTGAACCCATGATTCACCATAATTGGATGAATTATAAATACCTCCACCATATACAACAAAAGTTTGATATTGTCCTGATGCAGATACAGATAATGGATACAAAGTGCCAGGAGGAGACGATATATTTTGATTCCATCGTGTCAACCCAAACTGGTTCATATCTACACCATAAGGTGTGTTGGTAGAAATGACACTATTATCCGATAATATAATAGCTCCATTCATATACAAATTATTTGGTATTGCTACATTAGAATTTGAATACACTGCACCAGTTGGACCCGAGTATCCTATTGGTGGCACAAGTGTCCAATAATTAGATCCTTGACCTGTAAATCCTTGCGGTCCTGTAAAACCGGTGTTTCCTTGGGGTCCTGTAAAACCAGTGTCTCCTTGTGGCCCTGTAAAACCAGTGTCTCCTTGTGGCCCTGTAAAACCGGTGTCTCCTTGTGGCCCTGTAAAACCGGTGTCTCCTTGTGGCCCTGTTACACCAGTTGGACCAGTTCTTCCTGTAAAACCAGTTGGTCCAGTTCTTCCGGTGAAACCAGTTGGCCCAGTTGGTCCTGTGAAACCAGTTGGTCCAGTTCTTCCTGTGAAACCAGTTGGTCCTGTGAAACCAGTTGGTCCAGTTCTTCCTGTGAAACCAGTTGATCCATCCACGCCAGTTGGTCCTGTGAAACCGGTAGATCCTTGCGGACCGGTTGAGCCTGTAACACCAGTAGCGCCATTACCTACAGATCCCGTTGCATAAGTAATTTCACTGGTATTTGGATCGTATGTTAATGTATAGTTTGAACCTGTCGCGCGAATAGGATTGACAAAGAAACCCGTTGTTCCTGCATTGACCGTTTTATTAGATGATGCATTCAAAACAATACTGTACGGTGCCTGATTAGTATTACCTGCGTAATAACCAATTGCAACTGCAGCATTTCCTTGATTAGAATAACCAGCTTGAACACCAATTGCGAGTGCATTGGATTGTTGACTATTTTGACCTGCATTATTACCAATTGCAACTGCAGCATTTCCTTGATTAATAGCACCCGATACATAACCAATTGCAACTGCAGCATTTCCTTGATTAGAATAACCAGCTTGAACACCTATTGCGAGTGCAATAGGTTGTTGACTATTTTGACCAGCTTGATTACCAATTGCAACTGCAGCATTTCCTTGATTAGAATAACCAGCTTGAACACCTATTGCGAGTGCATTGGATTGTTGACTATTTTGACCAGCTTGATTACCAATTGCAACCGCTGTTAAATCATTATTTTTATTAATGGTTCCAACTATCATATTTCCTCCAAACGCATTTGCTATAGAAGTTGTGTATATAAGATAAGGATTATCATTAGTGGATGCGCTAATATATTGGCCTGAATTTGATATGAAAACTGATGACCAATAATATGAAGGTGCACTTGTTAGACTCCACGATTGACCATAATTGGACGAATACCAAATACCTCCAGTATTAACAACAGCACTTTGATACTGTCCCGATCCTGATACAGCTACTGAATACCAATTAGCAGCAGGAGCAGTTGATTGATTCCACGATTGACCATAATTATAAGAATACCAAATACCTCCATTATTAACAACAGCACTTTGATATTGTCCTGATGCGGATACAGAAACTGAATACCAACTTCCAGAAATAATAGTTGAAGAAATTCGTGACCAAGTTTTACCATAATCAACGGAAACGTAAACACTACCTGTTCCAGAACCCCCACGGTTAGTAACAAGAGTTTGATATTGTCCCGACGCTGATAATGATACTGATTGGAAATTACCAATTGGAGTAGTTAATTGAACCCATGATGTTCCATAATTAGATGAAATATAAATTTTACCAGTCGCTGTATCTGTATTAGAAAATGTAAGAGCCGTTTGATATTGTCCTGAAGCAGATAAAGATACTGATTGCCAATTTCCATAAGGACAATTTGATGGATTCCACGATTGCCCATAATTAGCTGAATACCATACGCCAGAAACGCCAGCACTTCCATTTTGAACAACAGCTGTTTGATATTGTCCTGACGCTGATAATGATATCGCATTCCAATTTAATACAGGAGCAGTTGAAATGTTCCACGTTTGTCCATAATTAGATGAATTATAAATACCGCGATTATTAATAACCGCAGTTTGATACTGACCTGATGCAGACATAGAAACTGAAATTATGTAACTATTTGTTAGGGATAGATTCCATGATGTTAATCCAAATTGTGTCATATTTACACCATATAACATATTGGTTGTAATAACACTACTATCTGACATTATGATAGGTCCATTAACAAATAAATTGTTTTGTATTGAAAAATTACTATTTGTATAAATTGTTCCTGTTGATCCAGTAGATCCTTGAGGACCTACAGGTGGATAATAAACAATGCCAGTATATCCTGTATTACTTGCAGTATACCCTATTCCCGTAAAACCAAAACCAATTGGACCTGTAAATGAAAAATATGGTGTAATTGCACTAAATCCTTGAGGTCCTTGGACTCCAGTTGGTCCTGTGAACCCAGTGTAACCAGTAAAACCAGTATAACCAGTATAACCGATTGGTCCAGCAACCCCTTGAGGTCCAGTTTGACCAGTAAAACCAGTCTGTCCAGTGAAACCAGTATAACCAGTATAACCGATTGGTCCAGCAACCCCTTGAGGTCCAGTTTGACCAGTAAAACCAGTCTGTCCTGTTGCTCCCGTATTAGATGCTGTTCCAGCAGGACCTATATAACCTTGCGGTCCAGTAACTCCAGTATATCCAGTTGGACCTCTAGCTCCAGTATTTGTTGCAATACCTAACGGTCCTGTAACACCTTGAGGGCCTGTTGGACCAAGTGTACCTGTTGGTCCAGTTGCTCCTGTATTAGACGCTGTTCCAGCTGGTCCCATATAACCTTGGGGTCCCATAACACCTGTTGGTCCAGTTGCACCTGTATTAGACGCTGTTCCGGCAGGACCCATATAACCTTGAGGACCGATGTAACCGGTAGGTCCAATTGATCCGGTAAAACCTGTAAAACCTTGGCTCCCGGTTGGTGCATATAATTGTGATATGCTAGTAGTTAATACTGAACTACCAGAAAAAGCATATATATATTGACCGGATGAAGACATACTAGTACTACTAATATAAGAAGCTATTGGTGACAAATACCAATTATTACCGTAATCAGTTGAATAATACTTCGTGTTTGAGCCTTTAGCTACTGCATATTGATATTTTCCTGTGCTTGAAATTGAAATATATCCAATGATATTTGTATTGCCAGTTAATAATTGAATTTGATTCCATGATACTCCATAATTAGATGATACATATATATAATTTCCAATACCTGCTGACTGATATTGACCATTAGAAGACATTGCTACTTGTCCAGAAATTGAATTGCTTCTTGGCCAGTTCAAAGATATTGGGTTACTCCAATTTTGGCCACCGTCATTTGTAACAAAAACATATATATATCCTGGTGATGGTGATTCACTAATTAATGTTTGATATTGTGGGAAATAAGCATAACCACCTATTTGAGATTTATTAAAATATATTGTACTTAATGATACAGCAATACAGTGGTATCCCTTTATTCCATAACTAGATATACCAGGTCCTGCATCATAAAAATTTGCGCCATTATCAACGGAATAAATTAATCCGCTTCCACCGATCCATGATGTATCACTAGTAAAATATGATGCAGTAATATAATTATTTACTCCAGCCGCAGTATATAGTGGAATTATTGAAACACTACTTATTTGATAACCAGTTGGTGTAGGATTATATACTATTGACGTTGGTGTAAATATTGGTGGTGAAGAACACGACGCCTTCCAGCTAGCGGCACCATTTCCATTTGAACTACTAAGATACATATTATTACTGGAGTCAACTATAACTTGTGCCGAAGCATCTGGTGTCATTGCAATATAGAAACATACTCCACTTATTAATTGTCTATCAATTAAGTATTGATCAAAATTTAAACCAGCGTCACTTGATTGTAATATACAATTAAAACTTGAACCACTATTATAACCTGCAACAGCTGTTACATTTAATCCTGACGATGATGATGCAACGTTATTTACAGGTTGGTAAAATGAAACACTACCATTGCCTCTTACAAATGGTGTTAATCCAAAATTGGAATAATCTAATGAAGTGACTATACTATACCCAATAGGACCTGTGTAACCGGTTGGTCCAATTGCTCCTGTAAGTGACGCAATTCCACCTGGTCCTATAGGTCCAGCTGGGCCAATGTAACCAGTTGGACCTGTAGGTCCTGCCACGCCAAATCCAACACTACCTTGATTACCTTGACTACCTTGAGGTCCTGTAAGACCTCTTGGTCCAGTTGCGCCTGTATTAGATGCTGTTCCTGCTGGCCCCATGTAACCTTGAGGACCCATAAAACCTTGGGGACCTGTAGCTCCAGTATTTGTTGCAATACCCATTGGTCCTGTGGGCCCAGTTAACCCACGTGCTCCTGTTGATCCAGTTGCGCCTGTATTTGATGCTGTTCCTGCTGGCCCCATATAACCTTGAGGTCCTGTAACGCCTATTGGTCCAGTTGCTCCTGTATTAGATGCTGTTCCTGCTGGCCCCATATAACCTTGAGGACCTGTATAACCTGTAGGTCCAATTGGCCCTACAACTTGATTTATATAAGTTGTATATAATTTATTATTATTAGCAACTGCAGTTAAGTATTGACCCGATGATGATAGACTTACTGACTTCCAACCTATAATAGGAACTGTTGATTGATACCATGTATTACCGTAATCAGTTGAATAATATAATGATCCATTACGAACTCCAGCTACCTGATATTGTCCTGAACTAGACAATGCAATACAACTATAACCATTTGTTGGAACAGGCGGACTACTACTTGAATTTTTCAGATTCCAAGTATTACCAAAATTGGTTGATGTAACTATAAAACCAACGGTGTCTCCGTTATACGCAGTTGCCGTTTGATATTGACCATTAGAAGACATTGCAATACCTGACCATTTATAATTACCAGTATTATCTATATTTATTGGACCACTCCAACTATTACCACCGTCATTTGTTGTATAAATAATATTAGGGGCTGGATTTCCTCCACAAAGTAGAGTTTGGTATTGTGACGTATAACCTGAAATATTTCCTTGTCCAGGAAGATTACTATTATAATATCCATTTTGTGATACAGCAATATAATACGGGAATGTATTTGATGGATAATTTGGATAATAAATTGGTCCTACAAACGAATTACTAGTTGATACATTTGAAATAAAATACTGAGGTCCGCTGTAAAAAGTTGCAACACCAATAAAATAATTACTATTATTAAAACTTTTTATTGTAACTTGATAAGGAAGTTCATCATAATAATTATAAATAAATTGCCACCCATTTGTATAATCGTTTGATACATATAACCTAACATCATAAATTGTTTCAAGTATAATTGCTTGTTTTAACCCATCTGATGTTATTGAAATACTATCCTGAGTCTTAGTGTCTCCTGGTGGTAATCTAATATTACTCCAACTACCGGTTAATCCATAATTTGTTGATGCATATACATAGAGCGAACTGTTTTGAATAGCAGTTTGATATTGTCCACTCGCTGACATTGCAACTGCATACATATTACCTCCTGTAGCTCCTAATTGTTGTGTAAAATTAGATAATCCAAAATTTGAATAATCCAAAGTAGTACTAGTGGGTGGACCTACAACACCTGTATAACCTTGAGGTCCTTGAACTCCTGTTGGGCCAGTAAACCCAGTAAAACCTTGGGGGCCCGTTGGACCAGTCAACCCACGTGGACCAGTTGCTCCAGTATTACTCGCTGTCCCTGCTGGACCCATAAAACCTGCAGGGCCTGTAAAACCAGTAGGGCCTATAAAACCAGTTTGACCTGTATATCCTGTTAACCCAAATCCTTGAGGTCCAGTTGGGCCAGTGAAACCGGTTTGACCTGTATATCCGGTTAGTCCAAATCCTTGAGGACCAGTTACACCAGTGAAACCGGTTGGACCTGTATATCCTGTTAGCCCAAATCCTTGAGGACCAGTTACACCAGTGAAACCGATTGGACCTGTATATCCGGTTAGTCCAAATCCTTGAGGACCTGTTACACCAGTGAAACCGGTTGGACCAGTATATCCTGTTAGCCCAAATCCTTGAGGACCAGTTACACCAGTGAAACCGGTTGGACCAGTAAAACCTGTTCGTCCTGTATATCCAGTGTATCCAGTGAGACCAAATCCTTCAGGACCAGTATATCCTGTTAGGCCAAATCCTTGAGGACCAGTTACACCAGTAAAACCGATTGGGCCTGTAGCACCTGTATTAGATGCTGTTCCCGCCGGACCCATAAAACCTTGGGGTCCAGTGGTTCCTGTATATCCAGTTGGACCAGTTCCACCACCAGGAGGTCCTGTAAAGCCCGTAGGGCCTGGAACTCCAGTAGCTCCGGTATTAGATGCTGTTCCTGCCGGACCCATAAAACCTGGGGGGCCTGTGAAACCAGTTGGACCTGTGAACCCTGTCACTCCTTGAAGTCCAGTTGGACCTGTGGACCCTGTAGGACCTGTTCTCCCTGTAAAACCTGTTGTTCCATACCCTTGAGGACCTGTAAAACCTGTAGGACCTGTTCTTCCAGAACCACTACCAGTAAAACCTGTATTTGATAAAAATCTGGATGTTAATAAAATATCATATTGAATAGCCGATAAATCGTTGACACCTACAAATAAAGGTATACCATTTGGTCCTAAATTAAATAATAAATAATAAGATTCTATTGATGGTGTGCCATAACATCCCACAGGATCTAAATATAAATTATAATTATTTACGTCTTGTAAAGCTAATGTAACATACTTATTTTGATAACTATCCTTACTGAAAATCGGTGCTGGATAACTAAGGATTAACCAGGCAAATCCATTTATTCCTCCAGAAATCCACTGACCTGGTTTTATATCTAGTTGTCCAGTATAGGTTTTTTCACCACTACCAGAATCGTTACTTGCATAATAAACTTGAATAGGATCAGTATAATAGAAACTTGCACTATATGTGCTACTACCAGGTATTGGTGGCACATTATAAACTATTCCAGGAAGTTGACCTGAACGATTATTATTATTTAATACGAATGATATTGGCGCACTCATCGTTTTACGTATATATATATTTATTACTTTTATAAATAATTAATTTTATCTTAAATAATTAATTTTATCTTAAATAATTAATTTTATCTTAAATAATTAATTTTATCTTAAATAATTAATTTTATCTTAAATAATTAATTATTTATTTATAAATTTTTATTGAAATGCATTACTATCAAATGTTAAACATAATATACCTAAAATAACTGGATTTGGCGTAGTGGCCGCACTTTTTTCTTTATATGTATTAGTATTAACAAATGCTGTGTTTATAGTATATGGTAAAGATATATTGAATACCGTAGATGTTGAATTATAGGTTGTTCCAAACCTAATAGCCGTAAGAGAAATATTATTATTATATATTAATATAGGAGGATTTACGGTCAAATCTGAACTTGTACTTAACGCTAAAGCTGAAATAGTTATCGGAGTTACTCTTGATTTTTGTAACATACTTGAATTTATTGAAACATTAGTATTAGTAAATTGTAATACATTTTGACCAGTGATAACTTGAGCATTAAGATTTGCTAGAATTTGAATACTAGTATTTGGTGTTTCTCCTGATTGGGATGGTGATGTAGATATATATGTTAATGTTGTATTATTTATGTTTGTTAATGAAGCTCCAACATCACCAATTTGATAATAACAATATACGAATACTTGAGTATTTGTATTGCTACCACCACCACTTCCAGCAGCTCCCGTTGGTCCAGTTATTGATAATCCAGCAAAACCTGTTGGACCAGTGAAACCTGTTGTCCCGTATCCTTGAGGTCCAGTTGGGCCAGTAAATCCAGTTTGGCCTGTGTATCCAGTGTATCCAGTTGTCCCATATCCTTGAGGTCCAGTTGGGCCAGTAAATCCAGTTTGGCCAGTGTATCCAGTGTATCCAGTGGGTCCGAATCCTTGAGGTCCAGTTGGGCCAGTAAATCCAGTTTGGCCAGTGTATCCAGTGTATCCAGTGGGCCCGAATCCTTGAGGTCCAGTTGGGCCAGTAAATCCAGTTTGGCCAGTGTATCCAGTGTATCCAGTGGGCCCGAATCCTTGAGGTCCAGTTGGACCAGTAAATCCAGTTTGGCCAGTGTATCCAGTGTATCCAGTGGGTCCGAATCCTTGAGGTCCAGTTGGGCCAGTAAATCCAGTTTGGCCTGTGTATCCAGTGTATCCAGTGGGTCCGAATCCTTGAGGTCCAGTTGGGCCAGTAAATCCAGTTTGGCCTGTAAAACCTGTTTGACCAGTAAATCCTGTTTGGCCTGTGTATCCAGTGTATCCAGTGGGCCCGAATCCTTGAGGTCCAGTTGGACCAGTAAAACCTGTTTGACCGCTGTATCCGGTGTATCCAGTGGGCCCGAATCCTTGAGGTCCAGTTGGACCAGTAAAACCAGTTTGCCCGGTGTATCCTGTTAATCCGAATCCTTGAGGTCCAGTTTGACCAGTAAAACCAGTTTGCCCGGTGTATCCGGTTAATCCGAATCCTTGAGGTCCAGTTGGACCAGTAAAACCTGTTCGTCCTGTATATCCAGTGTATCCAGTGAGCCCGAATCCTTGAGGTCCAGTTGAACCAGTAAAACCTGTTGGGCCTGTAAAACCTGTGGATCCTTGCACGCCAGTTGGGCCTGTAAAACCTGTAGATCCTTGCACGCCAGTTGGGCCTGTAAAACCTGTAGGTCCTTGCACGCCAGTTGGGCCTGTAAAACCTGTGGATCCTTGCACGCCTGTTGGGCCTGTAAAACCTGTGGATCCTTGCACGCCTGTTGGGCCTGTAAAACCTGTAGATCCTTGCACGCCTGTTGGGCCTGTAAAACCTGTAGATCCTTGCACGCCAGTTGGTCCAGTAAACCCAGTTGATCCAGTGAATCCAGTTGGTCCAGTGAAACCTGTAAAACCTTGACGACCTGTTGGACCTGTGAAACCTGTTGGGCCAGTGAACCCTGTTGGGCCAGTGAACCCTGTAAAACCTTGAGGACCTGTTGGGCCTGTGAAACCTGTTGGGCCAGTGAACCCTGTAAAACCTTGAGGACCTGTTGGTCCTGTAAACCCAGTTGTGCCTGTAAAACCGGTTGGTCCAGTAAAACCTGTAAAACCTTGAGGACCAGTGGGTCCTGTAAAACCAGTTGTTCCAGTAAATCCGGTTGGTCCCGTGAAACCTGTAAAACCTTGAGGACCAGTGGGTCCTGTAAAACCAGTTGTTCCGGTAAATCCGGTTGGTCCAGTAAAACCTGTAAAACCTTGAGGACCTCTTGGTCCTGTCAAACCAGTCGCTCCTGTGTTTGTAGCAACACCTGGTAAACCTTGAACACCTTGAAAACCTTGAAAACCCTGCGAACCAGTTGCTCCTGTGTTTGTTGCGCTCCCGGCAACACCTTGAGCGCCTTGAGGACCCTGGGCTCCATTTCCACCACCTCCATTACAATTACACGATCCCCCGTTCAATTTTTTGTTGCAACATCTTCGTGCTCCTAAATAATCGGAATAATTTCTATAATAATTTGAACTTAATGAATATTTGAATGACGACATTATTTATAACCAATTATATATATATATAAAATTAATTAAATTTTATGTATAAATTAAACATAAATGTTATATTATATCTTAAATTACGATGAAGGGAGTGGAGCAAGACATAGTTTAATACTACCCAGACTGGCAACATCATATTTTACAACAAGTGGTAAATCGTTCTCTAAATATACTTCTATTTGATTACATAAATTGGTGCATTTAATAAAATAACTAAGGTTTTTCAATGAAAATTCACCTTGAATAATTTTAGAAGAATCTTGCTTTAATACAAAACCCATACTACCATCCGATTCTGCCCGATGAATTTCTGCAGAAGCAAATTGCCCAGAACATTTAAAAATCAATTCATTGCCAACTGATTTAATTTCTAGTTTCTCAGAAATACACGACAAATCTCTAATTATCTTTTGAAAATCAGCAGACGGTAAATTGATAATAGATGAAAATTTCACATCAGGATATTCCAATTCTTCTGGTTCAGGTTCAATCAATCTTAATTTCTGTGTTTTACATTGCTTAATTTCACCATTCTCAAACTTTAGGGCTAAATGAGAAACAATTCCATCTACATAATCAGAATTTTCAATATAAATTGTCAAAGTATCATCATTATCAATAGAATTAATTAATTTGAATAAATGAAACATATTCACACCAATAACAATTTTACTCTTTTTACATTCATAAAATTCAAAATTCTGTGCAGATAAAAACAAATGAGCTAAAATTGTGTGAGACTTGTCCATATTAATAATGCGAATACCATCTGGTTGAAAAGTAATATTTGTCTCTAATAAAATATCCTTCAAAGCGGTCATTAATGTTCTGAAAGGAGCAATCTGAACAGTTTTAATTGTCAAAACATTTCCATCATTAAAAGAATTATCTAATGATAAGTTCTGCGTTTTATCTACAAAATTTGACATTGATCTTATAACTGAATTTTTATAATAATCTTTAAATCATTATGTTTTTTAAATAATTTTTCTAAAATTCAAAATTAACGCATTAGTTTGGGCGTTGAGTGTTATACTTTAGGAACTCGTCTAGTTCCATGGCGATGTTTTTTTCTTGCTATTTTCGCTAAACGCAATGCCTTGCTATTTTTTTTACAACCTTTTTCTAAAATAGAATAATCAACTGCAGCGGCTTTCCCTGATGTAATAGAGCTTGCTAATCTAGCCAATCCCCATGATTGTGCTGTTTGATTCGGTCTAGAACCCGATGAATAATAGGCGCCTTCTCCTTTTCTTACAATTGCCCCTAATGCATCTTTAGAACAACCGGTTACTTTAGCCAATTCATCAGTAACCGCGACATTTTCAATTCCATATATACGTTTTGCATGTGCAACGTGACTAGAAGGTTTACTTTTATACGAAGAAACTTGTTTTCTAGTAAAATATTTCCCTTTTTTATACAAACGTCTAGATTTCATCAACATTCCGTATTGTCTTTTTTTATCGTGGGTTGTTAACCGTTTTGGTAAATAACGTAATGTTATTTTTCTATTTGGCATGATATTTATATTATTGTGACAAATTAATATTTAAAAAAAACAATTTAAATACTAATAAACGAAATGTCAAATGAATCGTCTCAAAATGAATACAATAACGAACTCCAACTGCAATACCAATTACAAGAAAATTGCATATCGTCTCTAAAAGAACTTTTTAAAAACTATGAAAACAATGAATACATGTTACAAAGAATACATACTCATATCAACAACTATTTACCAAACACTTTAAAGAACGAACAAATCAATCACGATAAGCGAGTAATCCGTAATCACTTCCTAACCAATGAGCAACAAATTTTTATTCAAGTATTTCTCTCAAAGAATCAATTTTATTATCTCAATAGCAATGGTTATTTTTATGAATACGACGGTAAAAATTATTTCATTGTAAAAGAAGATGATATTACACATAAACTTCTCTCCTCTATTTCTAAAGAACGGGTTTTGTTGGATTGGAAACACAAAACAAAAATCAATGTTATTAAACTAATAAAGGAGAGAAGTCTTCTAAATTCTATTCCTGAAACCGACACTATTCAAAACGTATTGAATTTCATTTACCCTTCACTTTTTGCTTCTAAATCCCAAGCAAAGTATTTTTTGACAGTTATAGGCGACAATGTATTCAAAAAAAACACGAATTTAATATTTTTCGTCAGTCAAAATATGAAAAAACTAATGACCGATTTGGAGAATATTTCATATTTTTCTATTGGAAACTCAAATACAACAAATAATTTTGTTACCAAATATCATGAAAACAATTCTTATGAAAATTATCGTCTTTTAAAAATCAATGAAAATTTTTCACATGAATTGTGGAAGGATCAACTAAAAAAAATAGGGTTAGATTTATTGTGTGTTGCATGCCATTATTCAAAACGATATGAAAATTCAGAGAAATTTTTAGAAAATAAATCAGATGAAGATTTAAAACAATTTGCGCTGTATTTACGTTCTAATAATCAACAAAAAATCATAGAAACATTTTGTGAAAGTTATTTAAACAAGGTTGATGATGGCGCTTCTACAATTCAATGGAAAAATCTGCATTTCATATGGAAACAGTTTTTATCCTCAAATTCTTTACCAAACATGATTTATTCTAATTCGCTAAAAAATATGTTGAAAGATATGTATCATTACGATGAATCTAGTGATTGTTTTACTAATTTAACTAGTAAATATTTACCAATTGAAAGTGATTTTATCAAATTTTGGGAAAAAACAATTCAAGTTACAAAAAATAGTGGAATGAACGAAAATGCCGATAACGAAACATTTGATGAATTAGAGATAGATGAATTGTGCATGTTATTTAAAACGTGGACGCAAACAAATACGCACCATGAAAAATTGATATCCAATGGAAACATTAACGAAGAAAGTGTGTTAAAAATATTAAAACACTTTTTTCCAAATATTGAAATTGTTGAAAATAAATATGTATTGAATGTTTCTTGTCATCTTTGGGATAAAAATGCCGAGATTGAAAAATCATTTGATTATATAAAAACACAAATCAAAACCAACCATACTCTTGCTCTTATTTCATTTGATGATGCATATAATTATTATTATAAATACTGTAACAATGAATCCAACAAACTAATAGTTAGCAAACGTTATTGTGAGAAATTTTTGTATTCTAAAATTGCAAAATATATTGTTTATGAAAAGTTTATTGAGACAGCCTGGGTAGATGAATAATTAAACATGTTCATTTTTACATATTCTGGAAATAAATCGTTCTTTGTCTCTTTCTTCATTCATGTAAATATTTATAATTTCTGCTGGTGAATAAAATTCATCATTTATTTCTTGTAATTTTTCATTATCTATAGTTTCTTCAAATAAATGGTTATACATTTCTTTTATTATTTCACGAGATGCGTATGATAATTGAAGTGTAATATCTATCCTACCTGGTCTTATTAAAGCAGGATCTAAATCTTGATAATGATTAGAAGTAATTATCATTATTCTACCAGGTGTTTCACGAATACCATCCCATAAATTCAAAATATCATCAAGTGTCAATGGTTCGTCATCTAACAATATTTTCGGGAAATCACATTTTTTTTCCATGGTATTTTCTGTAGCTACTATGGTCTCTAATAAATCACCGATATTGACTTTTGAATTTTGTGGTAATTCCTCAAAGTCAATTTTTTTTCCAAAACCAGTCATGCTTTTCATTTTTTTTTTCTCTCTATCCAAAACTATATCACCAATACAATCTATGTCTTCAAAAACTATCACTTTATTATCAAATCCTATACTGCCTTTTTTATTGTCTGGATTATAACGTTCTTCAAAAAATATACTATCTAATTGTTTTTTTGTTTTAATAAGTTTCAATGAAATCACTATCACATGACGGTTTGTATAATTTGCAATTGCCTTTATTAGAGATGTTTTACCTGTGCCAGGAGGTCCATGCATACCAATACCAATAGAATAAGGAATTCCTTTTTGAAAATACCATTCTTTATTTTGTAAAAAAAAATCTAGTTTATTCATCACCTTTACTTTTTCCTTGAAAAAAATATTATTAAAGTGTCTGGTGCTTGAAAATATGTTTTCATCCCATATTTCATATACATTTTCATCATATTTTGCTTTGTTTAACGTGTATATAAATTTTTTGTTTTCTCGTAAATCTTCTATAGATGAAATATACATTTTTGTAATATTTTCAACAAACTTTTTTATTGTATTGATATCACTTTTATAAGAAAACAATTGTATAATAATTTTTTCAAATTTAACTTTTTTAGAATTCTTATTGTTAGAATTTTTATCATCTTCTTGATCTTCATTAGATATTTTAGTATAAGCATATATTTGGTGTTCTTCTGATATTAAGAATTGTGTATTTTGAATTACCATGTAAATACCTAGATCTCTTTTATTATTTTTTGAGTAATTATCAAACGAATATTCTTTGATATGATTGATAGTATTGTTTTCACTTATATTTTCAATAATATGAAACCATAACGCTTTAAACCGGTCACTAAATGTATTCGTTTGATTCAAATTGTTATCATAATAAGTTGTAGTTAATCCTATTTTACCATCAAATTCAACAATATTTTTTTTATATACACAACTTTTTAAATAATCATAATCAAGTGTTTTCAATGAAAAAATAAAAAGATAAAAATTATTATTTAATAATTGAATTAAATAACTCGCCAATGAGAAGAACATGGTTGTAATAAATGCATCTAGTATTTGATTACCTGTTTTAAAATGATCAAAAATTGTATTTACTATGGATGTTATTGCCATTTTTATTAGTCAAATAAAGTTATAATAAATATTTTTATAACTTTATATCCTTTAATTTTAATTATTAACATTCGTTTAAGCAGCATTACCTGCTACAAATTGTAGGTCAACCCCTGAAGTTCCAACACCTCTTCCGTCATACTCGGTTGGGCTTAATGGATAATGAACTCCATTTCCACCCTTGTGTTTGCGACCGCGAGTTTTACGACTTTTGCCTAACTTAACAAACCCGAATTTACCTTTCTTGGTTCCATAACCGGCTTTAACAAGACGCTTTTCTCTTTTGGCAGTCATATGTTTATCTTTTGAGACAATACGTCCTGCTTTGTTTTGCATTAAATGATGTTTGCATAATCCACCTGAAGTTTTATACGCAGTTCCGTGCCAAACTTGGGCGCGAGATCCCATCAACATTTCATAACTTTTACCTTGGACAACATATTTTCCAGAAGCTGTTTTTGTAAAACGAGTCATATAAAATTACGAGAGAAAAAATAATATTATTATTTGATTTATTCTAAACGTTGTTAAAATTTATTTTTAAACGGGGCTCCGCTTCCACCAGGCATTCCTTCTAAACGTCCTAAATAATTTAATCCTAGATCACCATTGAAGGTTCCTAAATAAGTATTTCCAAACTGAACTCGTCCACCTTTATAATTGCTATTTTTGACTATATTTGATATTTTTTGATTGCGTGTATAAAATGCACTATTTGGATCAGCTGACGCGTTTTTAAAGACATCACGTTGACAATAACAATATTTTTTATCCACGTAAACAGCGCTATCAATTAATTGTTTAAATCGTTTTACCGGAGGAGCTTTATTGACATTTATATATTCCATTTTATTATGTTGTATCATTATTTTTTTTGTGAAAAATAAAAAATAAAAATGAAATAAATTTAAAAATATCCATTTATTATAAATATACACGAACACTTTATACGTAAAATGAGTTTAACTAACACTGACGCTACTCTTGCTAACAAATATCAACAAAAAACTGATAAACAACATATTCTTGATAATCCGGATACCTACATTGGTTCTGTTGAAGAAGTAGATAGTGATGTTTGGATTGTTAATGATGACGTTCCGAGTGATAACGTCGTCGGGTGTAAAATAATTGAAAAAAACATTAAATATATTCCTGGTTTATTTAAATTATTTGATGAAGGTATTGTTAATTGTAGAGACCATGTTGTAAGAATGAATCAAGCAGTCAAAGACAATGTTCTTAATGCTTTACCAGTTAGTTGTATTGACATTTCTATCCAGAGCGATGGAACTATTGTCATGATCAATGACGGAAATGGTATTGACGTAGCTGAACATCCTGAATATAAAATATGGATTCCTGAGTTGATTTTTGGTCATCTCAGAACATCTACCAATTATGATAAAACAGAAAAAAAAATCGTTGGTGGTAAAAATGGTTTTGGTTTCAAATTAGTTCTTATTTGGTCTACTTACGGTTCGGTTGAAACCGTTGATCATGTTCGTGGATTAAAATACACACAAGAATTCAAAAATAATTTAGATGAGATTTGCAAACCAGTTATCACTAAATGCAAAACAAAACCATATACAAAAATTACATTCAAACCGGATTACAAAAGACTTGGAATCCAAGGTTTGACGCCTGATCTAATCGCTCTGTTGAAAAAAAGAGTTTATGACGTAGCTGCTGTGACAGATAAAACATTGAAAGTAAAATACAATTCTAATCTAATTCCTGTGAAGAATTTTCAACAATATATTGACATGTATATTGGTGATAAAAATGATACACCTCGTGTTTATGAGGAAAATGGCGAGCGTTGGGAATATGCAGTAGCATTAACACCAACTAATGAATTTATACAGGTATCTTTTGTAAATGGTATTCATACTGCGAAAGGTGGCAAACATGTTGAATATATTCTGAATCAAATAACTCGTAAACTTTGCGAATATATTGAAAAAAAGAAAAAAACAAAAGTAAATCCTAATACAATTAAAGAACAACTTATTATTTTTATTAGATGTGATATTGAAAACCCTGCATTTGACAGTCAAACCAAGGATTTTATGAATACACCGTCTTCTAAGTTTGGCTCAAAATGTGAAGTCAGTGATAAATTCATTGAAAAAGTCGCTAAGATGGGTGTCATGGATGCAGCTTGCGCATTGACTGAAGTAAAAGAAAATAAGGCTGCAAAGAAAACTGATGGTGCAAAAACCAAAAGTATTCGTGGAATCCCAAAACTGACTGATGCGAATTGGGCAGGAACAGAAAAATCAAAAGAGTGCACCGTTATATTTTGCGAAGGAGATTCAGCTAAGGCAGGTATTATTTCAGGATTATCATCTGAAGATCGTAATATAATCGGGGTTTATCCAATGAAGGGTAAAATATTGAATGTTCGCGGTGAAAATATTAAAAAAATATCAGAAAATAAAGAAATCACAGAAATTAAAAAAATATTAGGTCTTGAAACTGGTAAGCAATATAAAACTATAGAAGATGTTTATAAAAATCTTAGATATGGAAAAGTATTATTTATGACAGATCAAGATACGGATGGTAGTCATATCAAAGGTCTTGGAGTGAATTTATTTCAATCTGAATGGCCATCGTTGACAGAAATACCAATGTTCATTGGATTTATGAACACGCCTATTTTGAAAGCGAGAAAAGGTGATAAAGAGTTGATGTTTTATAATGAAGGTGAGTATGAACAATGGAAAGATCAACAAGTTGGGGGAGCAGGTGGTAGCGGTGGCGCATCAGGAAGTTCCGGTTGGAAAATTAAATATTATAAAGGTTTGGGAACAAGCACGGGTAAAGAATTTCGCGAATATTTTGAAAATAAGAAAATAGTAGGTTTTCAACATAATGGCAAGAAAAGTGACGATTCTATTGATATGGTATTTAATAAAAAACGTGCAGATGATAGAAAAGATTGGCTTGAAAAATATGACAGAAAATCGTATTTAAACACGAGTGATTCAAAAGTAAGTTATGAAGATTTTATAGATAAGGAGCTTATTCACTTTTCAAAATATGATTGTGATAGAAGCATCCCAAATGTAATGGATGGTTTAAAAATCAGTTTACGAAAAATTTTGTATTCTGCATTTAAGAAAAACCTTGTATCTGAAATTAAAGTAGCCCAATTCAGCGGTTATGTTTCAGAGCATTCAGGTTATCATCACGGCGAAGCTAGTTTAAATGCTGCTATTGTAGGTATGGCGCAAAATTTTATTGGTTCAAATAATATCAATTTGTTTATGCCAAATGGACAATTCGGAACAAGATTGCAAGGTGGTAAAGATAGTGCATCCGAAAGATACATCTTCACATGTCTTAACAAAATTACAAGATGTTTGTTCCCATCTGCAGATGATAACATTTTGCAATATTTAAATGACGATGGTTTATTGGTAGAGCCAATCTTTTATGCACCAATTATTCCAATGGTTTTGGTTAATGGTTCTAAGGGAATCGGAACTGGTTTTAGCACAGACATCATGTGTTATAATCCTTTGGATATTATCAGATATTTAAAATCAAAATTGAACCAAGAAGCTATGACAAGTGAAGCTTTTGAATTTATTCCATACTATGAAGGATTCAAAGGAAGTGTTCAAAAAATTTCGGAAGGCAAGTTTATGATAAAAGGTTGTTATGAAAAAACTGGATCAGACAAAATAAAGGTAACTGAGCTACCTGTAGGTTATTGGACAGAAGACTTCAAAGAATTATTGGAAAATCTCATTGAACCTGGAGTTGATAAAGACGGTAAAAAAATTGTTGCTGTTATAAAAGATTATGATGACATGAGTAGAGACACTAATATTGATTTCAATATTACTTTTGCTAAAGGTAAATTAGATGAACTTGAAGCAGTCAAATTAGATCATGGTTGTAATGGTGTTGAAAAATTGTTGAAGTTATTCACTACAAATACGACAAGTAATATGCATTTATTTGACGCAGAAGATAAACTAAAGAAATATAATAAAGTGGAAGCTATTATTGACGATTATTATGAAACACGGTTACAACTTTATCAGACCAGAAAAGAATACATGATTAACGCATTGGAGAAAGAACTCATGGTATTATCAAATAAGGCAAAATATATCAGAGAAATTTTGGAGGATACCATTGACCTGAGAAAAAAGAAAAGTGAAGAAGTTGTTAGAATGTTAAAAGATAAAGGTTACGATCTAGTGGACGGAGAATATAAATATTTGACTAAAATGCCAATGGATAGTGTTACTGAAGAAAACGTAGCGAAGTTGAACAAAGAGCGTGAACATAAGAGCTGTGAGTTGGATAATGTTAAAAATACGACAAAATATCAAATGTGGTTAAATGAATTAGAAATATTAAAAGGCGAATATTTGGAATACAAAGAAAATCGCGAACGATTGATGAATGGTTTAGAAGGACAAGGACAAAATGGATCATCTAAAACTAAGAAAAAGGTTGTTTCAAAGGGACCTCTATCATCCTTTAAAAAGATAAGTATTGAAAAGTAAATAATATGAAAATATAAAAACAGTAAAATAATATAATCGGTAAATTATTACTTAAAATTTTTTTTATATTATTTTTATGGTTCCAGATTGCACGCTTACTACATCTTGTTTCAATTTAACAAATATTCATAGCAGTTCACGAACTATAGAAGAATGTGTTAACAATATGAAAACATTATTGGAAATTCCATGCTATTTAGTTATTTACACAGACAAATTATGTTATGAAAAAATTAAGAATATTAGAGACTCTTTTAATTTACAATCACTAACACATTATGTAATAAATGATATTACTGAAATAGAATCTTACGCATTTAATGATTTGGTAAAAAAAAATAGAGAGACATACCATCCTACAAAAGATGAACGAACATGTAGTGAAAGTCATATATTATGTTGTAACAAGTTCAATTTTGTTTTAAAAACAATGAAATTAAATCCGTTTAATACAACTAAATTTGGGTGGATTGATTCAAACTTGAGACCTAATTGCGAAAAAATATGTGAAAATTATGAGAAAAATATGTTATTGAAAATATTAAACGAGTGTAGAAGCGATAAATTTCATCTTCAAATTTTGAATGTTTGTGATAAAAAATACAAAGAAAAAATTCATAAGAGAGAGATGTATCAACAATATAGATGGATAGTTTGTGGTTGTTTATTTATAACCGGTATTGAAATTGGAAAAAAAATCCTTAATCGTCTTAATGATAATTTTATTGAGACTACAATTATGGGTTACGGACACGGAGAAGAAATGTTTTTTTTAGAAATTTTGGATGAATTTTATGACGACATTGAAAGAGGATATGGTGATTATCGTCATATATTAAATAATTTTATCCAACCTACAAAAGGAATTGATTATATAAGTAATTGCTTCGTTAAAAATTATCTACATTATGGTTATCATAGAGAAGGATATGATTGTTGCAAAAAATTGATAAATCAAATTGAACATTTCAATGTCCATGTTGATTATAATATATACTTTGATTTATTATTCACAATGTTTGTGTTTACTTTTTATCATAAAAGTAAAGAAGAAGCTAGGAACGTTGTTGAACATATTAAAGACGTTGTTTCAAAAAATCCACTCATTGAAATTGAATACGAGAAAAATAAAGGTTTTTATGAGTCGCAATTTAGCTATGTCCACTTTTAGAATCCACCTTTAGAATCCACCTTTAGAATCCACCTTTAGAAAAGGTGGAGCCAAATAGTTTATCTATTTCACAACCAACTTTTTAAAACAGGTGGAGCCAAATAGTTCATCTATTTCACAACCAACTTTTTAGAACAGGTAGAGCCAAATAGTTTATCTATTTCACAACCAACTTTTTAGAACAGGTGGAGCCAAATAGTTCATCTATTTCACAACTAACTTTTTAGAAAACTCTTCCACAGTTTTGGCTCAACCTTTTACAAAAGGTTGGTTTTATTACCAAACCATGTTTTTAATTCTAAAGTGCGGTCTGTGTTATTTGCCATTACAGGATGAGCTATTGGAACAACAAGAGTGCTTGCGTCATCTATGTATTTCAAATACCCTTGAGCTTCACCATAAACTTGTTGAATGCAATAATTTAGAACAATTTTATTCAATTCTTCAATTTGTTGTGTTACATTAAAAGGTTGATTTGCAGAGTATTGCAAATAAACACTGCGCATTATTATCTTTAAAGAATCACAATCCTGAGGAGCTATCAAATATTGCCCATTTGATCTTTCATAAACACCTGATCTTATTCCATTTTGTAACATCTGAATATTTTCTTGAGAGAAAAAAGCTTTTGATAAATATGTTTCATCCCATAAACCTTCTGTAGGGTTCCTAAATGTTGCACATTGATTTGCTGGTATTTTATCAAACATTGCAAATAAATTAGAAGTATCTGGACTTTTAATGTCTACTCTTCCGTTATTATATCTATTCATTTATATTACTCAAATAGAAAAATTATATGGTTTTAATTTTTAATAATTTAATTTTTATATTATATTATTATTTATATATAATAATAGTAAATAATGTTTGAAAATTATTATTTTATAATACTATTAATTATTTTATTGATTATTTTAGCAGTCATTATAAATTTTTTGAACAAATCTAATATAGGTATTTTCCAAAAAATTGTTTTAATGATAGCTATTGTTGTTCTTTTGATTACTTTAGTAATTATTGCGTATGCTTTACAAAAACCTAAAAAAAACAACTGGCCGCCTATGCTTCCCAATTGCCCCGACTATTGGACGACTGATGGATCAGGTAATAATATGACATGTATAAACGTTAAAGATTTAGGTATTTGCAAGGCACAACAAGGAAATGCACATTTAACAATGAATTTTAATGGTTCTCCTTTTAATGGTGCAAATGGTAATTGTGCAAAATATACATGGGCTAATAATTGCAAAGTAGCATGGGATGGCCTGACTTATGGTGGAAATAATCCTTGTGCGAATTAACAGATAAAGTAAAATATATAAACAATTTTATATAAAATATATAATAATAATTTTAGTTATTATTATATACTGACAAATGGAAATAGAAAAAATAAATATGTTGCCAGTTGAAATGGTTATGCTGATCAAATCCTACCTACCAAAAACTGCTCTTATTTTTTTAAATAATTATCATTATAAAAAATATCATTATCTAGTTAAAAAATTAATTGCAAAAAATCATTTTGAAAATTATATTCGTGATATTATTAGAAGGGATAATGAGTTTGTTTTTTTTCATATTTTAATTGATTTTCAAAAAGGTATTTCCAAAATCAAAAATTATGTTTATAAAAACATTATATATAAAAATTATTTTTATTTCTTAACAGATTATTGCATTAAAAATGATTCTATGAGATGTCGCACTGTATTGAATGATTTTTTAAAAGAACAAGGATTGTGTAAAAATCGGCATAAAAAGAATACTTTTATACATATAAGATGGAAATATTGAATTTAAACAAATTATTAAATAGAGAAGATAAGGCAAATTTTATAAAAGATCTTTTAAAAACTTTTGAATTAAATAAAACAAACTTAGCATTTAAAAAGGGAATATATGTTTATGGTGATCCCGGAACCGGCAAGACAATGTTTGTTACCAATATTTTAAAAGAGTTAAATTATGATATTATTAAATATGATGCAGGTGACATTAGAAACAAATCTGTTATAGATGAAATTACCAAACATAACATGTCTGATAAAAATATCATGAGCATTTTCAATAAAAAAATCAAGAAAATTGCAATCATAATGGACGAAATAGATGGCATGAACAATGGTGACAAAGGTGGCATAAACACTTTAATAAAATTGATTAGACCAAAAAAAACAAAAAAGCAAAAAATAGAGGAAATAACAATGATTCCAATTATTTGTATTGGAAATTACAAGGTAGATAAAAAAATAAAAGAATTGATGAAAGTGTGTAACACGATTGAATTGAACAGTCCTAGTGAATTACAAATGAATTCAATAGTTGATCATATTTTACCAAATATGAATAATACTATTAAAAACAAAATAATTCAATATGTTCAAAATGATATTAGGAAACTTAATAATATCTACAACATTTACTTGAATAAACCAGAAGTATTTTCGTCAAATATAATAGAAAACATATTTCAATTAAAATCGTATAATGATGATACAAAAAAAATCACACATAAACTTTTAAGTAATTATTATAGTATTGAAAATCATAATAATATAATGAACGACACAGACAGAACTAGTGTCGGATTATTGTGGCATGAAAATATAATTGATACACTTGAAAAAATAAATAAAAAGGAATCTATTCCTCTTTATATAAAACAACTAGATAATATTTGTTTTTCTGATTATATTGATAGAATCACATTTCAAAAACAAATATGGCAATTCAATGAAATGAGTAGTTTAATTAAAACATTTAAAAATAATAAAATGTATCATGAATATTTTAACAATATTAACAACGTTTCCACCACCAATGTAAAGGCAACAAATAATTCAAAAAAAGGCAAAGTTATTACACCATGTGATATACGATTTACAAAAGTATTGACAAAATATTCTACAGAATACAACAACTCTATTTTTATACAAGATTTGTGCCAACAATTATCTATGGATAAAAAAGATTTGTTTGGGTTTTTAATATCAATCAAAAACTCATATGATGAGAATCAAATATACAATTTGTTTGAAAATTATGAAATTAATAAATTAGACATCAACAGAATTTATCGTTATCTAGATAAATACATGAAAGAAGACGCGGCCGATATAATTGACAAAGAAACCGAAATTGATGTTGATTGTCACATAGGCTGTGATGTTGATGTGGATTTTGACACGTGAATTATCTTTATAGATCATAAAAATCGTTCAATAAATTACCTGATAATAAATTAAAGCCACTTATTTGTTTTTCATTCATGTGCAATTCTAAATATTTTTCAATTATATCTAATTTTTTATGAATACTCGTATTATTATTTTCTAATTCTTCTAGTATATTTTTATTTATAATATTTTTTCTAATACTACCTAATAAGGTAACATTTATACGTTCATTATAATTATAATCTGGATTATTAATATCATATCTTTCATCATATCCAGATTTTAAATTTTTAACTCTAATATAAATAGAATCCACTGAATCACTTGTTAAAAAATTCTTCAAATTATTTGAAAATAACAGTAATAATGACGTCGCAATATTTTTACACATAAATATATTATTTTATTATATGATAATATATTTATATTATTTATTCTGAATCACTAGATTTTTCATCAAATACATTTTCTTTTTATCTGCCCAAATTTCTTTTATATCATCATCTATTTGATGCATTAGATGTTTTTCATATTGTTCAGGACTATCATAAAAAAGTAAATTGGAACCGTTTTTTGTTTTTAGTTCACTTGTTGATAGACGAACTTTGAAAAGCAAATCCTCTTCTTTTGAACCTACTTTATACTTATAATAATTTCCATCTTCAGCATTTCTTATGATTGATCCTATATCGCCCGATGTGTAACAATCAACTCTTGTTTTTTTTGCTTTGCCTGATGGCAACATTTTAGATCTAAAAGTATAACCATATCCAGGATCAATTGATTTGATATTATTCAATTCTTTTTTTTGATAATTTGTAACGTCATTATCTTCGTTTGGGTGAAAACTATCCTCGTAATACATATTTGTATGTTATAATACTAATACAATAATAATAATCTATATATTACTATTATCTTTAAGCTTATTTTCATGAAATTTTATTAAGTTTCTTTCTCTCTTCAATTTGTTGGACAATTATTTTTTTAATTTTATCTTCCAAATACTTTACTTTGTCTTTCAATTGATTATTTTCCATCAATAATTCATTCATTACCATTGACATTTCGTTTATTTTATTATTGTTACTTGTCTTGTTGTTGGGTGGCTTGTAATTGTTAGTGAGAAGCGAATTCATTTGTTGTTGTTCAACCATTTCTTTTTCTATTTTCTCTCTCCTTTCCTTCATTTCATTCATTTGTTTTAATACATCTGGTTTATTTTCTGGCTTACCTGGGTCATAGTATTCCAACAAATTATCAATATCTTTTACAAAAAACTGCATGATATCGCTTTCTTTAACAAATTCTTCAACTTTTACATTAGATTCACTTACAAATTGACTAGGTGCATCTTTTAATAATACTTTTTTATCAAACGAATTATGATTATGTGAAAAAACCAAAATAGATTTCATTGGGTCTAATTGAACAAAAGGGATTGTATAATTCTTTAAAAATTTTTTCTCTTCTGCCAAACAAGCATCATTATCATAGACGGTTTCTTTCAATAACTCTTTTCTGAAAGCAAATGTAGCCGCGGTAGAATGATTTGGTCCATAAGGACCAAATTTATACATTTGTGTAATATGTTTAAAATAAATATACATTATACTTGAACCTGCACACAACGCATTTGGATTGTTTTGTAATTTTTCAACTGCATGACTTATTCTTTCAGGTGGATAATAATCGTCGTCATCCATATAGATGATTATATCACCACTACATTTATCATGTGCTAAATTACGTTTTTTACCTAATGTCATTTTGGTATCATAACTAAAGTATTTTACAGTATATTTTTGATCCGGATCATATTTTTGTATTAATGGTAAAAACAAGTCTTCTACTTTGTCTGTTCCGTCGTCAACAATGATCCATTCAATTTTCTCTTTTGGATATGTTTGATGCTCAAAACATTTAATTAAATACGGTATAAATGGTCTTCTGTTAAACGTTGGCGTGCATACACTTACTTTTGGATATTCATTTAACGCGCTCATTTTTTATATTAGATAAATTATTGTATTTATGTAATATTTCTATTTATTTTATTTTGCTATTTGATATATTTCTGTCATTTATTAGCCATTTTTTTGTGCAATTTTTTTAATTCTTTTCCGATACCTCCGCCCTTTTTCATACCAAATAAATTTTCAATATTATTTAAAAAAGATGGAGAAGTTTTTGAGCTACCAGTGCATTTTTTTACAGCCTGGTCAAAACTAGTCAATGGAGATAGGTTAGTCGCTTTAATAGGTTCAAAAATATTTATTTTAATAAATTTAAAAGCAATTAAAAGAATTATAATCAATGAAAATATACCTGGTATCATTCCTAGAGTGCTAAAGGCATTTAATACAATCATTATTGTAAAAACAATTGTTATTGTAACCTTATAGTGTTTAAAAATCTCTTGGATAATTGTTAAAATATTTGATTTCTTATCATCATATTCAAATTTATAACCAAACGTCATAAATAAACAAATGAAAAATATAAATGCTGGCAAAAATGGAGCAGCTGTAAATAATACAACCCAAAATACGAGGAAGAAAACAAAAACCAAAATTAATGCAATTCCATAATTATATGGTTCTGAAAATGTTATGTCAGTCCAATTAGATTTGTTTGTGCCACCTTTGTCATTATTAACATTTGCATTTTTTCTGAAAAACCATTTCATTTCTGCAAAATAATAGTATATAAAAACAATAACACCAATAAGTGGAGCCAATACGAAATAAATAGATGTAAAAATAGGACTTAATAATACTATCAATATTTCTGGAATTCCATTCAAGAAATTAAAATAACCAGTTAATGCATTATTACTATAGTTGAATAAATCTTCTAAAATTGATATAATATAAATTATCAAAAAATTAGTTTGGGGATTTTCCTTATATTTTCGGAACATTTCTAAAACCATGTTTTTTGAATTGTATTTATCATATTCAAAACTCAATTTTACTGATTCTTGCGGTTCTTCGTTTGTTATAAAAATATTTGTTAATATTTTTTCTATTTCAGGATAAACCTCTGTATATGGATGACAATCTAAATTAGTTGGAACAATATTTGATTGAGCTAATTTACATTCGTATAAAATGATAGAACTAAAAACAAAGTAGCCAATAATAAATAAAAAAATTATTAATAAAGATATTAAAAACGATAAGATATTTTTTACAATACTGTTTGTTGATTTTCCAAGCGATTGATTTTGTTTATTTTTTTCATCAAGTTCTGGAGTATCACTATTTGCCATTTTTCGTAATAATTTATACTTATAATTAAAAGATATAATATTATTGATAAACTAAAATTAAAATATAAAATAATTATATAATGATAAAATTAAATAAAAATAAATATACACCCATTATTTTAGCGTTAATATGCGTGATTCTTTTGATCTGTGTTTTTAAATATATCCACTACCTAGTTAAAAATGGTTTCATTGTGGAATGTTTTGATTCTAATATTGCACTTTACAAGGATACAGGTTCGCCTACGACAAATCATACCGTAGATATGCCATTAACTTCAACATACAGTTGCAGTAATTTTTGTGCACCGGCTACTGCACGATGTGCTATTACTGGAGAACAATGTATGGCAGACATTGATTGTCGTGGATGTAATCCATATGGTCCTGTTATAGCGAAATCGCAATCTACTGCTAATGTTCCAGGTGAAAATGATGCAGGTAAATTAACTTGGGGAGTGACTCCAACATATTCAACTTTAACTACTGATATGGGAACACAGGCAAAACTATTTTCGTCTAATAAGAAACCGCTAGATGATAAACCATTAGAAGCGAATTTTGGTGTAAATACGTGGATAACTGCTTTTAATGGTGGACAACAATTATTTGATCAACGTTATAAACCTGCTGGATTAAAATTCATGCCTAATTACGGTAAACAATACTCGGTTACTGGTCAATTTATAGACGACGGTCCTTATGCATCTAATGCATATCTAGATGTAAGATAACCTAACAAAAACTAATATTTATCAATTGTTACTTGTTTAGCAATTTTCTTAATTATTTTTGTATCCTTATTGTAATCATCATCTCCTTTTCCTCCCATAGCCTCATAAACAATTGTATTGTATTGACTATTTTTTTTGGAATCATATTCTTCGCAGTCAGGATATTTCTCTCTGAATGATTTGAACATACAAATATTTTTATGTGCAATCATGCGAATTGCTTTGCGTAATTTTTTATTTGCTTCGTCTTCTTTCTCCCAAACATTATCTTCTTTTACATACATAACCTCCCTTTTTTGATCAGTGCAATGAACTGGACGTTTTTCTACTTCTAATGCCTGTAAATTTTTAATGATTATATTGGAAATTCCTTCAATATAACCAACCTTGCCAACATTTTCAAGATCAGATACTTGCAATTTAATTGATTCAACAAAATCACTTATATTCATAGCATCTTTGCATGTTTCGTTCAAAAATACTTGTAAATTAAATGTTTTGTTATGTGAATTTATGTTATTATTGTTAATAACATTATTTGTTCCATTTTTGACAATTTCAAGAATAATTTGCTTTATATCAGATTGCTCTTTGATTAAATCATTATTTTGTTTAAGTAATAATTGTATTATATCGTCTTTATTGGTATTATTTTCAACATTTTGAATATTTATATCTAAATTACACTTTAGATTATGTCTCCATAATCCTGTGCGATCACTGTATTGTTTATTACAATTTTTACATAGATAAATATCTTGTTTTTTGAGTATTTCATTGTTGCTTAATGTTGCATTTTTGTTGCGCATATGTTTTACAGTTGAAAGATGTCTATTATAATCATTTTTGTTACACGTTTTAAAGTCACAAAAATCACACAAATATTGCGGCAAGTTTTTTTGAGTTTTTTCTGTTGCCATTTACTCCTAAATTATCAACAGAAAAAAACTCAAAGGAAATAATTTAAAATTACAAAAAAATTATCGTAACAAATAAAGAATTATTTTTTTGGTAGCCACATGCTAATTTTTCATTTCAGTCACAAAGTTTGTTTTTCCAAGACCTTTTCGGATTTTTCAAAAATGGACAAAAAAAATGTCCAAAATTGAAAACCCAAAATACTTTTTGGAAAATAAAATCGTTAAAATATAATAAATCCCTCAAAGAGCTTAAAGAAAATCATGGATAACTTTCAGAATGGGTTGAAATCTACATATTTTATATTTTGTCTCTTGTTTAGCTGTAAAATTTATCAACCACTTATATATATTTATCCAGGTCATAAATAGAAATCCCTTGCTGTAAATATTGCTCTATTCTAGATGGATGCAATGCAACCTGCATGAGTTCTTCTTTGTAAATATTACATCGCTTTTCAATAGTATCATAATCCAATTCAAATATGGGTGTAGTAACAGAGAAATTTTCATAGTCTGTATGACAAAGATAATCCCACATTTTTTCTGGATAGTCTTCGTATATTTGCACAGCATTCGGATTTTTCACCAAATGTTCCCAATTTATTCTATTTATGTTTTTTTTTAATAATGAAATAGCAGCTGGATTTTCGGACAAATTGTCCCAACATACATAACCATATTGACATTTTGAATTAAGACCAATATAATTGAATTTATCAAGATTTCTCTCTATCAAATGAATAGCCTTTTCATTTTTTGCTATTGCAGCCCAACCATAATCTGGTATTTTATGTAAATTTTCTTCTATTATATGAATTGCATATGGATTTTGACATAATTCCCGCCAAAAACAAGAATATGGAGTATTTTTTATTTCTTCTATTTTTTCTGGATACTTTTGCAAATATTTTTCAAACAAATCAAAATATTCAGGTTTATTGATTCCCAATATATCAGGAATACAATCAATAAATAACAACTCATCTACCATTTTTTGCTTATATTTTTCAATAAGATGAACAAAATTAGGGTGTTTCAATAAATCTTGTTTTCCATATTTATTCAACGAATGAAAACACAAATCAAAATATTTGTCTATTATGTGAATCGCATTTGGATTTTTTACAAATTCATTCCAAAGTATTTTTTCAGGATGTCTTGATAACATTTCGGCAGCAAATGGATTACATGATAACAATCTCAAAACATAAATGTCTTTCAAAAGTTCTATATATTTTTCAATAAAATATATATTGTTTGTGTTTCTAGTCCTAACGATTTTATACCAATAAATTCTTTCAGTGACACCATTTTTCAATTTATAAAAATCATATTCACAGTTACAATTATTAATCATTTTTAATATTATAATTAATTTATTTAATGAATTTATTATCATTTTTTTTTGAATTGATAATAAAACAACTTTTTGGCTCCATCTTTTCTAAAAGTCTAACATTAGGTAGCATACATCAAACCAGCGTTTCCACCCACAAATACAACCATGTTTATACGCTCTTCCATAACATACAGATTGTAATTGTATTCGTAAATTCTCCATGTAGGTTTATTGATTCCAACTATATCACCGGAATTAGGATCACAAATAGTCAAAACTTGAGCCAAAGGATCCAGTGCAGGAATGACTGTTGTAAATTCCAACTGCACTTGATTAAAACGATTCATATTTATTGCACCAGAAGGCTGAAGATCATAAGGAGAAGTGTTCAAACAAAAATTATAACAATACAAACCATCTGGCGCAGAACCAGCTGTCCTAGTATATTTTTCTATGTAATTAAAAACACCCGCATCTTGTATGTTTTCTCTGTATTGTCCGTCTAATAATATTCCCATACTAATCAAAATTTCTTTAATATTTTGCATAGTATACGCACCAGAAGTCATATATCCGGTTAATCGTCCATCAGGATTTACACCAGGACCAATTTGTTCGCCATCTGCTAACGTATAATTTCCATATGTTGATGCAGGACTCACATCTGATGGCAAATAATTATAAGGCCAGTTACTATAATTAGTCCATTCATTGCGGAGATTAGCATCACTTCTTTGAAAATAAAACATCCAATTTGAAATTAATCCAAGGGAATCCAAATCTACTTTATTTGGCCCAGTAACATTGTAAAAGATCTTCTCGTTGACCTGTTTAAATAAATATTTTTGTTCATTCTTTGCAAATATTCGCGACTCATCATTGGAAAGAAAACAATACGTTGATGTTAAATGAATATCCGGAAACCATACGCTTCGCTGGTCTGCATAAGAATTTAATCCCAAATTAATATCAGGAGGTGTTTGTAAAAATCTATACATTTGATTCTGAAACTGATTAAAATTCGGAGCAATATATGGATAATTATTTACACTGTCAAATACGTCTCTTATTTTGAATAATTCATTAATAGGGCGAATTGTTACATATATTTGCAATTCATTGTATTGCAATGAAACCAACGGAAACGCCATTTGAGTCTTTAATGTAAACCAAGAATTAAGAGGAATATACAGCTTTCTGTCTCTTATAGATGGCTCAGCACCAGCAGGATTATCCGTATAAAAAGAACTAGGGTAAGAATTCACACGACTATTTGCACTAGCCGGATCAACTAAATCGGGAACATGACCAATCATTTCATAAAATAATTTCAATTTTTCTGCACTGAAATCTCTACGAGCCATATTGAGTATGTAAGAGCCAGAGTATTCCTGTAATTTTTGATTACCACAGTTAATTGTTATTTTTTCAATCATCATTGCGCCGATGTAATCTATCCATTTGAATTCATAAGGAGCCCAATTTGTATAGGAAGTTGAACCATCTTGATTTACATATTCTTGAGGAGGAAGAATTGGACTCCATATAGCAGGTAAATCTAAAACGATATATGTATCCATTAACAAATCAGCATATCTCGGAACTTTAAATTGAAAAGTAGATGATTCTGCTAAACGCATAGTAGTGGTCCCTTCAAAATCTATCCTGAATTTTTGCATACCAAAATTCGTATATTTTAAATAAGCTGCTTTCCAGAAAGTTTTTGAAGGATTACCATTTAAAATTACATTTTGTTGTCCGCTTGATACTAAATTTAATAATCCACCTGCCATAATATAATATTATTAGTAATTAATATATATTATTATTTAAATTTTAAATAATAATATTTATGATAATAATAAAATTAATTTTTTTAAATAATATAATATATTAAGTATGGCAAATCAAATTTTGGATGCAATAAATAATATGAATGAAGATTTTATTACTTATTTCATTTTAGCACTTATATTGGTTGTAATAATTATTTATGTTTCTTATATGATTTATTTGAATAGTCTTCAGTCAAAAGAATGTAGTTATTTAAACACACTATATCCATCTATTGATGGAAATATTAAACCTATATCTCCTAATATTAGTGATTGTAGTGGAAATTTATATGATTATTATGTTAAAACAGCTTATAATGCTTGCAGTGGAGGAAGTTATCGTAATGATTATGTAGACATTTGTGTATTAAAAAGTATACTGAAGCAAGGTGTTCGTTGTTTAGATTTTGAAATATACAATATTAACAATAAACCAGTAGTTTCAAGTAGTAGCTCAAATAATACCAACTATTTTGTAAAAGAAACATTTAATAGTGTTGATTTTAGTGATGTGATGAATACAATAAATAATTATGCATTTTCTGGCGGAACAGTTCCAAACCCATCAGACCCTTTAATAATTCACTTAAGAATTAAAAGTAATGAACAAGAAATGTATAGTAATTTAGCAAATATATTCAAAAAATACGACACTATTATGTTAGGAAAAAAATATAGTTATGAAAATAATGGCAATAATATTGGAGGTCAACCATTGATAAATTTTATGAATAAAATAATTTTAATTGTTGATAAATCAAATAATTCATATTTGGAAAACAAAGCCTTTTTAGAATATGTTAATTTGACAAGTAATTCGGTATTTATGCGTGGATTATCCTATTATGATGTAAAAAATACACCTGATATTAACGAATTAGAAGAATTTAATAAAAGGTGTATGACAATCGTTTTTCCAGATAGTGGTCACAACCCTGCCAACCCTAGTGGTATTTTATGTAGAGCAGCTGGATGTCAGATGGTTGCAATGCGTTACCAAAACGCTGATAATTTTTTGAAAGAAAACGCGGTTTTCTTTGATGAAGGGGGATTCGCTTTTGTTTTGAAGCCTGAAAATCTGAGATACCATCCAGTTACAATTCCTACACCAAACCCACAAAATCCTGATTATTCTTATAAAACTAGAAATTCTAGCACCGATTATTACAATTTTAACTACTAATTCCACCTTTAGAAAAGGTGGAGCCAAATCAACCTTTGAAAAAGGTTGAACCAAATGTTTTGCTCTACTTTTTGAAAAGTAGAGAGGTAGAGCAAAAGATTGCTATTTGCCCCTTTTTCAAGATTGGTTTTGCGCAACTTTTTCTAAAAGTTGCTTTCTAAAAGTTGCTTCTAAAAGTTGCCTGTTGTTCCATATTTTTCATCGGATGAAAAATATCGTGCGTATTTATATCAGCAATTCCCCAATCTCTTCTCCAATGGATCTGTTTGAATTCATCAACTAATTCAACTTTTAGGTTATTGTAATATGCAACACTTGGGAGCAGTGCTTCAATAAACGCAAGTTTTTTAGTTGTTTTAATATAGTCATTTAATTTTTCCAAATATCTTTTCGACAAACGAATAGCACAAATGGGCGAATGAAAATAAGGACCATGAAAATGAATTTGAATTGCCGGCCAAAACCAATTCCATTCACCCTCTTTTGGTTCTGGGTTTTTATCTTTAGATAATAAATCTGCATCACTATCATGTTTCAAATCTATTTTCATCAGCGTTTCTTCATTATAAAAAAAGACATCGTCTTCAAAAAACCATACTTGGTCATGATTTGTATTCATATTTGTAAAATAACATAAGGCTCTATCCCAAGCTATTATTTCATTGAATACAAGTGAAGACGTCGGCATATAACTTGAATGTATGTAACCATGTTGTCTGCATTCATCATCTGATATTTTAATAATTTGTATATTTGAGTAACTTTTATTGTAATCTTCGTAATCACTCGTTAAATCATCTACTACAATATAAAGATCGTAATTTTGAAACTTATTTAAAAATTCTAGCCACACTTTATTTGGGTGTATTGTAATTATACAAATGGCTTTTCTCATTTTACACTATTAAATAATTTGAAAAGGATAATTTTAAATTATTTTTTGCAATTAGAATTTAAAACTATACTATATAATATTGTAATGAAATACCCATATATTTTGTTTTACAGACACGAGAAATATTCGTATATTGATAAATTTTTGAATGAAAATAAAGACAAATTGATTTGCTCAATTTTCATTGTCAGTAAAAAAGAAGAACTGAATAAATTGTTTGATTCAAGTTATCATTTGTTAGTAACTTTTGGGGGAGATGAAACACAATATTATGACCATGTAAATAGTATCATTGTAGACAGAATGAGAAAAAGATGGTTACATTTTAAACAATTGGATAATACAAACCTTGAAGTTTTTAATAATAGCGTGAATTTTTGTTACTTGCATTCTTGTGTTACAACCAAAGAAAATAACAGGCCAGTTTTTTCTTTATTTACCACATGTTACAATTCTTATGAAAAAATCATAAGAGCATATGAAAGTATTAAAAGTCAAATTTTGAAGGATTGGGAATGGGTAATTTTGGATGATTCGCCAAACGACGAACATTTTATATTTTTAAAGCAAAAATTTACTAATGATAAGAGAATTCGTTTATATAAACGAAGCGAAAACAACGGCAATATAGGTAATGTTAAAAATGAAGCTATATCATTGTGTCGCGGAAAATATTTACTGGAAATGGATCACGATGACGAAATATTGCCTTATGTTTTATCGGATGCTGCAAATGTTTTTGAAAATGATAAAGAAGTTGGGTTTGTCTATATGGATTTTGTGAATATTTACGAAGATGGATCAAATTTTAATTATGGTGATTTCTTCGCACTCGGTTATTCTGGGTATTACAGACAAAAAATCGGTAATAGTTGGGTATTTGTAGCAATGACGCCTAATATTAATAATATTACATTGAATCATATTGTTAGTGTTCCAAATCATCCAAGAATATGGCGAATGAAAACTTTGATAGAAATGGGAAATTTTTGCGAATATTTACCAATTTTAGATGACTATGAAGTTTTAATTAGAACATCAATATCTACCAAAATTGCAAAAATACAAAAATTAGGATACATTCAATACATGAACAACAATAATAATAATTTTTCATTAATAAGAAATTCAGAAATAAATAGAATTATATGGAGCCTAAATAGATTTTGTTATGATCATTACAAAATAGATGAAGTTATGAAAGAAAAAAATGCATATGAAGACGAAAATTACAGAAATACGAATAGCAAAATATGGAAAAGAAAAAATTATGAATACAAGTATTGTAATAGTTTAGTTAATTTGGACTACAAAAAACAATACTGCATATTAGGATTAGACACTTTTTATAATAAATTGAATGAATTAAAAAGTTTATATGCAGATAAAAGTAATGATTTTATTTTGTTAGATAATAAAGAAAATAGCGAAAAATTGTGTGGTATATTAGATGAAAATAAATTTTCGGGTATGAAATGTTATAGTATGACAGATTGCAGTGAAGACGAATTGATTCAATATTTCAAGCTATTGTATAAAAGTTGTGATAATTTTGAAATATTACTTAATGAAACAAAAAATTTGGTGGATACTGATAAATTACCAAAAAATTCTACCAAAATTGAAGTGAACATACATGATAAATGGTGTGTAAATTATTCATAAAAGAATTGCACATTTGTAAAATGCATTTTATATATATATATATATATATATTTAGTTCAAGTTTTTTAATCTAAATATATATAAAATTATGAAAAGTAGAAAAAAGTTACGTAAAAATTCAAATCGCAAAAAAAATAAAATAAATAGAAAAACAATTAGAAAACATACTAGAAAACATAGTAGAAAAATATATAAAAAATTTAAATACGGTGGTCAAGATCCGTCAATATCAGCAGATAAAAAATTAGAATTAACCCATAGAACTAAAATTGGTTCATTAATTCATGAATTAAGAGAAAAACTTAAAAATAATGAAAATGATAAAGATTCAAAAAATGACATATTAAATTTGATTCGTCGGGTTTATACATATAAAAATGTTTTTGCTACAAATTTAATATTTTCAAATTATGACGAACTATATAGAGAAGAATTATACTATCGTTATCATCATCCAGAATTGACAAATGATTTTTTTGAAAAATATAAAGATTTAAATAAATTATTAGATAGAATTGAAAGTGATTTTAACCTTGCAGCAGACGATTATGAAAAAACATATTTAACAATTAAAAAATCAGAATCATCTTCTCAGTTATACAATGATAACATAGATGATAATGATTTGGAAAAGCCTTTACTATAATAAAAATTTATTTACACAACTTTTCAAAAAATGTTAAACTTATGACAATTATTATGGAAATAAAAACGAATCTAAAACAATATCATCTATTAAATATTTATCCTTAATTTTTTCTGACAATATTTTATACACTATATTTCGTTTATACTCTCTTATTTTATTCAATTCGTTAATAAACATTTTTAATTTAATCGCAGGAGACCAATTATATTTACAATTTAAAGAGTGACAACACAAACAAGAGTTATTCGTAAATTTTTTTAAATATTCTGTGAATCTTTGAGATACAAATTTTAAATAATATGAATAAGGTTGGTTATTAAAACGAAATCTAGGTGGATGGAAAGGATATCCTTCATTAATAGTAAAGGAATAATTTTCGTTATGTTTTTTTTCAATCAATGTAATGGTTACTTCACTTATCATAGGTTCATATGATACAAATATTTCATGATTATTGGAATAAATGTTTTCTAATTCTTTATATTCATTTTTTATGCGATTTTTTAAACATTTTTCTTTAATTAATTCTATTTGTGAATTATTATTCATTTTCATTAAATATATAAATAATTTTTTTATTATATATTTAATCAATTTTATTTATCAAGTTATTACAAGATAACTAAAAGATGAAGAGTAAAAAACAATTTACGAAAAACATATGTAAGGGTTTATCTTTTCAAGATTGTGAATTAGCAATATTGCGTATGGCTGTTGATAACGCGGAAGAAAAACTAGCCAAGCGTGTTGTTAATTCTGAAGAAATCAAAAAAATGATTCTCATTGTAGAAGATTTTATCAAAGTCAAAAATTTAATTTGTTATGGAGGCACTGCAATCAACAATATATTACCTTTAGAAGATCAATTTTATAATAAAGACGTTGAAATACCGGATTATGATTTTTTCACCCCTGACGCTCTAAGTGACGCAAAAGAATTAGCAAATTTATATTATAAAAACGGATACACTGACGTTGAAGCAAAATCAGGACAACATCACGGAACCTTCAAGGTATTTGTAAATTTTATACCTGTCGCGGATTTAACACAATTTCCAAAAGAAATCTACAATGCACTCAAAAAAGATTCTATCCGTGTATCAGGAATATTGTATGCTCCTCCTAATTTTTTAAGAATGTCAATGTATTTAGAACTTTCTAGACCAGCAGGAGATATATCAAGATGGGAGAAGGTTTTAAAACGTTTGACCCTGTTGAATAAAAATTATCCACTTACATCGGTTGATTGTAATAATATGGATTTTCAGAGAGAAATGGCAAATAAAACAAACGAAGATGAAATTTATGAAAATGTGAAAAATACATTAGTAAATCAAGGTGTTGTATTTTTTGGTGGATATGCCATTTCACTCTACTCGCATTACATGCCTAAGAATTTACAAAAAAAATTAGAGAAGATTGCAGATTTTGATGTAATATCACACGATCCAAAAACAACATCTGAAATAGTAGTAGAAAGATTAAAAGATATTGGTATTAATAAAGCGAAAATAATTTATCATAAACCTATTGGCGAAATTGTTCCTGAGCACTACGAAGTTAAAATTGGAAATGATACAATCGTATTTATTTATAAACCAATTGCATGTCATAGTTACAATATTATTAAAAATCATGGTCAAACTGTGAAAATAGCTACTATAGATACTATGTTAAGTTTTTATTTGTCTTTTTTGTATACAAACCGCGAATATTATAATGAATTCTCTGAACGGATTCTATGTATGTCAAAATTTCTTTTTGACGTGCAACAAAAAAATAGATTAGAACAAAAGGGCTTGCTGAAACGATTTAGTATTATCTGCTATGGACATCAGGAAACGGTTGAAGAAATGCGCGCAGAAAAGGCAAAAAAATTCAAAGAACTGCAAACAAAAAGAGGAACACGAGAATATGAGGAATGGTTTTTAAATTATAAACCGGAATCAACGAAAAATAAAATAAAAGAAAATACAAATATTGAAAATAAAGAAAATGAGAAGACAAAGAAACCAAACAAACCAAACAAACCAATTAAAACAGTCAAACGTAAAAATCAAAAACAAAAAAAAACAAGAAAATCCAAAAATGTATTTAATTTTGGATTCAAACTAAAAAATGATCCTTATAAGAAATAATCGTATTCTATCTAATAACTTTTGCGCAACTTTTTCTAAAAGTTGCTCTAAAAGTTGCTCTGGATAACCATAATAATGATCTCCTTCCACATTTTAAATACAAATTTACAAACCATCCCATGTTTAAATTCTTTGGACAAACTACGATTGATAATACTCAAAAAATATACTTTATAAATAATTATTTTTTCTATAAAGTATCTTATGCTCATATAGAAATAATTATACAACGACCAATTATTAACATAACTACACATTTGAGTTTGTGAACCTTTTATAAAAAAATTATGTATATCTAACATTCCCGAGAGAATCCTATGAAAATTTGTTTTTTCATTTTTAACATTCAATGTATATTCTATTTTATCAAAAGTCATTAAATTCATAAATAGGATTTTTCTCTCTCTGGTGGATTGTGTTTTAGTATTTTTTATCAAATCAAAAATGTAAGGATTAATACCATCTATATATTTATTTTGATAAATCAAATTTCCATCAATAACAAATGGTATGTAAGATGATTTTATAATAGAGTCAAAAATTTCATCTACATTTTTATATGTTTTTTTCACGACCTTTTTCCCATTTTCAACATTGTTGTAACTAATATAAAGCCTTTTAAACAACTTTTCACATATATTATCTGGAATGCGATGAATCAATTTTTGTTTCAAAATTTTAAGAAAAGCGAAATTCTGATTTTTTTTAAAATCGTCTAACAAAGATTCATATAAATATGCCAAATCATCTAAAGCATCAATGAAATACAACAATCCACATAATGAACCTATACTGCAACCAGAAATTCGTTCTACTTTTACATATTTTCGTTTTTCCATTTCTTTAATGAAATATAGAGCGCCTACTAGATAACTACCATTAAATAAACCTCCGTCAAGAACTAAATCTAATTTCATCGGTTTTTTAGTGTTTTTAATTTCATGTGGTAAATTTTCTATTAATTTATGAATATACGTATTAATCATTTGATAATAACAATAATAGTAATAACACTTATTATTAAGTAATTATTATTATAATTTTGTTTCTACGAAATAATATATAAATAAAATATGATTATACATATATAAAAATATAATCATATTTTGTAAAATGACGACAACTATTGTTTCTGGATTTTTAACTAATGTAAATCAAAAACATGATTGTAATATGGAAAAATTTGTTGATCTTGGATTATTACTTTTAAAAGCAAAAACCCCAAAGATAATATTTGTAGACGAAGGAATGTTTGAACACATTAAAACATATGATAATGAATTTACAAAAATTATTTTAATTGATAAAAAAGATTACGAATTATATCAATACATGAACAATGACGTTTTAACAAATTTTTCTTTGAATACAGACAATCCTGCAAAAGATACAATTGAGTTTATGTTTACAATGTGCAATAAAACAGAGTGGATTAGACAGGCTATTGAATTGAATCATTTCAATACGGAACAATTTGTATGGGTTGATTTCGGAATAAGACACGTTTTTAGATGCGATGATGATAGCTATATGAATATTTTAGAATCATTATATAATAAAAATTATGACAATATTAGAATAGGAACCATTTGGGACTTAGAAACACAATACAACTTCAATATCTGGAAAGATATTTCATGGTATTTTGCAGGCGGTGTTTTTGGAGGAAATAAAGACAATTTATTACATTTTGCAAATCTAACGAAAGAAAAGTGTTTACAGGTTATTCACCAAGAAAAAACAATTATGTGGGAAGTTAATATTTGGTATTTTGTTTATTTGGAGAATAAACATTTATTTAATACATACCATTGTGGTCACGATGATACAATTATTACAAATTATTAACGAAAAACTGAAACAAACACTAAAATTTACCAAAATGAGTATTTACTTTATTTAATAAATAGTATAATATTCCGAATAATGCACTCATGAAAATGTATCCATTTATATTTAGATTACCATCCTTTGAAAAAAGAATAGGAAAATAAGAAAATAAAAATTTTCTGAAAAAAGGTAGCTGAAACAAAAAGTATAACACTGCTAATAAAATTGGAACTTGGATTTCATTATACATTTCATCTAATGAATTAGAACGATCCAAATTAGAATTATAGTCATTTATTATTTCATTTGTTTCTTGATAATTATTAATATAATCATTTTTACTTTGGTGCTGCGGTAATGGTGGTATAAAATTTGGTTGAATACTCACGTCATGAGTTAAATTACTAGTTGTCATTGGTATATCTCTAGATGGTAATTGTGTAGCACCAGTTACGCTTGCTTGTTGAAGACCGTTTACAATTTGGTTAATTGTATTTTGATCTAAATTAATAGAATTATTACTATTCCCCTGCATTTGCATGGTTGATTGTGCTAAGCTTTCGCTTGCAGTTAGGTTTATATTATTATTCATGTTACCTCCATTTGCGGGGTCAGTAGGTAAATCCATAATATTTGTAGTTGTATTTACTGGGTCGCTCATATCAATTTAATATTACTATAATTATTATAAAGAATGATTGATTATAATAATTACGCAAATTAGTATTTCACTAAAAGCCTATTATTTTTTTGCTTTTATCACAACTTGTAGATTTTGTTGTATATTTATAACATTTATTATCGTATTTATATATTTTATCTTTGATTTCTTCTAAAGGAGGTGCGTGAAAAATTATACAGTCTTTATCTTTACATACAGCTCTAAATAAAGAGGCTAATCCAAAGCCTAATAAAATAGACATTATTGTTTTTCCGTTATCTGTATGAATAAATCTGCTTAAATGAAGTGGCATTTACGTATTGATATAATAGTATATAAAATAATAAAATAATAAAATAATAAAATAATAATAATATCAATAGTATTATTTTATATATAAAATTTATCCTTGAACAGGAATTTTGCTTATTAACGATTCATTTTTTGGACAAGTTATTTCATGTGCTTCAAAAGTAAAACAATTGTCCGCTTTATCCTTAAATATAACCTTATTTATATTTTCAGGACTAGGATAAATAAATATTGTTTTCATTTCAGGACCATAAATATAAACAAAAAATAACCCAATAGCAAAACTAACCATAAATATAGGAAATGAAATGTATTCTAATATCATGCTATGCTAATATATTAGAATAAAAAAATAAAAGTTATATTGAATTTATTATAATAATTTCAAATTCACGCCTAATTCTTGTTTTACTATATTATTAATACTATCAATCATCATGTTGTAATTACGTTCGCCATTTTTCTCTGAATACAATGTTAACAGTGTGTTTTGGTATGATTTGTCGTATTTATTAAATATATCATTGTAGGTTTTATTTCCAAATTCATATTTACCATTTTCCAATAATTGCGGAGGAATAATTATATTACTTGGATTAACAAACTCCAAATTTTTCTTTTGTCTTTTATTTTCTACGTAGTTATTCATAGTATCAACTAACCATTCTTTATCAGCTAGTAATGCATTCTTATATGGATTAGGTAATCTAGTCCAAACAATTTGGTATTCTGTATTGTTCCATGTAACGGTTCCGTCATCATTGTAAGTAGGTTGAACTTTATTAGCCAATTTCCTATATTCATCCTCATCTTCATCTTCACCCAATACCGTTAGTTGAATTTTAGGCTTCTTATTTGTTATTTTAGTTGTTTTTGTTCTGGACTTAGTTGTATAAATTTCACCATAATTGAAATTTGTTACTTCTGGAGGTGTGTAAACATCTTCTAAATCAGAAATACCAGTTTTTTGTTGTATTAGACGATATACACCTTCAGAATCGTCAAATTCTACTAAATTAACCTTGTATTTAAGATTTATTAATTCTTTCAATTTTGACTCCATTGTATTTACATAAATATCAATAGAATCTCTTACAAATTGGACATTTCCAGTAGAATCAAAATTTTTGATTGATTCTTTTATTTCATTTATTAAAATATATACTTCCTCCTTTAATTTTATAATATTTTCATTTGTTATTTTATTATCCACAATATTAAATAAATTTTCATAATTAATATTCAATAAAAAGCTTGTATCATTTATAGCCTCTTTAATTTTATCAAACTTTTCAACTGCTGTTTCTGATTGAATGTAACCAAAAAGTAATTTATTTTTATATTCAATAATTTCATTTTTATAGTTTTCAACATCCTTTTCTAATTCTTTGATGTGATCTAAAATATTATATGTAACACCTGCATTAATATTGATATTCAATGTGCAGGGTTCTGTTAAACTACCACATATTGCTTTTAATTCTCTAAAATCATTTTTTGGATCTCCGCTTTTCTTTATAGAAAAAATGGTTCCAACAGGTCGTTTACAATTAATGCATTTGGGTTTCAATTGTTTGAATTCATTTCGTTTTTCTTTCCAACTCATTGTTTTATTTTTGATTATTTTTTGTTTATCTTTATTATAATCACTATCATATTTATTTTTCAATTTATAATATTCGTTAAATGCATCATTTACTGAGATTGACATAATAGTTATAGACTATATATATAATAACATTTAATAATTTTAGTAAATTAGCTTATTATTCAATATTTCAAATTCATTTTCCCAATTTGGTAATCCAGTAATAAGCTCTTGATGTGCTTGTTTTTTTGCAAGCTGAAACTTCTGAACTTTTGATAAAATGTATTGTTGTTTCTCTCTGTCTTTTCTTTGTTTTTCCATCGGGGATAATTTACCCTTATATTTATAAATTAGAATACATGCTAAAATTGTCAAAAATAATAAAAATAATCCTATATTAAAAACCCAATTGTGAAATCTTTCTTTAAATATATGGCATTGTTTTAGAGTCTCATTTAAAAAATATTTAACTCCATTTTCTACTAATCTAGGTGGATGTATATGTGCATACTCCATAATCATAATAAATACATTTATAATTATAAATTAAATTATACATAATATATATTATATAAATTATCAACCATGATAAACAGCTATTTGAATATAATTACCTTTTTACTAACGACATTGGTTTATTATTTGGCTTTAAAACCAAGCTTGAAATATGATGATATAATAAATTCCGATAATTATAATAATTATTTAAATAACACTAAACTCTATTTAGCGGTTTATTTCTTCGCAATTGTTGTAGTTCAATTTATTGTAAATTCTTATTTAATAACTCAAAATTGTGGTGGCAGTATTACACAAAATATGTCAGCATCAGGAACTCTAACATTTATTCCATGGTTACTAATTTTTGGCGTCGTAATTGTAATTCTTATTGTTTATCCAGGGTTTAAATCCGCGTTTTCCGATGTGATCGGTTATTTTTATGTAGCAGGTTCAGCAAATAAAATATTAACTGAATTATTAGTTGATAAAGAGATTCAAACAAATATAGATGCTGATGCTAATAGCACTCCACAGCAAAAAGCAGCAATGCAACAAGCTGCCGATATGATAATTAAAATATGTGGTAATACCTCAATATTAATAAATCAAATGGTGCCATCCAATTTTACTGAGTATTGGAATATTTTAAAGCCTTTAATGAAATCACAATATCAAACAGATGGACCTGAATCTGATGAAAAACGTAACCAACTTTTTGAACTAGTAGTAACACGTGATAATATTGGTGAAGCAATGTGGTATATATACACTGGGTTTTTAATCACATCAATTGTTCAATTGAAAATTGCTACACGTGGTTGTATAGATGATCCTGATCAAATGGCTAAAAAATATCAAAATTATGTAGATAAACAAGATGATGCCAAACAAGAACAACAACAGGCCACTAGCACTGTATACACAATAACAAATTAGATCTATACCATGTGATTGAATAATTTTATCAAATCAAATTTGTCACAGTCTTCAAGTCTTTTTATATAAGATATATCCAATGCGTTCAGCTTTATTCTATTTACTATTTTACTTTTTATTTCAGTAATTTGTAATAATTCGCTGTTATTCTCGGGTGTAAAAATAATATCAAAATCAAACTTGAAGTCTAAATTTGATTCTAAATCATCATTGCTATCAAATTCATAATCTCTATATTGACTAAATTCACTTAAATCATCGTTTACATGATCGTTTTCGGTATTGTTTTCGGGATCGTTGTAATCAATGTAAGGATCATTTATAATCATTTCAATTTCTCCACTTTTTTGTGTTACTTTAAAATAGGAGGTGTTTTCATCTATACTACCATTCAAACTAAAATTACTATCAATACTTGTAATATTTTTATAATCATTATTATGTTTTTGGGTATTTTTCATTCTATTATAATACAAATTTTAAAATTTATATTATAATATGTTTTCATATATTTTCATAATAATTTAGGACTTGCCAAATAAAACATAACTAGTAAATAGCTTATAATTCCTAAAATTAATGACAAAAGCCAAATTGGCAAAATTGTTTTGTTTTTATAACCAATACCAAATTCTCTTATACTTCCGTCTTTGTTATATAAAAAGGCTGGTTTTATCATGATAATTAACCCAAACATGAATACAAATAAAATAATTGATATTAATGTAATGTGTTCTCTTATATAATTTTTATTCAGTAACATTATTGTTAGTATTTGATATAAATTATTATTATATTAAATTATTTGATTATCTATTTTTAAATTATTAAATAATCAAATAAACAAAATCTTTAAATATTTGTATTTCATTGTAATCACTCATTATAATCATCATAATCAACATCATCCCCTTCAAATTGACCGTCTAAATAGTCTTCCGTATATCCACCAATATCATATGCTTCATTTTCTATTTCATTTTCACGTTCAGTTTCTTCTATTAAATCGTCTAAAACAATGTCTAGGTTACCTTCATCCATATTAGAATCTCGTATTTTCTTTTGTGCTTTTCTCTCATATTGTAACATTTGTTCAACAAATTCACGTTCTTCATCATATGTCTCTTTGACATAGGTTGTAAGTCCCTTTTGTAAACCCTTACTCCAAACACCCAATTTATTGGATTTCAATATTGTATCAGCATCTCTCTCTTCGTCGGTCATAGTCTTTAACCTATCTGTAATCATATCTTTTTCTTTTTCTTTTAATTTGAAAATTCTGTCAAGGACTTGATCATAAGATATATCTACAAATTCCTTATATGAATTCATCATGTATAAAAATTCAACCAATAAATTTGCGACTTTTTGTTTTAATTCCTTTTTATCTCCACTTAGTAAATTTGTATCAAATTCTATTCTATTATCAATATCAACATTAATATCAATAGCAGTATTTGTTTCATCCAAATAATCAACAGAAACAATGTCATCCAGGTCAACTTTATTGCCAACATTATTCTTACGTTGAACACGTTTTACAATCATAGCAGGTTGATCCGATAAATAAATGTATTCATTTAATACTTTCAATAAATAGTATTCATACAATAATTTGCTTGTTCTTTCATCAAAAATAGGTTTTAATGATTTTTCCACTCCATTTTCATATATTTTCATAGTTACAAATGTAGGAGTATTTTTGGAAAGGTTCAATAAATTATCACATGACCTCTGTATTTTTTGTAATATATTATTCAAAGCATGAACATCATAAAAAACGCACAACTTGTTATAATAATCACCAATAATATTTTTTATTTTATTTTCATGAATCTTGGATAATCCTAGATATTTTGGAATATAATTTTCTTTATAATCCACTTTATTCAAAATAATATTTGGGAAAACCTTGACAAAATTGTCAATAAATGATTTAAAAAAATGCGTAAAATTGTAAATTGAGTTATTTGACAATTGTTTTTTATTTTTAATAGGTTTAGCTTGCGATGGTGATTCGTATGCAGACCAATCAGACAACGTATTTATAAACAAATTCACTTCCTTCATTTTTGATCGTGAAACATCTCTTCCTCTATTTTCGCGCAAAAAATCCAACAAATCAATTTTCATAGATTCAATTTGTTTAATTAAATAATTATTCAATTCTTTCACTTCTATTGTAGTTTCATCAGAACCAATGGAAAAAGTATCCATTGCATTAAATAATAAATCAACTAAAGATGGCGGAACTACTTTTTCACCTTCTGATTTAAATTCTTCTAATAACCCTGACAATTTTCTTAAAGATGACACAAGTTTATTATCAATATCTATATGAATAATATTTTTTCTGGCTATAATTTGCAACATGCGTAAAAATGAATCCAATGAATAATTGATACCAGATTCCTTTAGTTTTTTAATGATCTCTTCTCTGCTATCAGTTAAATTGATTATATCCAATGGTTTTTGATTACATAATGGTAATACATTTTCTGGTATAGGTAAAAAAGATGTAAAATTACAGTAATAAATAAATGCATAATAAATTGTTTTTTCACTAAATTCTTTTTTAATTGGTGGATATATATTTTTGGTATTGATTGGACTATAAAGTAATACTGCAGTTGAGTAACCTACAATGTCGCTTATAATGTCTGATAAATTTGTCACAATAGCATTGTATTCACTAATTCTACTATCCTCTTTTTCAAAATATCCAATGGTTGTAGTTTTTTCACTATTCGTTTCTTGGCAACACGAATTTTCCAAATAATATTCATTATTCATTTTACTTAAAATCATATCTTTCTTCTTTACAATATCTTGTATTCTCTCTTGAATTGCTAGAGAGAACTGTATTATTTTGGTTTGAATCACTAAAATTTGTTCATCTTGTTGTCTGAAACCCGACTTCAAATTATTCAATAAACTCGTTTTAAATTCACTAGAAACATTCACCAAATTTTTGAGTTTAAAAGACACTAATGGTGGTAAAAATTGATTCCATCTAACAACATCATATTCTTTTGGAATTTCTTCTTCTGGATTAGTTAATAGATATTCATTTTTTTCGTCTATTTTTCTTTTCACATCAGCTAGTTTTAATAAATTTTCATTAATTGCTAGTATGATTTTTTTTTCAATAAATTCTTCTTTTGTATTTTTTAACACATACCACGGTTTAGCTACGTTTTTTCTAATTTGATAACAAATACATGTTAAATAACGAACACTTGTCATGTCACCTACACCATCAAAAGGAAAACCAGTAAATGATCTCACGCAGCCAGGGAAGGTCTTCCTTGTTTTTAAGGAAGGAATGCTAGTTTGGACAGCAATTAAAAACATACCTAACGTATAATACAAAATAGTTGTATAATACAAATCCTCATAACTCATCGGTGCTTTTGCTGTAGTGCTAGGCCTATTGGATAAATCTTTTATTCGTTTTTTGTAATCTTCTTCTTTTGGCATCGTGGATTTCAAAACCTCTTTCACACAATTGATAACAAAATCTTTTTGATATTCTATATTTATACCCATTGCAATTGATAAAGTTGTAACAATATTAGAAATCATAATAGATTCTGGATTATCCAATTTCAAAATAGCATTTTCTTTCAAAATTTGTTTTTTTTGTTGCATTGCTAATTTGTTTCCAGCATCTTCCTCCATTACACTGCGAGTTGAAATCCTAAAACCATTTTCATAGCCTTCTTCTACATCAAGGTCAATGTAAGTTATCGTATATCCACTATATTTATCAACCCATTTATCACCATCATCACTTAACACGCCGATATTTTTTATTATATGATCAATTACATTGTTATAATTTGAATTATCATTTAAGTAAGCTGAAGCTAAATTATATTTGAAAGTTGGAAATAATTCAGTATTTGTTTCTACGCAATACATCCAATGTTGTGATTCTTGAATTCCAAGAGGTCCTAATCCATCTTCTATAAAAGAACGGCAACAGGTATTCACAAATTTTATAATGTCCTGTTGTTTTTTGACAAAATCATTTTGACCTAAAATCAGGTCTCTATATTTGGCAAATGGAGATATGATAACAGCATTTATTTGAGCAACATCCATTCCCTCGCCCTTGTCTATTTGATATCCTAATTTGTATTTTTGATTATTATATTTTAACATGTTGTCGTTTTTAATTTTCGTAAAAATTTGAATATTTTCAAACAAATAGTTGTATTTTTTATTTATTTTTGCTTCAAACTCTTCCTTTGATTCATTGTATTTTTTATCAAATTCATTAATAATATTTTTCAATGCATTATTTTGTAATTCACTTTTACTCAATATTATACTCTCGCATTTATCACCATCGCCATAATCATTTTTTGTAGGAATACTAATACATTTTTCCTGTAAATTACATAATAAATTAGAATCTGTTAGACCATCTTCTCTAGAAACATCTCCCGCATCAAAATCAGCATCTAATTCCCAGTTATTGTTTTTACGTGCATAATATTCAAATTCTACATTATTATTTGTTATTTTTTTCAATATAGCATATTGACCATTTATTACTTTTTTATAACCATTTATCAATGTGTCTGCCATATAGTCGGCGTCTTCATCAGAAAGCTTCAAACTATTTTTCAATTTATTAGTTAAAAACATGACAAATTCTTCTGGTGTTTTTGTAAACATATCTTTTTCAAAATCGTCCAATATTCCATAATTCGTATCATCATATTTTTTATCAAAGTAAACTTGTTTATCATTATCATTGAGTAAATCTTCTCTAGTAAAATACAGTTTTGCAATTATCTTTTTTTTACATGAATTCAAACTATCACCCTTTTCATCTTTAATTTTTTTCTCTAAGACAGATTTTTCATCTTCAAACAAGGATGTAAATTGTTGGGGGTATCTTAACTGCATATTTTGTAATATAATCGTTGTGCAATAAAGTTTTGAATAGTCTTTCAAAATAACTTTTCTTAAAATTTCATTGTTAGAATAAGCATTTTCTCTCAAACTACTTGGATCAATATCAATATCATAATCATCAAACAATTCTCTTCTTTTTCCATTTTTATCTGAAACAATATTTACAACTGGATATGCCGAAAATGGCATAAGTTTTGCATTCATATTCAAATTTTTCAGGCTGTAAAATAACTTTCCTCTTTCAATATAATTCTTATTGTATTCAGAAATTTTTTCATTGATAAAACTGATAATATCTCTGTATTGTTGATATGTCAAGTTGTCTGTATAAATTAAAAAGGGTTCCATATAACTTACAACATCAATAATAGAAAATTTTCCAGTTATATATTTTTTCATCAAATTGAAAAGAATACGTGTTTTTGGAATAATGATATCTATAAATTGATTATAAATTTCGGTTTTTGTCAATCCCTTTTTTTCTTCTTCTGAAAGATTGTTCACATAATTTTTAATATTGTTTACAAAGTTGTTTTCATTGTAATCTATGTTATCATTTACACTATTTACAGTGATCACTTCAACATTTGTATTTTTCTTTAATACTTGCCAATAATTGATAAAAATAGAGTTCAAGTTTGCCCGAGTTAAAATATTTGTTCCTGGTAAATTGATTTGAGAGAACCGTATAAAAGGTTCTGGTAAAGTGAGCACTGATTTCAAATACAATTCATCTGGTTGTGTTAATTTAACCCTTATGGATTCAAATCGGCTTCCTTTAAAATTGGTAGCTTCTAATTTGGTAAGCCCCAAATTATATTTTTGAATAACAAAACGTTGCGTGTTTAATAAATTGTTACGAAATACGCTAGAATAAAAATCACCAAGATTATCAATAATAACATTAATATCGCTTTGTGTCATTTTTTCAATCATTGTTTCCGACAATTGTTCGTCGTTAATATAATCAAAAGGTGTAAAATAAGGATTCAATTCTTTGTAAAGAGATGAATATTTATTTTGTTCACTTGGTAATGTATTTGTTTTAAAATTTTCCACTAACATTCTGATATTTTCTAAATCTTCATTTAAGTCCACGTTTACGACATCCGAGAATTCATCTTCTGCTAATAAAGAATTTGCAACATATGTTTTTTTCATATTTTTAACAACTGGTAAAATCCATAGTAAATTTTTATTAAAATTATTGAAAAATTGTAAAAGTGGTTTGTAATCTGGTTTATAAATAATAGATCCACTTACGTTGCCATATTCATCAAAAGTAGAGAACTGTTCTCTCATTTGAACAAAACGATCAATTATATTGTGGATATTATTAAGAACGCGGTTAGTTCGCTCACTATTTGGTATGGTAGATAGCAATTCATCTAATAGATCATTTGTTTGTGTTTCAATACTGTATCTTTCTGTTTTACCATAAACATCCACAAATTGAACGATGGGTCCTAAAACTTCATTTCCAAATTGAATTTGGTCGGCTTTTATTACAAATTCTCTCATTTGTGTTTTAACATCAGCTAAAGGTACTTCCAATTGTAGTTGTTCTTTTCTCATTTGTCTCTTTTCAATTTCTTCATTCGTCAGATCTGGCAAGTCTTCTGATGCTTCTAATAGTTCGGATTGAAGAAGTTCCATATCTTGCTTTTTGGTAGAAACGCATGGTTTTTCTCTTATTTCAATCATTTCAATAGGTAGATCTTCAGGAATACCCTTGTAATCAAAATTGATATAAATAACATCATCGTCTACCATAGTGATTTCTATCATATCATTCTCTAAATTGGTTATTTCACCTGTAATAATTACAGGTAAATCTCCACCAAAATATATATTTATGCATGTTCCTGGTAATAAATTATTTTGGCGCGCATAGCCTTTTTCATTACTTCTACTTTTAATAATAAGTTTTGTTATTGTTCCATCTCCAATGACACCATTTTCATCAATTTTTAATTTTACCGATTCCAAAGTTGATTCGTTTATCAATATCATTTTACTTTCATCAATGTAATCAATATAAAAAGTTTGACTATTAAGTTTTTCATTTTTGGGATCAAACAATTCAATAATATCGCCCAATTGCAGTTGTATTAACTTATTATTGTCTTTATCTTTCTTTGTTTCATTTTCATTCTTTTCATCATCGGTATTTATGTTTAACATATTTGTTATTGTTCTTCTATATTTATGTTAGATATTTTTATACTTAGATAAAAGTATAATGATATTTATTTAAAGAAATAAATTTACTATAAATAGACCATAGGTAAAGATGACAAATATCTCATGCATGAATCTAGGTAGTATTCCAAGTTTTAATGATTTGCTACACGATGACAATAATAGTTCTAATAGTTCTAATATTCTTAAATTAAATAAATTAATCTGTAGAACCGAGAACAATCAAGAATACAAAATAATTACTTATGATAAACAAGTATTAAACTATGATTTAGTTGATTCATATGGTTTATGTAGATCAGTAATAGTGAATACTCAAAATAAAGTGGTTAGTTTTGCTCCACCTAAATCATTTCAAGCTGATAAATTTGTGGAGCTTTATCCTATGCCCAACCAAGAAATTGTTGCACAAGAATTTGTAGAAGGCACAATGATCAATGTTTTTTATGATTCATCAATTGGAATTGCAGGTGGATGGGAAATTGCTACAAAGAATATTGTTGGCGCCACATGTGGATTCTATGCAAACTCACAAGAACAACCGAAAAAAACATTCAGAACCATGTTTTTAGAAGCAGCAAAGGAAAACAATCTTATTTTGGAAAATTTGAATCCAAAATTGTGTTATAGTTTTGTTTTACAACATCCAAATAATCGCATCATAATACCAATCAAAAACCCACAACTTTATTTAGTTGCTATATATTATATTGATAATAGCGATGCAAATAATATTACTGTATTTGCATCCGATTTACAAGAAAATAAAAATTATTGGAAAACAACAACTATTAAATTCCCAGAAATTTATGAATACAACGAATATAGCGAATTAATTGACAAATATGCATCTATGAATACGAGTTATGATAAATTAGGTGTGGTTTTATATAATAAAAAAACTGGTCATAGGACAAAAATTAGAAATCCTGTTTATGAAGAAGTCCGTCACTTGCGCGGAAATCAACCAAAACTACAATTTCAATATTTGACTTTGAGAAAAGAGGGAAAAGTAAATGAATTTTTAAAATTATTTCCAGAAAACAAAAGAGAATTTTCACTTTATAGAGATCAAATACATCTGTTTACGAATACACTCTTTTATAATTACATTTCATGTTATATGAAAAAAGAGAAGCAACTGAAAGAGTTTTCGCAACAATATAAAACTCACATGTTTCATATTCATGAAAAATTTAAGAGTGAATTGAAACCAGAAAATAAATTCGTAACCAATAAAGTTGTTATAGATTATGTAAATAGTTTACAGCCATCGTTATTGATGCATAGTTTGAACTATAATTATCAGTTGCATATGATTGACGTTGTAAAAAATTGAAAATGTTGAAATAAAAATTAATATATCATAATAGATATAATGAACCATATTAGTTCAACCAATTTAGTAAGAATCACAGAAAGAAATCAAATTCTTCCAAATCAATATTATTTACTAAAATATAGGGTAAATGGCAAAAGAAGCATGGATTATATTGTTAATTTAGTATCAAAACCAAATAGCCGTGACACTTCCGAAATGCTTTTTCTATTTATTTGGCTTAGAAATCCAATAAATGATAAGGATCAATATAATGATTGGATATCAGTTTCAAAAATACCTCCAAATACTATTGAATTTGTAATAAGAGTATTTCCTGAATATTTTAAAAGTAACCAGGTTTTAATTTATTCTTTGGGTAGATTAAGTGAAAAAATAGCCGCAAAAAAAAAAATAAACCCAGATCTTCTTTTAAAAAAAATGAATGTAGATGAAGAAATTGAGAAAAAAAATGAAAATGAAACAATGAACAACGAAGATTTTGTTCAAGGCGAACCAAAAACATTGCAATATTTAGCAAGCAAAAACTTGATAAAACACAACACCGACGATGCATTACGTTTAAAAAATAATACGAACATAAATCCCTGGGAAATTATGGATCATTCGAAATCAAAAGAAGGCGGAAAAACAAAAACAAAAAACTATCGTTTTAAGCATAAGAAACAAAAAACGCGCAAATATAGAAAATATAGAAAACATAGAAAATAAATTTGTAAAAAATAATTTAGAAATTTATTATTTTAATTATATACATATATAAAATGAGATTTTTCGGTTTTCTAGTTTCCATTGCCGCTTTTTATAGCGGAGTGAATGCTGTTTCTCAAAGTAGCGATGAATTATGTAATGTTAAACAACGTGTTTTGAGTGGTCCAAATAATTGCATTCAATTTAGTGTAACTTCTGGAACTGGTTGCGCTTGGATGTGCAATTATTGTGCAAATCAATTAGGCACCAACAATTATTATTTTACAGATAATGTGTGCACATACCAAGAAGGCCAAGGATGTGTTGGTAATCCAGTTGCTGGAAAATCTTATACTTGTTGTTCTGTATAAATGGTTATTACATAAAAAATAATATTAGATAATTTGTATAATAATATTATTTTTGAATTTTGTTTTGATTTTACATTCTAATCAACCTTCAAAAACTCTTTTTTAATTTTTGCGTATATATTTCTAGCATCTTGAATACTTTCTTGCAAATATCCTTTGATACTTGAAACATCTATAGGATTTTTGAATGCAATACGAATAATACTTTCAACATCATGAGGATGAAACTTTTTAAACCCAACAAAAGTAGCGATTTTTGTTCCTTCAAAGAATTTTTCATACAAAATATATTCTAATACTTTTCCAATTGTATAATCTTCATTTTCCAATTTAATATCAAAACAATTAGCCATTGTATTAAGCGAATTCTTTATTTCAATGTCATCACTGTGAATTAACATATCTAATTCATGCAATCTTTCATCAATAATTTCACACGCTTTATTCATTAATTCTATGTTAGTATATACACCGATCGTTTGCACGATAAAATCAAAACTGTCTTTTTTAACAATACGTAGTGCATCCAATAGCTTCCAATTTTTAGATTCAAAATCTATTTCCTTTTCATTTTTTCCTTCATCTTTCCATCCTTGAATTTTTTTGGCTAATTGAGTATCAATATCAACGTCGTCTGGCGTAAAACCATATGAGCAAGTAGAAACTACATTAAACATACCATCATCTTTTGCATTAGAGATAGTAAATTCACACGTCAAATGTATTTTCTCGCCAAGCAATTCATCGGAAAGTTTAGGACGCAGTCTAACAAAATCAATAAAATATCCAGTATAATCATTTGGAGGGAAAATGTTTCTTGTATCTTTTTCACTTAAGTAAGAATCTGTCAAAAGATTTTTAATCTTGAAATCTTGAGTTGTTACAAACATAGTTGTATCACTTGTATTTTCAACATTGACTTCTAACAAATAATTTTTTAAATTGATTTCTTCATAATTAGGTATATGAATAGGAATACAGCTTAAACGTTGTTTTAGGATTTCATTATTTAATCGTGTTGTATTTGTAATAATATTTGCTTTACACTGTTCGTAAGGCGATGTTTTAAATACAACTGTCGGTATATCAGATAAAATAGTTCTGCGAATAGCATTAGCAACACTTACATTTACACCACTTAATGTAAATGACAACATATCACCTTTCTTAGTTTTTTGTTCAATATGAGGATTCATGATTTATAAATATCAATAATATATATTTATATTTATATTTATATTGAATAAATAAATCATTTTTTTTAATTAGTTAAAAATAATTTAAATAAAGATACCATAAATTATATATATATCAAATTTAATGAGTACAATTTTATATTATAGTAACTTTTGTGAACATTCTAGAAAACTTTTACAAACTTTATCTAAAACAGATATTAAGAAGGATATTCATTTTATTTGCATAGATAAAAGAGTCAAGGATGACAACAACAAAACATTTATTGTTCTTGAAAATGGTAACAAAATATTGATGCCAGACAATATTAATAGAGTGCCTGCTTTATTGCTATTGACACAAGGATATAATGTTCTTTATGGGGACGCTATTTTAGAACATTTTAAACCCGTGCAACAGAAAATGGTGAAACAAGCAACCCAAAACAACATGGAACCAATGGCATTTTCTTTTGGGAGCGGAGGTTTTGGTGATATAGTATCGGATCAGTATAGTTTTTTGGATATGGATGCTGAAGCACTAAAGGCTACAGGCAATGGCGGAATGAGACAAATGCATAATTACGTAGATCTGAATATGAACAATCAGATGGGTATTCAATGTCCAACAGATGATCATGATTATAAAAAATCCAATAAAATACCAGAAGGATTAACAGTTGAGCAATTACAACAACAAAGAGACCAAGATTTACAAAAATTGAATGGTGGTCGTGCGCCAATGGGTATATAATATTATTTTTATAAATAAAAATATACTATAAAAATAATGACAATTGAGAAATACAATAATGATGGTTATTTAATCGTTAAATCAGTAATAGATACAAACATGATTGATACAATTGTAGATGAAATTTACGAAAAACATCCTGAAAATAAGAATTCAAATAGAATTGCAGATGCATGGAAACAATATGATATTATTGGTCATCTTGCATTTGATAAAAAAATTATGAATATATTGAGACGTTTATATAACAGAAAACCAATACCTTTTCAAACATTAAATTTTTATTTAGGGACCGAACAAAAATTGCATTCAGACCAGATACATTTTTGCAGTGATCCAATAAATTTAATGTGTGGAGTATGGATTGCATTAGAAGATATAACTATGGACTCTGGTCCACTTGTATATTACCCAAGAAGCCATAAATTACCCTTTTATACAATGCAGCGCTTAGGAATAGAACCTGGTAATTACGCTGAATATGAAAACAAAATTGACCAAAAAATTAAAAAATATGGGTTGAAGCCGAAATATGGAACTATTCAAAAAGGAGATATTGTTATTTGGCATGCAAATTTGATACATGGAGGAAGTAAACGTAACGATCCTGATATTACCAGAAAATCTATTGTAATACATTATTTTTTTGAAAATTGCAAATATTGGACACCTTTAATATCGCAACCACCAAATAATATAATTTATAGAGACTCAAATACTTTTGTAGATAAAAAATTTGATTTACCATTATCAGAGGAAGAAATTAACGATGAAATAATATGTGCAAAAAACTACAAAGAACTCTATTCAGATTTGCAACATTTTACAGACGAAGAAGCAATTGACCATTATTATAAACATGGTGTATATGAAAACCGCAAGTTTTATTGATATTATATTTATATTTACAATGAAAGCAATTTAAACATAAAATTAAAATAAAAATAATAAACATATTGATGTCATCCGCTAATATTTTAACTGCTTTCAATGATCACTTTGTGGAATTCATTTCAGATGTGCAATCTGTCTTCCCTGAAAATGCTGATGTATTGACTGCAAAAAACTCTTTGATGATGATTAGAAAAGCGAATCCAAAAATGATTATTAAAATATGGAAATCAAATATAGTTGACAAATACAGAACACAAATTGAAAATGGTGACATTTCTTTTTTTATAGAAAAAGACTATTCAGGTGATTTATCAAAAGCAGAATATTCTGACAAAATAATGGAAGGTATTGATAGATTACGTCAACCGATTAAAGACATGGCCATTGAAAATCGTGCAAAAACAATGAAATATATTCAAAATTTAACAAAATTATCTATTGTATATTGTGAAAGCGCGTAAACAGGAAAGGTAGGATAAATCATATTATATCATAATCAAATAATATGATTTATAATTATTTGGTATTATAGTATTTTCATTGTGGCATTAATTTTGTCAATTCAGTATCAGTTAGTATGTTGTCATTTGAATTAGTTTCTCCAATTTTAAATTTATTTTCATTTACTATCAATTGTAAACCGCCAGTATGGTTTTTAACGCCAAAACGTTTATAATTATAGGAAATGGTTAGTAAATGATTTATAATATAATTCAAGTTAATTTCTACATTAACATCACAATCATTATTAGAATCATTATTAGAATTATTATTAACAATACTAACATTATCTGATGTAGTATTAACATTTGAATTTGTTGAGTCTAATTGCCATTTAAAAAATTCAATATATGAGATGTAGATATTTGTAGTTTCATTTTTATTGTTATTGCATAATATATTTTTCAAATAAGGTCTTAAAATTTCTCTAATTTCTTCCAAAGATAATTTATCGTTTTCTTTTAATTTTTTTATTTGATCTTCTGATAGAATATTGATAAACAATTTATTTGTAATTCCTTTTAATTTTTGTTTACCCAAATAGTCAAATTTAATTCCTATTTGTTCGTTAAATTCTTGCTTTTTCTCTTGAAATTCATAACTACTAATTTCATTAGTGAAAAATATAAAATATAACTTTTTTATAATTTTTTGTGTAATTATTTCACTAAAATAATCTTGATCTCTACTTTTAAAACTTTCCAAAAATTTTATTAATTCGGTAATAAATAAACTAGCCACTGACGTCAAGTCAATTGATAGTAATCCAAGTATACCTAGAGGAAGCTTGTATAAAAAATTGAAAGAATCAATTTCAGACATCATAACTAAAATTGATTCTTTCAATATTTTCTTGGCTTCATCTGTACCAGAATCTCTTATATTTGTTAAATAAGCAATCATTTCATCTAGTTTTTCATCCGAAATAAAAAAGTCTCCATTTTCCCATTCATCATCGGTCATTATTTTACCAGGTTTCAAATTATCAATTACTTGTTCTTTTTTTTTCATTGCGTCAATTATTTTTTCAGCGTACTCCTCTTCCTTAAATTCATTAATTTGGTTATTTAGAACATCTAAATCAGATTGTAATATATATATTTCACGTTGTTTATATATGGCAGGTGAAGAATCATTTTCAAATATTTTCTCTGAAAAAGAAAATCTTTTGTAATATTTATCACGAATAAGTTCTACCCACTTATTACTATCTAATGTTTTTTCTTCTATAATTTTATGATAAAATGGATTGTATGGTTCAACATTTTCCTCGCCTTTATGAAACTCTAAAATATGTGGTAAATTATTTTCAATAGTATTATCGTTTAAATTTGCTTTGTAATTGTAGTCGTTACCATTTACGAGTAGATCTGTGTTTTCATATGGTAATTCTTTAAATCCTACACCTTTTAACCCATTTTTATTTTGTAGGTCCCACCATTTATGATGATCATTTTCACTAATTTTAACTAAGCCATAACTGCCTTTCTCTGTTGGAATAACTGCATAACCAACTTTTGTATTTATTTCTCTTATTATGTTTTGCTTTTTTTCATCAATACTTTTTTTAACATCTGTTAATATTTTTTCTTTAACAATAACGATAAATTTATCAATAAATTTATCAAATATATATCTAGATGGATTAGAATCAATTATATCACGTTGATCAATATCCCTCAAATTTTTCACTTGTTTTTCTATATACTCTTTAGGTATTTTTAAAGGTTGTTCAAGTCTATTATCACCAACTTTGATATTTTCATTAATTTTATTTTTTATAATTCTAATTATAGTTTCATCAATGTTTATATTTTTAAACGTATCATCTATAATTTCATTTACTATTGAATCCTTATAACCAAAGGTTATATTTGCTTCATCGTAAATAACGGGGGATATTTTAATAAAACTTGTATCAAAGTTTCCTCTTCTCATTTGGACGAGTTCATTATCCTTTTTAACAATTAATGCATTAACAATTTTATCTATTTTATCATATATATCTATCGTATTACCATTTTCATCTTTTATATCAAAAAAATCTTCTGTTGTAATAATATCTTCTACTGGAACAATTGTGGGTGTGTTTTCTATACTTTTTTTCCTACCAATATCAGCATTCAATAAAACATGCCAATTTTTATTGATATCATAAATTGTATTTTTTTGTTTTTCATAAATGTATATAGAAAGTAATTCTTTTAATTTTTGTTTTATATTATTATTATTATTAAACAATTGATTAATTTTATTTGTAATTTCTTTATCAATATTTAAATATTCTGGTATAAAAATTAAAGATATTTGGTCGTGTTCGAGTTGTTTCAATAAATTTATTAAAAAATCTTCATCTTTTATACCAATTAGTTTTAAATACAAAAAAATCAACTTTTTACATTTATCATCGTTATTTTTTTCTTCGCATTTTGTTATGTTTTCATTTAAATTATCAATCAAAAACTCTTTCTCATAATTCTCATAATCTACTTGTTTTGCTTGCAAATTTGATACTTCTTTAATTTTTGCTAGAGTTAATGTGTTAACGAATTCAACCATTTCATCTTTTTCTTTAATTTCTTCATCAGTAGTAGGTTTAATTTCTTTTGTAATATTTGAAATAATATTTTTGATATTTATTAGATCATCTTCTGTAAAATCTTCAGATGGCTTAGGGTTTTTATCACTATCTACTGGGTAATATTGACCTTTTTTATATTTAAATAAATAATTTAAAATACGACCAAGAGGCGAAATCAAATTTTTATTTTCATCATATAATTCTATTAACTTTTTATTATAATTACCCCTATATTCTTTTTCCATAGCGTCCATTTTATAACTATCGTCAATTTTGAAACATTTGTAATTTTTATTATAAACATCATGCTTTAAATATATTGCCTTATAACCATAATCACAAGGATTATAAATCCCTTCTATCATACTTCCGATCATTAAATTCTTAGCGTAGTTGCTTATAGTTGGTTTTTTAGCCTCATCTGGAAATTTATTGATTATCATATTCAATAATCCTTCAATAAGAGGATTTTCTTTTTCATTAATTATTTCAAGAATAAATTTTTTTTGTTCTTCTTGTATTTGACCATAATTTACAGCATCTTTATAACTTGTTAAAATTTCATAAAATTTTATAAAATAACCTTGTACCCATTCATTATTAGCATTTTTCCTTTCATTTGGAGTTAAATTTGTATTTTCATTTAGTTCTTTTATTTTTATGTTGTACAAATTTTGTTTAAAATTATTATTATTTATATTTTCTATTAATTGATTTACTATTTCATCAAAATCTTCTTCTTTTATACTTGTTATATCACTCTCTTCATAATTACATTTATTATCATTATTGATAAAAATTTTTTTAAATTCCTCAAATCTCTCATCAATACCTTTCCATAAAATAGTTTTTAATTCATCTGTGAATATCATATTATCATCAAAATTGTCATTTTGTGTTTTTTTATATAACATTTCACATAATGCATCTATAATGTTTTTTTTTATTATTTTTTTATCGCATGGAGGTTGATTACAATTCATAAGATACTCATTGTATGATTTAAAATTCAATTTTGGATAATTACGTATTACGTTAAAATTAAAATTATAAAATAATCCTTCAAATGGTTTATAAATTTCTTCATTGCAAATATCTTCGATAACTTTATTAGAACATTTATTATTACATGATTCAATAAGTCCACTAAATTTTTCAAAAGCTTTATCCAGAGCGTCTCGTGCTACATTGATATTTATTTCATTTTTGTTAATTTGATTATACTGAGTTATTTTATAGGAAGGATTGCCGAATAATTGAGTAAATATATATTTACGTAAATCTTCGTTCTTAATCAATAGTAATAAAAAAGGTGTGATGCATTTATTTTTAAGATTATTATAAGAAGAACTTGTGCTTATAGAGTATAAAAAACTCAAATACCATTGCCAACTTAACATATTATTATTTATAAACGGGTTATCAATTTCAAATATAGTGCAAAACATCCAATTAATGAAAATATTACTATTTGGGTTCATTAATTGTGAATAAAATGCTGCAATAAAATCTATTTTATCATATTTATTATTATTATAAATTGAACAATCCTGAATCGGTTCTTTTCCAAGTTCTCTAATTTGTCTTTCAACATCGTCGCTAAAGTTCATTTGGGAAAAAAAATCTAATATTATTTTACCAACTATTTCCTTATTATTATAATTTTTACCATCTTCATCAGCTAATCCTAAATTTATAAACATGTTGAAATTATGTTTTTCTGGAGTTGCGTAATTTTGTTTTTTTGACTCGTCTACATTAATCTTATCTTGTAATAGTTTTATTATAGCTTCATTTGTAGTTTTAATTTTTGTTTTGAGGTTTTCTGTAATACCAAGTGCGGAATTACATCCTATTTCTGCTGTATCCCATCCATCAGTGGAAGCAGTAATTTCTTTTACCAATGAATTAGAAGATACATATATTCCAAGTAGTAAAATGATTGAACCTAGACTTGAGGCATTTTTATCGTCTAGTATTGTATCAGCACTTGCCAATACAGAATTTAATAAAAAATATTTAATACAAACATTGCCAAGACCTGATAAAAGTGTTATAAGTCTGCATATCCATATGATTGGAAGGACAAAAGCACCTAGGTTACAAATGCCTGAAAGTGTGCCAGTAGATAGTTGTAGTAATGTAGTCAATAGATTAACTGTAAATGTCATAAGTCCATCAAATATGACTTCAAGACTACTAGGTTTACTACATCCGTATAATTGAATTTCCGCCTCGCTAATACTATTGTTGTTAACTACAATATTATTACCTTCCATGTGCCAATTTTCCGCATTATTAACACACCATGTGAATTTATCTATGGGCTCGGGAGTATCACTTTTTTTTACTTCTAATTTTTCTTTTATATTTGGATTTTTTAAATCTTTACCAAAAAGATTAGTTAATTTATCTATAATATAACCAATTATACCATTATCATCTTGACCACCAAATAAATTTTTTAGCATATTTTTAAGTTTTTCGTTTTCAGCTTCTTTCTGCCCAGGTTCTTGCTTTTGTGCTTGGTCTTGTTGTTGTTTTTCTGCGACTACTTGTTTTTCAACATCTTCGATTTTTGGTTGTTGTTTACTAGGGTCTACAGTTGGTCCTTGACTAGGGTTTACAGTTGGTCCTTGACTAGGGTTTACAGTTGGTCCTTGAGTAGGGTTTACAGTTGGTTGTTGACTAGGTTGCGGTTGACCTTCTTGAGGTTTATATGGTTGGTTTCCAATACTAACTTCTTTTTCTTCTGGGGGCACCTCTGGTATTTTACTTGGTATTGAATAATCAAGTTTTTTACCTTCTTCTTGTAAGGTTATTAATTCTTTTACAAAAGAACCATTATTTATTTTGATTCTCTCTTCTATTTTTTTAAAATTATCATTAACCTCTTTGAAATTGAAAATTGCAATATTGTATTTTACATCTTTAATAAATGCATATTTTACGTTTATAAATTTTTCAATAAAATCTATTAATGCTTTACAATTATCTTTATCAAGTGTCCCTGTTTTAATATTTTCAATTTGTTTGTTAGCACCATCATAATAATTACTTATGTCTTTAGTAAATTCTTCAATATCATGTAATGTTCCAGGATTAATATAATTTTTGTAGTCTTCTATTTTATAAATATTTGTATCAATAGCAAATTCTTTAAGAGGAAACTTTGGTATATTTTTTAAAAAAATCTCTTTCATTTTTTCATCAAGTGTATAGTTGCCCTCTTGGCAATTTTTTTTTATATTATTGATATTTTCAATAATATTATGTTTTTCTTTTTCTAATTTACCAAAATTTATAACTTGTTCATAATTATTCATAACAAAAAAATCATAGATGGATCTTTTTACAATAGGATCCATTGCATAGGTTCTTTTAATGTTTTCTAAAAAATTAACAAATTCTTCAATACTAGCAATCCCATCAATCTGTATAAAATCTGATAAAAATTTATACTTGTTTTTTAGTTCTACAATTTTAACCTCAATTTCGTTTATCTCTTTTTTAATTGTTTCAGATTGTTTTACAATATCTTCAATATTTGTAGTATCTTGAATATACTTATTTGAAGGTTCCGGTCTTAGTGTAATATCTGTTTTCTCAGGAATAGATTCAATATATTCTAAAATTTTGTTTTTATCGTTTAATGAACTATTAAGTTCATACAAATTAGTGCTCGCCTGTTTTATTTCTGATATATCTTGTATAATATCATGATAAGCAGCAACTACATTGTCTATTAAATTATCATGTAAAGATGAAATAATAACTTCATTTTTTTTCACAAAGACGTCTATTTTTTTTTTTATTTCTTCTTCACTGAATTCATTATGTTTATTTTGATATAACGATTCAATTACATCCGGACGTAATAATAATTCCTCTAAAATGTGTTTTTTTTCTTCTTCATTTCTTTTTTCAAATTCAACTTTACATTCCAATTCACCTGGATTATTTATTTCTTTGATACCATTATTTATATTACACTCATATTCATCTAAATATATAAATTGGTTTTTGTTTTTGTTGTAACACAAATCATCAATTTTTAATATTTTTTTTAGAAATCCAAAAATATCGTTTGATTCAGTTGATTCAAAACTAAAAACAACCTTTTCTTTTAGTATATTATAGAATTTTTGAAAATCAAAGGCTAGATATTTTAAAGGTAAATTTTTTTCTGGATTTTCAAATATTTCTTTTGATATTTCTCCATTTTTATACAACGCGCGTATTATTTCTCCATATTCAGTATTGTATTTTATATTTACTCCACTTAATCTGTTCAATAAAAAAGGATACTTTTCGCCCAAATTTTTTACACTTTCTAATAAATCAATAGGAATTTTATATTCTGTTTCATTCACATCCATAAAGTGTGCTAATATGGTTTGTATATCCAAAAATTCAAGCGCATCAACTTTTGTAAAACGATAACCGTAATGATTCGGTAAAGCAATTTGCAATTTATTTTCATTTTTAAAAAAATCTTTTAATGGAACCATAACATTATCTGATTCTAAAAATTTATTTATTACTACTTGATTTTTAATTTTATCATCAATGTCTATTATTTGTTTTGTTTTATCTTGTAATTCCGTTTGTATTTTGATTTTATCAGCATTATTTTTAAATAAATCTTCTAATTCTTTCATTAATTGTTCTCTTTCTTTAATCAATGGCGCTTTTTGTTTTTCAAGCTCTTCATTACTATTGTTAATAAAATACTCCATTTTTTTAAAATCTTCACTATCTAATTTATTTTTCATAACATTTTGACGAATTGTTATATCTAGCTTCCAACGTTGTTCGCTTACATCACGTTCTTCTGGTATTTTTCGTGGTTCTGTTCTAATATAATCTTCATAGAACCATTTTTGATTCCACCAGTTTAGCCATTTGTCCTTATCTAATAGTTCTGGAGGATTTTCAAAATCCAATTTACTTGTAAGTTCATAATATTTTTTTTCTTCTTGTATTTGAATCACTTTACTTAAAAGTGCAAGTTGGACTATATCAATATCAGTATAATTCTTTGCACTATCTTTTGCTTCTTCTATATTAATTTTTCTGTAAAGTTCATTGTATTTATCTTTTAAATATTTATCAAAGGTTATTTGTTGGTTTTTTGGTATATTTTTTTGAATATCATCAAACTCTTTATTATAATAACTATAAAAATAATCATAAATAGTAAACTCGTTTCCAGAAGCATCTTTTTGTTTATCTATTTTCAACAATTTAAAAATTTCATCAGGTGTGATCATTCTAAAATTATCCTTATTATTGCCTTCTTCATCTATATATTCTAAAATAATACGTTCTTCTTTTTTTTTGTCTTTTTCAAATTCAATAATATTTCCTTTAAGATTTTTTTTTGGTTCTATTTGTTTTCCATATAGTTCATAATAACCATCTGAATCAATATATGGTATAACAGTATTTAATAAAATTTTATTAATATCAGCAAAATCGGCAATTTGTTCAAAAAATTGTTTGGCATCGGTAGTTCCAATAGCTTTTATTATATTACTAATTTTTGCATTTAAAAATACAGCAAGTTTTTTCATCTTTTCATCATCTTTAATTATATCAAAAATTTTTATTTCCTTCAAAACATTTGAACCGGGTGTCAATGTATCACTAATTGTTTTTGTTAATAATGGAGCAGCGGCAATATAATAGGTAATTTTAATAGCAGTATTCATTAATTGAATAATCCACATATTGTTTAATGCTGATAAATATTCGCCTACTGTAGTGCCAATTTTACACTCAAAAAATTTTTTTTGAATTTGTTCGTGAAACAATAATATGTCGTTTGCTATGTCACTCGCCAATTTATTTTTATATATTTCCAAGTTCGCTGAAATTTGTTCGTCGCTACCGTAATACATTTTAAAATAAAATTCAATTATTGTATTTAATGTCGTTGCTTCTAAAAATGATTTAATCCAATTACAATAATAAAAGTTTCTAAATTGAATATTATCTAAACCCAGTAGCACTGCGTTTTGTTGAAAAACAACAAATGCACCAAAAAATATTTTCTGATAATTATATATTAAAAATTTAAATATTGTCATACAATTTACATAGCTTGATATGTATAAGGATGGATTTTGAGTGAACCTTTTAAAATTTTTTTTGAAAGAATATAAGAATCTAGAAATTGGTAATTTATAATTATTTGGTTCTTCAGGAGTAGGATTCAATAATTCCGCTATTTCTTCATTTGTTATACCTTCTTTTTTGTAATTAGATATTTTAATAATTTTATTTTCGACTTCTAGAATTTGCTCTTCCTCTGTTTTTTGTAATATTGGTAAAGATTTTTTTGCTTCTTCTTTCATTTTTTCAAAATATGAATTTCCATAAGATGTAATTGTAACTTTTATTGTACTTCCTACTACCAATGTAAAAAAATTCGGGAAAAATGTATTTATTAAATTATATGGAGACGTCCATGTGCTTCCCATAATTCCAACAAAATTACCAACATACGCGTTTTGAGTAATAATATACGTTAATAATTTATCACCTTCGTAAAACAACCCTCCTGTTGACGTATTTATGATTTCATTGAATGAAGCACTATTGATACCATATTTCCATACCCCTTCAAATATTATATTACTATTTATATTTTGATATTTATCCATTAAATCTCTAGTAGTATTGACATACGCATACATGTTACAGCATAAACGTGCGGTTGACAAAAGAAATTGCCCGTTTGGCGTATTAAAAAATCCTGACGCAAAGGTCAACCATTTTGTATCAATAGATTCTAGTGTTGATTCTCCATTAAAAATATTTTTTTGATATATAGTATTCCAAATATATATATTGAACTCATAGAATGCATTTAAAAATGGGTTTTTAGTAATATCGCCATCTATATTATTATCTCTTAACAATTTGCTTATTTCTTGTAGTATTTCTTCTTTTGTCTTTGTGGTTGATGAGAAAATTATTTGAACTATTTTAGTAAGAATTACACTGTTTTTTTCAAAATTAAAAGCATTAGGATCTTTCAATATATCTGTCATTTTTTTATATAACTCTTTTAGACTTGTTACATCTGTCAAAGTAAAAAACCCAGAAGTATAAATTAGTTCAGTAAAAACAGATAAATAAATGGACGAGGACGACCCAATAGAACTAATTGTTGGTATTAACAAATTAGTTAATTGAAGCCATATAGCAGGACTCGTCAATGGCGCAATACATAATAAATTGAAACCTATTGCAACAGCACCTAACGCTCCATATTGAATGATAGGATTTCCCACAACTTTATATAACATCACAACATAAGAGGCACTATCTGCTTTATCTTTTTCATATTTAGCATAACGTTCTTTTTGCACTTCTATATGTTTATATAGAATATTATAATAATTGTTATCTTCTTCCTGTATTAAACTAGATGATGTATAATTATCTTTTAATTTAATATCTTTCAAAATATTTTTTTGTAATTCAGATAATGATAGTTTTCTTCTATCGTCGTCGCTTGGTGGCGTTCCTTCTGGAAGTTGTTGAGGTGATCTATTCACTTGTAATGTTATTTTATTATTTTTAATAATATTTTCTATTGTTATTGGTTCGGTATATTTGTATGTTTTTATAATTTCTTTTTCATCTTTACTGCGATACTTATTTAAAATTTTTTTAATTTTTTGTTCGCTTTTACTAAAGTATTTATAAGGTTTCTCAAAATTTTTTAAATTATATTTAGATATACTTATAGACCGATCCTTAGATGTTTTAGAAAATGTTGCGGAAGGTATATTTTTTTGTGTAGACATTTTTGTTAATATAATATTATATTATTTTTAATACTAAATTAAAATTTAAATACAAAATATTTCCGTATTATATAATATATAATATGGCACAAAATAATAATCAAAATAATAATTGTAACAGTAAAATTTTTGATTCAATTAATACATATGCAATAACCCAGGATGATGCATTCAAAAATCAAGTAAAGGAAGCAAGTCAACTCTACAACAATGGTAAATTTTATTATTCAACTGGTGAAAATGTAGGAGCTTTGGTAAGTTATTCTTGCGCGGCTGTACTATTAAATTCAATTTTAAGAAAATTACCCAAAATTAACCCACCCGATGTTGAAAAAGATGTTGAAAAAGATATTAAAAACTTAATGTCTTCTTTATTACAAGTAATACAGAGTCTCCAACAACAAGTCGGAAGTAAATCATCTGGCGGCGAAAAAGAAGAGATGAAAGATTGGGAAAAAATATGTACCAAAATTAAACCACTTGTATTTAAAACAGGCAGTCCGGATTGTATTTTTTACGATGATGTCGCTGGATTACGTAAAGAAAAAGATATTATAGATTCATCACTCGTAAAGCCTCTATTATATCCTAATTTGTATCCTAAAACAGCCAAGGGTATTTTGATATATGGACCGCCTGGAACAGGTAAAACATATCTTGCAAAAGCCGCGGTAAATGAATTGCAATTGAAGGATCCAAGTGTTGGAGTGATCTTTTTTGCTCCTTCTCCCGGCGATTTAAAAGGTAAATATGTTGGTGAAACTGAAAAACGCATTGAAGAAATCTTTCATTGTGCAAAAGATGCTGCTTGTGAATGTGAGCGTTCTTCAACAAATAAAAAATATATTTCAGTAATTTTTATGGATGAAATGGATGCTATTGCCCCCGACAGGGATAAAGATTCAACAGGTTTGGCGGTAAATTCCGTCAACACATTATTACAAATGATGGATGGTATCAAATCATATCCAAATGTGGTCGTTGTTGCAGCTACAAATTATCCATGGAATTTAGATGGTGCGATTCTTAGACGTTTTGACACACAATTATTTATTAATATACCTAATGAAAATGAATTGAAAGAATTGTTTAATATGGAAATGAATAAGGCGATTGATCTAAACAAAGACAGGTCATTATTTAATTTTTGTGAAAATGACCCAGATAATGTTAAACCTTCTGCTGATGATATTGGAAAAAAAAATAAATCAGACACTAGTTGTAATTCAGAATGTACACCAAGTGTTATTATAGAAAGATATCGCACATCTCCTTACACCTCATTTGTAATTGATTACTTTGCTAATAATCAAAGTGGTGGTTTAATAGATGCAATTATTTCAGAACTGTATCGTGAGAAATTCTCAAACTCAGATTTAAATCGGTTAATTAAAGTTGCAACAACGCATGCTGGTTCACTTGCTGTAAAATCTAGTTTGTTTTATTCAACTACTATGGTAAATGATTATAGGGCAGCTTTTAAAGAAGAAAATGAGAGGTATGTATCTTGTTTGACCGGTTTCAATAATAAAACAGATGGCAAAATTGACTTTGATGCCAAAATTGACAGATCCAAAAATTTATTAAAGCAATTTGTAGATGGAAAAGTTATAGATAGTAGTATTGTTCAATTATCACCACCGGATATTGTCATGATTGAATGTGATAGTGATTGTTATTATAATAGTAAATGCATATTATTTAAAAATACAACAGTAGTTATCGATCATCCTTTGATAAAAGATATTTATATTAAGGTACATCCTGTTAAAAAAGATGATAATACAGATTATGTTATTACAGATGTTAAACCAAAAATGTATTTAAAAAATGTGTTGGGTGTTAATGATGTGGCTCAATTAGAAAATAAAGACTATGTATTTGAAAATATTGATATAATTATTGGATTTGATTTTAGCTTTAAACAAAGTAACAATCCAATTAGTAATATGGATTTATTACTACCTGTGAACAGAAATCTTATTAATATATTTTTTAAACCACTTTATAAAGAATTTGAAACGATAAAAAATAATATTGAGGCTGCAGAAAAAGTTGAATCAACACTACAACCACCACAACAACCACCACAACAACCACCACAAGAAGTTGCACTAGTTGAAACTGAAGTAGGTAAAGAACTTCAAGAAGGAGGAGGTAATATTTATGAAGATCAATTAAAAAAAATATATAAATTTGACGCTAATAATACTCCTGAAAATGAATCACAATTTGAACAGTTTATTAATGATTTCAAAAACAATAATTTTTTAACAATTACTGGTAATAATATTTCATTATCAAATACTAGTGAAAAATTGTCATTATCACAAAATTTCGATCAATATTTTAAATCAATTCAACAACATAATTTTGATTTTTATAATTTTTTACTTTTAATTAAAATTGCTTGTGGCAATAAGATTAAAATTTCTGATATAGAACTAAGCAAAATAGTATCTCGTAAATTTAGAAATAATATTACTTCATATTTGAAAAGTTTTACAAAGTATAGTGATTTTGTAAAAAAATTTGAAGATAAAGAGTATGTATTTTCAAATACTCCTATTATCACGTATAATACTAGTGATGATTCATGTAATGGTTATTTAATAAAAGATAATAATGGGGAGGAAAACATTCTACTCACAGTAGAAAGTTATAAAAAAATGATAAAGAATATTGCAATATATGATGAATTTTTTGAATATAAACTCGTAGTCGAGGATAAATTTATACAAATAGAAAAACAATTCTTTGAAATTCTTTTTAAAGATATTCTTATTGATACAAAAATAGATAATATACCGTTTGACGAAATACAAAATAAATATGGTTATAATCCAGATCTAGAAAAAGAGATTTTACAATTAAATTTAAATGAAATATTTATAAATAGTAAATTATCAAGAAAATTAGCATATGTTAATTTTGATGGTGCTAATTCAAATATTGAAATAAAAAATTTGAATGAAAAATATAGCAAAATTGAGATATGTGGATATATTACTAAATTATTTTGTTATGAAAATACAATAGATATTTATAATTTTTCAATTGCATTATTATACGATAATTACCTATTTAATACAAGTAAGAAAGAATATTTTTTAGGAAATAATAATGACCCCGACGATGATGATGACTTTTTTGATGCAGCTGAAAGTGCTGAAAGTGTTGAAGAGACGTTTAAAGAAAACGTTAAAGCGTTGATGGAAAAAATAAAAAAAAAAATAAATAAAATCAATAAATTTGTTATAAAATCATTTAAAAACAATAATAATGCTGACGATAATACTAATAACGATAATGTTGTTAACGATGATACAACCATCACAGGTGGTTCAAACAAGAAACTATTTCATAAGAAAAATAATACAAGGAAAATTAGAAGAAAAAAGTCCGATCCTAAGTCGGAGTTGAGACCAAAAAAATCCAAATTGTTTAGAAATAAACTAGATAATATGAAGAAAAACACTAAAAAATTACGTCTAAATAAAGGTAAGAACATAAATTATATCGGAGGCGTAGGAGAAGAAGATGAATTTATTGAATGGTGTAATAATAATTATATTGATACTAGTATCGTAAGTGAAAAATCTGGAATAGCAAAAAAAACTGTTTTTATTCAAACCTCTGTAAATTATGAATCATTAATGGCTAGTGCACGTGGTAATTTTTTTGATTATATTGGTTATGGTATTAAAAGTGGTTATAATTTGTTCGGTGGAGGTGATAAGAAAACTGATGAGCAAAAATTTAATGAAAAAATACAAGAATTAAATAAATCAAATACATTATTAGCAGAAATATTTAATAAAATTAATTGGATTGGCACTATGGTAGGGCCATCTGGTAATACTATAGAAGATGATAATCTAATAAATAAATCAGAAAATGAATCAGAAAAACCGCAAATCAACTGGTGTAGTCTAAATAAAGTTTATAGTAGGTATTTAGATACTTTTGCATCTATCAAAGGTATTTTATCAGGAAGAAAATCTCAAAGTGCTGGTGAGAAAATAATGATTGGTGGGGCATTAGGTGGGTTGCCAGGAATAGGTGTAATTTCCACTATATATACATCAATTATTGGAATAGTTCTCAGCGTGCCAACAGCTGTTATAGTTGGCACCGGACTGCTATTCCAAGCATTCGATTCACTATTATATAGCAATAAAGAGATAGGCAAAAATGTTATTTTTAATGAAGTCCATAAACAGATTTTTAATTTGCTTATTAATATGAATTATATAGATTATAAGCCACCAGAAAAAAATACAAGCATTTCAGCAAATGATATTATATTAAGTTATTTAAAAAATCAAATCAATTCAGTTGGCTATTTTTATGGAGTTAAAACAAAAGATGATAGTGATGATAGTGTTAAAACAGATTTATGTGAACCTACTGAACCAGGAGTTATTCGCAAAAATAAAAATGAATCAGAAATAAACGGAGATACAAAGAATAAGTTAGTTAATTTGAATATACCAATGCAATCGTTTTATTATGCGATGACTGTTGTAAAATCAACATATAATAAAGAAACAGGTCCTTTATTACAACAATATTACGAAAACAGAGATTTATTCATGGAAAATTATAAAAAGAGAGAAGCAAAAAAAAAATAATAGTAGTTTGTAAAAATTTTATATATTTCAATATTAGTATAATAAATATATAAAATGTCGTTATCGGAAATTTGCAAAGATATATTTAGTTTTTATAATAAAAAATATGATTACAATGAACATCAAGAAGAAGAGATTTTCAATAATGTTAAGAAAAGTATTGATGGAGAATCTCCTGAAATTCAAAGCAGAATTAGAGCGAAAATAGATAGCGAATACGAGCGACTTATACTATCTTCCAATATAAAAAACAATGTAGTCACATTTGATGAAAATGAAGAATCCACTAGAAATAATATTATTGATCCGGTTGAAATGAAAGTTTTAGAGAATAAAAATAATGGTGTTATCATGACAACTACTACAAACACGCCGGAATTTTGCGGCAAACTGTGTAGCACTTTTATAAATGACAAACTTTTTGCAAAAAAAGTAATTGATTTAAGAATTGCAGAAATAAAATTAAAAATGATGCATATTAAATATTTTATAATTTATTATCAATTCACAATAGTATCTTTATTATACTTAAAATTTAAACAGAATAGTGGTAATTTTGCCAATAATAATGTATCGGAAGAAGAAATAGATTATCTACAAAAAGAAAAAGAGACAGCCAAAAATTTTTTAACAAATTCGATAACGAACATGGAACAAGAAATTTTAAATATTACAATTTGTAAATTAAAATTTTTATTAAAATACGGAAGTGAATTGATAAATCCTTTGTTTTTTTAATAATATATATTATAATACTAAAACTATGATTACTAATAAAACTATTAATTTAGAATACCCAATAAATACAGACATTAACATAAATGATCTATTGTTCAAACAAATTGATTATACTTCTCAAAAAATAGATAATATAGTAATAAGAAATGTTAACGATGAATTTGTAAAACCATCGGATGATGAATCAAACAGTTTTAATTATGTAGTTGATGATTTTACAAATGACAATGAAACAAAAATTGATGATGATGTTCATGATAAATTTGATGAATTGTTGTTATCTATTACAGATTATTCATCAGGTGCAAGTGGTGATGAAAATATAGACACTTTAGTAAAAAATATAAATCTCAAAATTAATACTATTCAAGAGAAAACGCAAAATTTAATAGAAGATGTGAATACAACTCAATCATTTTATCCACTGGAAAAAGACGGTAATATATACTCATTTAGTGGCGAAGAGAGAGATGTAATTGAAAAAGTAAATACTTTTTTGGAAAAATATAAAGAATATAGTCAATATTTTTAGAGTAGATAATATAAATAACCAATATATTATTTATCGGATAGTAATATTTAAAAAAATAAAATTATATACAAACATATAAATGTCTGTTCCTGAGCCAAATAAAAAAGAAGTTCCTGAAGAGTTTTCAAAAGTAATGAAAGATTTTGTCAATGATATTAGAGTAACATTTCCTGAGTATTCACCAATTATCAACAAGTGGTGGAAGGAATCATCTAATTTTGATTATATTGATGAAGAAGAAGAGAGAAAGAAAGCCATTCAAGCATCGGAGAAAACAAGTATCAACATTTTATTTTCTTTTTGTCAAAAAAAATATCCCCTCAAATTTTTTGAAATACTTTACCAAAACGAAGAGATTTTTAAAGAAGATTCCAGTGTGGATACGGAGTTTTTACCTCACATTCATTTTAAAGATTTATGGCAATTTGATATAACAGAAAAAACAAGAGAAACTATTTGGAAATATTTGCAACTTATCATGTTCTCTATTATTAATACAATAGAGAACAAAGAAGCATTTGGTGATAGTGCAAAATTATTTGAGGCTATCAATGAAAGTGATTTTAAAAATAAATTAGAGGAAACGCTATCAAAAATGCAAGATATTTTTAATATGAAATCATCAGAATACGATGAAGATTGTGAAGATGATAGTGATGCCCACGACACCGACGACAATAGCAATAACAAAGGTGGTATGGGATCAAATTTTGGATCAAATTTAAATATGGGAGATTTACCGAATCCAGAACATTTACATGATCATATTACAGGTATGTTAGAGGGTAAATTAGGAAAACTAGCTAAGGAGATTGCAGAAGAAACTGCCGAAAATCTTGATTTGGGTATAGACGTGGACGGTTCAACTGACATGAAAGATGTATTTAATAAGATAGTAAAAAATCCAGGAAAATTAATGAATCTAGTAAAAAATGTTGGTGAAAAATTAGATACACGTATTAAATCGGGTGAAATTAAAGAAAGTGAATTAATTGCAGAGGCAACAGAAATTATGAATAAAATGAAAAATATGCCTGGAATGGATGGAATTCAAGAAATGTTAAGCAAAATGGGGATGTCTGCTTCTGGTTTAGGTAAGGGAGGTAAAGTAAATTATGGAGCCATGGAAGCTGAATTGAATAAAAAAATGAGGTTGGCAAAAATGAAAGAGAGAATGCACGCAAAATCTGAAATGAATAAAGCCGCAAAGGAGGCTCAGACTCAACAACAACAGCAATCAACAAGTAAACCAGCCATGAGTGAGGAGGATTTAATTGCATTATTTAGCAAAGGTGAAAAGGCCGAAAAGACACCGCGTAACGCTAATCCTAATTCTGCAAATAGCGGTGTTTCCATTAGCAATGAAAGTCAAGCAAGTAAACCAAAAAATAAAAAGAAGAAAGGTAAGAAATAAATAACTTTTATTACAAATAGAATATAAATATAAATTTTAAACATTATATAAATAAATTATTTGGATTATATAATGTTTAATGATTCAAATAGTGCAGGAAAACATTTAATATGCGATTTCAAAAATATAACAAATAGTAAATTATTAAATAGTAAATTAGAACTAAAATTAATGTGTAAAGATTTATGTATGGAAAATAATTTCACAATTTTAGGTGAAGTAGATCACGAATTTTCGCCACAAGGATGCAGTTTTATATTTTTACTGTCCGAATCACATTTATCTGTTCATACATTTCCTGAAAGAAACCATTTAGCTTTTGATTTATATACATGTAGACAATACGAAGACAATAGTGTATACATAAATATATTTTTAGAATTATGCAAGAAAATGGGGACACATGCACAACAATGCACATACAATATACTTGACAGAACCTTTCAACCTTTAGTAAAGGTTGAGCCAAATCTTCAGCCTTTACTAAAGGTTGACCCAAACCGTTATATTTTGGAAAATGATCCTTTGGGATTCCACCTTTAGTCCACCTTTAGAAAAGGTGGAACCGAATACCAATCTTTTTGGTTTTACCTTTTTCTAAAAGGTAACTTTACTCTACTTTTTTGAAAAAGAAATATTCAAAAAAAAAATTAAATGTTTGGCTCCACCTTTTTAAAAGGTGGATATATATATAAATGACAACACAAGAAATTTGGTCAAACGATCCAACGATTTTATTCAATAAAGATTATATTTTTGAATTATGGCCCACTACAAATATGTCTTACGAACAAAAATTAAACGCTATTACACGTTTGATAATATTAATTACTATTTTTGGGTTTATTTTAACAAGATCAACGAGAATATTACTTGTTGGTGTAGTAACAATTGCATTAATTTTTGTTTTGTATAAAATGCGCGAACAAAAAATAAAAAAAGATGAAGGGTTTGAAATTAAAGGAAATGAAGTAACTGGATTATTTGATAAAAATATGAAAACTATTAAAAATCCAGTTACTTTAGAAAGTGTAATAAGTAGTGAATTCAAAGAAGGAAACAAGAAAAATCCGTTTAGTAATGTTCTTCTTACTGATATTATGGACGATCCTGATAGAAAAGCTGCACCACCTAGTTTTAATCCTGAAATTGAAGAAAAAATTACAAAGAACGTGAAAAAATCTGTTCAATTCATGAATCCTGGAATTGACAATACCAATAAGCAATTATTTGGAGATTTATGGAATAATTTTGAATTAGATCAGTCAAATCGTCTTTTTTACAGCACAGCTAACACCAAAGTGGTGAACGATCAAGGTGCTTTTGCTAAGTATTTATATGATGATCTTAAATATTCTGGGAAAGAAAGCACTCCAGAAGGCGCATTTGCAAGAGTTCAAGACAACTACAGATACACGCTTTATTAATTTCATAGTGGTGAATATAATATTATTTATTATTTATTCAAATGTGTGTTTTGTATATTTTTTAGAAAGATATACAAAAAAATAATGTATTATATATATAATATTAAAAATGGCAAATGTTTCTAGTTATACTTTTGATAATATGTCAAGAATTGGTTTAGATGATTGTTGCAAATCACAATCTGATATTCAAAATGTAGAATTTGCAAATTATATGTTACAAAATTATTTTTCATCAGATTGTTCTATGAAAAATCCAAAGAGTTTAGCAACATCACAGCCAGGCGTTTTCTATAAAGGTGGTTATGGCAGTGGCGCAGGAGGTTGCAACATTGATGATTCATCCAATCTTTTAATTGGTAGTATCCAAACTCACCCTAGATGTCACATTGATCTTTTCCAACGTCCTTTTGCAACTGTTCCATATTTAGGAAGAGGCTCTGTGAATCCAGTGATTGAATCACAAATTCAACAAGGTGAACAAATTATTAACAAAAAGAGTGTCTCAAATTTGAGTGAAAAGAGCTATGCTACTTACCATTCTACGCCTTTATTACCGGCCATTAAAGAACAACTAATGAATCCTGCCAATTGCGTTGAAGGTGTTGCATCGGAAGGCTGGGTTCGCGGCGGAGTTCCATCTCGTGAGCTAACAAGAGACGCTGATTATTTCAATAAACATACCAGTTTTCAATATGTCTAGTCCACCTTTAGAAAAGGTGGAGCCAAAAATCTTTTGGATATTTTTCAAAAAATAATATAAATATTATTACTTATTATTTATATTATAAATGGAACAAAAACATTATTTTTCTGTAGGCGTAGTCTTCAAAAATGAATCACACAGTATAAAAGAATGGATTAAACATTATCTACATCATGGAGCAGATCATTTTTATTTAATAAATGATAACAGTTCAGATAATTTTATGGAAATAATCCAAGAATATATTGATAAAAATATAGTAACACTCTTTAATGATAATGAGCCATATTATTTGGGAAGACAGCGAAATTTATATAACAAACATATATTGCCTGTCATTAAAGAAACCAAATGGTTATTAATGGTAGATATGGATGAATATGTTTGGTCTAAAATGGATATAAACTTATGTAATGTATTAAAAAATTGTGAAAATGCAGCTCAATTACAAATAAGACAGACTCTTTTTGGTTCAAATGGCCATCTAACCCAGCCAAAGTTTCTAGTAAAATCATTTACAAAAAGAATTGCAGATTTTTCTAATGATGGAAAACTGAAATATTTTGTTAATACTTCCTATGATTTTTCTTCATTAAATATTCATCATGCCACTTTTACTGATGCAAAATTAACAACCGATTTTTCAAAATTTATTATTATAAACCCGGAATATTTTATTATGAATCATTACTGTTGCCAGTCAATTGAATTTTGGATTAATGTAAAATGCACAAGAGGAGATTGTGATAATTATTTGACCAGAAAACATGAAGATTTTTACGGTTATGATTTAAATGAGGTTGAAGATTTAGAATTATACAATCAAAATTCAATATTATATGAAAATGAATAAATAATTTATTATGGTGAAAAAGGATGATCTGATTCTTTTAATGTAAAATAATAATATTTTTCCATGTTTATACTTTCATAATATAAAACATCACGATTATTTACATTATTATAAACAAATCGTTGTCCCCAATGCTTTGTAGGTATATCTAAAAATTTCTGAGTCACACAAAACGATTTAGGACTTAAATTATGATTATGATTCCATTCATATGTAATCGTTTCCATTTTTGTCATATAATTTATGTCTTTATAAAGATTATTTCCATATATTATACCATTTTTACGAATCAAACATATGTTGCATTGGCCAGTATTTGATAACCATAAAATATCTATATTACTATCATTGTGTTCTTCAATAATTTTATACGTTAATTCTGCGCTATTATCGTTCATAAATTTACATGTGTCATGTATAAACAAAAACCACGAGTCTTGTGGAACAATTTGTTTTTCTAACAACATGTTTACACCGACCCAATTTCCATAATCGGATAAGTTATTTTTTATATATACTTCAATGTGTCCGTCTTCAAAAACCTTGTGGTCATTTTCATTTTCATCTTGGTAAACCAATATATATTTATTTTTCCATTCATTAGGAAGTGATTCAAGTAGCATATCTAAAGCAACTTTATATTTTTTGATTGTAGATATAGCTAAATAAAATGTCATTAATATGAATAGATATTGATTCAACTATTTATATTAATTTATATTTAATTATTTAAAATAAATAATTAAAGATTTTTGGTAATAGTAAAATATTATGATGGTTGAACCAAAATATTTTATAAAATTAGATCACAATATTACATACAATGATCCAACATTACATGAAAAATTCAATATAACAGATGAAAGAGAAAAAGAAGAATTAAGAGATGTAATATATAAATATGATTTGATAAGTATTTTTGGATTGGATGATTTTCTAGAAGAAATTATTATTGAGAAAATTAGTGGTTTGTATAATATTATGATTGAAAATAGTGAAATCATAACTATTTGTTCGCTCATAGACAGTTCAATAAATGTTCGCGGAATATTCAAAAAAACAAATGAACATGATGGTTTTGAATTTTTTATGATATTATTTTCATATGACAATTTATATTTGTTTTATCCTTGTGTTTGCGAATTTTTAGATAAAGGCATTATTAGTAGTGATAAAATTATAGCACTTAAAAACAATATTACAAAATAACATTTTACCAAATAATATAATTATAATATAGATATAATATAATTATATTTATTTATTATAACAATGGCATCAACCCGTAATAAAAATACCCCTGGCAATTATTGTTTAGAAGAAAGAGAATATAAGCAATCGCGTGGTTACACTTTATATCCTAACTCGCAATATGGTGCTGCTTATGACACAAGATTACCTGGAACAGGACTACTTCCAGCGCAAATACCAGCAAATCAAATGTCGTATAATGCACCAGACATTGAATCCTTTTTATTTGGAATTAATTCAACAAATTTAGTCAACCCAGCGCCAGTTTTTGTTCCTGTATTGAAAGACCTTTCTTGGTCAAATACATTTAAGAAAGGACCAACTTACATTCCAGAACCTTTAGTTATTGAAGCTAATCAACGCCCATTTCCTGTGCCGAACTAATTCCACCTTTTCCACCTTTAGAAAAGGTGGAGCCAAATCTTTTGCTATATTTTTTGTAAAAAATTAATTTATAAAAAATATTTTTTTGGTTCAACCTCTCTTAAACGTTGGTTTGGCTCCACCTTTTCTAAAGGTGGAAAAGGTGGATATGTAAATTTTGCGCAACTTTTCCCAAAAGTTGCTAGTATTCAGGACTATGTTTCTTGAATAAACACCCTTGTGAAGTTAACCCTTTTAAATCACTTGTAACAACAGCCGGGTTTTGGTTTGAACAATCTGACATCCATATTTTAATGATACAAAAGTTTTTTTTGGGTGAAATTGTAATACCAGTAACTTTATTTACATAAGAATCTTGTTTACTAATGGTTCCTCCTACAACTACATATGTTAAATCCTTCCAAACGGTGGCAACATTATTATTGGCTACTTTATATGAAAAGCAGCCTCCATTTCTATTTTGCGGATCTTCCCAGGTAGGTTTAATACCTTCTTTCATAAGAAACAACATACAATTTTCAACTAAAACATGGGGTAAGGTTTCTGTTACAGCAATGGTTTCTTCAACAGAAGCGAAAGTATAAATTTGAATGTAACTTTTAATACTCCAATCTGTGTTATGTGGCAAATGAGCCCAAAGGGTCCATCTGTCAGAAAGCATATGAAATTCTTCCATTTGTTTAGAACTATTAGTTTCAGCCATTGTTGTATTCTGCTGTTGGGAGTCCATTTATAATTTATTATTTCATTTTTTTTTTAAATTATTTACTTAAATATATTATAAATTTGTCTTTATTTTACTAATACAATTGTCATCCAACTTTAATATATCACTACTTTCAAAAATTAATTTATTTACATTATTATCTAATATTTTTAAAACATAATTATCTTTCACATCTACGTCATAATATTTTTTCATAAAATATGTCAAAAATGTTTTATCAAAACAATTTCCAACAACTAAAAAATCATAGAATTTATTATTATCACAAAAATCAATTTTTGTTCCAGTAGTATCGTCACCATTCAAAAATTCACATAATAAGGGTTTGTATAAAAATGGTTCCAATTGAAAAATAGAAGAATATTCTGATACAAAATCATTCTTAATTAAATCTACGTGGTTAATTATTTTTTTCAAGTTATCTTCGCCGTTGATGACAATAAAGTCATAATCAATAATTACATCTGAGTCTGATTTTGTATTAGCGTTTGTATTATTTCTTTCGCTATGTAAATCATCTATTTCATGTGGAAGTAAAACACGTTCCAAAGCTTTTCTACCTAGACTCAATAAAGATTCGTCGGTTTTTTCTTCATCTTCAGATTCGCTGTGTTCAGTATCATCGTGTTGATTCTCCTTGTTGCATGGGAAGAAATCGTCTAAATAATCTCTTATAAATTCATTTTTTTCAAAACTAAAGTCTATTTCATTATTTAAAATAAAATCCATTGTAATTTCATTTGTTTGTCTTTGTGATTGTGATTGTGATTGTGATTGTGATGGTAATATTGTTGTTGATACATAAATGTTAAATTCTGCCTTCATTTTTTGTAAAAAAAATATCCATTTTTGGTATTCTTCATATTTCACTAATATATCATGTGTTTCTCTTAATTTTTTGTTCAATAAAATTTGTAATTTACTATACAAGTGAATACTATTATAACATACAAATATTACAAATTGTTGCGTCTTCTCCGGATAATGATATTTTGCATAATGATAACAAACAAATAAGTAAAAAAACATTCTTGTAAATACATTAAAATCCATATACATATTTATTTATAAGCAAATATGTATTTATTTTTTTAAATAGTTTTAGTATTATCTTTTTGGGAATTCAACTGGTTTAGGAATAATTATATTGGGGTTCTGAAAATAAACGGGGTTTTTTACTGGATTGTAATAAGGATCAAAAACAAGTATGTTTCCTTGAGCATCTCTGCGTATTTTATCCAGACCCATTTGATTATGTTCTTTTGGTTTGGATTCTTTTGGATTATTGCATGTATAATTTAATTGACCTGTAGTTGCATTTAAACCGAAAAAATACAATAATAAAGATACTATCACAGTCATTAAAATAAATGGAATGAAAACAATGATCCATGAAATAATTGTCAACCCACCTTTGCATAATATCTGTAAAAGGAATGTTACCATGATCATTACGACTGTTTTCATTAGCGCTGTATTGTATAATCCGCTAAACGTGTCAATAAGTATTTGAGTAATTGAAAATATTAAATAAATAATTGCCGGAGCACATAATTGTTCCATTTATAATTTATTTATATTATATTTTTTTTAGTATGATTTTTTGATTATGATAATTCAATCAAAATATGCGTCACCTTCTTTTAAACATCCTACTTTTTTACCTACATTTCCATCTTTATCTAACTCGTAAATAAATCCATTGTCTTCATTATTTGTGCAATATGTAACATCATCAATTTCAATTTCAAATAATTCTTCTTCGTCATCTTCTTCTTCTTGTGGTTCAGGTGCTTCAGTTTCTTTTGTCTCAGTTTCAACTGAAGCAACGTCTTCTTCTTCAACCTCTTCGTCTTCCTCAACCTCTTCCTCTTCCTCAACGTCTTCTTCTTCAACCTCTTCCTCTTCTTCTTCCTCTTCTGCAGCTAATTCTTCTAGTTGATCTATATGTTCTTCATTTTTACATTCATTTACCGCATCATCTACTATTTCTAATGTAATATTTTCTTTTTCAATTTTAATACAACTAGGTTTAATACTATTTTGTTCACTCCTTAAAGCATTTATTTCATTTTTTAATTCATCTAATTGATTTGACATTTTTACGAAATAATCACCATAAATTTTCCACATATTATTGATTTTATCGTCCAAATTACTAATTTTTTCAGAGACGTCTTCTTTTACAGTTTCATGTTTTTCGCTTTCAGGTTCAATCTTTACTGGTTTCATTTGTTTATCGTTGAATGTATTATAATATTGCTTAACACTTGGTAAATTCACGAGTTTATCATGTGTTTCTTCAAGTAACCAATGTCTTTTCATGTAATCTTTTAAAATTTCCTGGAACCCATTTTTAAGAACATCATTGATTTCATTTAATAAAGGTTGCGTATCAAAATTATTCATAGTCGTTGTAAACTATACAGTTGATAATTTTATATATAACTATTCGTTTAATATGATTTAGAAAATAATTTATTTAAATCATATATGGCCGATACTATTTCTTTCACAAACAACAATGAGATTCAAGAAAAAGTAGAAATGATTCTTAGACAAACAGATTATACAGAAGAAGAAGCAAAAAATAAACTTAAGGAATTCAACTATGATCACATTCAAGTCGTTAAATCCTATTTAGGTATACCTGAAAAAAAAGCACCACCTATCAAGACAGTGAACCAAGAAATTTACAAACAAATAAGATATAGGTTAGATTCAAATATGAGAGAATACAATTTGCGAAAAGAAAGGGATGAGACGAAGATTTAAAAGGGTGAATTCAACAAATTTTATTTGTCGCGTCACATGTTGCATCTTTATCAATAGAGATTTCCTTGACTACATTTTTGATGACTTTTCCGAAACTTATTTCATCGTCGTTGTATTCACCTCCCATTGCCTCAGAAACAATCTTATTATATTCATTGCATTTTTTTGAATCCCATTCTTGGCAATCTGGATATTTTTCTCTATATGCAGGTAACATTTTAATATTTTTATGTGCTAATAATTTTAACGCCTTTCGTAGTTTAGGTTTTTCGCTTGTTTCTTTCTGCCATTCATCATTGTCCTTTATATAAATAATTTCCCTTTTAGTGTCTGTGCAGTGAACAGGTCGTTTGTCAACATCTAATGCCTTAAGATTTTTTATTATGATATTAGATAATCCTTTTACATAACCTACTTTTCCGACATTTTCTAAATCCGACACTTGCAATTGTAATGAATTGATAAAATCCATAATATTCATAGCATCTTTACACGTTTCATTCAAAAAGAAATTCAAGTTGAATGTTTTGTTATGACTATGGTTATTACTATTATTCATTATATTGTTATTAGTGTTAGTCTGCGACGTTTTGGCAATCTCCATCATCATTTTATTTTGCTCCAAAAGCATCTCTTTAAATTCACTATTTTCTTTCAGCAAATAATCAATTAGATCTTTATCATGTAATTCTTTATTTATATCATCTTTTGTTATACAGGTCTGTTTGTGAACATATAAGCTCTGCCGATGTTTATATATTTTACCACACTCACACTTATATGCTTTGATGTCATCAGCGTCAACATTTGTCAACATTTTGTCAACATTTTTATGTTTACTAGACAAAATATGTCTATTCCAATCACCTTTTTTACAGCATTTAAAGTCACATGTTTGACAGATGAAGTTTTTTGATGTAAAGGATGTAAAATTTGTCAACATTTGTCAGTATAAAATGTTGACAGAAAAAAACTCCTAAATAAACGACTTCAAAATTTTCAAAAATTATGCTAACAAAATTATAATTATTTTTTTGGTGACCACATGCTAATTTTTCATTTCAGTCACAAATGTTGTTTTTCCAAAAGTGTTTCGCCTTTTTCATTTTTGGACATTTTTTTTGTCCATTTTTGAAAACCCAAAATACTTTTTGGTTGAGTTTGGAATTAATATAATAAATCGCCAAAATAACTTAAAGAAATTCAAGAAAATTCCGAAAGAATAAAAGTCCATTATTTACCCTTAGACTTGCCCTTTTTCTTTTGCAGCATAGGATGACTAGGAGGTGCGGACCCTGGCATACCTGGTATGAAATTAACAGACCCGAAAGCCTTAGCATTATGCATATATAAATATTCTACACATATTATGATAAACACTGCAAGAATAAATAATAAAATTTGTTTATAGTAACAATTTAAATATTTGTATAATGAGTTTATAAAATTTACTGATGAATTTGGCTTATAACATGCAGTGTCAATGTTTTCACATTGATAATAATTACCATTTACTTTGCTTAATAACACAATTGGAAAAGCGGACTCTCTGGTTTTGTGGTTATTTTCAATTTGCATTAAAGAAATATCAAGAGCGTTATTTATTTGATATTTTGTAGTAGCCTGTTTAAGTTTTTCAATTACTTTATCCCATATTGGATGATTTTTATCCATTGCCATAAAAGATGAAGAGTATTTTGTTTTTTGTAAAGAATAAATGTAATTCCAGTAATTCATTTTAGAAGTTGCAATATAAATCGTATTTTTTGATTTACTATCATTAGATTCATCAGTAAAAAACAAATTTTCAAATGTAGACGTGCATTTATATTCAATATCAAAATATAAACCACCATATTCTTTCAAAATAATATACCTGGCTATGTGACTTTTAATTGAATCTTTGTCAAAAACGGTATAACTATTATTATTATACATTTCATAGAGACGTGGATATTTTTTCAATAATTTTTTTATCATTTCGTCGTCCCAAATAATAAACTCCCAATCTTGGTTCCTTTTTTTAAGTTTTAAATGAGTGACTTTTATTTCATTGGGTAAATTTTCATAGCCTTGTATCCATATATTATGTATTATTTTTGGTAACATTTTGTTTATTAAACTATATATATAATAAACAAAATATAAAAATACAATTTTACAATTTTCTAAAAATGATTTCAATATTTTTATTGTAGTCCGAATTTTTCACTCAATATATTATTCTTGCTTTGCTTATTCATCATTTTTCTTTTGATTTGATACGTGTTAGAAGGAATAATTTTATTATTAATAATAAAGTCGTCATTATCTTCATGAAGTTCCGGTAGTATTCGTGTTAAAGGTTTGTCTACCACTAAAAACAAACGCTCATTTTTTAATAAAGATCTGTATTCCTGAATATTCAAATTTCCATAAAATTTTTCTAATATATAGTGTGGTTTTGGAGCAGGTTTAATATTTTTTGTGTAATCATAAATTTTTGAATAAATATGATTTAATAAATGGTATCTTTCAAATTTTGTTGAACTATCAATATTTTCTTCCATTAAATAAGCTGTAGCACATTCTGGACTACAAAAACACCCATAAACATGATAGGAATCTTTAATATAATGTTTTGGGATATAAATGGATGGATTATCAAACTCATATGTGCACCAAAAACACGCCGATTTTTTATCGCTTATATTATTGAGATGTAAACTATATTCTAAATTTTTGAGTTTTTTCCATAAATCCTTCATGTCACCTTTTTTATTACAATAAGAATCATTATCGCACAAATCATTATCCAAACAACATTCATTTTTGACAATGTCTTCTGCTTGTGTTTTCAGCGAACTCAAACTAGTCGTATTTTCATTACTTGAAATAATCTCATATAAAAAATCTTTTTTACAAGATGAAAAATCATATCCATTAATATTATTCTCAAATAAGTTATTGTTTAATTCTTTCAATGAGCATTTTAAATGTAAAATTATATTAGGTTTGGACTCTTTAATATTTGATACATGTAAAACTTGTTGAATTATTTTACCACCTTTTGGTTTTCTACCTCGTTTTTTACCAGGTGGTTTTAATTGAACATCATTTTCACTAACAAATTCATATGATATTTCATTCGTATTTGTTTCTTTTGATTCAAACTCTATGTTTTCTCCTTCATTAGAGTTATTTGAAATTTGTTCCTCTGAATGAAACAAAACTATATTTTCTATTGTTTCTACAGTTTCTATATTTTCAACTGGGTTCACAAGTACATTGTTTATTGATAACGTTGCCGCCGCATTTTTTGGTTTCCTTCCTCTTTTTGACTTGCTAACCATGTCAACTGCTGCACTTTGCGTTTCCACAACTACGTCATCTTTATTTTCTACTACATTCTTTTTACGACCCATTTAAAAAATAATATTGTATTTATAACTTATTAACTTGAATGAATTTAAATTGTTTTTTTAATATATAAATCACATGTATTTTTTATCATAACACATTCTACATACTGGTAAATAATTTTCTGAACCAATTACAGTTTGTTCTTTTTCATTTGTAATCCTCATTGAAAATATTCCAGGTGTGCCATTTTTACAACTAGAACATAATGAAGTCAACTTATTTACTTTATCACATAAAGGTATTAAATCAAGAACTTGCCCGAACTTTTTTCTCTCAAAGTCGCCGTCTAGACCGCATACGTATACTACCTTGTTATTTTTCAACATATCATTAACAACATTATGAAGATCATTGAAGAATTGACCTTCATTAATTAAAATAACTTCTGATTCTCTAATTAATTTGTATCCGGATTTATCTGCAAATTCAATGAGATCTATCTCTCCGTTATTATACCATATGTTTGTCAAGTTGTCTACGTTTAAACAGGGAACCATTATTTTATCATGACTAGATAACATGGATTCGTGATATCGTTTGTCCAATGAATGATTAATAACGGCAACCGAAATATTGCAAAATTTACATTGCTTGTATATTTCCAATAGTTTACTAGTTTTTCCGCTATACATTGGTCCAATTATCAACTCCAAGTAACCTTTTGAATTTAATAAAGATAATGACGATGGAGACGTTGTCATATTTTTAATTATTATGTTCATTAACTATAATGAATATTTTTAATTCATTTTTTTATTGTAAACATAAAATAAATATTAAAGATAAAATAAGAAACCAAACTATCTAATCTAATTTAATTTATAGTAAAATGATAAATAGTAAAGAATTCATTCCATTTTGTGAAAAGTATAGACCGAATGATTTTGAAGACATTGTTTTAGATCCATTGAATAAAAAAATTTTAAAAAATATAATAGAAACACAATACTTTCCGAATTTATTGTTTTATGGGCCTCCCGGAACAGGAAAAACAACTACAATTATAAAATTGATACATGCGTTTCAAAAAAAACTAAATATTACAAACAAAGATTTAGTTATTCATTTAAATGCGTCTGATGAGAGAGGTATAGATATTATTAGAAACCAGATTAATTCTTTTGTAAACTCAAAACCGCTTTTTAATAATGGCATGAAATTTGTAATATTGGACGAAGTTGATTATATGACAAAAAACGCACAACAAGCATTGCGATATCTTTTACAAAATTACAAAGGATCTGTGCGGTTTTGTCTTATTTGTAATTATATAAGTCGCATTGACGAAGGGTTACAAAATGAATTTATCCGTTTGCGTTTTAATCAATTACCAAAAGAAAATATAGTAAAATTTTTAAGAAATATTTGTGTTTCGGAAAAATTGGATTTAAGTGATGAATGTCTTGAAAATATTCAAAAACTATTCAAATTTGATTTAAGAAGTATGATTAATTTTATTCAATCTAATCAGTATATTGCGAAATTTCAAAAAGACAAAACTGAAAATTGCAACTTTATAAATATTATAGAGTGTAAAGAATGGGAAATTATTATTAAAAAAATACAATCAAAAGAGAAATTAGATGATATATCTTGTTATATACATTTGATTAGCAATAAATACAATATTGACAAAAAAAATATTATTAAGGATTTTATAAATTATATGATTCATAATAAAAGAATAAAAATAACAAGCGATTTTTTAAATTTTGTAGAAAATATAATGCACTCTCAGAGCAATAACAATAATATTTTAATTAATTACTTATTATCAAAATTAAGCTCATTTTTATAATTTGTTTCATATTGTGTCATTCTGTTATATAATTTAATCATAAAAATATTTGGAGGCGAACTTTTTGTCGGGTCAAAAAAATTTTGTTTTAAACTATATTGATTATTTTCTATTAAAGTATTCTTAATTTTTATTGGACTACTATTGATCTTGTTATACGATGAGCTGGCTGATTGCATTTTCTTTATATTATATATTAAAGAAAATAATTGAAATAAATTTAATTTAAAGAATATAAAGAATAACTTGTTACTTATAATAATATGGCTACCTTGAATAATATTGATGAAGAATGGAAAAAGTTTATGTTATCAAATAATGACTATGATGACAATTCTGATGATGATGAATATGATATTGATATGGATTTTCATGCAAACAATGATGAAAAAATTATTTCAGCAAATATAAATGATAATTTTGATTTTGAAACTACTTCAGAAAAAGATGTTCCTAAATCCAGTAAAATATATATTTCAACAAAAACAAAAATAGCTTATTTAAATAATCCAATTAATTTGAAAGAAATGTTCTGGATTATTCCAGTTTTAAAATATATGGAACCCAAAAATGGTGTAATTAAAAAACAAATGAAGTTCAATTCTATCACAGAGGAAGATTTGCATGACATCAAAGAACGTCTTAAAAACGAATCTCATTACGATGATCAAATCATAACGAGTATAATTAATCCTACAGGCAGAATCAAATTTAAGGATATTAGAAAAATAACGATTGGTTTGTCAAAAAAAGATATCATGAGTTATAGATCAAAAAAGAAGAGTGCGTTTTATAATTGTTTTGTATTAATTTTGCGTTTAAAAGTAGCAAATATTTTTAAAGAATTTCATGTGAAAATTTTTAACACAGGAAAATTAGAGATTCCAGGCATACAGGATGACACTGTTTTTGAAACTATATTGCAAATGGTTATAGATATATTACAACCAAATATGCAAGAAAAATTGTATTATAAAGAAAATAGTTGTGAAACAGTTTTAATCAATTCAAATTTTAATTGTGGATTCTATATTAACCGAGAATCATTATATGATATATTGAAATATAAATACAACATTCAATCAATTTATGATCCATGTTCATACCCAGGAATTCAATGTAAATTTTATTTCAACCCGGACGTAGAATTACAAAATGGCTGTCAAATATCCAAAGACAAAATGGAAACATATCAAAACGTTAAACAAATATCATTCATGATTTTTAGAACTGGTAGTGTATTAATAGTTGGAAAATGCGATGAAAATGTATTACTCCTGATATATGAGTTTTTAAAGAATATACTAATAAATGAATATAGCAATATTTGTCAAAAAAATTCAAATATTAATATGGATGAAATAAATCAATTGAAAATAGATAAAGATAAAAAGAAAAAAATTAGAAGAAAAAATATTATTATTTCAATTTCTGAATAATACACTCAAAATATTTATCAATCATAGATTCTACAAAAGTGTTATTAGTTTTGTTGTTGTGGTTGTTATCTAAAAAAGAATTATTAATACAATCTATTTCATTATAAAATTTTTTTATATCATTGTCATTATGGTGATTAAATGAATTGTAGTGTAAAAATATTTTTTCACAAACAATTTTATATTTGTCAACTATTTTTATATTAAGAATTAAATTATTCAAATCTAAAAATTGCAACAAAAATTCAAAAATATTTTTAAAAATTTTAGTATATTCATCAATATTTTCTATTAAAATTTTAGCGTTATTTGAACATGGGGGCATGATTTTTTTTTTAGCATCATCCAATTCAAATAAGGTTTTTTTATATACATATGTGCTTGCATCTCTAGAATTCAACTGTAAAAAAACGTGATCAACATTTGAAATTTGTTCAATAAATTCAGTGTAATAATAATATGCTTTTTGGCAATGATAAAAGGTTAAATCCAGGTTTTTAGTATAATATAAAATAATATTAAAAATATTAGTTACTGTTTCATATCCTCTCATGATAACAAACTTGTTTGAATTTTCACCTGATAATCCAGTTGATTTTTTAAATTGTGTAATTTGTATTATTTCTAAAATAAATTTTAAAAATTCATTTGATAATAAGATGTATTTTTCAATTACCTCGTTTATTTTGTAGTCAAAATTTTTATTATAATTATTCAAATTAGTAAGTGAATAATCTTTAGTTTTATTGAAAATATTTGTTGTTTTCATATTTACATATTTTCAATATTTAAATTTATTATTAAAAAACAAATAAGTATTTAAAGACTAATAATTTAAAATTATATAAAATATGTCAGATCAAAAGACAACCACTGTACCAACTACAAAAACAAGTGAACAAAATTATAGATTACCATCAGATGTTACCTTAAAACATGCTTGTAAATTATCTATTGTTGAAGATAAGCCGGTTATGATGGATTATTGGACACCTTCTCTAGATAAAAAAGCACTAGTAGGTGCAAAAACAACCGGTGAAAAGTTGTTAGTAAAATCAGAAGATGAGTATACGTCAGGTATAGTAAAATTTTACAAAAGTGCAGAAGAATATATTATTATTACAGAGAATTCAATTTACATTGTTTCTTCGGACATTCCTACTCGCAAAATTTCCTAGAATCCACCTTTAGAAAATCCACCTTTAGAAAAGGTGGAGTCAAATCGCAATCATTTTTTGGTTTTACCTTTTTCTAAAAGGTCATTTTGCACCACTTTTTTGAAAAGTGGTAATATTTTATATATATCTCTAATATATATAAAACAAATGTCATATTTTAAAGGTTTTGGTACAGGAAGTAACTCAAATGGTCAATTTTGGTATGGAAGACCACAAGGTTTTCCAGGTTTTTTATACAAAAAAAATACTGGTGTTGGAGGTAGAAAAAATCCATTATACGGGCTAATATGTAATAAACCAACATACATATATAACAAATATAAACCAGGAACAGGTGGAGTGGGAGCTCAAAATAGAGCAATTAGAAGAGCAGTTAATACAAGAGCAACTGTTTGCACGGGTCATGATTGTAGTAGATTTTATAATTATTTGGGGTTATATCCAACCTATTCTTATAAATCAATTGATGGCTACTTTCCTTTTCCATTGCCACCTAAACAAAATTTAGAAAATTATAATTCAACTAATTTAGATAATTTAGTGTTACCAAAATAAAAACAATTTACAAGAATTTATTTTTATCTGTTCATACCAATGTATTTTCTATTTAAATAACTATTATAAGCATCTGTGTATTTTTGTTTTAATTCTATTAATGCTGCATCTTCGCCTAGATAAGGTGAATATGGTCTATAATAATGATTATGATATTTTTTATTATAGTCTGCAAAGTAATTGGGTAATACACGATTCGGAATATACGAATAATTATAATTACATGACTGTGTAAACCCTTCTCTAACAGGAGTTTGTGCAGGATTTATGCCTAAAAATACCATATTTTTATAACTTTTTTTTGGCTTTCCAGCTGTTTGATTTGCGTAAGTTTGTAAATTATGCCAGTAATAATGAGTTATTCCTACACTTGGTGCTGTTCCCATTTTCATTGGACCTGAATCACTACGATTATCAACATAATTAATATATGATTTAATATTTCTTACAATTCTTGGTCTTCCTGCCATTTATATACATATATAATTATATTTTTTGCGAAATATAATTGTATTTTATTGGGAGATACGAACATCGGGAATCGAACCCGAGTTGTTAGATTGGAAGTCTAATAGTCTACCACTGACTTATGTTCGTTCAAATGATAAAGTTGATTTCTCTCTAAATTGTTTTTTTGCAGAATTAAATTAAATTAAATCTTTATAAAACATCGCTTAATTTTTTAATTTGTTCATTTGTTAATTTTTCAGGAAATTCAATATGAAATAAGACAATCAAATTACCAGTATGACCTTCTCTCGTCAATCCCATATTAGGAACTATTTTTCTATATTCGGGAGTAATGATATTACCGCTATTATTGTTTAATGTGTAAATTTTACCGTTAATAAATTTAATTTCAAATGTAAACCCGCATAATGCTTCTTTAAGTGAAATTTTTTTATCATAAATTAAATCTAAACCACTTCTTTTAATTTCTGTGTTATTAGTAATTTTAATAAATATTTTAACATCTCCTTTGCAATTTTCATTAACAACGTTACCCTTATCTTTCAGATGAATTATTTCATTTTCATCTATACCTTTTGGTATTGGGACATATAGTGTTTCTTTTTCAAATATTTTAGTTCCATTATCGTTGATCCATCTTTCAATATCTACAGGAATAGTTGAACCATTATAAACTTGCTCAATATCAATTGTTACTGTTTTAGTTATTGGCGAGGGTTTTTGAAATTGATTCCCAATATTTACTGGTCGCCCATTATGAAAAACATGAAATTGCGCCCCCGGTGGAAATCCAGGTGGAAATCCTGGTGGAAATCCTGGAGGCATACCACCCATTCCATTTAAATCATTTGCGTCATTCATATTGAAACCTCCCATACCGCCCATAAATGGCATTCCACCAAAAAACGCTTTCAATATATCGTCCATGTCACCCATATTGGGAGCTCCACCATGCCCCCCCATATTATTCATTTTCATAAAAGGGTTTCTTCTCTCCATTTCATATTGTTTTCTTTTATCTTCATCGCCCAATATTTCATATGCTTCATTGATTAGTTTAAATTTTTCAGTTGCATCTGGTGCAGGGTTTCTATCAGGATGATATTTTAATGATAATCCTCTATATGCCTTTTTAATTTCATCACGACTCGCATTTTCGTTGACTCCTAAAATTGTATATAAATCTTCCTTTCCAGACATTCAAAATATAGTATATTATTTATTAAGATATACTTAAATATAAAATTACTAATAATATTAATTGAAATCAATTAATAAGAAAACTATGAAAGCACAAGATAAATTATTTATTCATAAGTTTCAACCGATTTATTTTGATGATTTTGGTAAAAATAATGAAGTGATTGATATTTTGAAAACATTAATTTTAATGGACAATTTGAATATTTTATTGTTGGGTAATATTGCTTCAGGTAAAACCTCATTATTAAATGCAATTATAAAAGAATATTACAAAGGCAACCAGCCAAATGAATATGAGGAAAATGTTCTTTTTATTAATAGTCTAAAAGAACAAGGTATAAATTATTATAGAACCGATGTGAAAACATTTTGTCAAACATGTTCAACTATTCAGAATAAAAAAAAGATTGTTGTTTTGGATGATATTGATTATATTAATGAACAAAGTCAACAAGTCTTTCGTAATTGTATTGATAAATTCAGTCACAATGTTCATTTTATATCCTCTTGTAGCAATATTCAAAAAGTAATTGAAAATTTACAATCAAGATTTTCTATTATTAAAATAAAACCATTACAAAAAGAAAATTTGGTGGAAATTATTAATAATATTAAAAAGTGTGAAAATATTGATATTGAACCTGAAGCAGAGGAATTTATTATTAACGTTTGTAATAATACTGTCAAAATTTTAATCAATTATATGGAAAAATTTAAACTTCTTGGTGAAAAAATTACTTTGGAATTAGCTATTAAATTGTGTTCCAATATAAGTTTTTACACTTTAGAAGATTATACAAAATTGGTAAAAGAAAATAAATTAGAAGAAGCATTAAATGTTATTTATGATTTACATGATAGAGGATATTCTGTAATGGATATATTAGATAATTATTTTATATTTGTAAAATACACTGATTGTTTGAGCGAGGATGAAAAATATAAAACTATACCGTGTATATGTAAATATATAACAATTTTTTATAATATTCATGAAGATGAAATAGAATTGGCATTATTTACAAATAATTTAATCAATCTATTACATAGCGTGTAAGAAAAAATAATTGTAATTTTGTTATCAAAGATAATTATAATTCAAAAATATAATATACAGTATTTATATATTATATTTTTTATTTAATGTCAACACAAATATTTAAAAAAGACATTCCGAATGAATTATTATTCAATATATTAGATAATATATGCATGAAAAATGAAAAACATTATATTTTGAATAGCGACTCTTTCAAAAAAGGTGTTTTTAATACTAGTATTCCAGAATTTATAGAATTATGTAAACCGTATTATCATAATTCAAAAAAAAAATATTTAGAAAAGAAGTTGACATACAATAGTTTTATCACTATTGTGCGTCAAATTTGTAATTATAATAAATTGACTTATACGTCGCAAATAAAATACAACAAATCATCGTATGATATAGTTTATATTATTTATAGGAAAAATTAGTAGTAACGTCTTTTGGAAGCAGATAATTTATTTTTGTTTTTTTTTGTTTTATTATTGGCTTTCGTTTTTGTGTTTGATTTGTGCGGTGTGTAATCATCATAGTCATTGTAATCATCTTCTGATGTTTCATCATATTCATATATTTTATTGTAATCATCTTCTTCATATTTGTCTTCTGGTTCATTTATTTTTTTCACATTATTGTTTCCACTATTTGATATTTTTTTACCTCCTTTTTGATTAGATTTATCATTTTCATCTTTATTAGAAGTAAAAAAATATATACCTAAACCAACTACAGCTAAACAACTAGTTGTAATTACTAATGAAATAACATCTTTCATGATTTTTATAAATAGTTCTATTATTTATTTAATAATAATTAAACACATTTCTCAACATTCTTAAATACTTTAATATTTCTTTTTTATTATAATTTTGATTGTCATAACCAGCCAATTCATATGCAGAATCATTGTCCAAATCTTTCAAATATTCATAATCAATTTTGTCTTCATCATTTGGTAAATCATCATAATTATATAAAGTATAACTTATTTTACTTTTTTTACAGATTACAAAATTAATAAAATCAATTAATTCTGATGCACAAATGCAAGAGAATGAATACGGAATTGGTTTTGGTTTTCCAAAAACATTGTTTCTACTACCTCTTACCAAATACGATTCCTTATTTGTATCATATAATATATATAAAGTTGTATCCAATTCATTATCAATGTATTCTTGAATTTTTAAAACTAAACAATCTGTGCTCATCTTTTGTATTTAGATTAATAATTGAGGGTAATTTTAAATAGTTTTTACAATAAATGTTTATAATACAATCTTTATGTTATCTAAAATAAAAAAAATATTGTTAGTAATTATAGTAATGTCTGTTACACCCGTTCCATTATGTTTAACTTTGACGAGTGATGCAAATTATCCTGTATTTATAACATACAACCCCACTGTTAGTGATAATGTTTTTACTATGAATTTTTATGTTGGAAAACAGTATTATGATTCAAATAATCCTATAAATCAATTTAAATATTATTACAATATTAATAATATACAACAAGGACAATGGGTTGCTGGTGTAGAAGGTAGTTTTGCTTGGCAAATCGTAGCCCCGCCAGTGATTCGTCTTGATGACAATGGCAATCAATACGTTATTTTGACATTAGAAGACATAAATAATTATTGTTTTCATTTAGATTCAAATAAAATACGCGGTGCACCTATTCCTTATGCAAGTTATATATTATTTGAGCTTGGTATAAATGGTATACCATTATGTGTAGGTTTGCTTAACTCGTTAAATGATCAAATTGTTATTGATTTAACGTCCAGATTTTTATCAAACGCTCCTTTTTCTGGTGGCACTGGATCTGGAAGTACTGGTGCTCGGGGTCCAACTGGGAGTCAAGGTCCACAGGGACCTGGTGTTGGAAGTACTGGTGCTCGGGGTGCAACTGGTTTTACTGGTTCAACTGGTAGTCAAGGTTCTACTGGTGCAAGAGGTTTTACAGGACCAACAGGCAGCCAAGGTTCTATTGGTGTACAAGGATTTACAGGTTCAATTGGTGCCCAAGGTTCTACTGGTGCACAAGGATTTACTGGTTCAACTGGTAGTCAAGGTTCTACTGGTGCAAGAGGTTTTACAGGACCAACAGGCAGTCAAGGTTCTACTGGTGTACAAGGATTTACAGGTTCAATTGGTGCCCAAGGTTCTACTGGTGCACAAGGATTTACAGGCTCAATTGGTGCGCAAGGTTCTACTGGTGCACAAGGATTTACAGGTTCAATTGGCAGTCAAGGTTCTACTGGTGCAAGAGGTTTTACAGGGCCAACAGGCAGTCAAGGTGCTACTGGTGCGCAAGGATTTACAGGCTCAATTGGTGCGCAAGGTTCTACTGGTGCACAAGGATTTACAGGTTCAATTGGCAGTCAAGGTTCTACTGGTGCACAAGGATTTACAGGATCAATTGGTAGTCAAGGTTCTACTGGTGCACAAGGATTTACAGGATCAATTGGTAGTCAAGGTTTTCAAGGCAATCAAGGATTCCAAGGCGATCAAGGATTTACAGGCTCAATTGGTCCGCAAGGTTTCCAAGGTGATCAAGGTTTCCAAGGCGATCAAGGTTTCCAAGGCGATCAAGGTTTCCAAGGCGATCAAGGTTTCCAAGGCGATCAAGGATTTCAAGGTTTTCAAGGTATAAATGGTATTGCAACAAACACCGGAGCTACTGGTCCTCTAGGTCCTCAAGGTGAACAAGGATTTCAAGGTTATCAGGGTGTAGATGGTGGTTCTACAAATACGGGTGCTACTGGTTCTCAAGGTGTTACCGGTGAAATAGGTCCACAGGGTTTACCAGGTAGTTCTACAAATACTGGTGCTATTGGCAGTCAAGGATTTCAAGGTGACCAAGGTTTTACAGGTTCAATTGGTCCACAAGGTTTCCAAGGATATCAAGGATTTACAGGATCAATTGGTAACCAGGGTTTTCAAGGTGATCAAGGGTTTACAGGCTCAAGTGGAAGTCAAGGTTTCCAAGGTGATCAAGGCTTTACAGGTTCAAATGGAAGTCAAGGTTTTCAAGGTGATCAAGGATTTACCGGTTCAATTGGTAGCCAAGGATTCCAAGGTTACCAGGGATTTACAGGTTCAATTGGAACTCAAGGGTTCCAAGGCTTTCAGGGTTTTCAAGGTATAAATGGTATAGCAACTAACACCGGTGCTACTGGTTCTCAAGGTTTTCAGGGCGACCAAGGTTTTCAAGGTTATCAAGGTGTAAATGGCGGTTCTACAAATACAGGTGCTACTGGTCCTCAAGGTGTTACTGGTGAAATAGGTCCACAGGGTTTACCAGGTAGTTCTACAAATACTGGTGCTATTGGTTCTCAAGGGTTTCAAGGTGATCAAGGTTTTACAGGATCAAATGGAAGTCAAGGTTTCCAAGGATTCCAAGGTTATCAAGGATTCACCGGTTCAAGTGGAAGTCAAGGATTCCAAGGCGCACAAGGATTTACAGGTTCAAGTGGTCCACAAGGATTCCAAGGTGATCAAGGATTTACAGGTTCAATTGGAAGCCAAGGTTTTCAAGGTGATAAAGGATTTACTGGTTCAAGTGGCGTTCAAGGATTCCAAGGTGATCAAGGATTGACAGGTTCAAGTGGCAGTCAAGGTTTCCAAGGTGCACAAGGATTTACAGGTTCAACTGGAAGCCAAGGTTTTCAAGGTGATCAAGGATTTACTGGTTCAAGTGGCGTTCAAGGATTCCAAGGTGATCAAGGATTTACAGGCTCAAATGGTGCACAAGGTTTCCAAGGTGATCAAGGTTTTACTGGTTCAAGTGGCGTTCAAGGATTCCAAGGTGATCAAGGATTGACAGGTTCAAGTGGCAGTCAAGGTTTCCAAGGTTATCAAGGATTCCAAGGATATCAAGGATTTACAGGTTCAACTGGAAACCAAGGTTTTCAAGGTGATCAAGGATTCACTGGTTCAACTGGAAGCCAAGGATTTACAGGTTCAAGTGGAAGCAAAGGATTCCAAGGCGATCAAGGATTTACAGGTTCAAGCGGCAGTCAAGGATTCCAAGGCCTACAAGGATTGACCGGTTCAAGCGGCAGTCAAGGTTTTATGGGTTCAACTGGAAGTCAAGGTTTCCAAGGTGATCAAGGATTTACAGGTTCAATTGGCACTCAAGGTTCCCAAGGTTTCCAAGGCTATCAAGGGTTTACAGGTTCAAATGGAAGTCAAGGTTTCCAAGGTGATCAAGGATTTACAGGTTCAAGTGGAAGTCAAGGTGATCAAGGATTTACAGGTTCAATTGGCACTCAAGGTTTCCAAGGCTATCAAGGATTTACAGGTTCAATTGGTCCACAAGGATTTCAAGGTTTCCAAGGGTTCATAGGTTCAACTGGAAGCCAAGGATTTCAAGGTTTCCAAGGCGCACAAGGATTCACAGGTTCAAATGGAAGCCAAGGGTTCACTGGTTCAACTGGCAGTCAAGGCTATCAAGGATTTACAGGTTCAATTGGCAGTCAAGGTTTCCAAGGCGATCAAGGTTTTCAAGGATCTCAAGGTTTTCAAGGATCTCAAGGTTTTCAAGGACCTCAAGGTGATACCGGTTTTATGGGATCAACAGGTATAAAAGGAAGCACTGGAGCAATGGGTATAAAAGGAGATACCGGAGACACTGGACCAACAGGAACTCACGGATTTCAAGGAGATCAAGGCTTCCAAGGTTTCCAAGGTTTCCAAGGTTTCCAAGGTTTCCAAGGTGATCAAGGAATTACAGGTGCAACTGGTAGTCAAGGTTTCCAAGGCTATCAAGGGTTTACAGGTTCAAGTGGAAGCCAAGGATTTACAGGTTCAAATGGCAGTCAAGGGTTCCAAGGTGATCAAGGCTTCCAAGGTGATCAAGGCTTCCAAGGCTATCAAGGATTTACAGGTTCAATTGGCAGTCAAGGTTTCCAAGGTGATCAAGGTTTCCAAGGTGATCAAGGATTCCAAGGTTTCCAAGGTGATCAAGGCTTCCAAGGTTTCCAAGGTGATCAAGGCTTCCAAGGTTTCCAAGGCGATCAAGGCTTCCAAGGTTTCC
>Ga0214921_10000058_pt1 | contig 200346 bp, 221 predicted proteins | sample LL1505_MetaG_FD_177992 | JGI IMG/M metagenome (GOLD analysis project Ga0214921, IMG submission 177992) | Freshwater microbial communities from Lake Lanier, Atlanta, Georgia, United States - LL-1505 | ecosystem: Environmental > Aquatic > Freshwater > Lake | place: USA: Georgia | collected... | reverse complement strand
TAATTTCGGCTATGGTTGGTAATGGTTTATTTGGCGTAGTAGCATCCGCAAAATTTTCAAAAATTTTATTATTAAATACATAAAATACAAATATTAATAAAATTATAACAGTTACTATAATAATTTTATACATTTTCTATATATATTTATGAAATTAAAAAAATAGATATATATAAACGATTATATAATATATATATATTATCAAAAAATGAATAATGTATTAATAACTGGCGGATATGGATTTATAGGATCTAATTTTATAACTTATATGGTTAATAAATATCCTAATATTAATTTTTATAATTATGATAAATTATCATATTGTTCTTCTAAAAAGAACGTTGATGAAATTTTACATAAACCCAATTTTAATTCAATACAAAATAAATTACAAGATAAAGATTTATTATTATCATTATTGAACGAATATAAAATAGATACTATTATACATTTTGCATCTCAAACGCATGTTGAATATAGTTTTAATAATTCATTAGCATATACTTATGACAATATTTATGGAACCCATGTATTATTAGAATGTTGTCGTTTATATGGAAAAATAAATAAATTTATTCATATGAGCACTGATGAAGTATATGGCGAGTCATTATTAGGGGATGATATTAAAAAAGATGAAAATAGTATTTTATGTCCAACGAATCCGTATGCAGCAACAAAAGCAGCGGCTGAAATGATATGTAATTCATATTATTATTCATTCTCATTTCCGATGGTAATTATTAGAAGTAATAATATTTATGGACCCAAACAATATACGGATAAAGTTATTCCCAAATTTATAACACAATTATTTAATAATAATAAATGTTCTATTCAGGGTAATGGTGATAATATTAGATCATTTTTACATATTGATGATTTGATTAAATGTATTGAATTAATTTTATTATCTGGTAAAAATGGTGAAATTTATAATATTGGATTAGGTGAGGAAATATCTATTTTAGAATTAGCAAAAACTTTAATTAAATTAATAAAAAATACAGAAAATTATGATGATTTTATTACATATATACCAGATAGAAATTTTAATGATAAACGTTATTATATATCTGATGAAAAAATAAAAAAATTAGGTTGGGAAAAAACAATAAATTTAAATGAAGGTTTGCAAAAAACAATAGAATGGTATAAAACTAGATTAGATTACTGGGAAATGGAACAGAATTTTCCCTAAAAATCTTTATTGGTTCATTTAAATTTATATTTTGATATGTATTAATTTCATAAATAGCATTAAAATCGCCATCGCTATCAGTTGAAACTAATATATCTGTTAATTGTTTATTATAAATTTTTGTACAGTTAGTTGTTAAATTAACAGCTGTAATTTCATATTTATAATTGTCAATAAATTTGCTACTAGAGCCATTAAATTTCAATAAATCAATAATTTGTTGTAATTTATTACAATAATAAATATTGTTAAACCAATAAATTGTATTATTAAATAAAATATTAAATTCTAATTTATAAAAAAAATCAGTATCATTATTTTTATAAGATGTTATAATATATGTATCGCTATTACCAATATATCCAGATGCAATATCATATAATTTATAAGTAATATACATATATTATTAAAGTGATAAAAAAATAGCCAAAAATTTATTTTTGACTATTTATTTTCTTTTTATTGGTTAATCCCAGATGCGAATAACTTGATACATCTCATATAACCAATCAGCATGCTCGCGAATCAAGAAGAACCGATATTTATTATCGCGACATGTGTCGTATTCTGCGTCTCTGGAGTTTTCGTAATCGTCCGCAGCCATTTGAATAAACATACTAGCGATGGATGATGTCATCATGTAACACAAATAATACTTATAAATATTGAAATCACTTTTTAATAAAATTCAATAAAATTAATACAAATTTAGAAAATAACTTTTGTTTTTTCAATTTTATTAAATCGTTCTTTAATATCTTTCATTTCTTTTTTAATTTCTAAATGTTTATTTTCTAATTTAGAAATTCTAGCTAATATTTCAGTTATATTAAGTTCAGGCTCCATTATAAATAATATATAAAAAAATGATTTATATATGTTTAAATAAAATATATATAATGTCTAATAAAACAATACAAAAGAAATTAAATCAATCTTTTCTAGAATTGAATAAATTAATATTAAATCCTGAAAACCAACAAAAAGGAAATATTAAATATCAAATTTCAATTACAAAAAAACTTATTGATAAAAATATGAAAGATGATGAATTTATCGCATTTTTCTATAAAGATTTTAATAAACAGTTTGAAACAATCGATGAATTCGTCAATATTATTAGTATTGCAAATTATGATATTGACAAAGAAAAGATTTATAAAAAAATAGATAAATTAATTATTTCTCAACCACCTGATGAAAAAGTACAAAAAAAGATATTTAAGTACGATAATTGCACAGAGGAAAAAACACTATCAAAATGGAACATATTTTTCAAAGAACAGAATGCATTATTAGCAAACAGACCAGATATTACCAATAAAATGGAGTATATTGCTAAATTATGGAGTGAACAAAAAAACCAAATAGAACCAACTGTTAAAATTCCAGAACCTATTGAACCTGAACCAGTCTTAAGACCATCTAAATCAATCGAAAAGAAGGTTAAAATTCCAGAACCTATTGAACCTGAACCAGTCTTAAGACCATCTAAATCAATCGAAAAGAAGGTTAAAATTCCAGAACCTATTATTGAACCTCCAAAACCAATCGAAAAGAAGAATAATAAAAAACAGAGCATTTCATCAACTATGAAAAAATTAGTATGGAATATGACAATTGGAGAAGAGATTGGTAAATCTAAATGTGTATGTTGCAAATCTACCTATATTACACAGATGTCATTCCACTGCGGGCATATTATTGCTGAATCACGTGGTGGCGAAACAATTGTATCAAATTTACGACCAATATGCCAAAATTGCAATTCGAGCATGGGTCAAACGAATATGGATGATTTCATTAAAACTCTAAAATAATATTTTTTTGGTTATTTAAATAAATATTTGCTTTAATATTATTCTAAATTATAAAAAAATGAAAAATTAATATATAATTATTTAATACTATTGTTGCAATTATGCATATGATAAGCGCAATTGTTGATTCGCAACCATTCAAAATGCTTATTGGATTCATTACATCCAATACCATACGGTTTTTAAAGCTGTTGAATATTGATATAACTTCTAGAAATACTAAATTAGAAGATATGTTAAATCAGCAAAATGCAATAATTGCATCTTTAAAAACTGAATTGAAATCTGAAAGACTGAAGAATATCAGATTAGCGAATGTTGAGGCAAAATTATTGGAAACAATAAGAGAAAATATTGACAATCAAATTGCTTTGAAAGCGCAAAAATGCAAATATATTAGGTTGTTGGTTAAAATGGAAAAAAAGGATGAATATTTGGAAGAGGTTCGAACATATGCTACCGAACTTATGATGTCTGAGTTTAATACTCGAATGAAACTTTACAATCTAATGCAAAAAAGAGGGTAAGAAATTAGATTGATTAATATAATTGATAAAACTTGTTTTTGTCATTATTAATTTAAAAATTGATTTAATTATATAATTATTTTGTTATTGATTTAAAATAATGAAATTAAGAGATTGGGTAAATATTGATAAATTGAATTGGGATAATTTATCATTAAATCCAAATGCAATTGAAATTTTAAAAAGAAATCCAAATAGAATAGATTGGTTGTTATTATCTGCTAACCCGAATGCCATAGAAATATTAAGAGAAAATCCTAAAAATATTAATTGGTATTATTTGTCTGCTAATTTAAATGCCATAGAAATATTAAACGAAAATTTCAATAAAATAAAATGGGATTGCTTGTGTGTTAATGCAAATGCTATAAAATTAATAACTGATAATCTTGATAAAATTGATTGGGATATGTTATCTAGAAATGCAAATGCTATAGAAATTTTAAAAGCGAATCCAAATAAGATTAATTGGGATATGTTATCTAGAAATGCAAATGCTATAGAAATTTTAAAAGCGAATCCAAATAAGATTAATTGGAGTATGTTATCAACAAATCCAAACGCTATTGAAATTCTTAAAGCAAATCCAAATAAAATAAATTGGAATTTATTATCTTTAAATATAAATGCAATTGAAATTCTTGAAGCAAATAAAGAAAAAATAGATTGGGGTTTATTGTCTGCTAACCCGTCTATATTTACATATGATTATGAAAAAATGCGAAATTCTAATTTAGAACTCAAAGAAGAAATAATAGCAAAGGCATTACATCCAAAGAGAATATTTAGACTGATTGAAGAATATGGAGAAGATGAAATATATTATATCTATTTAGATGATTAAAAAATTGATTTAATTATATAATTATTTTGTTATTTCTAATGATGAAATTAAGAGATTGGGTAAATATTGATAAATTGAATTGGGATAATTTATCATTAAATGAGAATGCGATAGAAATATTAAAAGCAAATCCAACTAAAATAAATTGGGATAATTTATCATTAAATAAGAATGCGATCGATTTGTTAAAAGCAAATCCTGGAAAAATATGTTGGACCAATATATCATTAAATAATAATGCTGTAAATATATTAAAAGAAAATTTTGATAAAATTAATTGGTATTATTTGTCTGTTAATATAAATGCTATAGAAATATTAAGTGAAAATATAAATAAAATTGATTGGCATTTATTATCAATTAATTCAAATGCTATAGAAATATTAAAAGCAAATCCTAGTAAAATAAATTGGAATAATTTATCAATCAATCCAAATGCGATAGAAATATTAAAAGAAAATCCAAATAAAATAGATTGGGATAATTTATCTTTAAATATAAATGCGATAGAAATATTAAAAGAAAATCCAAATAAAATTAATTGGGATAATTTATCTTTAAATATAAATGCAATCAAATTTTTAGAAGAAAATCCAAATAGGATTAATTGGGATCAATTATCATATAATTCAAATGCTAGTAAATTAATAAAAGATAATCTTGATAAAATAGATTGGGATTTATTATCTGAAAACGTAAATGCTATTGAAATTCTTAAAGTAAATCCAAATAAAATAGATTGGAATTTATTATCTTTAAATATAAATGCAATTGAAATTCTTGAAGCAAATCAAGAAAAAATAGATTGGAGTTTATTATCAGGTAATCCATCTATATTTACATATGATTATGAAAAAATGCGAAATTCTAATTTAGAACTCAAAGAAGAAATAATAGCAAAGGCATTACATCCAAAGAGAATATTTAGAATGATTGAAGAATATGGAGAAGATGAAATATATTATATTTATTTGGATGATTAAATAAAAAATGATATTACGAATAATGACTATTTGCATAAATGTCGTATGATATTAATTATTTTTGTAATGATATAAAATATATCATTAATATCTCATTTAATTCTATGTTTAAAAAAATAAACAAAAATCCAAATTATGTTAAATTTTTATATAATATAAATAATCAATTAGAAAATGAAAAGAATATAAATAATCATTTAACAGAACAATTGAAAAACGATAAGATAATTATTAACGACCTAAAATTTAAATTAGAAAGAAATATAATATGTTCAATATGTCTTGATAAAGAATTGTCAATATGCTGTATCCCTTGTGGGCATACATATTGTAATGAATGTATAAATAATGCTAAGAATTGTTTCATTTGCAAAAGTAATATCGCACAAACTATTAAAATTTATATAAAGGTTTAATTTTTTGTCTTTAAATAAAAAATGATAATAAGCAATATAAATTAATATACTAAATGAATGAAATGAAGTTCAAAAGTATATTTAAATACTCTATTAAAACTATTTCTGATTATTATTTATTGAAACCTGAAATTTATTTTCAATTAGAAAAAGAAAGAAACAATAATTTAATATTGAAATTAATGTTAAAAAAAGAACGAAATTTAAATACTAATTTAAAATTTAAATTGCAAAAACAAATAATTATAACAGAAGAATTAAATAATAAAAACGTATGTTCTATTTGCCGAGATAGAACAATATCTATATGTTGTATTCCATGTGGACATACATATTGTAATATATGCATAAGTAATGCTAAAAACTGTTTCATTTGCAAAAAGACTATTATATTTACTAATCGAATATATATATAAAACTAAAAAACATTTTTATTTATAAATATGATTTATGGTTATTTAATAATGCTCGCTATTATAATATTTTATCTATTAGATATAGTAAAATAAAAAGTCTTAATAATAATCTAACTAATTTACTTAAAACAAAAATAGCTATTATAAATAATTTGACTGATCAAATCGATCGAGTAAAAACAATAAACAATATTCTTTTGCTACAACAATTAGACAATAATCAAGTATTATTTAACAAAATAATTTTTTTAATATTTCATTAATATAAATGGAGTTTTTGATAATAATTTTACCTCTTATAATTGGCTCTTTAATTGGATTCTTTACTAAACCTGATAAATGGTATAGAAGTTTAAAAAGACCATTATATAGCCCACCTAGTTATATTTTTTCAATTGTATGGCCTGTTTTATATATATTAATTGGTGTTTCATATTATTTAGCACTAAAAGATAAACCTCTTATTTATTGGTTTATACCATTATTGCATTTATTAATTAATTTCAGTTTTTCACCAGTCATGTTTACTTATAAACGATTATTAGAAGGAGCGGCAATTACATTATTAACATTAATGACTTTAATTGTTGTTATGATATTATTTTATAATTATCAAAAATATATATCTGTATATTTATTAATCCCATATTTATTATGGTTAATATTTGCAAATTATTTAGCATGGTCCATTTATTATATTAATTAACAAAAAAGCCAAAAATTTCTTTTTGACTTTTATATAATTCCTTCAATCCATCTTACAACTTGCGCAGCTTCTCCATGTCCTCATCGCTGATATTATACTTTTCTTTCAACTCAGCCAGGATCTTCTCCGTGGATGGACGAACCGACTGTTTACGCCATCCCTTATTCATAACTTCCTTCCTGAAATCGTAACTGCAGTAGTGCTTGAAGTTGCACTCAGGCTTTCCACAGAGAGGACCGAAGAAACACGGAGCATTTCTCACACCATTCGGGTCAGTTTCCCTGTGAAGAGACTTATCGAAATTCGCATCGAACAACTCCTTAACCTTATGCCGATCCTCAATAGTCTCGATATAGTGTTTGCGTCCACAGTCGTCACGGTTGCAGGTGCAGGAGAAATTGCAGTTCTTGATAGTAGCAGACATCCTTATTGGTATGTGAAAAGAATTATATAAATTAGAATCATTTTTATGTCATTTTAGTATAAAAATAATACAAAAATAAAAAAATTGACAATAATATTTATCATCGTTTTTATATGAATAATAATCGCATTATCAAGGCTATTTTAATTTTAATAGCAATTCTTATAATAATTGATTTAAATTTAATAAATTATTATGAATATTATAAATCATTAATTGCAGTTACGAATACCATAATATTATTGTTGATAATTATAATTATTATATTGATATGTTTAATGGATAATGTTAATGATAGTAGTAATAATTATGATTTATATATAAAAGTTAAATCTAACATAAATACTATTATTCATATAATTCATACAAAATTAGAAAATATTGATGATAATGACATTTTAATTATAAATGAGAAATTAAATGATACTATTAATATATATGCAATTAATGATATTCAAGTTCATAAAGATGTAATTATTAATGAAGTTTATATAAAATTAATCAATATGAATAATTATGAAAAACACACAAAAATAAAGAATACAATCGAATGTATTTTTAATGAAGTATAGATTTTTTTATTTACATTTGATAAATATTCATACATAAGCGGCGCCTAATAACTATTCTATAAAAAATGACAATAATATTTATAATTATTTTTATATGAATTATAATCGCATTATCAAGGCTATTTTAATTTTAATAATAATTAATTTAATAAATTCTATTAATTATAAATCATTAATAGAAGTTATTGACATTATAATATTATTAATATTAATAATAATAATTATAATTATCAATATAGTAATTATAATCGTTAATAATATGATTATAATAATAATAATTATATTCTTAATAAAATATACAATCGAATGTATTTAATGAAGTATAGATTCTTCTATATCTACACTTGATAGTAAATATTCATTAATATCATTATTAACATACATATCTTTTGTGCTATTATAATACATATAAGCGCCTAATAATGATAGAATAGTTATTGGTAATATAAATAAAAACATTTGTATTAAATATAAAAACTATTCTATAAAAAATGATTTTTTTTATTTTCATGTAAATTACGACATCTAGAATGAGCGTCCATGAATTTATTTCAGCATTCACCACCGAATTTGCATCGAATCCTGGGTATTATAGCGATATTGCCGAACTCCTTGATTTCACAATAACCGAATTTGTTTCTTCGAATACCATCGAAGACAATAAAAAGTTGATTGATGAATTCGCAGGTGATACGATCAACGCAATCAATCTCTATAATGAAAATTTGGGAGAACTTGATTTCAAAAATACACCTCTTGAAATTGTTTATCAGCATCTCGCACATATTTCAATATTCGTAAAATGTTATCCTGAAATGGAAAAGATGTTTCCAGAGTTCGATGAAAAATTATTCATTACCGAGATTACAACCGAATATCATTCACATCCAGAATGTTACGACGACCCAGCCGATTTGCTCGAAGTCTATATCGATGATTATGTTACAAACAATACATTCGCCACCAACAAACAAATTGTAACCATGTATTCTACGGATATCAAATCAGCCATGCAAAATTATCAACAGCATTTGGGTGGTATTGATATACTAACCACGCCGATTGATGTAGTTTATGAAAAACTCGCATTCTCTACCTTATTCATACACTTCTACCCTCTAATTTCATAACCATCCCAATCTCAATTTTTAAAAAGGGCAAAAAGAAATTTTTGTTCTTTTAATAAAAAATGAATTATTTATTATCAATCATAACAAATATGGAAATTACTAATTTCATTAATGATTATTCGCATATACCGAATGATAAATTTATTCAGATGTTACAAACGACAATATATAATTTAGTTTCAAATAATTCAATCGAATTAAATAAAATGATTATTAAAGAATTTGTAGGTGATATTTATGATGCAATAAAAATATATCGTATAAATGTGAATATAACAATTACTAAAGAATTATTTTATCAACAATTAGCATATATATCTATAATTTCTAAATTTCAAAAAGAAATAGAAAAATTAAATAAAAAAATGATTATATATTAAGTATAAATTTATTATAAAATGCATCGTAATTATAAGTCAGGAGCTATTACTAATAAATCAGTCTCTTACAATAAGGATACTAATTCAAAGATTGCATCAAAATACATTATTAATAATAATGGTGAAGTATGTAAGGTTGTTTCTCCTAAATCTTCCATGAAATTTCAACATAATTATGTCAAAACTAAAGTTGATTTTAGTGATGACTATGAATATTATTAACGAATAAATAAACGCGTCGCTTTATCGTTATTAAGTTTAATCTTAATATCATTTTGTTTTATTCGTTCTAACCTCTCATACTCATCTTTTTCTTCCTTAAGTCGTTTCAATTCTATTAATTTTTTTTCTTTATCGCTTAAACCTTTTTTAAGTTTATCATTTCTATATTTTTCATATTCATCTACATTTTTAAAATCTTTTGAAGTTTTATTTAATGCTTCTTCATCAACTAAACGAGTATTTGAATATGCCATTTTATAATCGCTATAAATTAAATTATTTTTGCTGCTTTTTTCAACGCTACTGCTATAATCGTCTGGTCTTTTTCCGCCTATTTCTGTATAATTCATAGTTTTTGCTAAAACCATCGGTTCGGGTTCTTTATATTTCGTTAATTTAGATGATGGCGCTGGTGGTGTATATTTATTAAAGATATTATTAAATGTTCCAGTATCAAACTTTTTATTATTAAATAAATTTGATTGTGAAAAATCTTCTCTAACTTTTGAACTTTCGCTCATTATATCGCCATAACCGAAATCTAATTCTTCATCTTCTAATTTACACATATCAAAAGTTTTATTAAATTTTTCATTAAAATTTTCACCAAATATAGGAGCTGGTTTTTTTTCCTCATCTTCTGTATTTGTATTTTTAAATTGTTGTTTCAATTCCATAAAAGTCTTATTTTGATTTCTAGATTTATATTCTTCTGCTAAAATTTTGAAACATTCAGTAACAAAATTAAATACTAATTTATTGCCTCCATCTTTATCTGGATGAGTTAATAACGCTGTATGTTTATACGCATCTTTTAATTCATCCCATGTAAAGTTCTTATTAACTTCCAAAACTTCATATGGATTTAATAATGAATAATTTATTTTACTAAAATCAAACGATTTGTCTTTTTTGATTGCATTATAATATTGATGATATGTATATTGACGTGTTTGAGTATTTCCCATTGTTATTTATAGAAATATATTTATAATTATGTTTATAACTCAACTCATAATGACAAAAAAGCAATTTGTCATATATCACAATCACAATTAAATATTAGCGTTTCGACATAGCGGGCAATACACACTTCGCGTTTTCCATTCATTCAAACAACTCTTATGAAATAAATGATTGCATTTTGTTAATGTTGATGAATCATCATCATATAAATCAATATTTTCGAAACAAATAGAGCATTCTACAGAAGTCTTATGTCCAGAACAACATTCAGAATATCGCTCATCGAACTTCATATTAACAATCTCATCAACGTAATAGAATGCTAATTCGCGATGAAAGTTTTCTTTATCGCTAGTATCGATGATACCATGAGTTCGATTCGAATATTCCAAATAAGCATGATGAAAATCGCCACGATCCATGATGACTCTCACACAATCTTTAATCGTATATTTGCTAATGATTTCAGCAATATAAATACTGATATCGGTTTTGACATCAATAGTACGATTATTTATTTTTTTAGAGACTAAGTCGTTAATGTCTCTTGCTTTGCAACCTTTGAGTTTGTATTGAAGCATAAAATAATAAAATAATAATCATAATCATTTTTATTTTAAATTATAATTATTAATAAACAAATATATTTTTAATCATTAAATCCTAAAATTCTAGAAAATGCCGATTTTACATTAAAGAAATAATGTAAAATAGTTCCAAGACCTAACATAGTAATAAATATAAATGTGAATGATAATATATATTGAGCGAATGTTCGCTTATTTTTAACATCAGCTCTAAACCACATATATGAATGTAGAATAATAACACCAATAAACGTTAATATATAATCAACTATAGATAAACCAAGTATGCGATAATCGTGAATACTTTTTACCATATTTAGTTTCTATATAAATATTATAAATATTATAAATATTATAATATGACTCGTAATTTATATAAAATCTTGGAAGTAGATGAGAATGCATCAATAGATGATATTAAAAAATCATATAAAAAGTTAGCATTAATTCATCATCCTGATAAAAATAAGGATAAACCAGACGCTGAAGCAAAATTTAAGGAAATATCGAATGCATATTCAATCCTTTCAAATCCTGAAACAAAAGAAAAATACGATCATTTAGGCGATGAGCGATTTAATAATGATAGCGGTGGAGGACCTGATATGCCTAATATGGATGATTTATTTCAACATTTATTTGGTGGGAGACGTGCAAATCCGTTTGGAAATCCATTCGGTAATCCATTCGAACAACATGATAATTCTAATCAGTGTGGGCATGTAATGAAGAGTTATAATATTACACTCGAAGATATATATAATGGTATAAATAAAAATATTAAAATTAATATTAAAAAATATTGCAAGAAATGTAATACTACTTGTTCTAAATGTAATGGTCTTGGTGTAGTTCAACAGTTTATGCAAATGGGACCTATGACACAAATTATTCAAACTAATTGTCATAATTGTGAAGGTTCAGGTATTGCTAATAAACGAAATTCTAAATGTGATGAATGCAAAGGTAATGGTGTATATGAAGTTGAAAATATTGTTAATTTGATTATGCCAAAAGGTTTTGATACAAATCATACCGTATTTAATGGATATGGGGAACAGCCTAAAAATAATAAACAAAAACCGGGTAATTTAATACTTCAATTTACATTATGTGATCATAAATTATTTATTAAAAATGGAAATGATTTAATTTATAAATATACATTAACATTAACAGAAAGTATAGTTGGTAAATCTATAGTTATCGAATATTTTGATGAACAAATAAAAATAAATACAAATCAATTTGGAATTATTAATCCATCTAAACAATATATCATTAAAAATAGAGGTTTACCGATCGCTAATACAAATAAAAAGGGTAATATGATTATCGAATTTAGTATTACTTATCCTAAATTAAATAATGAATCTATACCTGAATTAACAGAGATGTTGAATAAATCATTCGTTTATTAAGAATGCGGAAATTCAGGAGCATCTAATTCAGCATATTTATTTGGATTTTTCATATAACTAGCATAATAAGATGTTAAGAAATTATCACCATTAAAAGTTATTTTGCTATTGTCATTATCATATACCTTATCACACATACAATATTTAGTAAAATTTTCGGTTTGTTTTGTATCACCATTATATACTGGTAATTTGAATGTATTGGGAGTATTTCCTGTAGGGCAAGTGCAAGTTACAGAAACATTATGTTTAGTCGAATTATCGTATCTTACTCTATATAATTTAGTATCATTATATAAACCATATAAGTTATATAAGCCACCATCACTTCTTAATGCGATTTTACATCTATTTAATTTAGATATTTTCCTATTAATACTATGCCAATAAAATATATATATAATAACACCAATAATAAGAATGAATGAAATATTTAATAATAATTCAACGCCTGAAATTTTTTTCGTTAAAATATCATAAAAACTATTAATAATAGTTAAATACATTATTCTTTTTCTATTAAATATAAATAGTATTTAAATATCTGTAGAAATATATGAACCAACAGATTTAAGATTACAATCTATATTTGTTTTTATATTATTAACTTCTGATTTGATGCCGTCAATAAAAGTTGCATCAGGTGGTGTTAAATCGCTATTATTACTAACACAGACATTAACGTCTTTAGCAATCTTTTTATATTTTTCATCTTTATTATAATTTTTCATAGCTTCGACAATTGCATTATCTAATTGACTTTCATCTATAGATGGATTAAAAATTTTAATTAATTCGATTGTTCCATTTTTCGAAAATAAGAAATATTCGTAAAAAAAATGCTTCATTCTATCTTTAAAATTTTCATTAGACGTGAATAATCTTATAATAGCTTCTATAAATCTAAAAACGCCAAATTTTTGTAAATCGGGTAATGGATATATTTGTAATAATAATTCTCTAACAGGTATAAATATAGTTAGAATACCTGTTTCAGGTATAACAATAGTAATAAATAAATAAATAAGATACATTATTAAAAAAAATATAACAACTAATACGAAAAATATAGCTGTGCAATTTGGAAAATTATTAACAAAAAACATAAATGGACTATAAACATATTTATTGAAATAACTTTCTTTATCACCATATACATAATAATATACTGGTCGTGTTATTAATAAATCTAATACCCATATATATATACAAATGCAAAATACGATACAAAAAATAATTGCATAATATATAATATTCATTATCCTATACTTGTTTTTAGATAAGATTTTATAGCTTTTGCGTAACACTCATTATATGGAGAAAATGAATTTTCCATATCAGTTGAAACATCGTTCATATATGAAGAATTGTATGGTTTGAATTTTTGCTGCATCTTAACACACATATCAGTTTCATATTTAATTAATTTAATACCAGAACGTACATTTGGTTTATTATTATATTCATCGTATTTTTTAACATCTTCTGGGTTATTAGTATCAATTTCTTCATTTTTATGTTCATTTCCACTTTGACTATAATATTTGGAAATATCTTCTGTATTTGCATAATCCTTAGCAATTTGTTTAAAGTTTTCATATAAATAATCACTAATATCATTAATAGACGGGTATGCAAAATAATTTAAAAAGTTTGTAAAAAATTCACCACTAAATATACGTTTAAATATTCTTAAAACTAATTGTAATGTTCCCAAATCTGTTAATGTCTTAAATGGAGGTATTAATAATAACATTAATGGTTTTAGTGGTAATACGAAAAAAAATGGTATTATTGGTATTGGTATAATAATAATAAATGGAACAAATATTATAATTAACATCCAAAATACAAATACCCAAAATAATAATACTAAAAGAATTAATATAATATAAACGGCTAAAAAATCCAGGAAATATAAAAAAGAAGATAATGGTATTACAAGCATCCAAAGAGCGCTAAAAATACCATTTAAGAATGTTAAGCCACTTAACCAATATATAAAAGATGATAATAAACAAAATTTAAAACATAAAGTATATAGTGTGCAACCAATAAGCGTATTATGCATAGTCATAATATATTGAACTAAAGGATCACCCATAGTTTATTTATTATAAAATAGAAATATTATAATATTCATAAAATTTTTTAATAATTTCTTCTGGTATTTCATTTAAATCTATTAATTTTTTATTTAAAATATATTTATCCAATAAATTAGTACTTTTAAAATATTGTATTCTGTCTTCTTCTGTCATTAATGCAATTTTTAATGCATTTTCTTTACGCATACCAGTCATTAATTTAGGAATATTATCGCTTTTATCACCAATAATTATTTTTAATAATAATTCAATTTTAGGATTATAATTAATTTTCAAAGATAAATCTTTAAATTGCATATTATAAATCTTAACATTCGATGTATACATTTGTAAATAATCGCTGTCATTCGTAATAATTACTATATTAGAATATCTATTCATGAATAATAATTGTTTTTGGATTAAATAAACGATATCATCAGCTTCTAATGTGTCAAATTTGCAACTAATATAATTATTATTATTTAAATAACGTTCAAATAAATCGAAAATGTCGCTATTAAAATTATTTTTCTTTACTCGCGTAATTTTATACTTGTCATAATAAATATTTCTCCAAATCATAGAACGCGGACAATCCATACAGAATATGAGATTAGTCTTAGTGCTGCGATATTTTCTTAACATTTTTTTAATATCTGCTTCAAAATGTTTAATGAATGCTACAATAAATTCTTTATTTTCAATTATTTTATCATGATTAATTTCAATTTCTGGATGTCGTTGTTTAAACCATCTAATTGTCGCGAAATATCTGTTGAAAATATAATAACTGTTGTCAATCAATATAACGGTATTAGCCAACGATAATTTAATATCAGTCATAATTAAATTATTATATATTAATTTAATCATTTTTTTTAAATATAAAAAAATGATATTATAATTAATATAATTATCATTAAATGAATGAAAAACAATTAGAAGCTTTAAATATAGTTAAAAATAATAAAAATTTATTTTTATCAGGATCCGCTGGAACAGGTAAATCATATACAATTAGAAAAATTGTCGAGTATTTATCAGCATCTAATATCGTATATGGTTTAACTGCTTTAACCGGTTGTGCAGCTAGTTTAATAAATGGTCAAACATTACATTCATATTTATGTTTAGGAATCAATAATTCATTAAAAGATATTTATAAATATATTTCTGTTAAATATCCTATGAAATTGAAATCATTAAAACGATTACAAACTTTAATTATTGATGAGATTTCTATGATGAATAATGAACTATTAGAACTTGTAAATGATTTATTTCAAATGATTAATGAGAATGATAAGCCATTCGGTGGCATTCAAGTAATTATGGTTGGTGATTTTTACCAGTTGCCACCAGTTACTGGTAATTATTGTTTTACATCACCTGTATGGGATTTATTAAATATGTCAAAAATAATATTAACAGATTTAATTAGACAAAAAGATGATAATATTCTACAAATTATATTAGAAGAAATTAGAAATAAATCATTATCTGATGAAAATTTTAAAATTTTAAAAGAATTGAAAAATACAACTTTTACGGGTGATATTAAACCGACTATATTATATCCTACAAATGTTAATGTCGATAAAATAAATCAAAAATCATTTTTAAAATTAGTAAAAAAAAATAATAATATTACAACTACTTATAAAGCAAATTCAAAATATAAAATCGACAATTTAGAATCTTATGATATTTGTTTAACAATAAATGCACAAATCATGGTTACTAGAAATATATCAGTAGAATCACATTTAACAAATGGAACCCGTGGAATTGTAGTAGAACTGAAGGATAACTGCGTTATTATTAAAGATATTAATGATAATTTACACACAATCAATTATTATACTGATATTAATAAAAATAATAAGAATATGATTTCATTTATGCCGCTAAAATTAGCATATGCTATTTCTATTCATAAATCTCAAGGGTCATCAATAGATTGTTTAGAAATTGATCTGGGTAATGATATATTTGTATCGGGTCAAACATATACTGCTTTATCTAGAGCTACAAATATTAAAAATATTAAAATTATAAATATTGAAAAAAGTTCGTTCTTTGTAAATAAAAATATTATTGACTTTTATAAAAAATAATATTATATATATATAGAATTAACCGAGCATGGATCCTGAACAATTTTTTGTAGATGATAAAAACCATAAGGGAGGTTTCCGTTTTGATGATGAAGATGATGAAGCATTAGATGAAAATGACGCTCTTTTTGGCGGTTATGAAGATGATGCACATCCAGATGAAGCTACCGCTGATATGTATGCTATTGGTGCAGCTAGCACTACTGGCGGTGCCAAGCTAGATGAAACCGATAATACTTATGTAATTGCTCATTCTAACGAAGGTTATACTGGCAGCCGCTATACTTCCAAAACTCCATCTGGTGCTGCTAAAAAAGCCGCTTCTACTATCTTCAAGAAGATGCGTGGATCCAAGAAAGATAGTGCTACTTCTCGCGATCGTGTAGTGCGTTCAACTTTTATAGTATTAGAACGCACTCGTCAAGGTAAATGCAAGCGTTTTTATGCTTATGATGTCGATCAAATCCAATTAGCCGAACCTAAAGTAATTAGACCCCGTACTGACAAGGACGGTAATCGATTATCTCAGGCACGCGAATCAACTAAGGGCTCAATCGTATATAAATATAAGACTGTTGCTAAAGTTGCTGTATTACCACCCGCTTATTTAGAAGCCAACAAGGAAGCCAGCAAGAAATTCGCAGCTGCTAAACGTGCCAAAATTGCTAAAGAAAATGGTGAACCGGTTAAGAAGCGCAAGCCTGCAGCTAAGAAGGCTGGTGTTGAAAAACCTAAAAATAAAACGCCTCGAGCTGGCATGGGTGCAAAGAAAGCCGCGGCTCCCAAGAAGGAAAAGAAAGCCAAGAAAACCGCTGCTGCTACTAAAAAAGCAACTGTTGATCAATTAATATTAGCTTTAACCGGCAAAGTTTCCCCTGCGGCTAAAAAAGGAAAGAAAGCTGCCGCTCCCAAGAAGGAAAAGAAAGCTGCCGCTCCTAAGAAATCACCGAAAGCTCGTAAGCCGAGAACTAAAAAAACTGTAGCCGGTGGTGGATATTGTAGCTTCTTTTAAATAATTAACCCATCGATGATTTTGAGAAATTATTAATATCATAATTATCATCAAAGAAATATATAGCTATTAATTTTTTACGATGAATTCTTAATTTATCGCTAATTTCTAATATTTTACTTTCATCATTTCTATTTTTCATCCATTCTTTAAATAAATCATTATAAACAATAACACTCTCATTCATTAAAGGATATTTACTGCATTTACTTGATGCTAACATTTGTGCTTCTTCAGCTAATCCAATAATATGTTGAAAATGTTTAGTAATACAATCTCTACATCTTTTATTTTTATTCGTTAAATGTTCTTCAAGTAATATAGATTGCTTAACAATCTGTTGCATATTATATTTAGGATCACTTACCGGATCTAATGCTCCACAACTTTTAACATCGCAAGTATTATGATTATTATTTATTTTATAATTATTATTTTGCACAGTTAATGATTTATAGTCAATATTTGAATATAATAATAAATAAATTATTAAATAAATCATAATAAAACATATAATAAAAATTAGAATATCCATTTCTAATTAAAGAGTATGAATTTAATTATTGAAGCATTATTCGTAGGTTTTTATACATATTTAATATCCTTAATATTAATAAATCCATTTAATAATCCTTATTTTTATTTATTTATTATAGGTTTTATTAAACATTTTCTATCATATTATTTAAATATTCAAAATTATTATTGTAATTATAAAAATAATTATAATGCCGATAATTCATTATTATTTACTGATAGTATATATGAAGGTATTGTTTTTATATTTATTGGTGGTATTTTAATTAAAATATTCAATATACATTTAACATTCTTCTTAATTGGATTTATATTTCATATATCAGCTGAATATATTGGATTACATAAATATTTTATAATGCATAGGTGTATATCATAAAAAAATGATTATTATTTATTATGATTATTATCATCAAAATCAATTAACCTCTAATGACATCACTTTACGAAAATCACGGAAAATTATGGACCGTTAAAGAAACTAAACAATTAATGAAAGAAGTAAAAATTATGGAAATAAATCATATTGCACTTTTACATAAACGTACACCAAATGCAATTTTCCTTAAATTGATTCGCGAAGCTTCTAAAATTGCAGAAGAAGAAGAAGATGATATTACATTAGAAGATTTGAGTGTAATTACATCATTATCTCCATCAAAATTATTAGAAGGATTTAAACGTATCAAATATACGAGATTTGATGACGATAATATTGATGATAATAACGATGATAATTATGATAAAAAACTTACAAAACGCGTTTTCCTTAAATTGGTTAAACAAGCAGCCGTTTTAGCAGATGAAGAAGAAAATCTAACATTAAATGAATTGAGCACATTAACTTCATTATCTCCTGATAAATTATTAGAAGGATTTAAAGAAATTAATTATACTAAATTTGATGAAGAAGAAAAAGAAGAAGATAATAATTCATTCGATGACGAATATAAATACGATAATCTACAACGAGCAATCGTATTTACATTAATTCTTGGCGGTGTTGCATATTTCTTTAAAGAGTATTTAAAGTATTTGCAGATGGATTATAATTAGCCCAATAATTTTTGTTTTCATATATTCGTGTTGATCGATGCATTCTATAAGTAAAGAAATATACATCTATTATTATTAGAATAACACAGAATATAACAATCTGTAATAATAATTGTGGCGCTAATAAGAATAATATTAATCCAATAATCAATATAACTATTAAAATAGAAATTAAAACAATTAAATAATAATAATAATTTATTGATTTCTTCATAATTTCAATATTATTGGATAATGTAATATTTTTAATTTTATAATATTCTTTTTTGCTTGATTTGTCAAAAGTTAAAGCATCAATATATTTAATGGTATCTGTTGAAAATAAACTAGAATTAGTGTCACTAGAACTCAGCGCACTCGCAGTTAAATATAATATTTCTTTTGTTAATAATTCGTTAATTGCGTTTTGTAAAGTGGTTGTATCAGGGGCGCTAGCAGCATATACATTATAAGCTGCCGCAGCTGCTTTTGTAGCATCTGTTGCAAAACATAATGAAAAATCTTCAATAGTTACGTTATTATTATAATAAAATAATAATATTATAATAAATACTAAAATTATAATATAAATAGATATTTTAGTATTGTTATCAATTAATGATGAACTAAATATAATTATTATAACAATAGTTAAGAATATAGCAAATGCAATAATTAATTTATAATAAAATAATAAATTATTGTACATAGTCAAATAAGTATTATATCTATTAATAGTAGCATTTAAGTCTGTCTGGTTTTTAGAAAAACTAGTTTTAATATTATCTAACTTATTAAATTTATCAGTATAAGTATTATAATCAGCAGATGCATCATATGGTGTTTTTTTGATATCATTATATAATTTATCCAAATTACTTTTAAAAATATTAATATTAGTTAATATACTGGATGTAGATGTAGTAAAACTATAACCATCTGGTACACCAAAAGTTCCGATATTATTACCAGTACCAATAGTTCCAGATAAAGCGCCACCGGATGTTTTTAATTTCATATATTCGTTATTTAAACTATAATATTGATATTGTATCGATAAATTATAAATAAAAACATTATAATAATTTACATAATATTTTAATATTGGTAGTATAGTAACATTAGTTGCATTTAATATATTGTAAAATGCATTAATATAATGATATACTCTGTAATATTGATAATTACCAATATTAGTTGCATGTCCGCCATATCCCGAATTATTATTAGTGGTAAAAAAGGTATTATATTTGCCAATAGCTGTACTTAAACTAGCTTTAGTAATTGTATTTGTAGTTGAATCATTAAAATTTAATGTTAAAGTATCTGTTGTACCTGAAGTAATAACGCCTGGTGCTGCTGCGGTAGATATAGCAGTTCCATTACTTATAAATGAAATCACATGTGATGTAATAGGTGTTGTTGCTGCTGTATAAAGATTACTAATCGCTGTTATTTTTGTGCCAGCTGCTGAATATGTATGAAATATAGGCATTAGGGTAGATGAACAAGTATTATTAATATCATAATATGTATTAATACTCGTAGATTGTTTTGATATTGTATTAATATTAGAAATATCAGCATTTAATGACATATTAGTTAAAGTAGTAAAAGCATTAGCAAGAGTAATAGTATATGTATTATTAACATTACTAGTTATACTACTTTTATCTCCATCTGTTCCACTAATTTTAAACGATAAATTGTTCATAAAATTTGAACAAGCAGTTACATCATTATATAAATAATTATTAAAATAGTCATTTATGAGATTAAATGATGTTGTATATAATTTAGTAATTAACAACATATCAAATAAATAACATTCAATATTACCTATTTCTGTAGCTGAAGTAATAGCTACACTATTAGATGCAACCGATGTACATAATTTTCCAAAATAATTTCTTGAAAAATAATCTGCTCTTTCTCTAATTATATTTTTTAAATTTAGTGACTCTGATATTAAATTATTATATGCTGTATTTGTTACTATATTAGGTGCGCTTGTTGCTGTAGTTTTATAATTAGCAGTATTTGCATTAGTTAAATCAGTAGCAACAAATCCTTCAATAGTAAATTCTTCGGGTTTTATATATATTAATATACAGCCATTATTACCATTATTATTTATAGTTGCAGATTTCTTATAATAACAACAGGTGCCGCCATTTCCACCACATCCATATCCTAGATTACGTGCGGTACTGTTTCCAGATGCATTACCACCGGCGCCGAATATTAATGTATCATTAAACCAATTTAATATTAAGCCATCACCACCATTCGAATCGCTACCAGCTGATTTAATACCACCACCACCGCCGCAAAAAGCACCAACGGCACCGTCAAATCCATTATAAATTGGTTGAATTTTAGAAATACCTTTAATTTTATTTAAACCGGCACCACCACCACAACCACCATTTAAATAACTATTATCTTGATTATAAAGTCCACAACCACCATTCCCACCACCAATACATTTAATAGAGCCAAATGTTCCATCATTATTATTATATGTTAATATAGTATCTGATGATTTTATATATTTGTATAATTCTTTATTTTTATTAAAATTAAATAAACTACAATCTCTATCGATATTAATGGTAAAATTATTAATTTCTTCGCTATCATTATATGCAATAATTTTAATTTTATAAAAAACATTATTTTTTAAAGTTTTAGAAAATGGAAACTGTTTTAAATTATAACCACCAACTAATAAAGATTTATTTTTATTATCGTTATTAAAAACATTTAAAGAATTCATATCATCGTTATCGAAATCTTGTATCCAAACAAACGTTTTTAGATTACTAACGACGCTAAATAAGTAATTTTTATCAACATTACCTTTAATATAACCTTCCCATATATAAGTAGTATTTTTAGTAAATAATGTAGTATCAATATTTATATCCTGAACTATATAAGATTTAGCAGCATTATTATCGATATTGAGGTTTGAATAATCTTCACCAATAAATGAGAAATTATTTAAAGTTGGGCTAGTATTATTAAAAACTTTTAATAAAAGTCCTGAACTAAATAATAAATCGATATTATCAATATCACATTTGCCACCAGCGCCAATATCAAAAGTATAAGTTTTATTTTTTTCGAATGTATAATTTTTATTTATATATGCTGCTCCGGCACCACCACCACCGCCGAAAAAATATCCACCAGCGCCACCACCACCAAACATATACAACTGGCAATTTAAATTTTCAGTAGGGGTAAAAGTATATTTACCATTATTATCATTATATAATAGACAGTAATCTTCATTATTGGCATTTTTAGACCAATTAACTGGACTGCCTTTATCATTTCTAATTATATGATTTGGCATATTCTAATTTATATTTATATTAAAAATACATTATTTATTTTTGTAATTCTTCAGGAGGTTTATTCATATTACTTCCAAATAATAGTATAGATTGAATTATAATTTTTGGTTGAGGTTTGTCCATAACTGCTATACATTTATCTTTATCTTTATCAACCGGTATATTATTTTGCATATTGTTCTAATTAATAAAAAAAATTATTTATTTTTAATAAGTTCCATTATTTTCTTTAATTCTTCAGGGGACTTTTTCAATCTTCCCCATTCTTGTGTAGCTGATTGAAATAAGATTTTAGCAGGTGTTTTATCCTTATTTTCAGCTTTTAATTTATCCAAATAATATTTAATAAATAGATTATAATCTGTTTTTTTCTTTTCTGTTTCTTTAACATCAATAACAGTAGCTGATGGTTTAGATGGTAATTCATCATTACTATCAGCGTCATTTTTAACATCACTATAAGTTAAAATAGGCTCTTCATGTGTAATTTTAACAATATTTATATTTCTTACCCATACTTTTCTATTATTCTTAATTTGTACACACCATATTTGTTTATCAAATCCTTCTTTTTCAAATCCTACATCATAACCTTCAGCTGATAATCCAAATCTTTTAGGTGATTGTTCTTTGCCCGTATAACTTTCGGTAGAAACATTAATACAAGGTGATTTGGAATTCTTCATTATAAAATCAATTATATAATATGAAAATCATTTTTTTATATAAAAATGTTGAAAAAATAAAGATAATTATTAAAAAATTGATTTTTCTAAAATTTAAAATTTACATTCATTTGATGCCGACGTTTTTAGCAGAAGTTGACGGTATTTTTAACGAGATGCTGAAACAACCGGCGATAACAAAAAAAGATTTGATAAAATTGAAGTTGTGTATTATGGACGCATATGAAAATGATAATGTTAGTGAAGTAAAATCTATATTTAATTCGATGAAAAAATTAGATATGGATTTTTAATATTCATCGTCATAATCACCACAATCGCCACCACCAGTTTCTTCAAATTCATCCTCAACATCCTCAACAATTTCATCGTCTAAATTTTCTGAATCACTCTCTTCTTCTTCGCTTTCTTCTCCATCACCACCGGTAGTTTTCTTTTCTTCATCATCATCATCAGGGCGAATACTTTCTGTTTCTTCGTAAATGTCTTCAACAATTTCATCATCTCCTTTTTCTTCAATATCAACATCATCAACAACTGAATTTTTAATGTATTCTTCTTTATTTTTAATAGCCCTACCAATAATAGAAATATGTTTATCAAACAATTGATATTTTTTACCACATACTTCTATTTTAACTTCATCACCGATAGAAATAGTATCAATATTTATTTCAGATTGAATACCTGCTGAAATTTTAGGTATAATGATTTGCAATATTGGAATACTATCATAATAACCCTCTGCTAAAACGCCGAGTGAGTTTTTGGCTTTAACTTTACATTTAATAATGGAACCTTGAGCAGGATTACATATTTCAGCAATACATACCACGTCAAAATAAACATTAGCATTAAAATGTTCTTTTTTTAATTGACCAACAGACCGTTTAATAATTTTGATTGTATCTTTTTTAATATAACCATATTTAGAACATATATTTTCATAATTAATTTTGAGTTTGTTTAGGATAGTGTTTTCAAAATCTTTAGTAATATCACTTGGTGTTAAAATAACAGTTGTTCTAAATTTGATTGGTATAAATAATTCAGTTGTCATATTAATCTATATATATTTTAATATAAATATTTCAATTTTTTTATTTATATAAAAAATTGATTTATTTATCTATATAAAATAGGATAAAATAATGGAAATATCTAAAGATGAACCTATATTTAATACCATTAAAACGATGGATAGATATATATCAACCGAAGATATTGCCGCTACTAATGAATATGTGATTCATATTCAAAATGATAATGGTTCATGGACTGAAACAGAATTTAATAATTTTATAAATTCTCTTCGATATAGCAATAATGAAACTATTAAAGATGAATATTTAGAAATATCAAATGCTCAAGGAATTATTTTAACTATTAACAAACTTAAAAATATATTATTGTATTGTAATACCACTAATTACAAATTGACCGAGTATAAATGGATGAGTCGAAAGTTAGTTATAAGTGAAAATATTAATGATTTATTCGATATTAACATGAATATGAGTGTATATAGCGAGGTTGATGCTGAAGAACCTGAAAAATGGGATAATGAGTTAAAGAAATTTAGAATAGTGCAAGAATTCGTATATGATATTGAAGACGGTATTCAAGCTGTTGGACGTGTTGTCAAAGATAGTATACAATCATATGTTTCATTAAAAAAATCAAAAATAAATAATACAAATCAAACTTTTTATGAATTTGACATAAAAGTTAAAAAGACTGATAAAGTTTTAGAAAGTATTATTAAAGTTATTCAAGCATTATTCTTATCAAAGATCGTATTAACTAAAAAACAGCAATCGGCAATATTAGAAGAATATCGAAATCTAGTAGATATTAAAACCAGGCGTGATTCTGATCAAAATGTATATTTATTAACGCCTAAACCAGTTGCATTAAAAAAGATTAATTTAACAAATCCCGATAATTATGGTGTAGTTAGTATTTTAAGAGGGTATACAGTTACTGAAAAAGCAGATGGCGAACGTTTATTGTTATATATTAATAATAATGGTAATGTATATACGATTGACAGTTCTAAACGTGTTGAAGGAACTGGTATTATAGCTAAAAAAGAGGCATATAATTCATTATTGGATGGTGAATATATACATTGCAATAAACGTATTGATGGTGTTAAGAAGAATTTATATGCATCATTCGATATTTATTATATGAATGGTGAGAAATTAACATCATTACCATTAATCGATGATAAAAAGAAATGTCGATATAATGAAATGTTAAAAATGGTTGATTTATTGGATGTTAAAAATAGTTCTACTGAATTTATGGTTAAAACTCATTATTATAAAAATGATATTTATGACGATTGCAAAGAAATTTTAACAAATCATCGTAAATTTCCATATGAAATTGATGGACTTATATTTACCCCTGCTAAATTAGCTGTTTATTCATATTATCCATCTATGCCAGTAGAAATTAAAACTGACATGACATGGAATAGCGTCTTTAAATGGAAACCACCCGAACAAAACACAATCGACTTTTTAGTTAGATTTATTGGTGATGTTAAAAAAGATGGCTTTAAATATAGAAAATTTGGATTATATATTGCTGATAAAAATATGTTAAATGACTATAATATTAAGAATGTATTAAATATTAGATATAAATATACTAATTTAGAAGCTTTAAATAATTATTTAGAAACAACTGAAAAAGATATATTTAAATTATTTGTACCATCAAAATATTATTTTACGGATAATGAATTCTTAATAATGGATGTGAATACTAGTGGCGAAGTAAGAGCCGAAAATAATGATAAAGTCGAAACAAATACTATTGTTGAATGCAGATATGATTTAACAGAAAATAAATGGATTGCAATCCGCGTAAGAACGGATAAGACACGTATTTATAATAAGGGTATATTTGACAAAACTGCAAATACATTACAAGTAGCGATGGATACATGGGATACTATACATAATATGATTACAGGTGAAATGATTATTGGTAATGGTGAAAAAATCGCAGATGTTAATGTGAATGATAATGTATTAGAAACAGATGATATTTATTATGAACGTAATGTGCCTTTTAATAAAATTTCGAATGGTATGTTATTATTGCATATGTTAATTAAAAGTCATTTATATAATAAGCCTGTATCATTTAAACCTGCAAATAAAAATCAACAAACGCGAGGAAATTTATTAGAAATGGCATGTGGACAAGCTGGAGATTTAAATAATTGGAAATATTCAAAATATTCATTTGTATTAGGAATTGATTTAGTGAAAAGTAATATTTATACATCAAAAGGTTCATATGCCAAATTGATGAATGAACACAGAAAACAATTAACATATAATCAAAATAAAAATAAGAATTTCTCATTACTAGACATGGCGTTTGCAGTTGGTGATTGTACTCTTAATATTAAATCAGGCGAGGCTGCGATTGATCCAGAGAGTAGAGAATTATTAAAATTAATTATGAACCCAATCGAGAAACGAAAGAATTTAGATGTATATGAGAGAACATTAGTTGGAAAATGTAAAGATAAATTTAATGTCGTATCATGTATGTTTGCGATACATTATTTCTTCGAGAATGAAACAAAATTAGAACAGTTTTTAAATAATGTAAGTACTAATTTACAAAAGAATGGATTATTCTTCTGTACTTTTATGGATGGTAAAAGTGTAGAAGTAGAATTAGAAAAAGAAAAAACAGGAATGATAGAAGGTAGAAAGAATTTCGAAGAATATAGTGTTCCAGTATGGGCTATTATAAAACAATATACAAATGAAAAATATTATAATAAGAAAATTGATGTATTTATTGAGAATACGCAAAAATTAATTACTGAATACTTAGTAGATTTCGAATTTCTCATTAAAAAAGCGAATGAATTTAATTTAGAATTAGTAGATACTGAATTATTTTCAGAAACTTATGAAAAAATAAAATTAGATTTTGAAAAAGAAAATACTAATGATGTATATAAAATTAAATATAATTTATATGAAGCTTGGCGTATTGATGAACATAAGAAGTCTTTGACTGAATTCGAAACAAATGATATATCTAAAAAGTTTAGTTTCTTAAACCGATGGGTTGTTTTCAAGAAAATTATTTAATTGTTTGAATGCAATCATACTTTCAGCAGGAATATTATAAGTATTGTCAATACTGAAATGTTTAATTAATTTTTGAATATTCTTAATATTATTAGAATGGCAAATATAATTAAATACATTACTTTCATTAATTATTTTTTTCTTATAAATCGTTGTTTGTTGATGTCTCAATTGTGCCAAATGAAATCTTAAAAGTGGATTCAAAGTTTTATCCATAATTAAATCAATTTTAAAACGATTATATTTTGGATAATATTTTGTAGTTGCAATATATAAATTATAAATAATTTGTTTCATAATATTAAAAATATTATTGACTGCTTCAAATGTTGTTGGTGGAATTTCTAGATCACCATTATAAAACTCAGCAACAAACTCATTAATATTATAATTTGGTTTTTGTAACATATAGACATATAAAATATTATACCATTTATTATAATTACACGCATTCACCTCTTCTTTATGGATGATTACATCACTACTAATTTTATATAATTGCATATTTGCTTTTTTAACAATAAAACCATAATTATTATCATTCATACATTTATCTACTGCTTCTTTTTGATTTTCAAATTTATATGGATATTTAACACCCAAATAAGCCAAAGGAAAATTATCAATATTTTCTTCAATTAGTGTAAATCTATTTTTAGTATTAATATGAAATAATTGTTTATAATTAGGTTCATTAGTCGAATAATCAATAATATGTTTATTATCCGAATGAATTAAAACGAAATCATATGAATATAACGGACTTAAATTAGACGTAAAAAGATTACGCAATACACTTGAGATATTCGGGTCAGTTAATGCAACATTATTTTTATATAATTCATATAATGCTTCATCAAGCATATAACCATGTGATTTATCTTTATTTGAAAAATGTGAAGAATTGATATCCGGACAGCTTGAACTTCCAAAATGCCAAACGCCATTATGAAAATAACATGTAATGAGTGTTCCATCTAATGCCATATAACATACATCAGTTTCTTCATAAATCTTATCAACATAATCTTTAACAGATGCACGAATTGGAATACTACTACTAATAGAAATAACAACATTATTTCCAATACTTTTAGAAAAATCTAAAACAATACTACGACATTTATCATATAAATCTTGAAATTCTGCGACATCATCGCGTTTATATGAATTATGAAGTAGACATAGATTATTATCATTCTTAAATTTCTTAACTTTGATAACAGGCCAATAATGTTTTTGTTTTAGGATATTAATAAGTGCATTTGGATAATTGCCATCGTTGCAATTGTCATAAACAGTCTTAATAATATCATCTAATGTGTCGGGCATTTTTCCAATAAAAATAATATAATATATCATATCATATAAATCTTAAATCATTTTAATTATAAAAAAATGATATTTATTAATATTCGAGATTAAAATATGTATTCATTATTAAATTGGATTGATTTTGATAATATTGATTGGAAATATTTATCATCTAATCCAAATGCTGTTGAAATTCTTGAAAAACATCCAGAAAAGATTAATTGGGATTTAATATCATTTAATCCAAATGCAATTAATATTCTTAAAAAATATCCAGAAAAGATTAATTGGCTTATGTTATCAAAGAATGAAAACGCAATAGAAATTTTAAAAAAATATCCAGAAAAAATAGATTGGCATAATTTATCACAAAATTCAAATGCTATAGACTTAATTAAAGATAATCTTGATAAAGTAAGTTGGTATTTCTTATCTAAAAATCCAAACGCTGTAGAAATTCTAAAACAACATCCTGAAAAGATTAATTGGGGTAATATTTCTAGTAATCCAAATGCGATACATATAATTAAAGAAAATCTTGATAAAATTAGTTGGTTTGGTTTATCAGGTAATCCAAATGGCATAGAAATTCTAAAACAATATCCAGAACAAATAGATTGGTATAATTTATCACAAAATCCAAATGCCATAGAAATCATAGAACAACATGTGGATAAAGTTAATTGGTATAGTTTAGCACAAAATGAAAATGCAATCAAAATTATAGAAAAACATTTAGATAAAATTAGTTGGTATTATTTATCAGAAAATCCAAATGCAATTAATATTCTAGAAAAAAACGAGCATTTAATTAATTGGCATAGTCTCTCGAGAAATCCAAATGCAATTCATCTTATTAAAAAACATAAAGCTAAAATTAATTGGATTATGTTTTCCATGAATCCATCAATAATTTCATATGATTATGAACTATTACGAAATAAGAATATTGATTTAAAAGAAGAAATAATAGCGAAGGCTCTACATCCCAAAAGAATACTTAGATTAATTGATGAATATGGCGAAGATTTAATATATGATATATATTTTAGTGAGGTAAATGATATAGAATATTTAAAATAAAAATTGATTTTTTTGGTCATGATTATCAATTATGTATATTGGACCATTTATCGGTATTGTTTTACCTATAATTATTTATGCTATTTACAACCAAAATAAACAAAACAATTATTTAAATAATAAAGCACTAGAACAGAATGCAGAAATCATTAAAATAAATATAATTTGTCAAAGATTATTATCAATATCTAAAATTCATAATGAAATTATATATATTAAAAAAAATTATATTTATATTTCTGTATTTATATTAATAAATAATATAATACTATTAACAGGATTAATTATAATTTGTTATTTTTCATTATTCCAATTCGACGACGATAGCACAAAAGAACAAATAATAAAAATAATAACATTTATATTATTCATTACATTTGCAATAATAATTATTATTATATATATTAACAATATATATTTTAATGAAAATAGAAAAGTAATTATAATGAAAGATAATGAAATTAAAATTAAAAAAGAAGAAATTAATAATATTTACTTCAATAAATTATTAAAAATCATATATGATAATGAAAAAGAAATTAATAATAGTATTGACGAATATATATCTAATTATAATTATTTAAATAATATTATAATTGATAAACAAGATTTAATAAATAAATTAAATAAATTCAATAACAAAATAACAGTAATTTAATTTTTATAATTAATAAGTTCTTTATTTTCTAATTCAATTTCAATATTTATTTTATAATTATTAATGTTAATCATTTTTATGATTTCTTTAATTGTAGCATTTGCATCTTTACGTTGTATTGATAAATTAAGTGATTTGTCATAATGATAACCTTTAGCGCCTTTTTCATCGCCTATTTTAATATTAAATGTTGTATTTTGTATTATAAATGATGTTGATAATGATTTATATATATCTATTAAAATACTAAAATAATTAAGTTTATCAGTTATTTTATTAATATCGTCATTTATCAGACATTTTTTTATTTTTGAATTTGTAAAATTTTTATTAATAAATTCATCTTCTGTTATAACTACTTCTTCTATTGGCGTTGCTATTAGTTCATTATTAATAATTTCAATACGATATTTATTGATATTAGAAATTCTGATAATATTTGAATCCATAATAATAATTAGACTTTATTTTTAATATCAATTTTTAATATTAATAAAAAATGATTTCTTTAAATTATAGTTATTATATTAAATGGATTTGGCTAATTTAACTAAAGTAGAATTATTGGAAAAATGTGAGAAAATGGGGTTTACGCGATGCAAATCTAAAAATAAGACATTTTTAATAGATTTGATATTATCGGCTACGAAAACTGAAAAACCAGAAGAAATAGCAATTAATTTGCAGATGGAACCAGTAATTACTGATAATATTTCTTTATATTGTGGCGATTGTATTATTGAAATGAATAAAATAATGGATGATAGTATTGATTTAATATTATGTGATTTACCATATGGAACTACTAAATGTAAATGGGATACAATAATTGATTTGAATGAATTATGGAAACATTATAAAAGAATTATTAAAAAACCATCAGGAGTTATATTATTGTTTGGTCAACAGCCATTTACGAGTATGTTAATATCATCTAATTACGATTGGTTTAAATATAATTTAATATGGAAAAAGAATAAAACAACACAATTTTTATTAGCAAATTACAGACCTATGAAATGTACAGAAGATATATGTGTATTTTCTAAAGGAGGCGCAGCAGCCGCATCTAGAATTACAGGTAATATGACATATAACCCGCAAGGTTTAATACCTACTAATATCAAAAAAAGAAATAGTAAAGAACGTATTGGAAAAATGTTAAATCAAGAACATCATTTGGGAAAAAATAATAAACTTACTGGGAATAGTGAATATACGCAAAATTTCACAAATTATCCAAATGAACTTATTGAATTTGATGTTGAATATGATACAATACATGAAACACAAAAACCAGTAAAACTGATTGAATATTTAATTAAAACGTATTCAAATGAAGGAGAATTAGTATTAGATAATACTATGGGTTCTGGTACTACTGGTATTGGATGTATAAATACAAATAGAAAATTTATTGGAATTGAAAAAGAGGAAAAATATTTCAAATTATCAAAAGATCGTATATTAAGTGCTCTTAACTAATTCGCCATCTGCATTTTGAATAATTGTCGTTTTTTCATTTTTCAATAAATAATTGAGTGCGCGTAATAATCCATCAACATTATCACCCAATACACCTATACTTCTATTGCAAGAATTACAACAATAACCTCTAAATACATTATTTACATGACAGTGATCAAATACGATACTATTGCCACTTGATGCTGGTTTATTACAAACACCACATAAAGTTTCTTTTGGTGCAACATATAAAATACCCAATTCTTTAGCTTTATTTTTGGCTTCTGTTTTACCTTTACTAACATTTTTAGTACATTCATTACATTCGGGACGTCTCAATCTATAACCATCTTTATTAAATGCATCAGTCCCGGAGGTGTTACCATTAAAATCGCATAATCTTTTTTGAAGTAAACATTTAGAACAGGTTTTTAATTGTGCTCGCGCCCATAAATATTCGTCTTTAGGATTATTAAATATACATTTATCTTTTTGTCTAATATAATTTTCAATCTCTTTTTTTGAAAATGTTGGTTCGATACTTTTCTTTACAGTTGACATTTGAATTTATAAAAATAAAAAATAAATCATTTTTTTAATGTGCCAATTCCTTGAGGGTTGAATACATAACTTGACCAGTATATAATCCCATTACCGTTCTTAATGTCCCATGACCAATTGCGAATTGTTTCATAGCATACGAAATTTTATTATTAGTTGATTTAAGACTTTTAAACAAATCTTTATATATTTTAATATAACTGTCATTATTGTGATATTTCATATTTCTTGCGAAATGAAATGGAGAAGAAACTAAACTTGCCATACAAATAGCACCGCAATTGTGAATTAAATTATTATTGTTATTTTTGTATTTTAAATAAATTACATTAAATACGAAATCGCGAATAATAAGGGCTTCCAATCCAATAATACCAAACTTAAACCCATATTTTTTATAATTAACTTTAATAGAATCATAATTCGAGAGATTATCAGCATATGACTTATATTTAACAACATTAAATGGATTTATGATTAATGAAGTTGTCATACTGACATATAATGCAGATTGATATGTATTCATATTTTTTGTTTTGTCAATCAAATAAAAATATAATCCACCAGTAATAATTCTAGCATAAATACCGTTTGCTGCACCAGTAAACGGATTATTCCAATTTTGTTTATTAAATAATTTAGTATTGTTGATAATACTATTATATATTGCTTTATCAATAGGATTATACATAAATGCCTGAGTAACGCCGACTGCAATACTAATATAGAAATCCATATTCATAATAAAATAATAATAAACATTTAATATCATTTTTTTTGAATGATAATAATAAAAAATGATTATTTATAAATAAAATAAATTACATATACGATGCAAATATTCGTTAGAGAATTAGCTGGAAGAACCATTACTTTGAATATTGAATTAGCAGATTCAATTGATAAAATTAAAGAACAAATTCAGGATAAGCTTGGAATTCCACCAGACCAACAGCGGCTATTATATGCCGGTAAACAGTTAATGGAAAATATGACGATTGGCGATTATAATGTCCAAAAAGAAGCTACATTACATTTAGCTTTGAGACTTTTCGGCGGTTATTAAATAATTGTAATATTTAATATCCAATAATAAGGATGATATAATATTTCATACATGTTTTTATTCATAATAAAAACTAATGATTTTTTTTCATAATATTTAATAAAATCAGCTCTATATTTTCTATTTACAAATTCAAATATATATTCAACAACATCATAATTATTATTTGGATTATATATAATTTCTTCAAAGTCTAAATGATGAATATAATAAGTTATATTATAATCCAAATTAGAATTTGCATCGATAAATTCGCACATTTTTTCCATAATTATATTCTTTATAATAATCAATCAATTTTTATAATAATCTATCAATATTAATTTATTAGTATTCCAATATTCATTAAGAGCTTTAATATTATCAACATCATTTATATATTTTTTATAATTTATATTCATCATATTCTTTGTATAGTTCTTTTATTTTCAGATTGATTAAGTGTTTTTTATTTTGATATTCATTATGTAAAATTTCATCTGTTAATTTATTAATATCGCCTTTAATATTATTATCATATTCAATACTACATAATTCTTTAATTTTTTCATCATCATTAACTACTTTCTTTTTTGTTTGAAAAATAAATTCCACATAAATTTATCATATATAAGGAAAAAAATAAAATAATTATATAATAAATGCAAATATTCGTAAAAACACTCACTGGTAAAACTATTACTCTAGAGGTAGAGGCATCCGATACTATTGATATGATTAAAAGTAAGATATTAGATAAGGAAGGTATTCCAGCTGATCAACAGAGATTAATTTTCGCAGGAAAACAATTAGAAGATGGTAGAACATTAGCTGATTATAACATACAAAAAGAAGCAACGCTACATTTAGTATTGAGATTAAGAGGTGGAAATTAAATTATTTAGTGATTGTTTTTAGTTCATCTTCAAAAGTAGTATTATTATATCTACATGGTTCGATAGATGAAATTTTAGGAATATAGTCAAATAAATAAGTTAAACCGTCAATTTTATTTTTAGAAGGTTCTGCAATTTCAGGCTCATTAATTATAACATTAGTTTCTAAATATTCTTTTTTTATTTGTTTAAAGAGCATAAGTGCAATATCATTAATTTTATTTAATATTGTTTTTTCGCTGTCATTCCAACTAGATGCAACATTTTTTTTATAACTATAAATGACAGCAACCGAACATGCGAATATTAATCCAGAACGTTGATTTTTAATAGTTTTATTACACGATTGATTATTATACATGAATAATTTATAAAAGTTGAGAATAAATGGTTCATTATATAAACAATAAATAAAACCCCATAAGAAATAAATGGAGTCATATTCTTTTAAACAAAATTTAGTTTGAATTATATATTTCTTTCGAATAATATAATCGAATGAATCGCGAAATAAAATAGAAATTGCATGAATACTATCAACATTATCTGAATTAGTATTTTCTACAATTTTCAGCAATCTAATAAAAGATGTAATAATTTTTAATGAGACTAAATAAACATCACTATCTGTTGGGGGGATTATAATATCAAATTTTGATATACCATTTGTATTTAATTTAATATCTTCATTAAATACATTTTGAACTTTCACACGTAATTTAGGAACTGGAATAGTGCCTGTTTTGGTTGTTGGATGTTTAATATAAATATCACATATAATACACATCTTTGTTATCAAAATTAAATATTCGACAACATTAATATTTTCACTATCAATAATATTAATAATTGATTGAATAATATCATTTAATTTAACTATATTAAAAATATTAATAAAAGTTCCAATATAAGAACAGGTATAAATTAATGTTTCTTCCAAAATTTCAATTTTAGAATTTTCGATTAAAAAAATACATGTATTATATAAACTTTTTTCAATATTACCATTAGATATAAAATCAAATAATTCTTTATCATGCATATTTAATTATTATTTATAGTATCTTCTTTAATACTATTGAAAGTTTTATTTATAAATTTATCATACTTTGATATAGTCTTAAATCCTTTAATTACTGTAACTTCACTAACATTACATATATCGGCGAATTGTTTTTTAGTATATCCGAGTTTATTCTTTTCAGAATAATAATAAAGAATAGCAGCACAACTTGAAGTAGGAGAATTATCACTCATAATCTCATTCTCTTCTAAAAATAATATTAATTTTTTACAATTTTCAATATCTGTTAATTTCATATTCAATTGACAACAATAACGAGAAATGAAATCAATAGGCGATGAACTGACAACATTAATTTGTAATAATGTTTGAAAACGTGTATTGCCTTTATTTAAAATAACTGGATTGATATCAAACATTTTAGCAATTTCTTTAGAACTTCTAGGAATATTATTCATTAAACACGAATGATAAATACATGATGCAATCAATCCTTCTTTATTATCACCACGGCTAATTTTCTTTTCTGAAGCATTCTTATATAAAACTTTAGCATCATCAACAACTTTTTGAGGGATTCCATTACTTAATGAATTAGATGTTAGAATATCGAATACTAACCATAAAGTTCGTTCATTATATGGCATAGAATTCCAAGCAATAAATTTGCGAATTCTTCTAATATCATAATTATTACCATATTTATTACCACCAATCATAGAACCTAATGAAGATTTTGGCAATAATGAATTAGTTGGTAATCCGCATCTTGACGGATCATCGCTCTTACTATCATTACCATAATATCTCCATTCTGCTGTATTGTCAATAACTTTACTACATATGGAACTACATTTACTGCAAATCTGCATAGCATCTTCGACAATAAATTCATCACAACCACACGAACATATAATACTCGTATCACGTTCGCCATTCTCTTTAACGTATTCTTCTTCCTTTAAATCGTCCATGATGTTCCAAATATCTTCTTCTGTATCATTCATAATCAATAATAGATATAAATAAAATCTTTATATAAAGATATAATCATTTTTTTATATTTAAATGGAAAATGAAGATAGAATGGAATTATGTAAGACCATTAAATCACAAATAGAACAACTAAGTCAAAATGAGATTGAAGAACTTTTTAAAATTATTTATAAAAACAATAATAATTACAGCAAAAATAATAATGGTATTTTCATTAATTTAAATTGGTTAGATTATGACACAATAGTTAAAGTTAGTAATTATATCAATTTTTGCATCAAATCACATAATGAAATTAATAAATATGAGGTTATATGTAATATGTTAAATGATAGTATTAATAATAAAGATAAAAACGAAGAAATTATTGTGGATACTTCAAATGATTATAAGATTTTAGCGATAAATAAACAAAAGGTTTCATCGAGTATGAAATTTTATTTACTAAAAAAGAAATTCCAAAAACAACAATTGACAAGTAATATTGAAAGTTATTTAACATATGACGAATATTTATTTTAAATTATATTAATAAATTGTTTAATAAATACCATCATTTCTTTATCATCCATATCACAATTATATATAAAAGTGCTCATATTTTCATAAATTAATTTTTTTGTATATTCGTTTAAAAAATACCAATTATCAATTTCAGTAATCAATTTATTAATAAGATTATTATTAGTAATATTGCATTTATTATCATCTGCATAAATTTCAATAAAATCTTTTAAATTTTTAATATAATAATTATTTCCAATAAATATTTGTTTATAAATAAATTCAATTTTGCTTAAAAATTTAGACCTAATAAAATAAGTGTCATATGTATAAGCATTCATTATTTATTTTTATTATTGCAAATAAACATTATATCAATTTTTTGATTATTCTATGTGGACAATTACAAGCTCCCATAGGTAATAGAAATAGCTCTACATATTTACCAGTAACTAAATAATCATCAACACATTTATTAATATTATAATCATTTGTATCATCAATAACAATTATACCATTTGTTTTAATTAACGCGGATGCATTTTTCATATCATTTTCTATACATTCTTTTGTATGTCCTCCATCAACATGAATTAAATCATATATACCAACCCGATTTGGATATTTATTAATCCATTCTGGTATAGTAATAATTGAATTACCTTCTATAAATTCAAAATTAATATGATTAAATTCATTTTTAATATATTCGAATGTAGGTTTTGTATAAACATGATGATTTATATCAAAAATAGTAAAAACAATAGGTGATTTATTTCTGCCTAATAACATTAACATAGCAGAATGACCGGCATTAAATCCTATTTCACAAATATAATTAATATCATTTAAATAACCTAAATTAAAAATATTAATTTGCTTATGTATTATAAATTTATTTATATTTTCATCATTTGTAAACATAAAATAATTACCTTCAATATGTTTTAAATTTGGAGTATTATATATAACATTTTTAATATCAGTTGCATATTTCATTAATAATTTATTTTTATTATTAAAATTTACAATCAAATTATTCATTTGTATTATAAATAATAATATAATATTTATATAGAATTAATAGATGGCTGATAGACGCGTAACGCGAAGTATGACTGGTGCATTAACACCTCATCAACGCAACGTAACTGAAAATATTCAAACTCTCGAGCGTCAAATAGCAGAAACGCGCAGATTAATAACTAGAGCTAGAAGTGATAGAAATAGAGAAACTCACCAAGCAACATTAGCACGATTACAAGCTGAATTAGATGCTGCTATACATGATCTGGCTAATAATAATCCAGCTCAAGTTCCAATAGTATTACCAGCCGCTCAACAATTAAATGCACAACGAATTCAAGAAATTGAAGATGAAATAACTAATTTAGAAGTTTCATTAATTGGTATGATTGATCAAGTTGAAATTGCTAGAATTCAAGCTACATTATCAAGATTAAATAATCAATTATTAAGAGCCAGACAGGGAACTGCAACACAACCGAATGTATTATTACAAACATATATATCAGAAATACAGAGATATCAGGGGTTATTAGCAAATCAACCAAATCATTTTACGGCATTAATTATAGAGACTAGATTAAATGCACTTAGATATCAATTATCTAGAATTACTCGCGCATTAAATCCTGTAATAAGAAGACAACCACCTCAACGAATTAGTCCGCGATTAAGAGATAGAATCGCAAATACATTAGAACAACGTATAAATTCATTATATACGTTAAATAATGATATATCACATTATTTTAATGTTGAACAATTATCATATTTCAGAAGTACTAATATGATTGTTGAAAATTATTATAGAAAATTAGAATTAATTTATAAACAACCTATATATGAAAAATTTAATCAAATTCGCGATAATGTAATTGCTAGAGTTCACGATGATAGTATTGATTTAGGCTTAGGTATGCAATATTATAATGAAGTATATGATTATTATGTTAAATTATTAGAAGAATTCGCATTAGTAAATCAACCAGATAGAATAAGAACTATGTTAATAAGAGAAGCAGAAAGTAATATTTCTAATGAAAAAGTTATTATAAATAATATAATATTCCATATATTTGAAATAGTTAATGGATTAAATCCTGAAAATGATAATGATAGAGTAGAAATAGATAAATTAAATGAAGTAAAAGTTAAATTAGAAGATCGACAAGGTAAATTAAATGATATTAATCGTGAGAATTTAACACAATTATTTTCAACTTCTCTATTCCAACAAAAACGCGAATATGTAATTATCATATTAAGAGCTGCAAAATATTTAATGAGATCATATTTATATTTGATGATCAAACTACATTTAAATAATAATGTAGATGCTGATAATGAAATAAGAGATGAATTATTTACGGCAGTTGATTCTTTTAGAAATATTATAAATGAACAAGGATCGCATCGAGATGTAATGTATTCAATTTCCGATAGACGAGTTGGAAGACTTCGCGATTCAGAGAGTGTATGTAATAACACTTATTCATTAGTTGTACGTAATGGTAGAACTGTTAATACTTCAATTATTAGAGATTTTAATACTTTATTTGTAGAACTAACTGGACGAAATATAGTTAGTTCTATCGATGGACAACGTAATAATTGTATATTAAATAGTATTGAAGAAAATAAAGAACTTGAATTTTCTAGCACATATCGACGATTAGTTGGAGCAGAAAATATATGGAATTTAGAACGTCGATTACTTATAGATGAACGAAGACAGGCACGTGTTGCTGCACGACAAGCTAGAACTCAAGCTCAAAGATCTGTACGTCAAGATGATGCTGAACGCGAACAACGCGAACGTCAAGAACGTCGAGCTGCAGAACGTGAAGCCAGAGCGGCTGCTAGAGCTGCTGCAACTGCCGAAAGAGCCGCCGCCAGAGCTGCTGCAACTGCTGCCCGAGCAGCCGCTAGAGGTGCACCTAGAGTTCGTCAAGTAAGAGCAACATCAACACTTCCAGCACCACTAGTTGTGGCAACTATTGAAAATCCAAATATTGAATTAGAATTTGGTAATAGATTTGAAATTTCATCTATAGATGAACAATATTATAGCGTAGGAAGTGATAAATTTATAAATAAATTATTAGAAAAAAGTAAATTAAATAGTAAATATTTTGCAAATGAAAGTCAAAGAGATGTATATTATAATAAACTTAAAAGCGAATTCAAAACATTATTTAATAATGATGAACCAACGGCGGTTGTTTATGGTAGTGTTGTAAATGTGGTTGGTAATTCAATAACTTCTTTATATGCGCGATATGTTTTAAATAATGATATGCAATTCAACGATTTACCTCGTTATTATGTTGCTAATTTCTCATTAATAATAGAAGATACCCCAACACAATCAAATCCAAATAAGAAAACATATACATTTGAGAGACAAAGTGGTATAGACGTTGGTGGATTACGCCGTGATTTTGTAACAGCATTAACAAATGAATTATTTGATAAAAATATATTTGTATCTAGAGATGGAACTAATAAATATTTTTTGAATCCTGAATATAATCCAAATAATGATGCAACATTTAAAGCAGTATTAAGATATATAGTTCGCGATGATGCCAAATACAATAGAATAATAGCTGATGGAATTGAAAATACATTCTATAAATTTTTAGGAGAATTATTAGGATTCATATATGTGAATGATTGCGGAATAGTTAATAATTTATCATCATATTTAGTTTCTAATTTTATAAAAAGCGATTTTGATGACCATGATTATGTTTATTTTATGATAGATGATTTCCCCGAATATTCAAAATCAATTATTAATTTAATGAAAGATAAAGACACTATTGAATATATTGGTATTGAATATAATGATACATATGATTTAGAATCACCATCTAAAGGTGCGACACCATTAGACAAAGATAATATAGTTGATTTCTTAATAAAAACCGCTAAATTTATGATGACTAAAACAATATTAAGACGAGATATTGAGGTATCTAATCCAAATGAAAATAATAAATATAAAAACTTAATTGCATATGGTGAAAAGATCACTAGTTTATTTATAGAAGGTATTCCAGAAATAATTAGACAATATAATGAAAATAGTGAATTTACACCAAAAATAATAACATCATTTTTAGTACCACCTTTAATGTCTGAAGAAATATTAAATAAATTGATTGCTAATTTTACAAATACTATGCAATCTTTTATGCGTGGTTTTTCACCAGTTGATACTCGTAAATATAATATAATGAAAAATTCATTTATAGAAGTATTAAAACTACCAACCGGCACAGATGCCAAAAAAGCCCATTTTAAGTTTATTGAAAAATTACTTAAATTTTGGTCTGGATCGCAATTTTATAAAGAAAAAGAAAAGTATAAAATTGCAATAAGTATCGGAGGATTAGGTATTGATCATTTACCACAATCTCATACTTGCTTTTTTCAAATAGATTTCCCAGATTATACATCATTAGCATCAAATACAATTGGAAATGCCGAACCAATAATTGTTAATAAGATACGCGAGAAATTAACTATGGCTGTATTAAATGTGGAAGATGGTATAGGTATGGCTGGTGGAGGCAAAAGACGCCGCACTCGAAGAAGACATTAAATTGTAATTGTTTGATTTTCTTTTTCTTTATTATAAATATAGGATTTATCCTTATAAATAATATTTTTGTCCAATAAAAATGAAATAAATAATGATATTGACTGGTTCCAACTATCTTTAGATAATGCAGTCATTATTTCGCCTGTTTTTTTCATTCCAAATACTTTAGTAAATTCTGGAATCGAAATAAAATCGATTAATTTATTTCTAATATCTTGTTTCATATTTCTATCAGTCGCGGTAAGTCTCATAATTAAATCTATCGGAGATTCAATTTTTGATTTAACGCTAGTTTTTTTAGTTTCTTTTATTTCCTTAATTTCTGGTTTATGATGAATTACCTGTTGATTATATTTTTTAAATATTTCTATATTATCTTTATAAATCCATAAAGTTTCATTAGAAATATGATTATCAGGTAATTCGCCAATAATTTTATTCATATTTATATTATATAATTATAAATTAATTCATTTTTTTATATAAAGTCATTATTAATATTAATTATAAGTTTTATTTATAATGACACAAATACAAAAATTCATAAATGTTAAAGATGTTGAAATATATATTAATGATTATACAAATGAATTATTTAACAAATCAGTATATAATTATATAGAAGACAAATATTATAATGATAATAAATTATATAATCAAAAATTAAAATTGTTGCAAACTACTAAAATAAGAGATATACTTGTTAAACATAAAATTGAAAATAATAATTTATATTTTGATGTTTATAATAATAATATCATTAGTTTTGATTATAAAAAATTAAATCATTTTAAACATTTAATTACAAATAAAATTATTAGCGATTATAATGAGCAGCCAAATACATATACGGTAAATAATGCAAATAATACAGTACGATATTATATTGAGACTATATTATCGAGTTATACTAAAAAGAATGATTTCAAAATAAATTTATTAGATTTGAGTTATGCAGAATTTAAAATTCTATTCAAACAAGAATTACATGAAGAATTCAATAATGAATTGATAACAAAAATAAACAACTTGGAAGAACGAATAAAATATAATGAGAGTGTAAGTTATTATAAATTTGTTTATTTATTTTATGCATTTACAATAGCAATTGCTTATATATATAAATAATCTCATTATAAATTTTATTTTTATATAAAATTAAATAGTATAATTAACATAAATGTCATATTATAATACAACGTATGCATATAACTCATTATCTTTTATAACATCAAAATTACGTAAACCAATATCAAAATATTTGGTGTATGGAAATAACTATGTATTAAATAAAGAAAGTTATAAAAATAAGTTTGTTTGTAATTGTTGGAAAAGTAAAGCATTATTTAATAAAATTTATTTGAATAATATGAATATTGGTAATATGGTGTTTTCTTTAAATTTCGAAATTAATAAAAATAGTATTTATATTAGTGATATTAAAATTAGTGATGATTATTATGATAATACATATACAGGAAATATAAAAAGATCATATAATAATGATGTATTTAATATTGATGATATTATAAATAATTATATTATTAAATATCATACTGATGAAGAAATTAATAAAATTACAATTAATATTAATAATAACTTGGATAAATATAGCGAAGAATTAGATAAATTAGGATTTGTATTGAATCTTACTTCATATTCTGGTAAATTAGAAAAGATAATTAAGGATAAAATTAATAATAATAATAATAAAATTAATAATAATAATAATGACAGTCCAATTATTTAATAATATGATGCTATTGTCATCTATATTAAAAATAAGTACAAAAATAGATAGTGTTTTACCAAAACCAAGTATTTATACTATGCCACTATATTCAAATAATTTTATATTGAAACATCATCATTATAATACGGAATTTATAAAAAATATTGAATATCATAATTTGAAATGTTGGAAATCAAATTGTATTTTTCAATATTATTTAGATGATGATTATGTGAATACTGTATTTAAGGTGGATTTTAGCATAAATAGAGAAGATAAAAATAATACATTTATTAAGATTGATTATTTATATATTAATAATGATTTTTATGACAAATTATATAAATTAAATACTGGCTTGGTATTAAAGGATGAAGAAACATTATTATTGAAACATAGTATTTTTAAATTTATTGAAAATTGGGCAACTAGACGAAATATTGATAAAATTGTTATTGATATTCATACTAATTTATTGAGATATAATAGTGAATTAAAGGATTTAGGATTTGTAGTAACTGATACGCCAAGTATTTTGAATGTTAATTGGATAGAAGCGGTTAAAATACTAAACTATAATACTTGATTATAATTAATACCAATAGAAAATTTTTAATAGTGCTAAAAATTAATAATAAAACTAGATAATTATCAATATTAAAATCGAAATCAAAATCTACGTCAAAATCGTCATCCAACTTAATCATAAGAGGAGAAATTCTATGTTTATTATAAATGAGTAACTTATTATTATTAATAGTACTTAATGCACAATTTTTATTTGTGAATACTTTAATTGAAGTTGATGGAATAGTAAAAGAATAACAGCTGTGGATAAATAATAATCCACCTAATATTAGTTTTTTCATCATTATTTGTAAAGACATTAGTAAATAATCTTTAAATATAATTAAAATGTAGCTATTATTTTTTATTTGAGTTCTAAATTGGAATTTCGAATTACGCAAAATACAAAAAATTAATTTTTGTATTTTTTAATGAAAATAAGCATTATATACTGCATCTTCGTCATATTCTCGCATCAGCTTGAATAGTCTCGATGGATTTAAGGCAGTCGCAAAGATATCATCTTTTAAGTCGATGTTCGAATTTCGCAAATTCTCATAATCATATGTAAATATTGCAGGATTTGTTGAAAACATACCCCAGTCAATTTTTTCTTGATTTTCTCTTAAAATTTCTATTGCTCCAGGATTAGCAGACAATAGACGCCAATTAATTTTTGTTGGATTTTCTTTCAATAATTCTATTGCATTTGGATTTTTTGATAACTTAAGCCAATTAATTTTGCTTTTATTTTCTCTGAGAAGGTTAATTGCGCTAGGATTTAATGATAACTCATCCCAATTGATTTTTGTCGGATTTTCTTTCAATAATCTAATTGCCGCTGGATTTTGTGAAAAATAAGTCCAATTAATTTTTGTCGGATTTGCTTTCAGGATTTCAATTGCCGATGGATTACAAGACAATAATGACCAGTCGATTTTGTCAGGATGATCTTTCAATATTTTCATGGCATTTGGATTGGTTGCGAAGAAATCCCATTTAATTTTATCAAAATTTTCTCTCAATATTTCTATCGCATTTTCATTCATAGAAAGGTAGAACCAATCTATTATATTAAATTCCATATTGGCTTTTATCATGTCAATCGCGTTTTTATTACATGACAATAAACCTCCATTTATTTCTTTTGGACGACTTTTGAGCATTTCAATTGCGTTGTAATTTTTAGATAGATACACCCAAATCAACTTATCGGGATTAATCCAATCTAATAATATCATGGATAACATGATCTGAAAAAAATAAAAAAAGTTAATAATCAATTTTTATTAATCATCCAAATAAATGTCATAAATAATATTTTCGCCATATTCATCGATTAGTCTGAATATTCGTTTTGGATGTAATGCAGCTGCTATTATTTCTTCTTTGAGTTCTAAATTAGAATTTCGCATTTTTTCATAATCATAATTAAAGATTGATGGATTAGTTGATAAATTAGACCAATCAATTTTATGTTGATTTTCTTTTAGAAGTTCAATAGCATTTGGATTTCCAGATAATGCCATCCAATTAATTTTATGAGGATTGGCTTTTAGAAGTTCTATGGCATTTGGATTAGTTGATAAATTGGACCAATCGATTTTATTAAAATTTTCTTTTAGAAGTTCAATAGCATTTGGATTTTCACTTAAATAATAATAATCAATTTTATCTGGATTAGCTCTTAAAATTTCAATTGCATTTGGATTAATTGAAATAAAATCCCATACTATTTTTTCTGGATTGGCTTTAATAACTTCTATAGCATTTGGATTGCATGATAATAAAGTCCAATTAATTTTATGAGGATTGGCTTTAATAACTTCTATAGCATTTGGATTTTTTGCAAAATTATACCAATTAATTTTTTTTGGATTTTTTTTAAGATATTCAATAGCATTTGGATTATCATTTATATAATAACGATCAATTTTATGTGGATTGGCTAATAAGATATTCATAGCTTCTGAATTTCCTGATAATAATCGCCAATCTATTTTATTTAAATTATCTTTAATAATATCAATAGCATTAGGATTTCCTGATAATAACCGCCAATAAATTTTATCTGGATTATCTTTAAGAAATTGGATGGCATTTGGATTAACAGATAAATAATGATAATCAAGTTTATTTTTATCAATCCAATCTAATAATTTAAGCGGAATCATATCTTATTTTTTTAATAATTTTAATCATTTTTTTGTATTTAAAGACATTACCAAATAATTCTTAAATATATTTGTTTATATATATTTGATATTCAATAAAAATATGATTATATTTATTATTAATAATTGAAATAAATATGGAAATGGATATGCCTAATTTTTCTATGTTGTCATTAAATGAAGTTGATATGCCAGTCGAAATTCCCGATTTTGCTGATTATTTCAATAATAACAATAGTTTTAACATTCTGGATTGTGAGACTATGGAAATATTATTAATTCATTTATATGCAAATGAAAATCCATATATTACTTTTGAAGAATTGCAGCAAAGGTTGGTTGAATTCTATTTTCACGAAGCAACAACCGAATGTATTTCAAAACATTTAATGGAACTTATGGAATTCGTCAATAATGATATTATGGTTAGTATTTACGAGAAGGTATTATCTATCGATTCATATGATACTAATAATAATTTGAATTTAAATATCCTCATCGAATTTATTAATTGTCAATATGGTAATTCATATCTCGAGGATATTTATAATCAAAACTGCATAACTATTTAAACAATAATTGCGAATATATGACATATTATTTTTGTCATTATATAATAAATGTCTTTAGAAGATTTAATAGACAATACAAGAACTAATAAAAATACATTACATTCATATTTATCAACATATGAAACATTATTTAAATCCAAAAAAGAAACAGCAACAAAGATATTAGAGATTGGTATTTATAATGGTGGTAGTATAAAATTATGGAAAGATTATTTTATAAATGCTAAAATTTATAGTTTAGATATAAATAATTCTGACGAAAAAACCAAGCAATATTTAAATAACAGTAATATTATACTATATACACCATTTGATGCATATAATACTGATGTATTTAATAATTTATTTGTTAATTCACCTGATACTGAAAAGTTTGATATTATTATAGATGATGGACCTCATACAATCGGAACTATGATTACTTTTATTAAATTATATTCACAATTATTGAAAGATGATGGTATTTTAATTATAGAAGATGTTCAATCAATCGAATGGATTAATACTTTAAATGATGCAGTTCCAGATGACCTAAAAAATAATGTTTCTGTATATGATTTAAGAAGCAATAAAGGACGTTATGACGATATTCTATTTGTAATAAATAAGAGTATATAATATGTTGGAATGCCGAGGTTTCCTTAAAAGCTTTTGTATTAGGTACAATAGCAGCAGTAATAGTATTATCATTAAATGTAATTCAGTTTAATACGGTTTTATTGATATATACGATAACTTTAATGCAATTGTTAGAATATTTTGCATGGACTTATTTAAATAACAAAAAAATAAATTTTATTATAAGTATTATTGGTGGATTTATATTATTATTACAAGTGTATATAATTATTATAAGTAACTTAAAAGGTGTTGAAAAACAATTTACGTTATTATTGTTATTTATAATGACTATAATCGCATTATATTATAATATTACAAATAATAAATTTAGGACTGAAAAAGGAGAAAATGGACATTTAAAATGGTTATGGGTTGATTTTCCATTACCAATATTAATAGTAGGATTATTTTTATGGGTATATCCACCCATTAGAAATAATGATTTACTAACTTCATTAGTAATTATAACGACCTTATCAATTTCATTATACAATTATTACGAGTACAAAACATGGGGTAGTATGTGGTGCTATATTGGAAATAGTTTTTGGCTTTATTTAGTTATAAAATCTGTATATTTAACTATAAATAATATAACCAAGTTTACTTAGAAGTGGTATTAAATATTGATTTAATTCATTATAGAAATCTTCATTATTTATAAGATACGAACATACTTTATTTATAAAATCGTTAATATCAATAAATCTATCAAAATATAAATATCCTTCATAATATACTTTTTTAAATTTAAATTTGGATAAATACGAATTATAGAATAATATAAATTCATAATCGGGTTTTTTATTAATAATTATCAATAACAACTTTAATAATGTATATCGTGCAATATTGAATGAATTAAAATTAACATCTTTCTTGTTTTCTTCATATTTAATATAATATTGATTTATTTTATTAAAGAAATTCATGTATCTTTTTATTTTTTTAAAAATATCATTTTTTTATATAAAATCGTTATAAAATTGTTTAATATCTTTCATATTTGGTTTATTAAATAGTTTTTTATAAACTTTTAATTTATTTAATTTTTCAGGATTTCCTTTGAATTTAATGGTTAAATTATCGATTGATAATAATAACTGTTTTTTCATAAGGTCATTACAATTTTTTAAGGAACATTCTATAAATTTTAAATTTTCTTCTGATTTTTGATATTTGCTATTAATTTTACATGATTCTATTTGATACTTTTCTTTTGTTATTTTTCCTTCTTGAAATTTTTTAATCAATTTCAATAAATCATTATCCTTTTCAATTTTAATTTTTTTTAAATTAATTAATTCAATACTACATTTTTGAATACCACACATAGCCATTTTAAACGCGGCATCAAATATTTCTTTTATTTTTTTTTCAGGTATTTTATTTAAAATAGTATCAATAGGTTTATCATGTATTTTAGTCATTTCTTTCTAATTATTATAAATATTATTTAAGGATAAACTTAAATTATCTTTAAATGCAAAAAAAAACAACTACTATTTATTTATGTTTGTTTAGAAGATGATATATATTCTTCCAAAATAGGAGAATAATTATTACATTTTTCACTTATAACGAAACTAAATTTATCTTTTATTATATTTTCATTAATTAATAATTTTTTTTTGGTATGTAAGAAACCATCCAAATTTCTACTTAAATTAACATTTCTACTTGTTTCTTTTCTTAATAACTGTTTAGGAGTATTACTACCATTTATTTTAATATTTGCTAATGCTTTTATTTTTTCATGTAATTTTTGTTGAAAAGAAGTTGCATTTAATTTATTATTTAAATACATATTTAAATACATAACATCTGAAAATACAAATATTATATTATTATTTAAATTAAGAAATAATGGATCACTACTCAATTTATCAATTGCAATTGTATATTTATCTATATTTTTACTAACAGAGGGTGATAATCCTAATTTTTCTGGATAATCTCCGTGGTTACTTCCAGATACCGGTTCAATATATTTAATTAAATCATATGTAGGTTTAATCCAAATACCATCACATTTTTCAGGTAATTCATTTTGATAATCACCGCCATTACATAATTTTTTATATATTGTATTTATATCTTCAAATCTGAATCTAATATAATTATTAATAACATTTTTTAATGTATTTATATATTTTAATATTGAAACTAGTTCTGGTGTTATTCCTCTGCTAAATAATGTTTTTAAATATTTTAATAATTTTATTACACAATCAAGATATTTAATAATTTCTATCTTATCTTTGCTTAGTAATATATCGGAAGGTTGTTGTATATGTGATATATATAATAATATTAAATAATAATTAATATAATAATCAATAATACTATTTTGCTCAGTTGTATTAAAATTAAAAAAATTTGAATTAGCAGCTTTATTTATAGCTTTATTTTTTATTAATTGTGCTATATCTTTATCTGGTACTCCTGATAATTCTATTTTTTCTTTTTCTATTACTTGTCTAATTTCAGAATCACTTAATCCACTATAGTCTTCATAATTTAAAATATTATATAAATCATTATATATTGCAACTATTTTATTATTTGCTAATAATGTTAAACATTCTATATATGTCCAACCACCAAATGGTGCTATAATTATTGCACCGTCTGTTAATTGAGATAAAGCGATTGAATCTTCACCCCAGTGTTCACCATATATTAATTCAGCATCAGAAAATCCATGCGAATCATGCATTCCCTCTTTACACATAATTGTTAAAATAGGTCTAATATATTTTTTAGCAATTTCATATCCAGACCGTGTTATACCATAGCAAGACTCGTTAAAACCTTTATAACCACCTGATATAAATGCATAACTAGGGCTTGAAAATAATAAATTAGACATAACATAATCAGTTACTAATGCAGATCTTATTTGAATATCTGGATTTTTAAATCTTGCTTTACCTAAAATACTTATATATTTTAGTTGATAATCAACTAATTTTTTTGTTGATGTTCTAGAACCATGTTTCACATCATCAATTAAATAACATTTTTTATAAAAATTATAGTATTTAATATATACTTTTAAAAATTGTAATAAATTATCATTAGCAGTAGTTTTAATATATGGATTATCTAACTCTTTATTAAAATTATTGAAATTTGATAAGTCATTAAAATTTACTATTTTTGATCCATTTGGAAATAATATAGTTGTATATCTTAAACATATTTTTCCCTGGTCTCTTATTATCAATTTTAATGAATAAACTATATCAGTTGATGTAACTGCATCATCAAATATCATTATTTGAATTATAGTTGGATCGATTGTAATAAATTGTCGCTGAGTTTCAAATTGACTTAAATTATATTTTCCAAACATAGTTAATTCAGGTGTTATTTTAGATTGAAATGTATGTTTTTTTTCTTCATAAATTGTAACAATTTTAACTATATCTGTAAAAATATTATCACCTGGATCAATATTGTATAATATTGTTAATAATGCTTTAATTTTACTATTATATTTTTCATCAATTTTATCTAAATTTGCTATTATATTATTATATAAGTCAAAACCAGGTGTAATATCTATATCTTCTTGAATATATATATCATCGCCATTAATTTTAGCAACTCCGCCAAATTTTAATAGTTTTTTTGATCTCATATTCTATTAATATTGTATATATTATTTTTATTATAAAAAAATTGATTATTTTGTTTATTTTTTACAGTTATGTCTTCTTTATTTATTGGTTCTGTTTGCGGAGTTATTATAGTTAGTACATATATTCAATATCATAAAATTAAAAAATTTAATAATGAGATAATAGAACAAAGAGAAGCAATAAATAAAATAACATCAATATGTAAAAAGTTATCTATATCTAAAATTTTAAATCATACTGATAATTATATTATAAGTTATGTATATATTACGATTGATTGTATTATTATTATCATTATTGATATAATATTATTATTAATTATGATTTTTAATCCTACTGTTAATATTATTAATGTAATTCTAATGTTAATACCAATAATACTTATTGTATTGTTGATTATTATTAATGTTAATCATAATTATATTAAAATTAATGAAGAATACATAAATAATAAAGGAATTGAAATTATAAATAAGAAACATGAAATTAGTAATAATTATTATAAAACTTTATTGTATATTGTAAATACAAATGAAACAGACGATATTGATTATATAATCTCACATATAAATGAATATATATTAAATCATTCGCATTTATTTAATATTTATATTAATATGAATGATTGCAATATGTTAATAAAATCAATTAAAGATACTAAAACTATATTAAATGATATAACAAATGATTTAATTAAAAATAAAAAAGACGATTTAACATTTATAATGAATGCTAAATTCAAAACAGTTAATAAAATTACACGCGTGATTGTTAAAAATGAATTGGATAAATATGATAATGACCTAGAAATTTATAAAAAATCATTAGAATTAAAAATAAAGAATGTAAATGATTTATTACGCATAAATGAAATAATGGCATCAATTTAAAACTTAATCATCATTCCATTCGACATAAATAGATCCCAATTTCTTATGAAGTTGTTTTGCTTCATAATAAGACAATTCTGGAATCTCATCTATAAAACTCGTAATAAAGCGATGTTTATTACTGTTCCGGAGTTCTTGCTTGTAAACATTAATATCTTTGATTAAATATATTGCTTTATCAATAGGATCTTTTAAAGATGAATACATTTCATTCCGCTTAATTTGTTCACAAATTAGCATTTCTTGAATTTTAGTGAATTCAAATTTATCCATTTGATATGATATTATGTTATCATCATATTTTTCATTTTTTTATATTTTTATATTAATATTTAAACAAATTTTATAATAGCTCCTTAAAATATTAAATGTATTGATTTTTTTAATTTACTAAAAAAAATGAAAGAATGCTTTTATTATTTTATTATTGATTTGAAAAGCAACTATTGATTTATACCGATCATCAGCCACCAATCCATGATTTACATTTCAGGTTTTTCGTTCTTTATCGCAGTTTATGTCACTTTGTATATCATATACTTAATGAAAACTGCTATAGATGCCGAAAAAGCTAAAACTGTCAAAATTGAGAATCGCTTGAAACTCGAACACGACAGGATTAAAGCTGAATTGGATGTTAGAAAGACAAGAGTTGCTAATCTAAAATGTGTGTTAAAGTCGCAACAAAGTATTATCAACCGTCTAAAGAAAGCTAAAACTGTTAAAATCGAGAATTGTTTGAAACTCGAACACGACAGGATTAAAGCTGAATTGGATGCTGAAAAAGAAACAGTTGCTGATTTAAGATTCATATTGAGATCGCAACAGAGCAATATCCTCAAGATGAAGAAATCTAATTGGGCAGCTGAGAAAATTACAATTGCAGATCTTTCAGGATTGTTAGTAGACTATTTTAGAGATGAATTAGCTGCCGCGAATGCAAAGTTAAGATCTGAATTTGAGGAATCGCAAACTGTTGCAATTGTCGCTGATTTGAAAGTAAAATTATGCTGTCGACAAAAAACTATTCAGTCTTTTAAATGTGAATTGGAGCACAAAGATAATGTTATCAAAGGTCTTTATGCTCTTATTGAGAGTCGCAAAATTGACCGGTATTAAAAGAGAAGGGATGGTAAAAATGGCAAAAAGAAATTTTTGTCATTATTTAAGATTTTATGTTATTCTTAAATTTTTTATATGATAATATTAAATATTGTTAATTTTCAATTAATATGAAATTACGAATTGGACGAAGAAAATTTAATTATAAAGATATAATGCTTTGTCCTTAAATTTATAAGTTTTAATTGAATTGTTTAATGTAAGTCTTTTTGAAATCCATTCTGTATTTTTAGTTAATAATTCATTATTAACTTTACACCCTTGAAGATTTAAAATGATACAACATTTTCATCTAAAAAGTTCTCAATAACATTATCTGTAATTATTGTACCATCTCTCATATTATGTCCTGTAAAATACATAATAACTTCATCATATCTTTCATGTTCTCCTATAAGATTTCTAGTAGAATCATTTATATCAATTTTATTTTCCATTATATTATTTATTTCATCTATTGATAAATTTAGATGATTAGCAATTCTTGCCATTAATATATGTTGTTTTATATAATTTTTTAAATGACATCTTTTACAATATTTATATTTATAAAATAGACTTTTAGGTTTTGTTATTTTACATTTATCACATTTTCTTAAAGGATCTTCTTCAGTATTCATTTTAATTACGTATTATGTGTTATATTTAATTATTTATATGTGTTTTTCTATTTAAATCTCAAAAGATATTTAAGGACAATCCCAAATAATCTTTAAATTATTTTAGATATAAATAAAAAATGATTTTAAATATATAACCATTATTATGGCATCTAAAGAGGAATTATCAGTATCTATAACTAATAAAAATGCATTAAAAGATAAAATACATGAAATACATAATTTTATTAGAAATTCAGGTGCTGGTTATGGTACAACTGCTTTAAAAATATTTAATTTAATTTATGGATTAAAACGTATTGAAGAATTTAATTTAATTGATAAATTAAATCTTAAACGTCCTGAATGTGAATTCTCAAATTTAGTTAAATTAGCAAAATCTAATGATGTTAATAAAGATGAAATAATATTAGGATTATTAACAGGTGAAATTTTAGATAATATTAGTAATAGCTCAATACAACATATATTATATTATGAAATTCCAAGAAATATTAAAGGATCTATTTATACTCAATTAATATTAGAAATTGATATTATTTCTAAAATTGAAAAAACATCAAATGTTCTTCTATCTGGTAAAGTATATGAATATTTTATTGGAAGAGATAGATCTGCTATTAGCGAATTGGGTGCATATTTTACTGATAGACATATTACAAACTTTATTTTTAATAAAATTAATATTTCTAAATCTGGATCATTTATAGATCCTTTCGCTGGTAGTGGCGGTTTTACTGTCGAATATATGAATTTTATTAATTCAAATTTTAAAAATATTAATTGGATTAATGAAATTAATAATATATATCATTATGATATTAATGACGATGTTATAAAATCTGCAGGATTAGAGTTTTTCTGTTTATCTAATGGTAACATAGTTCCTAGTGATAATTTAAAAGTTGAAAACTCTTTTAAAAATGAATTTTCAAATAAAAAATTTAATTATGTTATTTCAAATCCGCCATATGGAGGTGATAAGGTAATTAAAAATCAAGAACAACTAAAAAGAGACAAAATAAAAAATTATATTAAAGAACTTCTTAAACAAGAAACAGACAAAGATATTATAATTAAAAGAAATAAACAATTGAAACATATCGACGAATTAAACAAATTAGATAAAATAAGAAGTGATAAATTACAAGTAAATAAAGATAGTTGTTCTAAAAGAATTCGCACATTCTGCAAAAAATATAATTTAGATGCAAAAGACAAAGAAGCATGTTCTTTAATTTTACTAATGGATTTGATAGAAATTAATGGTATATGTTGTGGTGTTCTAAAAGAAGGAGTATTATTTGATGGCAAATATTCTAAAATTAGAGAAGTTTTAGTTGATAATTATAATATAACTGATATTATTAGTGTTCCTGCTGACCAATTTGAAAATACAACAACAAAAACTTCAATAATAATATTCAAAAATACTGAAGAAAAAACGACAGATATCACATTCAGCGAATTAATAGTAAATAAATATCAAAATGATAAATTTGAAGAAGATGACAACGGAAACATTATTATAAGCGAATATAAAGACGATATTTATTCTGTTAATAATTCTATTATTTCTAATGTTAGTATTGATGAAATCCGTGTAAAATCATATTCTCTAAATTATAAAGATTATGAAAATAATGATAAAGAATTAATATGTGGTAATGATTATAAAATTGTTAAATTAGGTGATATTTGTAATATTATTAAAGGTATTAAAAGAAAAAGTAATTTAGGTAAAAATTATGGATTATATCCTTTATATTATTGTTCAATTCTAAGACATTTATATTTAGATACATATGATTATGATGATACTGCAATTATTATTAATAAAACTAATGGAACTGGTAAATGTATGGTATATTTAGGAAAAGGTAAATATAATGTAGGTGAAACAACATTACATTTTAAAGCAAATGATGAAAAATTAACATTATATATTTATTATTATTTATTTAATAATATTAAAAAATTAGAAACATATTATAAAGGTGCATGTCAAAAATCAATTACATTAAATGATTTATTTAATATTCAAATTCCTATTCCAAAAACTGAAGAAAAATTAAATGAAATTGTTAATAAAATTTCAATTCCATTTGATAGGAAACAAAATAATGATATTCAACTTTAAAAGTTGAATATCATTATTTTTAATAAAATTATTTATATTACTGAAAATGAAGAATGTGAAGAAGTAGAATTAGGGAGTGTATGTGAAATTAATCAAGGAACTAATTTAACAAAAAATAACATTATTTATGGTATATATGATATTATTGGTGGTGGAAATAAAATTATAGGAAAACATAATGAAAAAAATAGAAATGGAAATGAAATTGTATTTACAAGAGTTGGTAATTTAAATATATCATATCAAATTAAACCATATTATTTAACTGATAATGCATTTTCAATAAATTCTTGTGATATAATAATAAATAAATTTATATATAACTATCTTAATAATGATTTTAATAATATTAAAAATAAATTTGATGGTTCATGTCAAAAAGTAATATCAAAAACAACTTTAAAACAAATAAAAATCAAGATTCCAAAAGATAAATACTTAATTACAGCTTTAGAACCTTTATTTAATGAAGTTGAGGAATTAGAAAAATCAATTGAAAATGATGAAAAATTATTCACGGAATATTTAGAAGAATTAGCAAAAGATGCTATAGTTTCATATGATACACCTCAAATATCTAATATAAATAATTATGAAATCGATGAAGTCGATGAAAAACAATCATCAAAAGGAGAAAAAGAATTAACACAAATGACAATTCAAGAACTAAAAAATAAATGTAAAGAACTTAATATTAAAGGATATAGCAAAATGAAAAAAGAAGAGTTAATTGATATAATAAATAAACAATAATATTATTTAAATGTCAAATAATTCAAGAGATGCAACAGCTAGTATTGCAGGATATGAGTATCAATTTTTAAATTTTTTAATATTAATTATAGATAATATTAATGATAATAATATATCTTTTAAATATGAAGGTCATGAAGATATTGATAAATATATATTTAACGAATTAAATAGTACAATTCAAGTTAAATATCATTATACTGCAAATAATACAAAACCTAATGAATTTTTTAATTCGAATAATTCAAATTCTGGATTTTTTAAGGTTTTTAAATATTATAGAGATAATTATAAAAAATTAAATAATATTAGTCAAATTATATATCATATTGGAATTAATGATAATAATATTTTAATAACAGACCCAGTAATTTTTTCAGAATTTATTAAAACTAATAATACTTTAGATTTTTATGATAAAATTATAACAGATTATCCAAATTGGGAATATAATGAAGATTTAAATATATTTGAAAGTTTTATGGATAAATTAAAATTTGAATATGTAGAAAATATATCAATTAAAACACTAAATGATACTATTTTTAGTAAAATAGAACAGTCATATTTTGATACAACATTAAATAATAATATAAAAATTGAATATAAAAAACATTATATATTATCATTATTAATTAATTATATTCAAGAAATTATTTATAATAATGAATCTAATAATAAAATAATTGAAATAAATAAAATTAAAAATTATATTAATACAAAAATTGAAAACGATTATGATGAAAATAAATTAATTGATGAAATTATACAAAAATTAGATAATAATATTAATTCAACTATTATGAAAGATATTATAATTAATAAATTAAGTGATAAATTATTTTATTATAAAGATTTAGAAAATTTATATAAATTATTAAATAAATCAATTAATAATAAGTCATTATATAAAGATTTGCAATATAAAATTCATAATGTTAGTATAAATATTTATAATAGGTTATTAATGAAAAATAAAATACCTAACAATAAAGATATTAAAACTATTTCAAATAGTATTTCAAAAATATTAAATAATCGTAGAAATACACAAAAAATACACGATGAATTTAAAGAACTTATAATTGAAAATAAAGAATTTTTAAATAATTATCGTCTTCTTTTAAATAACCCTAATTCATTTTGAATATTTGAAAAGTTTATATAAATGTCTTCTGGTAATTCGGGTAGTTCTTCGTGTTCTTTTTGTTTCTTATAGTAATCTTCGATTGAAATTATTTTAAGTTCTTTACATCTTTTAATCCAGTCTTCTTTTGTTTTTAGGATATTATCAGTATTTATAGATAAGAATTCATACCATGATTTCCATAATACATCGAAATATGATTTTGGATCTTCCATAAAATTAGAATTAATATCTTTTTTATTATAATAATCACTTTTTGATTTATAATTAAATTCTTTATTTAATTTAATCATATCATTATATTCATCAAGTAGTTTATAAAATAATCTAGACCTTAATTTAAATTTAATTTTTATCAATTCTCCATTATCTTCGATTAAGTCAAAATTATTTGTATATTCATTATCAATTATGGATTTTTTATTATGAATTTCTTTAAAATTTAATAATTTTATTTTTTGTTTAATGCTTTCATCTGATAATCCTATATCTGTGATTACATTTTTAATTTTCATATTAAAATCATCTTCATCGTCGATATAAGGAATCATATAAGTAGCTTTTTTATTAGGATTATCAATATCTAATCTATTGGCTCTTAAAAGATATTGAGTAATTCTTATTTCGCTCGACATAGGTTCGGCAATACATGTAGAATTTAATTTAGGTAGATTGAAACCTTCGCCAAATAGATAAACACAAATTATAATTGCATACTGACTTTTTATAAATAATTCAATTTCATTATTAATATTACTACAATTTTTTGAATTTAAAGATTTATTATATAAATTTTTTGCAGTAATACCATTAATTATATTTTTTGAAATAATAATATCTATATATTTTTTAATAATATTTGCACTTTCGATTGTATTTGTATAAATTAATGTATGAGTTGTTTTTAATTCAACTTTTTCAAACATTTTAAGGACCATATATGCGGACATAAATAAATTTATATGATTTTTATCAATTTCTAATTTTTCAATAATAATTAATAAATCATTCTTATTATTTTTTATTAAACATAAATCATAATCTGTAATTTTCTTATTATCTATAGCCCATTTAATTGATTTTTCATCAATTAAAACTCCAAATTGATTAATATTATCCATAGTATAAATATTATCATTTGGATTATTTACAAATTTTTCAGTAGCAGTCATAAATAATGTTTTTTTTGAAATTATATTATGAAACTCAATAAATTTAGCAGTTTCTTTATCACTAGCAGAACCAACTAAGTGATGTGCTTCATCGCCAATTTTAAAATCAAATTTAATAGATTTTAATTTATAACAAGAATGATATGTTGATATAATAAATATTATGTCAGTTTTTGAAGTCTTAATATAATTTTTTATATAAGTTAAATTATTATCAAAATAAATAATAATAGAATTATTAATAATTTTTTTAATATCATTTCCAAATTGTTCTTTTAATTGTAATGATGAAACACCTATTAAATTTAATTTAAATCCAAGTTTTTTAACTATAAATAATGATGTAATTGTTTTACCTAATCCACATGCATGAATTAATTTTCCAATATTATTTTTTAAATAAAAATCCTCAATATTATTTAATATACTAATTTGATAATCGAATGGTTTAATTCCATCATTAATAATTTTATTTTCTTTTTCTTTATTATTATCATTTTCATTTTTATCAAGTGCAATATCATGTATATTAGTTTTATTAATTTGATTATTATAATAATGAATAATTGAATTTATATTAATAACATCATTTATATCTAATTGTTTAATAATTACACCGATAGATTTAAAATCATTTAATAAAATTTTTATAAATAAATTTATTCCAGATTTATATATAAATTCTTCGCCTGCATTAGTGTCATTATTAACTAAATGTTTTCTTAATTCTATAAAATCATGAATATTTTTTAATTTTCCTATATTGTTTCTTAATAATACACTAAAAATTTTATCAATTGATTTATAATTAAATTTAGTAAAATATATTGGCTCCAGTTTAATTATTTCGAATATATAAGCATAATTAAATTTATATGATGAACTTTCTTTAAAATCATTAAGTCTTTTATATAAATCCTGAGTTACTCCATACTTATATTTATCTTCATAATCCCAATCTTTATTTGTTTTAACATAAATATATTTCTTGTTTAAAATAAACATGTATAATAGCTATTAACATATTATTCGTCATTTTTTTTAAATAAAAAAATATTTAAAGACAATCCCAAATAATCTTTAAGTATAATGTCAAAAATTTATAAAGAACTTATTAGTGATTTAAAAATAATATTAATAAATAAAAATATTTAGTTTGATAAATAAACAAGAATATGATAAAATTAATGAAATTGTACAAGATGACACAATATCAATTATAATAAATAAAATAGTAATTGAATGGGAAAGAATTGGAAATAATTTAGAAAATATATTTAATGATTTAGTAAAATTAAATGAATTATTAGTTAAATTTGGAGAAAATCCACAACAATCAAAAACAAAAGCATTAAAATTTTTCAAAAGAAATATATTTATAAATATATATTATTTAGAAGCTGGTGAATATGAACGTAAAACAACTAAAAACGAATTAATAAAATCATTAAGAAATAATCCAGAACTAAGATATCCGTTAAATATTGCAAAAAAATACAAAACTTTAAAATGGTTTTTAGTAAATATATAAAAATAATACAATAATATTATAATTAATGTATAAAATTAGAATAAATTGTTCGTCAAAAAATGATTTGATTTTTAATTATAGAAAAATAGATAATAAAGTTTATGATAATATTTCAATTATATTGCGTCCAGAAAGATTTGATTATATTTCTAAAATCGTAATATCATTTGAGGATTATTATACGCCTGAAAATACTATTATGTTTACAAATAAATATTTGGATATTATATGTAATAGAGAATTGACGAATGAAGAATATGAAAATTTTATAATAACTTTAAATGATATTGGGTTTAAATGTAATACCTATATTAACGACGATTTCAATTTTAATTATATCTTAACAAATATCAAAAATCCTAAATATCTGAATAATGATTCTTATATTACACGTCAAAAAAATATATATATAAAAGGAGTATAATTATGTGTTGGAATGCTGAAGTTTCCTTAAATACGTTTATATTAGGTTCAATAGCTGCAATAATAGCAATAATATTAAATGTAGTACCATATACATTAATTTTATTAGTGTATACAGTTTCTCTAATACAATTGATGGAATATTACACATGGACTAATATAAATGATAAGAAGATTGTATATTATTTAAGTATTATCGGAGGATTAATATTATTTTTACAAGTTATAATATTAAATTATAATTATGTAAAAAATAAAAAAGAACGGAATGTGATGTATATATTAATTATATTATTTACATTATCAGCTATTTTATACGATTATATAAATAATAAATTTACGATGGAAAAAGCAGAAAATGGACATTTAAAATGGTCATGGATTGACTTACCATTACCATTCATTTTTATAATAATCTTTTTATATTTATATCCAACCTCTAAAAGTAAAACTAAAATTTCATTTGTATTAACTCTAATTACGATAACTATATCTTTATATAATTGGTTCAAATATAAAACATGGGGTAGTATGTGGTGTTATATGGCTAACTTTTTATGGGCAATTATAATAATATATTCAATTATAAAGAAAATTATATAAATAATATTCATAATAATTATAAATAATGGTTTATAAAATTAGAATCAATTGTACAACACAACAAGATTTGACAATTGATTCAAAAAAAATAAATAAACAAACTATTAAATCTGTTATGTTTGAAGATTATATTAATAAAGTATATATTTTATATGAGGATAATTTTCATTCAAAAGACAAAAATTTTATAAATAAAACATTAGAATTTTATACAGATAAACTACTAACAGAAGAAGAATTCAAAGATTTCATAAATAATCTAAAATTTCGCGGTTTTATTTCAAAACGAAAAGAACCTAAAATTCAAATGTTTGACGATGATGGAGATATTATTTATAATTATGATTATAATACTGCGACTTCATTTAACAAAAAAAAGGTTAAAGCCATTTATTACCGCGTACCATTATATTTTAAGAAAGAGGCTTCCATGGAGGATTTAATGTTATTCTGTTAATTTTATAAAGTTCATTTGCAATAGTTATACAATATTTCTCTTTAGTTAATTTATTATTTGGTATTCCTAAATCACTTAAAATTTTAATATGTTGTGGTTTATGTAATGAAGTGCATACAATACCGGTTTTTTTACCATATGCAACACCAGCAGTTAAGATTTTAAATAAATTATGCTTATTTTTCTTCTCCTTTTTATCAATATAATCAGGAACAAACAGACCCCAGTGCAGTTTCTCTTTAGACATATCAGGTGCTAAATTAATATATCGCCTATTTTTTAATAATTGTTCTTTTTGTTTAGGATTTAATGTTTTATAATTTCCGTTATTGTATAATAATGGTTCAAAATCATCATTAAATATATTTATAAATCCAACATATTTATCTACTGCTCCTAATATTGGTATTTCTTTACTTGCTATTAACGCTCCCTCTTTATATAAACAAGTAGCAATAAACTCATCAATCTCGGATAAATGTTTAGATGTTAATATTTTCTTAATTAAATATTCGAAACTATATAAATCTATTGATGAATATAATGCAATTATTGCAGTATTTATTGGTCCATCTTTATATTTAGCAAAAGTTTTATAAATGTCTGTTTCTTTTACTTCTTCAACATCATCCTCTTTTATTGTATTTTTAACTAATGCAATTTTTAACGGAGTTTCTGTACCTACTTTAACAATATGTAAACCATTCTCATGTGGTATTATTATATAACCATCAATTAAAATATTTGGATATATACTACTCGTAATAGCATACATTAAAATATCATAATCAATTTCTTTAAAGAATTTATTAATATCTGTATATGATATAAAATAATTTTCATTATGAATAAATTCTAATAATAATTTTCTTAATTTCATTTGTATATTTAATGATAAATGTTTATAAGTATTTTGTCTATAACCTCTCATATCAGTCTCTAATTCTTTAATATTACATTTAGGCTCATATTCTGGTTCATCTCCTAATTCATATTTAATATTAACACCCTGAGATGTTTGTATTGGAATTGGTCCTAATTTAAACATCGATTTAGGAAAATAATTTATATTTTTAAATAAACTACAATCAATTGAGTTATTTCTAATTATAGCATCTATTAAATACGATTGATGCAATTTTCGTGATGAAATACGATAAGCATGAACATCAGCAGTTTCTTTTTCATAATTTTCAATAGCACAGTGCATAAACACCGTTACATTTCTTTCATTTATTGGTAATCTTTTATGACTACAATTACGAATACCTCTTCCAATAATTTGATCTATTCTATTAAAATGATACCATGCCTCCAATAAATGTATTTCTCTAACATTAAAAATATTCAAACCTTCGCCCGCTACTGGTGTCATTAGAATAACTTTAATATCATTACCATAAATATTCGATGGATTATTAATAATATTAATTAATTTGCTAATAGTTGTTCCTCCCATAATTTTAGTATCTTGATTATCACTCGTTAATATACAATAACGCGGATTTTTAATACCATCATAAGCAACTCTATTATTAACATTTGCATCTGCTAAAATATTATCGGTTCCATATCTAGAATATCCCATATGTTCCAAACCTATTGCAACAGGAATTATACCAGAATGTAAATATTTAGAATAAATAATAGTAATACCTTTTGTTTTTCTTATAATATTTAGAATATTTAATATTTTACCAGAATATAATCCTAAATGTTTATCATCGGGCATTAATGCATCTGTGTATTTAGGATTATAAGAAACAGAGAATGAATCTTTATCGGCATTTCTTCTAAAAAATTTATTATAAAATCCTTTACTACCGATTGAATTATCATATACGATATTCATAGGTTGTAATCCTTTAAAATTATTTTGAATATTTTCATCAACTAGTTTTTTATCTTCCAAGTATTTTAATTGTGCACTTCCCAATTTTGAAATAACAATACCATCTTTAACTTTATCAACCCAATTATTATCTATTGCTTCTATTGGATTTCCATTCTCGGTTAATGGAATTACTTTTGATAATATTGGAACGCCACTATTAGAGGGTGATAATTTGAATGCAAAATTAAAAGGATTTTTACCTCTCAAATAAGATATATAATTTGAAGCAATATTTATAAGAAATTCTTTAGCATTTTTATTAATATTATTATTGTCATCAAATATATTTTTAGGTATTTTAATATCTCTTCTATCATTCAATAATAATAATTCAATCAAATCATAAATATCAGTAGGTTCATTATACATGGGAGTTGCCGATAATAAAATTAATTTATTATTTACACCTGTTTTTGCAACTTCTATTAATGAATTATAAACTCGTTTTTTATCCTCACTATTGCCCTGGCGAATATTATGAGCTTCATCGACAATTATAATTTTATCAGTTGCTACTTTTCCTTTTGCTATATAATTATTTTCATAAAATGTTGCAAATCCCTCATATGTAAATATTTGATATCGAGATTTAATAATTTTCTTAATTCTTTTATCAACTTCAGCATCAGTTAATTTATCATTTAATTGTCCTAATTTAACATACAAATCACCTGTACACTGTTCACTTATCGTATTATAATCGCCTCTTTTAAATATTTGTTGTTTGAATCCATCTTCAATAGACACAGGCATAATAACCCAGATTTTAGGTTCTTCATAACTATTATGAGAAATTAGAAACGTTTCAGCAATTGTAATAGCCGTGCAAGTTTTGCCAACACCGACTGAATAATAAATTAACATACTTTTATAAGGCATTCTATAAGATAAATAATGACCCATTAAATATTGAAAAAAACTTTTATCAAATCCTGTGCATAATTCATTAGCTTTTCGTTCAAAATCATCAATAGTTATAATATCATCATATTTATTAATTTTATGAACGTTTATTTCTTTCATAGCCATTAATTTACTTTTAAAATCATTATCTTCAATATCTGGAAAATATTGTTTGTCATTATCATTATCATGATTTTCATTATCATCAATCTCTTCTTTAATATCTGTGACATCATCATATTTTATAGGTGATGCAGATTTTACAGGTGATTTATTAGGTTTTGGAGGAGATGCATTTAATATACGTGGACAATCTCTCGCCAATTCCTTAAATATAGGTGATTTCTCAGATATAGTATAATTTGTGATTGGATTTTTATATTTGTTAGCCATCCATAATAAACATAAATCTTTTGTTAATGGTTTTGATAAATAGGTTTTTTTATTAAATATAGGTTTAGCAGATGCTGGTTCTTCTTTAGTTTCATTAATTTCTGGTAATTTCTTACATATTCGTTCAATTTCTCTATATGTAGCTTTTCCTTTTTTAACTTTATATTTGGTTAATGGATTTATTGGTTCGTCAGGATTTAATAATTTATTTTGTCTCCATTTATGACAAAGTTCAGGTGTTAGTTTATCCATTTCTCTATTTGATGAAATGAAAAGAAAAAAAATTATTTTTTTTCAAATTCTTTAACTTTTTTATTTGCATATTTAAATAATGATATTCGTTCTGTATTATATAATTTAATATGAGACAATACATCATTATAATTATACCATTTAATTGACCTAATTTCTCGTATTTGTTCTAAACATGAATTATCAATTTTAATATTAACGTTATTATTATTCAATCTTGCAACATAATATAAATGTTTATACATAATACCATTTGTGCCGAAAAATATTTCTTCGAATGGTAAAATATCTTTAATAATAGTAATATCATTATTATTAATTCTTGTTTCTTCGTAAAATTCACGCACAGCACAATCTAAATCCATTTCTTTTATTTTTCTTCTACCTTTTGGAAACCCCCATTCTTGTTCGTTAAATATTGATTTAATAGATAATATATAATTTCTTAAAAAATTAGTTTCATTTAATGTATTAAATTTATTTTTAGATTCATAATATTCTTTATTGGCTTTATTATTTGTTCCATTTTGAAACCATAAATAATTCCATATATCGTCATATGACATCGAAATAATCATATCTCGTTCGCCAATAGTCATATTATTTAATAATTGTTTAATATAATCTAAATCACTAACATCATATTTACCCCTAATAAATTCCATAAACGATAAACTATCTTTTCGCTGTATCATTAAATATTTAATTTCATTATCTTCGATTTTATAACAAATTATACCAAAACTCATTATTGGATGTGGGCAATTTTTATAAATATGACCGGTTAAACCACAATTTCTACATAAACTGGGTTTATAATATCGTTCATTAAAAATTTTCATATATCTTATTTACATTAATAATTAATAAATAATATTTTCTTAAATATTTATTGATTATATTTTCCAAAATTAGAGAAAAAATCTTCATCATCTTCTGCTTGTGTTAAATTAGTAAAATGAGCCATATTTGATGATGATAAAGTAGCAAACGGCTCATTCTTATTAGTTTTAACTTTGCCACCATCATTAGCATTAGCATACTTAAAACCTGTATTAATATCGGGAAATGCGGAGATGCCTGGTGTGGTTGCAGTAGGTGCTGATAGTGGGTTTATTGGAATTGGTGAAGAACCGGTTGGGGCTTTATATAAATCTTGTGGTTGTGTTTCATGTGCTGCATAATTTTGAGAATTTTCGGCATAGAAACGTTCCACTTCGTTTTTCTTTTGTTCTTCATTATGTATTATATTTTTAGCATAATTATTGGAATCGGTTTGGGTTAATTTATTTGATTTTTCTTCATCATTAAGATTATCAATAGCATTATTATATGTAAATAGAGATATTAGAGATATTATAACAATAAATATACAATAAATTATAATAAATGATGCTAATATCCAGGCAAATGCATAACACCACCAGCGGTTAGGTTCTGTTCCACCAGTAACTATACATGTCATTTCGAATAATGTTAAAAATATGGATGGAACTAATGATATAATAACGAAAAATACGATTAATAATCGATTTCCAATAGGTACGTCAGTTGCAGTTAATAGGATAGTTATACATATAGCAATTATAGCAGTAATAATTGCATAAGCGGTATATTGTGATTGTGAAGAACCAAAGAAGGCATCGTAAAAACCCATTATATTCTTATTCTATAAGAAAAGAAAGAATAAAAAAATGATTTATATAAATATAATTTATTAATAATTATTATTGTTTAAAAAATGGGAATACCTTATTATTTTTATTATCTTACGAAGAAATACAATAATATAATCGTATCAAATTTACCTAAAATTATAAATATTTATGCCGTTGATTTTAATGGTATTATTCATAATGAAGCAAGTAAGGAACAGAATGAAGAAATATTGATAAGAAATTTATGGGATAAAATTAATTATTATAATAGTCATTATAAACCTGATAAATTAATTATATGTATTGATGGTGTTGCACCATTAGCTAAAATAATACAACAAAGAAAACGAAGATATTTAACTATTCATAAAAATACGATTGATAAAATAATTTCTAATTGGGATACAAACGCAATTTCTCCAGGAACAAATTTTATGAATAAATTAAGTTCATATATTCAAACTAATAATAAAGAATATATATTCAGCGATAGTAATGAAGCAGGTGAGGGGGAACATAAGATATTTAAAATAATTAATGATATGGGAGATAATAATATTGTTATTAATGGTTTAGATGCAGACTTAATAATATTATCATTAATGTCTGGAAAAAATAATATTTATTTGATGAGGGAAAATAAACACGAATTGACATATATTAATATTAACAATTTAAAACGTGCTATTATTAGCGAATTACGTCCTAAATGGGCAATTGAAAATGATATTGATTTGATTGAAAGTTATTGCGTGATGTGTTCAATTTTAGGTAACGATTTTATACCGCATATATTAAATTTAAATATTAAATCAGGTGGTTTAGATACATTAATTTCAATTACTGAAAAAGCAATAAAAACACATGGAAGTTTAGTAGAAAGTAATAAAATTAACCAATTAACATTAACAGATATATTTAATAGTATTAGTGAAAATGAAGATAATGACATTATAGCATTAATTGCTAAAGACGTTGAGAAGAGACCACGAGATTTCACATTACAATCACAAGAATATGCGATTAAAAATAAGGACCCTGTTTTATATGAAATGTATAACAATAATAAAAAATGGCGTTATTATTATTATAAACGTTTATTTGATATTAATATGAATATTGATAGCTTATGTATATCATTAGCTGCTAATAATTATATTAAAGGTATTTATTGGACGTATAATTATTATAAACGTTTAGAATTAGATTATGAATGGTATTATCCATATAACTATCCGCCAACAGCAAAAGATATTAATAATTATTTAAAAGTTAATATAATTGAACCTATCGTTAATAATGGTGATTTCTTAAATCCCAAATATCAATTATTATTAATATTGCCAATACAAAGTATGAAATTAATGGATGAATCGATGCATAAATATATGACAGATTATTCATTAGGATTCAAACATTTATATCCAACAACTTATAAAATTCAAAGTTTATTTAAAACTCATTTATGGGAATGTTTTCCGATTTTACCTGTAATTAATATAGGTAAAATAACAAAAATAAATATTCAACTATTAATTTAAAGTAATTGCTGTAAATATTATCTCATACGAAATAAAAGGAACATTATGCGTTTTTTTTATCTTTAAAAATGAATTTGCTGTTAGCATAATTAGTGAGGATAATATATAATATACAGGTTCTTATTTGGATTATTTATAATAATTAACCTAAATAATTAACCTAAAAAAGAAACTATATATTACATACTATCCTATTTAATTATAATTAACTTATCTTTATATAAAAATAATTCTTTATTAATATTTAAATGGATGGTTTATTAACTACTACTAATAATGCTAATTTAGATTTATTCACTCAATTAGTAAGAAATATGAATATTGGAACATTACATGAATATTTGCAAAAATCATGGGATACTGATAAACTTAAAACAATTGCTATTATCTTTAATGCACGTGACAGGCTTAAAGGGAAAAAAGAGAAAGCAATTAGTAATAGATGTTTAATATGGTTAAAACAAATCGATAATAAAATTTATAAAAAAAATATATTATCATATATAAATAATTATGGTTGTTGGAATGATTTAAATTTTATTATTAATCATACTAAAAACAATAATTATGAATATTGGTTATTTGCCGAACAATTAAAAAAAGATAAAGAACTTTTAAATAATAATGAAAATATTTCATTATGTGCTAAATGGGCTATTAATCCAAATACAAATAAAACTATACGTGTTGCTCGATATTTATTTGATAATATTACAAATTATGATGTGAGATATAGAAAAGAATATATTATTCCATTAAGAAAATCACTAGATTTAGTTGAAACTAAATTATGTAATAAAGATTGGTCGTCTATTAACTATTCTAAAATACCAGCAGGAGCTTTAAGAAGATATAAAAAAACATTTATTAAAAATGATAATGAATCGTATTCGGCATATTTGAAAGATGTAGCTGAAAATAAAATTACTATGAAATTAACAGGATTATTACCCCATGAAATTATTAAAAAATATATGGATAATAATTTAGTATTTGATGAAACTCTTGAACTCCAGTGGGATACTTTAGTTAATACTTATAAAAATGTTGCAGGTATTATACCTATTGTTGATGTTTCTGGTTCTATGTTTTCGGGTTCATCTACAGTTAAACCAATATATGTTTCAATTGCATTAGGATTATTAATATCATCAATAAATACTGGTTTTCTTCATAATAAAATTATAACTTTTTCATATTCTCCGGTATTTTTGGAAGTGAAAGGAGAGAAATTACATCAAAAAATAACAGATATATTAAAATCGCCATTCGGTTTAAATACAGATTTTTTAAAAGTAGCAGATCTAATTATCAACAGTAATATCGAATATAAAAAATTAATTTGTTTTAGCGATATGCAATTTAACTCTGCTATACATACAACAGATGTAACAACTATGCATAACGAATTTATAAATAAATTCAAGAATTCTAATAAAGAAGTTCCAGAATTGATTTATTGGAATTTGAATGGTATTTATAATAACTTTCCAATCGATAATAATATGGAAAATACATCATTAATTTCTGGATTTTCAGAACAACTATTAAATGCAATTTTAGAAAATGAAAATTTGAATCCAGATTTATTAATGAATAAAATATTAGAACCTTATTATAAAAATATATTGATTTAAAGATTTTTTCATATACTTATAATAATTTTGTTTAAATGAGTTTAAGTATTATAAGTAATAGCTCTAGTAACGTTGTAGCCGATTTAAAAATGGATAATTGGTGGATACCACCAAAAAATGGAAAAAAAAGAATTTTATTAGCAGGAACACATATCCATCAAAGTAATGGATATAGTCGTGTTATGTATTATATAACAAAATATTTAGGAAATTATGAAGATATTGAATTAACTATATATGGTTTTCAAAATTTTACAAACAGTCAATCGCAAATTGCTTTAAGAAATGAGATAAATCCTAATGTTATTATTCATGATGCTTATGCGAGTGAAGAACCTAAAAGAAGTGGATTTGGTGAAAAAGAAATAGGAAATTATATTAAAAAACATCCACAAGACATTATAATTATTTTTAATGATTCTATGATTACTACAGCATTAACAGCAACTATTATTAATGAATGTGGAAATTTTAAACATAAATTCAAATTAATTTCATATATGGATCAAGTTTATACATATCAAAAACGCGAATATATACATTTATTAAATACTTATTTTGATTCTATAATTGCATTTACTCCTTATTGGCGCGATATTGCATATAAACTTGGAATTAAAAAAGAAATGACAATTCATATATTACCCCATGGCTTTGATCATAATTTATATTATCCAATTGACCAGAAAATAGCACGTATTTTTAATAATTATAATGAAGAAGATTTTATGGTATTAAATTTAAATAGAAATCAGCCACGAAAAAGATGGGATACGACTATTATGGCATGGGCTGAATTTGTTGAACGCCATTATCATGTTAATATAACAAAAACAATTACAAAAAAAGATTGTAAAGTTAATAAACATACATCACGACCCATTAAATTAGTTGTAGGAACACAAATGGACGGTTTTTGGAATTTAATGGATGTATTCGAAAATGAAATTAAATTTAGAGATGTACCATTCGAATATGCTAAAAATACTATAATATCTGTAAATATGCCTCAGCAATTATCAGATCGTGATGTTAATATCTTATATAATTCATGTGATGTTGGGTTAAATACTGCAGACGGTGAGGGATTTGGATTATGCGGGTTTGAAGGTTTAGCAGTTGGTAAAGCTCAGGTATCAGCGTATGTAGGTGGAATGCGTGAATTTTTGAATGATGATATAGCCATTTTAATTAAACCAAAAGTAAATATTTATTTAGATTTGAAGGGTAATGGTATTGGTGGTGTTGCTGAAATTTGCGACCCACATGATGTAGCCGAAGGTTTCTGGCGATATTTCAGTTCGCCTGATCTAATGAACAAACACGCGCAGCGAGGAAGGCAACACATATTAACTAACTACAGATGGGAACAAATGATTAAACATTTATATAATAATATCATCCCAATATTATAATTATTTTCTAGTACGTAATTTCATAACACTTAATTTGCGCTTTGTAATTTTAGGTCCATCACTTAAAGGTTCGTCTACTGGTTCTATAGCATTACTTTCTAAAGTATTGCTTAATGATTTTATAAAGAATGATATTTTTTCTGTAATATTTTTAATAAATGTATTACTCCAACCAACAAATTCATATGTAAACAACATATATTCATTTTCATAATATTTACCATTATATTTATATGTTCCACGTTCGATATCTCTCGAAATAAATTTTAATTTAGCACCAATATTAATTAATACTTCATGTTCTTTATATTCGCCATTACTTGGTTTAATGTCTAAATTTATATATGAGCCGAAATAAACATAATTAAAAATATTTAATAAGTTATTTGGAATTATAATTTTCCACATAACTTTTTTTTCTAATGGTATTTCAGCACTAGACGACATAAAACGCATAGCAACTTCTTTAACAACTGATGTCGCTAAAAATATAGGACTAGTTATTATATCGCCTCTTTTATTCTTTTCAATCACATTAAAAACTTTGTCACTATAAATATTAAATCCTCTATACAGATATAAATCTTTATCTTTAATAGTTTCAATTGCATTAGTAATGCTTGTTGGTTTAATATGTGTTAATATAAAATCAGTAAATACTGGTATAGTTTTTATTTTTTGATATAATTTCATTATATTTTGAAAATGTATTATTAAACATTCACTAATATCCTTATCAACATTTAAGCATTCTTCATAATAATTTCGAAGTAATTTAATATTATCATCTGATATTTTAGGATTAGTAAGTATTGTAATTAATTTATCATATTTATATATATTTATTAATATTAATAAGTCGTTTATTAATTTATAATGAATATTACCAAATTTACAATCTAAATAGTCATCAAAATCAGTATCATTATTCCATTCACATATAACTGTATCATTTAATACAATTGGCGATTCATAAAATATTCTAATACTCATTATAATAAATAAAAATAAAATTATGTAGCAATTATCATTTTTTCATTTGACGGTATTGATTTATAAATATGATAATAATCTTGTATTGCGTTATAAATATCAAATTGTGTTATTTCAGTAATATTGTTAATATTTTTATAAGTAATATTATAAATGTGAAACGTATCACCTTTCGTTAATTTGCCAGTTAATTCTGTATTTATATAACTTAATACTAAACGTAATGGATTTGTAGTTATTGAAATATGTATTTCACAATAACATAATGAATTTAATCCATGTATAATATACGAATCATCTATATCATTCGAATATCCATAATAAACACTTTTAGGTTTACTGTTGCCAATAAACGACATATTCATTTTCAACTTTTTATATTCGTCTCTTGCTTGTTTTGATGTAAATAATGCGAAAATATCTCTTTTTTTTGATAAAAACCGTAAACAAGACATATAAAGATTATTTTCATAGTCTTAAATCATTTTTTTATATAATTGTAATAAAAAACCTAATGATAATATGCAAAAATTACCTAGAATTGTATTATTAGGTTTATACATATATTCAATAATTAATAATACATTTGCATATTGAAATATATAATATCCCATTAAAAATATTATAATAACATTAAAATTTATTTCAAAATCAAAAAAAGATATCAATATAGTTTTATAAATATAATTTACATTATTATCAGTTATTAACGTATTTAATAATAATGGATAATATCTATCATTCGTATTATTACTTTCTTCGAATGTTTGATATATTAATTCATCTTTTACCGAAATAATGTTATAATTATATAATAATGAGTTTAAACATAATTCGATATCAATATGATATGTAACTTTGTTAATATCTTTTAAAATTTTTTTTGCACCATTTAAAGTTATTATATAACCTAATGTCTGTGATATTAACGACTGTTTATAAAAATATTCATTAATGTCATATAATTTTAATGTTTTATTATGAATAAAATTTGATGTTAAGAATATCATATCATAATCTATTGGTGTATTTTCAATAATTTTATTAAATTTATTCAAAAAATCGTCCTTAAATATAAAATCATCTTCTAAAATTAACGCTTTTTCAATATTCTCATTAACTATTTTTTCCCATAATTTAATATGAGAAATCCCACATCCTACCATATTTTAGAGACTATATATTTACCAATACTCGTAGTTAAATTACTTATTTCAGTTTTTGATAATTCTTTACCATGAATTCCCTTAAATCGTTCATAATTAGTAATATTAAATTGTTGAAATTGATATTTACATTTTTCAAATCGGTGATTATCCTTATCTAAATTTATTACAAATATTTTATTTATTGAATTCATTTATAATTTTTTATATTAAAGATTTATTTATATATTATAAAATATGATTACATCTAGACGTTTTACTATTCTAAATGTTGATGTAAATGAAGAGCAATTATCAACAGATACTGTTATATTTGATGAACCATATATTCCTCCTCATCCATCGCCGACAAATGAAATTAAAATGAAAAATAATAAATGTTGCGTAATTTCATAAAATTATTATAAATTTAATAATTAAATATGGAAGATAACAGAGAATATAGAATAGTTATAATTGATAGTGCTAATGCTATTTTTAATGATAGTAATATTTATAGTTTTTATGTAAATTTAATGCAACCATTAAGGGATGTTTATAAAATTAAAATATTACATGCTGCAGTTTCAATTGCTAATAGCAATATGGGTCCTGACCATCCAATAAATAATTTAGACCCTATTTATATTGATTTAAATAATTATAATAGAACTACTGGTGCTATTAATACTGCAAATGGTATTAATTACGTTTCTTATTATGATTCAATTATAATAGATACTAATAAAATTTATCCAACAGCTAAACTTACTGATTATACTACTATGTTTAATAATTTTAATGAAAATGAAGGAGCATATATGATAAATCCAATTGAACCACAATTCTCGCGTATAAATATTAATCTGTATGATAAAACAAATACATTATTTACAAAAACATTAATATCGCGATGTTTGATTAAAATATGTGTATATTATAATACAAAAAAAATAACAAGATTTTAACTATAATATCTGTTTTTATTTGTTTTTATTTTAATAGTTCTAATATCACTAGAATAATTAGTTTCATCATCCTCTGAACTTGATTCTTGAAATAATGCCTGTTTTTTTATTTGTTTTTCAGTTTCTGTTTCTGCATCTTCATCTTCTTCATTTGAACTACTACTCTCAATTATAGTTTTTGCCATTATAGAATTTTTATTGAGTTTTTCCTCAATTATTTCGTTCTTAACTTCTTCTTCATTTATAATTTTATTATCATTATCAGCAACGTCGATAGTTATAGACTTTTCACTAATATCAATATCACTTGATGATTCATAATCTACTATTTTCATATCATCCGTATTAACAATTATTTGTTTAACTACTTCTTCCTCTTCTTCGACTTCACCTTCCTCTTCCTCTTCTTCGACATCACCTTCATCTTCATCTTCTTCCTCTTCTTCAACTTCCTCCTCTTCTTCTTCCTCTTCATCGACTTCCTCATCACTTTCTTCTTCTTCGACTTCGGGTTCGTCGTCGTTTAAGAATAGTTCATACGGTGTGCAATCTCTAATAGTTAATTTAATAATTTTTTTAATATTTTTTTCAACAATATTTAAATGATATTGTTTTTCACAGGGCTTTAAGTTTTTATGAGAAAATAAATATGCATTTTTCCAACAATATAATCCAGTATTTATTAAACATTTATGAATAAAATCTTCAACATTAATTGTTTTTATTTTTTTTGCATTTATTTTATTTGTTTTTAACATTACATTAATAACTATTACTTCTCGCAATATTTTTGGTAATAATTTACATTTACTAGATGTAGTAATATTAATATATGATTCATTTATAATATTATTATTCCAATTTTTAATATTTGCCATTTTATTTTGAAATTCTTGAATATTTTTACATCCTTTATATATATCATAAATATAAGTACATATAGGAACTGTAAATTTATCTAATATAATATCAATATATTCTTTTTTTGTATCAAGTAAACCTTGCATTTGTTAATTATAAATAATTAATAACTTCTTAAATATAAAAAATACTTAAATTTTCACATATACGTGAATAATATTATCTAAATTATCTGAAAAACATAATGATTCATATCTATTTCTTTCTGTTTTTAGTTGTTCTTTATCAATTTTAATAAATGTACACTGATTACTTTTATAACAACCCTTTAAATTAATCCAATCTTGTTTTATAAGAGAACATGGTATTTTAAGATTATTATCATAACCGCTACAATTAATTCTATTTAAAGTATGTGTAGTATCATATATGTATTGTTTTTCATCATAATGTAAAGCACATATAGCATGACCACAATTATTAGTACTATATGAAAAATCATTATTTAAAAATATAAAATCTAATTTATATTTAGCCTCATTAAAATTAATTTCAGAATTTCCAATATTTTTAAATTCATGTATTATTCTTTTGTTTATATTTGAACTCGAAATATTATTACTATTTTGAAAAATTAAAACATCTGGATTTTCATTAAAATAATTAACATGAGGATTTACACTATATATATCACCTTCTTTTTTATAATAATAGAATGTATTATTGATATTCAATAAATTATAATAATATGATAACAAATAAATATGATTTGTTCTAATTCCATATTTATATGCGTCAGTATCATATGATAAATTATCAATTAATCTGTTTATAGTTAATATAAAACGCTCTTCAGTATCTATTCTAACTGTTAACGGATTTACAGATTTAGACATAAGTTTATTAAATACTACACGCAATATAACAAAATAAGAATAAATCAGTATATTATTGTCAATATAAATTTTCATTTCTTTTATATTTTTATCATAATCTTGTGATTTATAACATTTATTATAAATAACTTTTAACATATCATTTAATTCACTTTTATCAAAATTAGATTCAATTATATTATGTAATAATGGAAATTGTATATCATAAAATTTTTTAAATATTTCACAATCTAATTTTACATTTTCATCATATTTTTTAAAATTATTTGTTACATTATCAATTATATAATAAATAAATTTATTAAATATATGTTCGCTATATGATGTTTCTCGTGAGTTAAGTAATAATTTTTTACTTAAATCACTATAAGCAATTCCAGTAATCATAGCTATCTGCCAACAATTACTAGTATATTGAGGAATTGTAACATATGATAATTTTTGTTTAATGTATATTGAATTAATTATTTGATATATTATAGTTGATATAATAATAGTAACAACGTCCAATAATGGATATTTAGATTTATTATATATATATAAATCTATAACGTTTGTATTTGTAGTTTCATTAGTTAATGAAAAATTTAATAAATTTGTACGATTAATGCTTTTAAATACAATATTAAATTGTATTTTTACAAAACTAATATTACTATTAATATCAATTAAATAAATTTTATTATTAAATAATTTTTTAATATAATTATTATATTTTATAAAAGTATCTATTGATTCTGTATAATTACTGTTTTTATTAGTATCAACGGAATTATAAAATTTTTGTAGATTTATTGAAACAGCTTTACTTTTAGATTTAAATTCCATAATGTCATTTATTATAACACAATTATGGAATAAATAATAACAATATTTAAATATCAATTCGCATAATAAAATATTTACATTAATATTATTTTCTTTTATATCATCTGATAATTTATTGTATATTATTATTAATTTGTGTAAATCCTTAAAAATAGATTTTAATGATGATTTATAAGTATCATTTAATGTTTCTATTGTACTATTTAATTTTTCTGTTAATTTAATCTCACTATCTATTAAATTATTATTTATAACCGTTAATATATTATTCATCATATATACCGTAAATGGTATAATATTAGAAGTAATATTATTATATATTATACATTTAATAAATGTAGTTATATTAATTAAAATAACATTTATCGAATGTATTGATTCAGGTTGTCTTATTGATGGTAATATTTCAAATACTTGTGTTAATGACGTTTCTAAATCTTTATTATTTAAATTATAATTTTCTAAAAATTCGGGAGAAATAGATGATATATCAATATTTAATACATTTTCATCTGTATTATTATGTATATTCAAATTAAATTTATATAACAAATAATAATTGTAATCATTAAATGTAGCTATTTCTTTTGTATACTCTTCTTCTTTTATAGTATTAATATACTTGTAAAAATTATGTTCTAAATTAGATCTTGATTTTCTTTTAGTAGTACCTAATTTATAATTATTAATATAATTGTAAATATGAATTAATATTGTATAGTTATTAAATAAATAATGACAATATTCTAATATTAAATTATATATTTTTGTAGAGTCTCGTATTGTATTAAATATTTGTTGTATAGATAATATAATTGCTTTTGATTGTTCTCTAAATAATTTATAATTACTATGAAAAAAATAGGTGCTTCCTTTTTCAATATTTTTATTACTCAATAATTCTTTAAATTTGGTATAATCAATAATTTCATTATTAATTTGTTCTTTTATCTCATTTATATATGATTTAAAAGATTTTGATTTAACTAATGACATATTTATCTATCTATTAAAAATATTATAGTTTTATAATAATAGAAAATAAAATGATTGAAAATTTATTATCATTAACTAATTGTAAAAAAGAATATAAAGCACGTAAAGCATTAAGAGCAAAATGGTTTAATAACACAGAAAAATTACTAAAAAGAATTAATTAAAAAACTTAATAAAATTGATGAAGAATATTTAAATTCAGTCAAAAATTTTTCATTACACAAATGCGAAATAAATAAATGTTATAAATTAGTAAAAAAACATTTAGATTATTTATATGAAAAAAATAAATATACAGCTGAAGATTATGAAAATAAATAATGCTAATAAGAAAATTGTTTATAAATAAGTAATCTCTTCATCTGTTATTTTTTCCTTAATTTGACTAACAAATTCGGCATACATATTCTCTGGAATTTTAATATTCTTTTGAGTTGTGCTATCATAAATAAATGGGATTTTATATTTTAATTTATCATCTTTTTCATCTTCAATATTATCAATAATATCATCTATTTCTTCAATATCTGTTGAATTAGCTTCTTTAAATTCTTTAATAACACTAATCTTATTTTTATTCTTCAAATGTGAAATCTTTTCAATAACATTTAATAAATCAATATTTGGATTTAAGGAAGCTAATTCGACTGCTAAATCGATTGAAATCTTGTCTTTACCTTTCATATCTAATTTTTTGAGAATAGTTAATGGCAAATCCTTAATTTTCAAATATTTTTTAATAACTGATTTTGAAATTTTAATATTAGATTTCAAAGTTTCATTATCAGCCATTTTAGAAAATGCAACAACCTTATCACAATTTGATAAAGAATTTTTATGAATATTCTCAATTAAACTTAATTCTTTTGCTTTTTCATTATCAATATTTAATACATTACATGGGATAGTTTCTTTATTTAATTCTTTCATAGCTAAATATCGTCGTTGACCAGCAACAATCTCATAAGTATTATTATTTTCCATCAATTTTACTGAAATAGGATTAATTAATCCATATTCAGTAATACTATTCGCCAATTCTGTTATTTCATTAATTTGTGTTTTTCTAGCATTAATATTTGAAACAACCAGAGAATTAATATTAATATTAACAATTTCCATTTTTTATATGAAAAATAATAAAAATAAAATAATCATTTTTTAATAAATTTTCAATACTCTCGCAGATGGATCGATATATACATTTGAAGTTATGAAATCTGGCTGCCAATAATGAGGAAGAATACTAATTCTATCTATTCCAAAATAATGAACGAATTTATTTTTATAATAATAAGCTTCTTTTGATGGATTATCACCAATCTCATCATCTTTAACTAATTCATTCATTTTGTCTGTAATAACAGAAAACCATGAATTTTCTTTACTAGAAATACCATCGCTGAATGCTTCTTTTTTTCTAAATAAACAATCATTAGGTAAATGTTTATCATCATTAAATACTTGTCGCAATAAAAATTTTTCACAATTGCAATAACTAGGCATTCTAATTAATGCTGGTAATGACCAAATTGTTTTAACAAAATTAACATCAAGAAATGGAACACGCGCTTCCAATCCCCAGCGTCCAAGAGATCTGTCTAAACGTCTCCCATCATACATATGAATTTCCTTTGTATATTTTAAACAAGAATTATGAAATGCATCATGTGATGGTGCATAATAATTAAATATATATCCACCTAATACTTCATCTGAACCATCACCATTAATAATAATCTTAATATTAGTAAATTCTTTAATATATTTACTTAATAGATATTGACAACAACTCGCTCTAATCGTTGTTATATCATATGTACATGTTGAATAAATGACGTCGTCAATAACTTTTAATGCGTCTTCTTCTGTAATTATAACCTCTTTATGGATTGAATTTATAAATGTAGCTACCTTTTTAGCATATGGCAAATCAGTAGATCCTTTAAATCCAATAGAGAATGTTCTAATTTGTTTAGGATATACTAATTTAGATGCAATCGAACATAAAATACTAGAATCCAGACCTCCAGATAAATAAAAGCCAATTTCATCTGGGTTATCAGCCATCAAACGAATTTTAACAGCTTCAATTAAAGTTTCTTTAATTTTATGTAAATCATATTCATAATTAGTAGTTGTATTATAAATATCATTAGTAATATCAAATGACTCATTTATATTATTTAAAATATCAAAAACCATAATAGAACCACATGGAAATTCTTTAGCATCTCTAAAATCACCAGGAATACCTTTAAGCTCTGATGAAAAAATTAGTTCATTATTTTCATTTGAATAATATAATGGTCTAACACCAAACGTATCTCTTCCGCTAATTACTTTAGTAATTGTATTATTTGAATATTCCATAATTACAAATGCAAATTCGCCAATAATTTCATTAGAAATAACATTAATAAATTCATCAAATTCTAATTTTTTATATAATTTTAATAAAGTTAAACAATCATTAGCAGTAATAAAACCATATTTATCATTTAATTCATTATAATTATAAATTTCACCATTACAAATTAAAATTATATTATCATCAACGAATGGTTGCATACCTGCTAAACTTTTATCAATAATTGCCAATCGATGAAAACCAATAGTTGCTTCTAAATAATTCATATAAACAGATGCATCCGGACCTCTATTTGATATTTTTTTAAAATATTCATAATAATCTTTTTTGTTTTTGGAAATATATGCCCAAATACCACACATATAATTATAATTAATATCAAATTATAATTTTATATAAAATTTAAATTAAATAATTAAATGTTATGAATACTAGAAATAAAACATTCGAATTATATAATACACTACTAAAATATAATGATGAAAATTATAATAATTTTATTAATAATATCATTCCAAAATTAATTTCTAATTTTAAAGAAATTAAATATATTAATCTATTAAATCCGTCAATTCCATTATATGAATTACCTGATGATTCTATGAACGTTAATTTATATTTTAATATTTTTATTAGTGGTGATTGTAGAGAGCAATTATTTAAAAATGTTTATTTTGGTAAAATACCAATAAATATTTTTTTAGGATATTAATATTATAACATCATGATGTAACGTATGAAGGATTACAATATTGGATGTGTAATTTATTTAAGAAATTAGGTTGGATGATATTAGCACATAATGAAGGTAAAACTAAAAAAATAGATTTATATTTAGAAAGTATAAGTCATTTAATACAACAATTAGAACATAAAATACATATACTCGTAGATGTAGATAAAAAAACAGATTTAGAAATAACATTAAAAAATGTTAAAATATTTCAAAAAGATGTTAATAAACTATTCAAAAAACCAGCACCAAAAACACGTAAAGTTTAACATAATACATCTTTAATACCATCTTCCAATTCAACTAATGCTTTCCAACCTAAAATATTGAATGCTTCATCGGGTGATTGTATTATGTGTTTAACATCTCCTGGTCTATCTTCAATATATTCTATTGGACAATCAAAATATTTAGCAACATAATTTAAAGATATACTTTTGCCAGTACACAAATCAACTACACCACAATAATCACTATTCATAGCTAGAATATTACCATTAACTATATCACTAACATGTGTAAAATTTCTAGTTTGTTCGCCATCGCCCGTGATAACAAGTTTTCCTGTTTCTTTTTTTGATTTTCTTAATGCTGCAAAAACATTAGGAAATGGTCCAGTTTCACTTTGCCTTTTCCCATAGACATTCGAATATCTTAATGAAATAACAGACATATTATACATTTTATTATATGTTGTTCCTAATCCTTCTAATGCTTCTTTTGCAGTTCTATAAGGTGTATGATAACCGTATACAATACAAGAAGATGATAAAACAACGCGTTTAATATTTCTTTTTCTACAAATATCTAAAATATTTAGTGTTCCCATTACATTAGTATTATAACATAGGATAGGATCTTCTATACACCAAGAAGTTCTTGCAATTGCTGCTAAATGAAATACACCATCTATTTTATCATATTTAGAAAAAACACTTTCTAATAAATTATAATTTACAATATCAACATTCTCAAATATACACTTATCATTCATATTGTTATTTGTAAATAAATTATCAATTATAATTACGTTATGACCTAATGAAATTAATTTATCTACTAAATGTGAACCAATAAATCCACAACCACCCGTTACAATATATGTATTCATATATTTTTTATTATATATATATTTATATAAATTTAAATTTAAATCTTTAATATAATTACCATATTTAACTTTTTCATCAATAATTTCTAACATTTTTTCTTTACTATATAAATGGTGATACCCAAAACCTTGTATTTTATCAGATTCAGGTATGTTTTCTTTTATTTGTAATTTTCTTTTTAATAATTGCTCATTTAATGGATAAAATCCAAACCATATAATATGAATATCATCTCGTGAAATTGAATGATTTAGTGTTGAATGTCTACCTATTGTATAATTACCATTTTTAAAATTATGCAATTGTCTAGTCCATTTATCATTATGATATTTAACATCAGTATTTAACATATTTGAAAACAATTCATTATAATTATTAATATTATAAGTATTATTAGAATATGGCGATATTATATTTATAGCATATGATATTTCATCATTATTCGAAAATAAATTTTTTATTGAAATTTCAGATATTAAAAATTCAGTTGTATTTAATATTATTTTAATTCCATCTATATTATTTTCAATATCCATAAATTCTTTATCGATATCAATAGCTTTAAAATATTGATTTGAAGTAGTTATAATTTTACAATTAGGACAAATATTTTTACATATTTCAATTGATTTATCAGTACTATTATAATCAATTATTATAATATCATCAAACATATTTTTATGATGATTTAACCAAAATGGTAATAAATATTCTTCATTATATACATTAGTTAATAATGTTGTTTTGTTCATATTATATATTATATATAAAAAAAAATGAATATTTTTATATAATTGACATACATATATTATTTATTATGGAACTACCTGAATCATATTGTTGGGATATATTAGATAAATACTTTGTTGATAATAAATCCGTTGATTCAATTAGTCCATTAGTAAAACATCAAATTGATAGTTACAACAAATTTATTAATACTACATTACCACAGATTATATCAGGTTTTAATCCAATTAAAATTACTACTAAACAAACAGAAGTAGATAATAAAATACAGAAAATTAATATTAATGTATTAAATCCATCTTTAACTAAACCCATTTATCAATTACCAGATGGTACACAGACTATTATGACTCCTTATATCGCAAGAATGAATAATTTAACTTATTCAAGTTCGCTATATGTAAATGTTCATATTGTAATCGAATATTTAAACGATGATAATGTAGTTGTTAAAATTGATAAATGCGTTAATAATGTTTATATTGGTAAAATTCCTATTATGGTTCGTTCAAATGCATGTATTTTATATCAAGTACCTGCAATTGGTGACAGCGACAATAATGAATGCAGATATGATTATGGTGGATATTTCATCGTTAATGGTAATGAAAAAGTATTAATTATGCAAGATAGAATTAATGAAAATGATACTTTAGTATTTGCTCCTAATAATAATAGTGATGGACTTTATGCAGAAATTAGATCTATGAGTGATACTATCTATTTACCACCCAAAACCACCAGTTTAAATATGAGTGGTAAATTAAATCATATGGGAAGAAGTATTCGATTAAATACATCGTTTATTCGTAGTGAAATTCCAGTATTTATTATGTTTAGAGCATTAGGTATTATATCAGATAGTGAGATTATTCAACATATTGTTTATGATTTAGATAATAAAGATAATCAAAGAATCATTTGTCAATTAATGGCTTGTTGTGATGATGCTTCAGATATTCATACACAAGAACAAGCAGAAGAAGTTATGATTAAAATTATGACAGGTGTTAATAAAACTACAGGTAATGCTGTAAAAATATTAAGAGATAATATTATTAATGATTTCTTGCCTCATGTTGGTAAGAATTATAGACGTAAAGCATTATATTTGGGATATATGATTCGTAAAATGTTAAGAATTTATTTAGGATATGATAATTATGATAATCGCGATTCATATATGAATAAACGTATTGACAGCCCAGGAATCTTATTAAGTAACCTATTTAGACAGTGTTATGGAAAGATGAGCAAAGAAATTAAGGGTTTAATTGAACGTGAATTGAATTTATGGAGAGCAAATTATAATAATACAACAACAGATATTATTAATGATCATAATATTCATAGATATTTTAAACAATCATTATTAGATTCTTGGTTAAAATATTCACTTTCTACTGGAAATTGGGGAATTAAAAGTATTGGAAGTTTTCAAAATATTCGCCAAGGTGTATCACAAGTATTAAATCGTATGTCATATGCTAGTACATTATCTCATTTGCGAAGAATTAGCACGGCTATGGAAAAAAATGGAAAATTAGTTCAACCTCGCAAATTAGACAATTCACAATTTAATTTAATCTGTCCTGCTGAAACTCCAGAAGGTGCTTCTGTTGGATTAGTTAAAAATCTTGCATTAAGCACAATTATTTCAATATCGATGAGCAGCACTCATATTAGACAATTATTAGTAGAATTGGGAACTAATATTTATGATGATAGTTATTCTTATATTATTGATAATAGTGATAAATGGTTTGTTGAAACTGATGTAATTAAGAATGCAAGAGATAAAATTACAAATTATTTTAAAGGATTGGGAAATTCTAATAATGTATTCGTTCAAATTAATGGAGATATTATTGGATATCATACAAATCCTAATGAATTATACACGAAATTAAAACATTATAAGAGATGTGGAATTATTTATCCTATGACATCTGTATATTGGAATATTTTAAAGAGATGTATCTGTATTAGTACTGAAGCTGGTAGAATGTATCGACCATTATTAATTGTTGATTTTGATGAAAAAACTAATAAATGCGAATTGAGATTAAATAGAATTTTGAGAGAAAAGAAATTAACTTGGAATGAATTTATCGTCAATAAAAAATTCGAAGATTTCATCTGTCCTAATAATGCAGATGACGAAGAAGGTTTTATTGAATATTTAGATAGTAATGAATTAAATCATACACTTATTGCAATCAATTATTTAGAATTAACTAAAGGTATTAAAGGTAATGCTATGCCACCTCGTTATACTAATTGTGAAATTCATGCAAGTTTGATGAACGGTATTTTAGGTGTAAATATTCCATTTAGCGATCATAATCAATCACCTCGTAATTGTTATCAGTGTTTAAATGAAGAAGAAAAAGTATTGTTGAGTAATGGAACTTATAAATTAATCAAAGATATTAAAATTAATGATGAAGTTATATGTTTCGATCCCATTACAAAAACAACTAGTAAATCAATAGTCGTTAATCATTATAACAGATACACTAATAAAATTGTATATACTATTGAAATATTGAGCGGTCGTGTTATTACAGCAACACATGATCATAAATTTATAACATTATCTGGATGGGTCGAAGTTAAAAATTTCAATAAAAATACTAAACTAGGAATTCATATGATGCCTGAATATACATCTAATGAAAATATTGAAACGGTAGATATTATTACAAATGATAATCAATTACATATTACATTATTAAATGAATTTGATAAAACAATCACTACATTAACCAATAATCATTATTATATGCCTGTTATAAGTCGTTTAGCTGGTTATTATATGAGAAATAATTTAATATTCAATAGTGATATTGATAAAGATGATTATAATAATGATGTTATTATGATTGGATTTATTGATGGATTATATAATAATATATTTATCACATTTATAGAAACTGTTATTAAAAATATTAATGATTGGTTATTTAAATCCAGTAAATTAATTAAACGAGAATTTCTAGCAGCTTATATGAGCAGAGATGTAAATGAAATGAATGAAACGTTTAATAATTTAATGATTAATGAATTTGGAGATGTAAAAGAAATACCTCAATATTACAGAAAAATTGGAATTAGATATAATTATGAATTATTAAATACATATGCAATATTAAATGAATATGATTTATTTCTCAATTATAAATATAAGAAAAATTTAGAAAATTATACATTAGACGAATTTAAAGAATTAATTACAATCCAAGGAAATTTAATATTTATTCCGTTTTATACTAAAATAGTATCTCAAAATAAGCGTATATCTGATTTAACAATCAAAAGCGATTATCATAGTTTCATCGGTGGCGATTGTTTCGCGGTTAGTAATTGTGCTATGGGAAAACAGGCATTAGGTATATTCGCTAGTAATTTCACAAATAGAATTGATACTATGGGACATATTATTAATTATCCACAAAAACCAATTGTATCTACTAAATTATCAAAATATACGAATAGTAATGAATTACCATCTGGAGTAAATGCAATTGTCGCAATTATGACACATTCAGGATTTAATCAAGAAGATAGTGTTATGATTAATAAATCGGCATTAGATAGAGGATTATTTACCAGCACATATTATAAAGCATTTAGAGACCAGTGTGCTAAAAATCATAGTTCAGGCGAAGAAGAGATATTCACAAATCCTACTAATATTACAACAATTAAACCATCATTTTCATATGATAAATTAGATGAATCAGGATTCGTTCCTAAAAATACTTATGTCGATGGTAATGATATGTTAGTTGGTAAAGTTATGCCTCGTAAAATTGGGGGTAAAAATACTTATCAAGATAATTCAACTGCTATGAAAGCAAATGACGATGGATATATTGATTATAATTATATTGGAACTAATAGCGATGGTTATAAGTTCTGTAAAATTAGAATTAGAAAAAATAGAAAACCTGAAGTTGGTGATAAAGTAGCATCGCGTTCAGCACAAAAAGGAAGTATTGGAATGATATATGAACATCAAGATATGCCTTTCACAAAAGATGGCATAGTTCCTGATATTATTATTAATCCTCACGCAATCCCATCGCGAATGACTATGGCTCAATTAATGGAATGTATTATGGGTAAAGTAAGTTGTCATTTAGGAGCTGAAGGAGATGCAACACCATTTACAGATTGTAAAGTAGATAACATAGCAGAATTATTAGAACAAACCGGATTAGAGAAATATGGAAATGAGATTATGTATAATGGTAGAACTGGTGAACAAATTAAGACTGAAATATTTATCGGACCAACATATTATCAACGATTGAAACATATGGTAGCTGATAAAATACATTCACGTGGTAGTAATGGTCCAATTGTAATGCTTACTCGTCAGTGTTCAGAAGGTAGAGCTCGTGGTGGTGGATTGCGATTAGGAGAAATGGAGCGTGATTGCTTTATCGGTCATGGAACTGCATCATTCTTAAAAGAAAAAATGTTAGATTGTGCTGATAATTATAGAGTATTCATATGTAAAGAATGCGGAATGATTGCGAATGTTAATCCAGATAAGAATATCTATAAATGCAACCATTGCAAAAATGCAACAAATATAGTTCAAATTAGAATTCCATATGCATTTAAATTATTAACACAGGAATTATATACGATGAATGTAATTATGAGATATATCTGTAATAATTAATTAACTTTAACTTCATTATATTCTCTATATTCAAATTTTGGCATTATACTACCTACTTGTGTATCTTCGAATGCTTTATTTATATCAGTCCCTTGAAATAACATTTTAGACTCTGTGAATACTGGTTGAACTAATTGTTTTTGTCCTAAACTAGTACAAACAGGCACTCGTTCTTTATTGTCATTACTATAAGTTCTATTATGTTTGATAGGATCATAAATTCTGACATAAACTTCTTTTTTATTTGGTGAATTTTTTATTTTATCATCTTTAATTTCAAAATTTATTTTATTTTCATATTTTTCTTTTGTAACTGTAATTTGCGGTAGTGTAGGTGCCTCTATAGGTAATGTTGATTTGTCAATCAATTTATTAAATACATTTGGAAATGTATTTTTGATATATTCGCTTACATTAGTAGTACCTGCGATATTAGATACTTTTAATAATTCAGTTTTAATATCTTCTATATCGGTGTCTATTTTAATAAATGCTATATTTTCTTTATTTATTTTTTCTTGAGCTATTAATTTTAATTCTAATGCATTAAAATGTTTATTAAATAATTGTAATAATATTTTTTTAGTTAATACATAAGTTGTTAATACGTCTATTTCGAATTTTTTATAATTATAAGATTCTAACATAGCTGTAAATAAATAATCATTTAATTGTAAATAAATAAAGCAATCTCTTAATGGTAACATCATTTTAGTTGATAATTCATTTTTATAAATGGTTGAATATATAGTTATAATACGATTTAATATATTTTTTCTAGCAATTGCGCCTTCAATACCATTATTAACGTGATTATCTTGAGTTTTTATTAATTTATCATATTCTGGCGAATTATATAAATATTCTTTAAGATTTGTTGATGTGAAGTATGAATATTTTTTTATTTCTTGTATTGATGGTGGTCGTTCCAATATAGATTTAAATAATTCAATAACTTCATATTCACTCAATTCTACTTTTATTTTAGGATTATAAGGTATTAGACTATCTGATATTGGATTTTCTATTGTATCATATGTATCAGAAACTTTACCCTTATAATTTTTAATTTCATCGATAGCATTAGCACTAATAAAAGATTCAGATGTTGCATATGAAGAATGTAATAAAATAATTAAAAATATAATTAATATTGCTATTACAATTATTGAAATTGTTATTCTCATTATCTATTATTAATAAATAATTAATAAATAGAATTATGTCGGGTTTTAAAAATTATTTTGACGATATTGTTAAAATAGACCCTACATATGGTTTTATGATTGGTATAAAAAATAAATCAACATTATCGCATTATACTAATCATTTAAGTGATTCTTATTTAAAACAATTATATCATATTTATAAAAAATATAAAAATAAAAATGATAGCGAATTAAAATTACATATAGATTATATTAAATATCATATTAAATATAAAATTTATTTATATAATTTATTAACTTCTTATGAAAATCATATAATATCATTTGAATATGATAATAAAATAATATATCCGCCAAATAAATCATATGAACTCAGCCGAAGAAAAGATTTTAAATTATATATAAAAACTCTGATTGCGAGATTAAAAGAAAGTTTGAAATTAAAAATAACAGTACCGCGTTTAATTTGTAAGAATTTTCTAAAACAGATTGAAAAATACAAAGATTATAGTGAATTATATGATTATATCAAACATCATTATTTAAATAAATGCAGAAAAACGATTGGATTATGTCATTTGCCTAATGGTAAAAACATATATAAAATATTAATTTTAAATAATTTAGGATTTTATAAATCGCCAAAGCAAATTCATAATTTAGGTTTAAAATTAATTAAAAAACATATGAATGCCGTCGCTCATTTCTATTCATCCCGTGAAGAATTCTTTAAAGACTGTTTAAAATATTCCTTATATATATATGAAGTAATCATAGATAAATATTTTTACTATAAACCACCACATCCATTCATAATAAAGAAAGTACCAGAAGAATTGGAACATAATAGATCATTAGCATATTATAATGATATTGAAAATGCAGTTTTCGTAAATCTTCGTTTTTATAAAGAGTGTAATAAAAATACATTATATTCATTATTAATGCATGAATGTTTTCATCAATATCATTATTTATTTATGAAATATCATAAATTACCAAAATATAAAATTCATGGATATAATAATATAACATTATTAGAAGGTTTTGCACATTATATGGAAATATATTGTGAAAATTATGATGATGATAATAATGAATATTCATTATTGCGAAAAATGCGTTTAGTAGTCGATACCGGAATTAATTATTATGGTTGGACATATGAAAAAGCATTCAATTATATGAATAAATATTTACCAAATCGTATTGAAGACAATAAAACAGAATTAAATAGATATATAGATATACCTGCACAATCTCTATGTTATGTTATTGGTAAATATGAGATTATAAAAATGAGAGATAATTTTATTAAAAATAAGAAAGGAACAATTAAAGATTTTCATCATAAATTATTAATAAATGGAACTACTTCATTAAAATTTATAAAAAATATCCTTTAAATATAAATGAATTCTAAAGATTTTTGTAATAATGTTGTAACAATACCTCAATTTCTTGGTACTTGCTGGTTTAATGCAATATTGATGAGTATTTTATATAGTCAAACATCGCGGAAATTATTATTACATCTAAATAAATTTAAAACAAGAAAATCACCCTATTTTAAAATATTTTATGAAATTTTATATAAAAATTATATTTCACCTGAAAAATCTAAAGAGTATTTTGATATAATGCGTCCAGAAAAAATTTTAAGTTATTTAATTAAAAATAAAAAAGAATTGGATGATGTTGTTAAAAATGGCTGGTCTCATAATATATTTTTACCAATATTTATAAAAAAAATAGGTATGAAATCTCATTCATTCGAATATTATAATGGTAAATTTTATTGTGGCATAAGTGAAAATATTTACATAAAATCAATACAAAATAAAATGAAATATTTATTTAAAATTAGTATTTTATTAGATAAGGTGAATGAAATAAAATATGCCAGAAAAAATCCAGAATATTTATTTATAAATATGTGGGATAATTTAGGAAATCAAAAAGATATTAAACTTATTGATGTTTTTATAACAGAGTCTATTAAAGCTTATGGTGATAAACATACATTAGGTGCATTAAATATTAAGTATAGCGGACTTGATACATTCGATGATATTATTATATTTAATGGTGATAAATATATATTAGATTCGTGTATATTAGCTAATTATAATAAAGATAATGCTAATGGTCATGCAATTACTGGTATAACTTGTAAAAATAAGAAATATGTTTATAATGGTTGGATGCGTGCTACAATTGATCCTGCTAAAAATGATATGTCCTTTATAGCTGGTACATTACCATGTGAATTAATGAAATATGATTGGGACGTTCATAAAGATGCTAAATTCTGTATAAATCCATTAGGATGTAATATTAAAGAATTAAATAAATCACCACAAGAAAAAATCCAGTGCTTCTCATTCAATAAAGGAAAACGCACATTAGTATATGTAAAAATGAGTTCAAAATATAAATCATTAGATGAGAATAAATCATTAGATAAAAAAACTAATAATCTAAAACAATTTAGAGGAGTTATAAAAACAAATTTAAATGAAATTAAAAAATTATTAGAACTTAAATTAAAAAAGAAAATTGAAGATCCCAAAAATCGTGAAGAAATTAAAATAATAAGTAATAAAATAATTAAATTACGCGAGGAAAATAAACGAATTAGAAATGATATCAAAATACATATGAATGCTAATGCGAAACCAAAAGCAAATGCTAATGCTAGTGGAATAATAACAAAACAACAATATATAAATAAGATTAAAGAATTATATCCTCATTATGTTAATTTGCAAAGTTATAGTATAAATGAATTGAAAGAAATATATAATCGATATTGTCCTATTAATGTATTAGATTATCATAATAATAGTTGTTATTTAGATACATTACTTTTTGCATTATTTAATAAAAAAAATAAATATATTGAACAATATTTATTAAATGCCCCAGTTATTAAATATTCGAATGCACCTCGTTCATTATATGAATATGGTAAACAAATTCAAGTAGAATTAAATAGATTATATAATGTAATATCATCACAAACTTCCAATAAAAAAGTAGAAAAATGTTCAGCCTTACGTAAATTATTTAAATCGTATAATGATTTATATAATAAACATGTAATAGCTAATAATGAACTCATAGAATGGAAAGGATCGCAAACCGATTATAATGTTGTATTAAACATTTTTAATAAAATATTTAATATTGATAATTCATTAAAAGTAAAAATTACAACTAGTACTGACCGAATTGAAAATAGATTATTTATTGATTTTATTGCAAATGATTTATTAATAAATAATAATACAATTACTATTAAAAATCATTATTATGATATATTTACAGCAGATGGTAAAAAATATAAACATAAGATTGAATATTTAAAAGGTGAAATGTTATTTATGTATTTTAATCGCACATACGTAGATAATGCCGATGATTATACAGATGATAGGGCTAAAAAAATAAATAGTAAAATAATACCAGCAATCAAATTAAAATTAAAAGAAAATAAGAAAAATATTTATTTAAATTCTATTATTATTCATGACGGTTCTGGTAGAGGTGGACATTATACATGTTTATATGATTGTAATGGTATTTGGTATAAATTCGATGATATTGCAACAAATAAGATAACTAAAATAGGAACATTTGACGATATTATAAAAAATAATAATTACACACAAAATATAACAGGATTATATTATTGGTAAAATAAATCAAAAGATTTTTGAAAAATTATAATTAAATTACTATAGATCTTCTTATGCTAATCTACAATAATTGAAACAATTAAAAAAACTAGAAATAAAATAAAAAAAATAAAAAATATATTAAAGTAGTTAATATATGACAGAACAATCTATTCAAATAAGTGTAAGAGATGTTATAGATTTATATAAAATAAATAAAAGTATAAACATGGCAAATGAATCAATAGCGGTACGTATTTATAATAAAAGTATAAATTTAGATTTATTCAAACAATATATACATCTTTTAGGTAACCTAGGTCATAAAATTTTTATTACTTATATAGACTCTAATATCAGTAATAAAATCCAAATAATAAACATTAAAATCCATTCTAATTATATTGATATAATTAGAAATACCAAAGCATTAAATATTAAAATGAATAATGCTAATGAATATATATATTCATCATTACTTGATATTTATATATACATGAAATCGTTAACTAGACCAATTGAATTTGATGAATTATATAATGTTATAGATTACATATTTAATTTAATAAAAATTATTGTTTTTAGCAATTTAAAAAATAAATCATTTGATAAATCAGATAAATCAGATATATTACATATAATTGATGCTGATATTGATTATGATGATTTTAATATAATTAAACAAAATTTATTATGTGAAATTTTTTTTAAAAATATTTACAATTTAATAAATTCATATGATAATAAAACTTTTGATATACAAACTATAATAAAAGAATTAAATAATGAAATAACAGAATTAGATAGTTGTAAACTTAAATTATTAGCAATTAGTATTCGCGATGCTTGTATAAATAATAACCTATCTAATATAAAAGACAAATTTGATTTTATAAAAGCTATAAATGATTTAAATAAATTTAAAGAAATTGATACAATTTATACATATGAGGATACTAAACATAAACATACAGATTATAATTTAAAATATATATCATATCGTAGAACAAAACAATATATTGAATATGATAAAAACCAAGAAATAAATTTTAATATACCTGTAAATTATCTAGAATGGTATAGCAGTAGTTGTTATATGGATATTATAGTTTTTTCATTATTATATAAAAAAAATAAATTTATTTCAAATATTTTTCTAAATAAACAATTTGAAAAGTATTTTATATTGAATGATCCAATAAATGCTACGTTAAATATATATTATAATACATTAAAAATAAAATTAAATGAAATATATGAATATATTCATACCACTAATAAAAAACCAAATATAAATGTTGGCAATATTGAATCTAAAGATAAATTAAGAAATATATTATCTAATATACATGAAATCTTTATTAATGAAAAATATTATTTATTTAAAAATAAAAATGTGTATAATTCAATTAATCAATTATTGCTAAACTATAATTCAGATGTTGAAAGATCACCTGAATATAATTTACATGAATTTGTATTAATATTATTTAATATATTTCAATTAAATGAGTTAATTACTATTAAAATAAATGATATTATTAAATATGATATTACATTAAATATTTCTGAAAATAATACAAATATATTACCTACTTTGTTTAAAGATAATGATGGTTATGATATTACTATATTAAAAAGTAAATTATTAGTATTAAATAATGACAATAATCGTATTTATAATACAGATAAATATATCAAAATATATCCACCTCCTTATTTAAAATTAGAATATAATACAGAATTAATATATTTACAATCAATAATAATACATTATATTACAGGTAGTAATTATGAAAATGGTCATTATAAATGCTTATTTAATAATAATTCAATATGGTATGAGTATGATGATATGGAAGTTAATAATTATACAAACTATATGCCACCTAGAATAGGAACATTAGATGATATTATTAATAACTCTAACTATAATGAACATATAGCTATGCTTATTTATTATTAGTTATAGCATAATATATATGATGATTTTGATAAAATATTTGGAATAATATCATCTGTTAATTTACATACAGATGTATCATCATATAATACATACTCTTTATTTGTTATACATATTGAATTATAATGACCACCATCTATTAAACCATAATGTAATCCAATTGCTTGTAGATTGAATGTTAATGAAGGATTGAATGTTAATGAAGGATTGATATTAACAGAATCATTATTTTTTTTATTATATTCATTAAAACGATTTAATGATATAAATAATATCTCAGGGTATTTATAAATGTCTAATTTTTTTTTATAATTGCAATTATTTAGGCATTTTTCACATTTCCATTCATCGGCATTTCTAATTTCTGCTATAAATTTCTTATTTAACAATTCGCTTATTGACAAATTTTCACAAATATCTAATCCTATATATATGAATGGTTCATATGTTTTATTACAAAAACCACATCCAAGACATTCAATAGTATTTATATAAGACCCTTGAAGATTTTTATAAATATCACTATATTTATTTTTATTGAATATTGAAATATTTTTATAATATTCATCTATATTTTCAATATTATAGGATGTTTCATCATGTATTTTTTCAATTAAAAATAAAAATAATTCACATATATCTATTTGTTCGCCAAAATTAAATATTCCTTTAAAAATTATATAAAAATTATGTATAAATCTATTAGGTGTTATATTTTGATTTTGATTTAATACATTAAATAAATCTTTTAATTCGTATGTAATAGTTCCTTCAGTTGTATTTGAATTCATAATAATATTATTAATTTTAGGAGTTCTGTATAAAATCTGTATTAAACTATTAATAGCACAGGTCGAACCCAGATTAGCTAATCCGCCACCACTCATTAATATATATAAAAATTAATTTTTCCACTTATGACCGCAAATAATACAATTATAAAATTGGGTGATTGCTTCGTCACCACTTCTTGTTTGAAGTTCATAATATGAAATCTTATTATTTTTACATTTGCCACATTTAATAGTATCGGTCATAGAAACTTGTTTAATTTCATAAGCAGCCTTAAATTTGAGTTTTTGTTTTTCAATAATTGCTTCCCATTTTTCTGGGAAAACTTCTTCACAAGACATATACGGTAATTTATGCGGTAAGAATTCTTTTTTATTTAATCTTTCCAATAACTTTTCATTTTGAATATAAGATTCTTTATTTAAATTAGAATAAATAGAGCGACCAATATTAATATAACTATCTGTGAATAAATCGCTAGACCATGATAATGGAATTTTTAGAGAATTAGCATAATCAATAGTTGAATTGAAAATTCCAATTTCTAAATCAGTTGCTTCAATTACAGATAAATGAATGTCATTTATTAATAAATCGCGTAATTTATTTCTAATTTCATGTTTATTATTAGAATTGGTAGTCATTATATAAATAAGTTAAATAACAAATATATCATTTTTTTATATGATATATACTAAACATATAAAAAAATGATTAATATTTATTTAAAGATTATACAAGAAAGATATATAATTAAATGAGTTTCCCAATTTTACCTAAGAATGTTGATGTTTCAAAACTTAAATATGCTGAAGTTAAAACATTAGCATCTGGGTCAAAAAGTATTTATGTTAATTATGGAACGCAAAGACTTCGAATTCAAACACCTGTAATGTATATGCCATATGGTATTGGTGAAGGATTTGAAGATAAATCAAAGAAACAACTCGACGTCAAAAAGGATAAGAAATATGATATTACACTTTCATTCAAGGGTTATGACGAAAATGCTAAAATTCAAGTATTTCTTGATAAAATGCGCGAATTAGAAGGTGAAATTATTGATAAAGCATTCGAAAATCGCGAGCCGTGGTTTAAAGATGATTTCGATGGAAATAAAGCATTCGTTGCTCGTCTATTTTCACCGATTATTAAAGTTGATAAGGATCCAAAGACTGGTAAAGTTGTAGGTAAATATCCGCCAACTATTCGTGTTAAGGTTCCTTATGACGAAGCAAATGATAAATTCAACTTTGATTCATTCGATATGGAAAATAATGAAATTGATTTCCACAATATCATCACAAAACTAAAAGCAGGAAAAACACAACTTATTATTGAACTTACCGGAATTTGGATTGCCGGTGGTAAATATGGTTGTACATGGAAAATTGTATCTGGTAAATTTCAATTGTCTATGAGTAATAAAATGGCATTTATTGAAGATAGCGATACTGAAAAAGTATCTAATGATGAAGAGGAAGAAGACGATGATGATGTTGAAGCAGTAACTGATGCAATTGACGATACTAAACTTGCAAATAGTGATGATGAAGAAACTGATATGACTTCTCAAACTGAAGTTAAAGAAACGCCTAAAAAAGGTGGTCGTGGAAGAAATTCTAAAAAATAAATAATAAAAATGCAATTATAAATGACATAATTATTCTCGCTAAAATAGTGGGTTCATTTTTGTCATTTAATAGTTGAACAAAACTATTAAAAATCATATTTAGAATGTTAAATGCCGTTGGTGTAGATAATAACATAAATAAAATAAATGCAAATACTGCAGTTCTTATTTTCATACCATATAAAAAATCAGGTAGTTGCTTTTTTTCTTTTTCCTTATTCATTATTATTTATATTAATTAAATATAATATATCTAATGAATTTAATAACATTCTATTTAATGAATAAACGGGAATTACACCAGGAGTTTCGATGTCAGATAGCCATTCTGGAATATTATTATAAAAATCATCACTATAAAGAGCAATTGCTTTTATAAAATTACAACATAATAAGAATTCATTCGTTCCATCCTCGAATAATTTGATAATTTCTCTTGCAAAATCATAAAATATATTATTGTCATTAATATCATTAAAATATTTAATATGATCTGGATTTTCTCTTGAAATTAATTTAAAAGTTTTTATAATATTCTTAATTTGATTTGATGTTAATTTTAAAAACCATCTTATATGATTGTAAAAACCAACCTTTTCTATTATTTGTGATACGTCTGTATATGCTTGATGTATTGATGTCCATTCATATTTTTTTAATGTATTTTTACGATTTAATTTAAAAAATTCAATATATTTATTTAAGTCGTTGATGAATGTGGATGGAAATTCTTGTTTTGTATATGGATTCCAATTGCCATTAGTATCAATAAAATATTTTAATTCAGTTGCAATAAAAAAGTAATTATTATTATTTTCATTATATATAAATAATGATTTCTTATTAATTTCATTAAGTGTTTCCATAGTAAATGGATCTTCCGTATTATTATAAGTAATATCTGGATTATAAATATATTTTTTCAATAATTTATATAAAAAAACTTTATGAATTATTTTAAATTTGACATAATTATTTTTTTCAATATTATATGTATTTAAATTTAATAAAAATACATCTTGTATTATTGTATTATTATTTTCCAATAAATTAAAATATTGATTATATAAATAATAATTGGAAAACAATACTTTTAATGTTGCTTTAAACATATATTCTTTCGTATATATTGCCGGATTATCATAAATATATTTAAAAATTTTATATATTTCATGTGAATTAATCTCATTTGTTCCAATAGCTTTATTTATAATTTCATATGCAATATTATTACAATTGCTATGTTTAATGCAATAATTATATAAACCATCGGCTAAATTAGTACAACAGCAACCCGAGTTATACATTCTGTATATGCATTTATTCATTTATTTTATTTATATAAAATAATCATTAAATAACTTCTGGAATTAAAATACCAGCATTAACATAACTAAAATAATCATAATATTTACCGTCTAATTCTACATATTTAACGCCTCGTTTTTGAACTACACGACCTTTACCTCTTTTTTGAACTTCCATTTTTTTATGTTTCATAATCTTATAATCGTTTGTAATATCATTAGTATATGAGAAATCATTATTATTAACACCAATAGCCCATTTATAACATTTAAAAGTATTTAATAATGGTTTATTCTGTTTAGCATTAATAACACAATCAAATGAAGCACTTTTCAACATATTCAAAAATTTATTAATTATATATTTCTTTTTATCAGCAGTTTGTAATATATGTTCATCAGTAGTTAAACCTTTATCATTTCTTTCAATATTGAAATCGCTTTCTTTTTGTTTTTTAGTAAATTTCATAATATAGCTAAAAACTTGAACATTTCTATCTTTTAGAGGTAATGCTTGGTGCGAACATGAACGAATTGCGCGTCCAATAACTTGTTCAATTCTTACATTATTCCAGAATGGCTCAACTAATAATACACGTCTTACGTTTTTTAATGAAATACCCTCTGCACCACTCTGAGTAATACAAAATAATTTAACTAATTTTCCATATAATTGTTCTGGATTTTCGGGAAGCATTTTTTTCATTTCATTCGTAATATTACTATAATCACTATTAAATAAATTCATTAATAATTTTGTCTTTTCTTTATCTTGATCAAAAATAACATATCTTTTATTATCATATTTTTCGTCAAATATATCATCATCTGCAAAATAATAATCCATAGCTACTTTTTTTAATTCTATTTGTTTATAACCTTGACGATTTAAAACATCTGATAATATTCCTAAACCTTCTACTGATCTAAATGCAGAGTATACTAAAACTGAACCAGGTGAATTTTCAATATCTTCAACTATTTTAGCGAATTTTGGACTATGATGATTTTTCAAATTTTCTAATGTTAATGCATCACTACGATTCAATTTATCCATCATATCTTTTAATTGATTTGTATATTCATCTGCTATATTTGTTTCTTTTTCTGGTTTATCTTCATCATCACTATCATTTGCTTCTAAATTTTTAAAATGTTTCTTAATATCTTTAGGATATATACGTGTGATATTTTCAGGAAAACTAAAATTACATATGGCTCGTGTGAATGCACGATAAACAGATGAATTTTCAGTAAATAATCCACCTTTTCGCTTATTTAAATCTTGTTTTAATTCATAATTTCTGGCTTCAACGTAATTTTTAAATTGGCTATCAGTCATATCTAATATTCTAACTTCTGATGGTAATACGGATGGGAATAAATCACTACCACTAATACTATAATAACTGACTGTTCCTAAAATACGACGCATAAATAAGTCTTCATTAATAACGGATGGATTATCTTCATCTGTAGAATCCAAAAAATATTTATTAAAATCATCTTTTGAATTTGGTAATGCATTATAATTAAGTATTGAATATCTAATACCTATTTTAATTCCTTTTAATTCATTCAAAGAATTAATAATATTTTCGAGCATTTTATCAACGGTCACACCCCAATTTTCTTTAATTATCATATTGTCGGCATTACGTTTATAACCTTTAGGCAATAATGATATTAATATTTTTCTATTTTCATTATCAATATTAAATTCATCAATATAATTAATTGTTGTATTTAATTGATTTTGAAATTCTTCAGTTGTCATAATTTTAGATGCTTTTGTATAATTTAATTGATATACATTCATATAACCTCTAATTAAATTAATAAGTGTTGCAATTTCATATGGATTATTGATCATAGGCGTACCTGATAATAATATAATCTTCATATCGCGCGCGTTCATTAGATGATTATAAACTGTTCTAGCTAATACACTACCATTCACAACACGACTAATGAAATTATGAACTTCATCAATAATTACAAAAGAATTATCGAATGGTGATGTTCCTAAACTTTTAATTAATTTTGCAGATAAACCATTATAACTTATAAATGTATATCTATTTTTAATAATGTGAGATGTCATAGCACTTATTGAATGTTTATCATCAGTCGATGATGTCTCTCTAATTATAATAGCGTCTGGTATATCATTTTGATATAATGGAACCCATACAAGACCATCTTTTTTAATAATAGTTTTTTTTATTGCATATTTACTTTCTAAAACATCTAATGATTTTTTATTAGTTTTTAATAATTTCCAATCTTTTAAATTTAATCCAATTGAACTAATCTTTAATATTTCATTTTCATAATTGACAGCTAAAGAAGCAGGACTTAATACGAATATTTTCTTTTTTTCAATATATCCTTCAGCCGCAGCAATTGACGCACCGGATTTACCAGAACCCAATTCGTGATATAATAATGCTCCACGATATGGACTATCAAATTGCATATAATCTTTAACAAATCTTTGTTGAGGAAACAATTTTATTGAATTATCTTCTTTTAAATCGCAAACATCACCATCACATTCGCATTTAGGCTTTTCAATAATAGTGGATAAATAATTAGAAGGTTTGAATGTTTTATAAATTTTTTCATTATAACCAATTCTATTAGGCAGTACCCATTCGACTGGTTTCACTTCATTCGCCATTTTCTATTATTATATAAATATAAATAATAATATATATTTGATGACATTAAAAATAATTATAGATAGTCGAGAGACACAATTATATAATATTTTAATTGAAAGAGATTTAGATAAATATTCTATTGATATTTCAAAAGAACAATTGGAATTAGGTGATATTCGAATAATTAGTGATAATATTGATTTTATATATGAACGCAAAACTATGAATGATTTATTATCGTCAATTAAGGATGGTAGATATAAAGAACAAAAACACAGATTATTAAGTAATCATAAGAATATTAATTATATTATTGAGGGTAGTGATATTATTTCATCAAATAATCATCATTCGCAAAGTATATTAACGAGTGTTTATTATCATTCGATGTATAGAGATGATATTAAATTATTATTTACAAAAAATATAAATGATACAGCAACATTATTATTATTAATATCGACAAAAATAATAGATAATCCATCTAAATTTATAAAAACAGATGAAAATAAAGAATATATTGATGTTTGTAAAATTAAATCAAAAAAAATAGAAAATATTGATAAAGAAACTTGTTATTTATTGCAATTATCACAAATACCCGGAATTTCTAAACAGATTGCTAAAAACATTAAAGATATTTATCCAACTTTAAATATCTTATTGAAAAAAATAAATGAGAGTGAAAATCCAACGGAAGTATTAATTAAAATACCTAATATTGGAAAACAAAAAGCAGCAAAAATTATTGAATATTTAATTTAAAAAAATGATATTAATAATCATTATTATTATAAATGAATAATAAATCTCCATTAAGATATCCTGGTGGTAAAACACGAGCTTGTAAAATATTAGATGAAATAATAAATAAATATTTTGATATTAGCACATTCAAAGTAATTATTTCGCCGTTTTTTGGCGGCGGTTCATTCGAATTTTATTTGCAAAATAAATATAATTTACCATTAATAGTAAATGATAAATTTACACCATTATTTAATTTCTGGATGCAAATAAAAATAAATAAAGATTTATTGTGCGATGAATTAAATAAAATTACATCAATTACTAAAGATGATTTTATAAGATATAGAAATAGTATTATGAATATGAATGATAATATGATAGAACAATCTATATATTATTTTATTATAAATAGATGTTCGTTTAATGGTTCAACATTATCTGGTGGATTTTCATTAGAAGCTAGTAAAAAACGTTTTACAACATCATCAATAAATAAAATAAAATTATTAAATTTGAGCAAAACAAATATTTATAATCAAGATTTTTATGATTTTCTTATTGACAAAGAAGATTTTATATATTTAGATCCACCATATTATTTAGAAAAAAACTCGAAATTATATGGTAATAATGGTGATATGCATGAAGATTTTAATCATTTATTATTACACGACATAATAATAACAAAAAACAATTGGATAATAACATATAATCACTGTGATTATATAAAAAATTTATACAAGGATTATATAATAATTGAAGATATACGATGGAGCTATGGTATGAATAAAAATAAACAATCAAGTGAAATAGTTATAATATCTAAACTTTTAACATAAAAATAGAGAGTGTCGCCATTTTAATTTATAATATTTTAAACTTTTTTTATTAATATCAGTTAATGGACGATTATATAAGTATACCATAAATGCTACTGATATTAATAATCCACCAACAATCATATTTTTTTTAAATAAATATTATTAAATTATTCTTATATATATAGGATTTGAAATTGGATGTTGTGGGGTTCGAACCCACGCTGTGCATAGCACAATATCCTCTTAAGGGATACGCCTTAAACCACTCGGCCAAACATCCTATATATATTACAAAAATAAATAAACCAATACTATCAATCAAACATCTTACTTAAGGTAATTATATTAATAATCTAATCTTTATATCCTTTTTTTTTACTATATAAATATTAAAACAATTATTTATATAATGTCAATATATATAGGAAGACAGATTACGAACGATGAATTAAATGTTTACAATTCATCAAATAAATTATATTTAAAAAGTAAAACTTCGTCAAATTTATTATATATTAATTATCATGGTGATTCTTTTAATGATGGTTGTATTGTTTTTAAGAATGATTATCAATTTGGATATATTAATTCAAAATTAACATTCTATAATAGTAGTAATTTATTAACAATCGATAATGCATCAATAATATCATATAAAGATGTTATTTTAAATTCGAATTTAGAAATAATAAATTATTATAAAACTTCAAATAATATTAATTATTTTAATAATAATCTTTTATTAAATTTTAATAATAATTCTAATAATTCATTAAAAATTAAGTTTAATGATACAACTGAATTAATTAATATAACATCTAATGATACTATCATAAAAACGCCAAATATACACACATCAAATTTATATATACAACGAGATTGCGTCTTATACACTAATTTTATTGATAGTCCAAATATGAATCCTGTTGTTATTCGTAATATGGCTTTTGCAGAAAGTTTGCGTACTATTACAACTAATATAGTTCATTCATTAAAAATAGATACTAGAAATATATTCGATAATTTAATTATACCACATGATTTAACGTCGTGGATTTATTATTTAACTACAAATAATATTAATCAAAATGATTTATTTTTTACAGCACCTAATATAAATATTAGTAAAATTGCTACTGATGAAATTGGCGGTAGCAATATTTTAGAATTTAAAGTTTATAATCAAATAGATGCAACTATACCATCTAAAGTATTATCAATTAATAATAAAGGTTATATTAATATTAGCGATAGGAATGAACAAAATACACCATTATTTATAAATATTAATCCAATACATTCGAATATAATTCAATATATCAATAAAAATAATTCAAATAATAATTTTAGCGTAGGTTCGAATGGTTATGTTAGTATTGGATCTAGTAATTTATCACCAAATCAATTATCAATTACAAAATATAATGTTAAAGATACTAAAAATACTGATTTAATTTCCTTAAATATAAATTATGATAATACTGCGAATATATATAATTCAGTTGATATTATAAATATTAAATTTATAAATAATGATACTTTAACTGATTTTAATATAATTGAATATGGATATGATAAATATGTAATAACTAATAATTTTATTTCAAATAATATAATTGAAAATATTTATGATAATGTTAATTATTATACAGAGATAATACCAGTAATTCAATCAATACCATCAAATTCAAATATGTATATATTATATCCAATAAATGGTTTTAATATTACTTCAAATATAAATGAAAATTCAGTAGATATTATGGTATATCCAAGCGAAATAACGATACCATCAACATTTATAACATCTAATTATAATAAATTCATAAAATCAAAAATAATAAATCAAATACCTATTTATTATAATTTCTATATTTATAAATCAACTTTCACATATAATTATACTAATTTAAATAATATTCCATATAAAACAAATACATCAAAAGTATTAACAGCTTCATTAAATAGTAATATAGTATATTCAATATCTTCGAATGGTAATGTAGGAATAGGTACTAATTATACAGACAAATATAAATTATATGTTCCTGAAAATGGATTAATAAATAATTTAAATTGTAGTATAATATCTAATTATTTAACTAATAATATATCTTTTTCATCAAATAATTTAAATAATATCAATACCATAAATACAATAAATATTAATAGTTGTAATATAACATCCATTTCAAATATTTTAAATAATATCAATAATAATTATTGTTATGTTAATTGTAATCTTAATATAGCATCTAATGCATTTTTAGATGTTAATTCTATATCTTCATTCGGATATTCAAATGTATTGAGTAATTATATAATTAATGTTAATATACCATCTACGGGAAATGGAAATGCAATTTCTATTTACAATCAAAATAATAATATAAATCCTAATATTTCATTATATGGAAGTAATTTATCATCGTACCCATTTATAACATTTAAAAATCTTGTTAATAATACAATAATTAAAATAACAACTGATAATAATTTTGAAATAAATACAAGTAATTCAACGTCGTCAAAAATATATTCAGTAATATATAATAATATTAATAAAAACTATGTTTCATTATATGATAATAATCTTTCCATTTTTAAAGATAATGATAATAATGTGAAAATATATGTTGGTATGCCTAAATTTAATAATAATGATAGTATACCAGCTATAGACTGGTTTAATAGTATTTCTAATAACGGATTACAATCATCCTATCCATCATTAAATACATATGGTGATTTAAATATGCGAAATACTTATAATAATTCAATAATAACATCAGCTACTTACAATACAGGTGTTAATGCAAATACATCATATATAAAAATTGGAATGGGAACAACACCACCATTATCTACAGATGTTTATGATTTGAATGTTAATTTAGAAACTAATTTTTTAGGTAATGTATATATAAATAGTAATTTATATATTTCAGGAACTCTATTAACGCCGTCTGATAGTAATATTAAGACTAATATTATAAAAATTACAAATCCTATAGATAAAATATCTACTATTAATGGTTATACATATACACGTATAGATACTGGCAAACAAGAAACAGGATTATTAGCACAAGAAGTAATAAATATCTTACCTGAAGTAATAACTTATAATGAAATTACGAATTTTTATAATATATCGTATGGTAATTTGTGCGGTCTGTTAGTTGAAGGAATTAAAGAATTGAATGAACGTGTAAAAACATTAGAAGAAAATATAAGAATAATAAATAATAAATAATTATTATGAATATTAAATATTATTTATTTGAATTATTTGTAATCATGTCAAATGATATTCTCATCGTTTATATAAATGATATAAATTATACCAGAGGTTTAATGGTTATTTCATTATATTTAATATTTGATATTTATAAAATTTATTATAATTGCAAAAAAATAAAAGAAGATATTAGACATACGAATGCATTATTAACGTATATAGCAAGAGATATATCACTTATAAATAATAAATTGCGATTACAGCGTTCATCGTCTCATTAGAGTTTTTTCTTTTTGTAACAACAATCAATATTATTTTTGTTTTTTCTAATTTCATATCCATCTAATAAACATTTTCCATCAACCGGAATACGCAGTTTAGGACAAGAATTAGGTTTATTACGAATTTTATAACAACATTTAAATTTTAATTTATTTAACTTAATTTCATATCCATCATCACATTTATCACCATTAGGACGTCGTTTTTTAGGACATGTATTAGTAATTTTTACTTTCTTTTCATTTATTTTTTTTCGTAATAAATATATATCATCATCTTCATTAGATAATATTTTTGAAGATTTAGATTTATATTCAGGACTTTTACTTAATTTCTTATATAAATAATAATCGATTGCTATTTTTTTTAATATTTTTAATATTTTATTTATAATCTTAAGTTTATTTGGTATAATACGATCATAAATACGCTCATCACATGTTTCATATATATTACCATTTTTTCGAGGAATCGAAACATAATTATGAATAACTACTGTTCTTCTTAAAAATGGATGGTTTACTGGAATATCTTCATGTGATTTATAACGGATGCATCGACCTTCAATTTGTTCTTTTGCTGATGCATTCCATACTGGATCTATTTGATGTAAATGTTGAATATGTTTAAAACTAATACCTTCTTTAATAGATGGTGAACCTAATATTACTTTTATTAATTTACCATCCATATTTTCAGGTTCATTTAATATTTGTTTAACTTTTTGTTTATTCAAATTATTCATCGATCCATCCCATAATACATAAGTTTTGAATGGTTTGATTTCATTATTATCAGTATAATTAACCCATCCATTTCTATCCAAATATTCTTTTATTATATGTAAACAACGCGATATAAAATTAGAATATATTAGATGTTTTCCCGAATCTTTAGTATTTATATATTTAAATAATTTATCTAATTTGGGTGCATATTCTTTCAAGTTTGATAAAATCTTATCAATTTCATCAAAATCATATATAGAAATACTTATTTGACGTTGTTTTATTAAAAATATTTCTTTTTCGTCATCATAATCATCATCTTCAGCACCATTAACAATAATAGACGTCTTAATATCCTGTGTTTTTGAGAATGGTATTTCATCTCTTATTAATTTAACACTCGGGAAATCACCCTTATTTTCAATCTCATAATAACTGATTTTATCTTTTATATAAGGAAATAAATCACTAGCCTTTAAATCTTTATTATCATCTTTAATTGGATTTTTATTTAATAATTTTACTAATTCTAGAAATTGGGCGTAATTATCAAATACTGGCGTAGCAGTTAAAAAAAACATTTTACATGTTTCATCAGCATATCTGCTAATAAGTCTCATAATTAATGAACGAACATTTTTTACATTTTTCTTAATTTGATTAAAATTATATGTGTTTACTATGGTTGTTTCATCTACTTTAGATGCAATTAAATTATGAAATTCGTCAATAATTATTATTTTATTTTTAGTTAATTCTTTTATTGTTTGTTTTAAATTTGTTGATTTCTTACATAAATTTGTTATATATTCATATGAATATATTGAATAATTTTTATTTATTTTTGATGCAAAAAATTTGCGTAGTTTTTTTAATTCTTCTTCTGGCGTATTAATATTATTATATAAATCTAATTTTTGTTTATAAGATTTACAAATAATAGGTATTAATTCATCTATATAATTTGTTTTCAGACGTGCAGGTAATATTATAATAGCTTTCATTTTCTTATGATTTTTCATAATTTCTTCAGCTATTAATATAGACGAGCGCGTTTTTCCAGTACCAATACCATGATATAATAATAATTTATCAATATTATCATAATTATCTTTAACATAATTTTGTAAAAAAATTTGTTGTTTCAAATTAAAATTTTCATCATCTCTGTCAATTATTTTTTTATATAATGAATATATTTTCGAACGCATTCTAATAGTTATTTATATTATTTATATAAAGACCAAAAATATGGTCCTTATATGATTATTAGATTAGATGAATGAGAGCTTCTCACCATCGATAACGACGTTTAATTCGCGTTTGAATTCCTTGTTATACAACTTCTCATAGAAACATTCGCGCGCATAAACATTCTTATTCACTCTATAACCACCATTCACCGTCTCATTACAACATTTGCACACAACAACACCACATTTGATATATGCGAATGGTGCATTCACAATATGCCACGAAAATCGCCGATTAATCATCTTAACAACACGACCGACGATATAAGGTTCCTCGATTTTCAATCCACCAGTCAATTCAGTCTTCATTTCATACATGTCGAGAGTAATCCTTGCAATTTCGCGTTTCCTTTCAACCTCGTCTAAATCATCGATATATGTTCCAGTCGTCGAAGAATAACGAATACCATTTGCATCTTTTACAAATCCGTTGCAAAGCATGTCGAGGTTATTGAAAGGCGGCTCAATATCTTCACATTCCTTCTCTGTATTCGCATACGGATAAGATATGTCGATGGTAAGACGCGAATCAACGATGAGCTGCTTATGCTTGATGAGCGAATAAATGCCCGTATACGTCGCATCATTATTCCTAACAATAAGGACATCACCGAACGAATGCAACTCATCGATAAACCTATCCGCGATTTCCTGACGTTTGAAATAAATGTCGATATCATTCGGGGCAGTCATGCGACGTACTGAGCTTTTATGAATTTTAGCATTATAGAAATCGCTTTCAGCATTACCTTTGAGGTAGTAGTTCTGTGTGTAATAAGTCGCAATCATTTTATCGCGAATATAACCACCATAAACAACACCATCATAAGCATAAGCGACGCGCTCAATATCCTCATACGACATAGTATTTGTATGTAATAATAATTAATTACGTAAGTTTCATTTTTTTCTAATTAAAAGATAATTATGAAACAAATTTATATAGAGAGATTGTATTTGGCTTATAATTTTATAGTAGGAAGTGTATATTTACTATGGATTTATTTAATGCAATATAATGGCTGCAAATGTTCTAAAACTTTATTAGAAAAATTAATTCATATTTATTGGTATATTATATTTATATTAGATATACTGCTTTTTTTTAATATTTATAGTATTGATTCATATTATTTAATAGTATTAGGTAATATATTAGGTTTAGGTAATATTTATATGACTTATAAATATATTCAACAATTGGATGAAAATAAATGTGAATGTTCTGATAATGTCTTAAAAACTTTAATAATACTCATATATATTATTACCGTAATAATGATAATGTTATATTTCATTTTTATTATAATAATATATATATCAAATAGATATTTCAAATAATTTATGGATTTATTTAATATATTTACAATATTTAATATAATTTTTATTATAGTTATTGGATTATTTATATTAAATTGGATAAATCATATGGATCTTATTAAATGTAATTGTAGTAATAATAATAGTAAAGTTTTTATAAAAGCTTGGTGGTTTTTCTTAATTTTATATTATAGTTCTATATTAATTATTTATGTTTTTACTAATAATAATCAATCATTAAGCGATTTTATACAATTTAATAATATAATTTTGAGTATAAATTTAATAATTGGTATAGTTGCAGTAATAATGGTAATAATTACTTATAATTATATAAATAATCTTAAAAAAAATAATTGTAATTGTAGTTCAAGTAAATCGCAGGAATTATTATTCCTTTATTCAAAAATAAATATAGCAATTATTGTAATAGTAATCATTATATTCATATTATTTCTTATTTATTATGTTTATATTTAAAACTAAAATTAAATAAAAATGATTATTTAATTTTGAATTAATGATTATCATGCCTGATTATCTTCATACCATTAGCAGAATTTCAAATAATGCCGAAAATAAACAAATCAAAGTTTATAATTCGATACTCGATATTTATTATCATTTCAATAAGTTGAGTGATAATGTGAATAGGCAAATGAAAATGAAGTATGATAAACCACTAATTCTTCTTGGGAAGTTTAAAATAAACTATAATAAGAATGAGAGGTTTTTGAAAGAAATAATATTCACATCTTCGGAGGTGTCAATAACAATTAAAGGTTCTTTTGCAAAAATAAACGATGCTATCGTATATCATAAGCATCGCGAAGTTTTCATTAGTGTTGTATAAAAATCATTCATATTAATTACAAATTTTTGTAATTCTAATTTCTTATTATTATATAGATAATATGCCTAGTAAAAAATCTGTGTCTGTTTCAAACTTTGATACACGTATTAAACGAGATAAATATAGCTCATCTGGTCCCGTAATATTTGGAGCGGTATTAGGTATAGTTATTTCTATGTTTATTTTAAATTGGTTAGTTAAAATAAGTAAATGCCCTTGTGCGAATTTACCAGAAAAAGAATGGATAAGAGAATGGATAATGTTTATTATAATATGGCAAATAATCTCATTATTAGTATATATAGCTAATGATGGTGTGCCGATGGTTTATACTAATATAGTAGTGGCTGTATTGAGTATAATAGTAACTATAATAAATATTGCAAATATTATTCGAATATTCATTTATATTCGAAGATTAAAAGAAATTAATTGCGATTGTGGATTAACACTCCAAGAAAATTTTATATATTATTGGATTATATTTGCATTTGCAGTTTGGGGATTAATAGCATTTTTTGGAATTATTGCACTTTTAATTCGATTATTTTCTAATTAACTTAGCTTATTATTAATTTCAACTAGTAGAGCATAAATACTATTAAGACTTACTGGGTTATTACGATTATTAACAGTCATTTGTCTCTTCTTTTTGTTTGCTTGATATGCCTGAATATCTTGTGTTGTTACTTTATATCTTTCAGCTGCTTGTTCAAGAGTAATATTACAATCTTCCTCAATTAGAGCAAGAGCTTTGATGATAAGTCTAGTTTTAATACTACCTGCAGTCCGCTGTAGATGTTTTGCAACATCATCAAATGTGAGACCCTCATTAACTTTGTCAATTAGAACATTATCTTCTTCAACCTCCCATTTGAGACCAGCACGAGAGGTCTCAGGATTCTCTCTTTGCTTGCGGAGCTTTTCCTGATATAATGTATAATTTGAGTAGTTTGTCATATTTATTTAGGTTTTTGCTTCCTATTTAATTATTTAATAAAATATTCTTATATAGTTTTTATATTGATATAAGAAATGGCTTAATTAGATTATTTACAAACGGTTTAGAAAATTTTAAATTATTCTTTTCAGCTAAATATATAATTAATAGTGCAAATGAATACATATCATAATGTTTAGTTAATGTATGTAAATTTACATTTTTATTAATTAAAAGAGACGCACTAGCAATACTTTTAGCTTCCATAATTTTATATGATTTTAATTTATATACCCAATTATATAATTTATTATCTCGTGATTTGAAAATATAATAAAATATTTTAAATATAAATAATGATAATCCTAATGAATAAAATTTGATTGGATGATTGAACATAAAATTACCACCGGTTCCTCTTGCAAATGATTTAAAACGATTATAAATACTTCCTGATAAATCCCAATCAATCAATTTATATTTATTATTACAATAAATAATATTATCGGCTTTTATATCATTATGAATATATTTACTTTTTTGTAAAATTAATAAACTTTCATATATATCATTTATAAATTTATTAAATTCTTTTTGTGTAAATTTAATATTATCAATCGTTTTATAACATCTTTCCTGAAATATATAAAATCGATGATTAAATGATAATGCATATATATCAACGCCATGATATTTAAATATAGGTTTTATAGTCGTATAATAATTTAATTTGTCATTATAAATTTTTGCGAGTTTTTTTATTGATATAAATTCATTCTTAAAATTGCGTTTATCATTCCCAAGAAAAATATTACCTCTCTTAAATTTTTTAACTATAAATTCTTTTTTATTATATAATAATTCCAATATTTCATTATAATCATAAACTCTAATTTGTTTATGTAATCCATATAATAATAATGATGATGGTTTTTTATAATTTATATAATTGTATAAATTACATTCTACGTCTTTTTTCGAATTTTGACTAAATACATCCATAGTAATTCCCTTATATCCTTCGTTTATGTATTTACCACCTTCTAAAATCATTATCTTTACTAATATTAATATATGAATTTTATATCATCCATAACAATAGCATATATCTTATTTGTATTATTAGATTTTTCATGGATATTTATGAATTTTGATTATTATATGACGTTATGTAGAAAAATACAAAAAGAACCATTCGTTGTTAAAATACCACCAATTATTTTAGCATACATCATATTATTTATTGCATTTTATATATATATCACGCATATATTATTTATTATTAAAGATAATAATAAATATGGAATTGCTATTATCTATGGTCTATTATTTGGATTAGTTATTTATGGTACTTATAGTTTAACCTCATGTATTTATTATAAAAATTATACATATTATGATGCATTCAAAGATACTTTATGGGGTATGATATTAATGTCGGTAACAGGTGTAATATTTATGAAATTATATAAAAAATAATCATATTTATTAGATAATGTATTTAAAATTTTTTATAATTATTATCAATTCGGTATCGTGTTTTATTTTACCACAAATTGTGAGGGAATGGCATGTTATCGGTATTGATAATAATATTAATAAAATTAAACCATATACATTCAATATTGGTAAATTACCGATGGTTTTATGGTATAATAATAACGAACCACAATCAACTATTAATATTTGCAAACATTTAGGAGCTACTCTTAATAATGGTATTATTAATGATGGTTGTCTCATTTGTCCTAATCATTTTACAAAATACGATAAAAATAATACAGTAGGTAATGTAATATCTAAGAATGGTTTATTATGGTGGAGTTATAAAAGTTATTCAAAATCACCACCAACATTATTTAAAATGAATAATACTTGTCAAAGTTATATTGATATTAATGTTAATCTTGTAAATGTTATTTTAGAATTTGTTTATAGTGCAAACATTATTAAAGTTAATAACGTTCATAATAAATATTATTTTACTGAAGATTTGTATAATACTAAACATAGATATTATTATAAATACCCATATATTCTCAAAGGTTCTATCAATAAAAATGTTAATTATCTCATTAATTTTTTACCATTAGATGACAATAAAACACGTATTTATATTACAACGAACAATAATGCAGACAATAAGATTTTTATTAAATATTTTTTAAATAATAAATTAAACAATCTTAAGAATTACAATAATAACAATAATTTGAAAAACATGATGATTTTAAAAGATGAAAGTATTAATAATTATATGAAAAAAATTTATTTGACATTTGATAAATATTCATTTCCTAATGATTTTACAGTTTCCAATTTTTACAAATACCGACAATTTTATTAAAAATTGATTTTTTTTATGAATGTTCATTATTTTAATTATGGATATTGAAGATATTATCAAAGTTGGTTTAACAACCGAGCAAATAGAAATATTAAAATTTGAATTAACTAATAATACATTCGAATCAACATTAAAATTTATTAAATATATTCAAAAAACTTATAAATTTAATTGTAGTAAAATTGATTTAATTAAAATTTATAATGATTTAGGATATGATGATTATAATTTAAAAAAGAAATTAATAAAAAAAATACAAAAATCACAATCAGGTATAATTAGTATTACTGTTTTAACTAGCGGAACTCCTGAATATACTAATGCAAATGGTGAAAGAATTAAAGGAACTTTTAGTTGCCTTCATAATTGTTCATTCTGTCCTAATGAAAAACCATCAATTGACAATAATTGGACCCAGCAACCTAAAAGTTATTTATATACAGAACCTGCTGTATTACGAGCTAATCAAAACGATTTTGACCCAATTAAACAAATGAATTCTCGCATATCTTCCTTAAGTCGAATGGGGCATCAAATAGATAAAATTGAATTACTAGTATTAGGAGGAACATGGAGCGAATATCCAAAAGAATATCAGGATGAATTTATTACTAAATTATATTATGCAGCAAATGTTTATGATGATGAGATTAAACGTGATTTATTATCATTAGAAAAAGAAATAACAGCTAACGAAACTGCTAAAATACATATCATAGGTTTAACATTAGAAATGCGAAGTGATAGTATTTCAATAAGAGAAATTCAACGATTGCGCAGATTTAATTGTACTAGAGTTCAATTAGGTATACAACATACGAATAATGATGTATTGAGAATGAATAATCGTGGTGAGACGGTTGAAAAAACAATAAAAGCTATTAAATTATTAAAAAATAATTGTTATAAGATTGATGGACATCTTATGCTTAATTTATATGGTAGTTCTGTTGAAAAAGATAAAATAATGATGGATGAAATTTTATATAATCCAGATTTACAATTAGATCAGTTGAAAATTTATCCATGTGCCGTGGTTCCATTCACTAAAATTAAAGAGTTATATGATAGTGGTGAATATATCCCATACGATGATAAATATTTATATGAATTAATTAAAAATTTCAAAATGAATATTACTAAACAATTTAGAATTAATAGAATTATTAGAGATATATCAGGTCATTATATTCAAGGTGGATATTCACAACAATTTGTAAGTATTAGACAAAATTTAGAAAAAGATATGAAAATTAATAATTGGAGATGTAATTGTATTCGTTGTAGAGAAATTAAAGGAAATATTATAGTCGGTGATATTTCTTTAAAAATAATGGAATATGATGCTAGTGATGGTAAAGAATATTTCATATCTTATGAGAATGACGATTATTTGATTGGATTTTTAAGATTAAGATTAAATTCAAATAATCAAAATATATTACCAGTATTAGAAAATTCAGCATTAATAAGAGAATTACATGTATATTCTACCTTATCAAATGTTGGAGGTAATGACGAATATTCTTTACAACATAAAGGATATGGAAAAAATCTGATTATAAAAGCCGAGGAAATTGCAAAATCTAAAAGTTTTAGCAAAATGGCTATAATCGCTGGAACTGGTGCACGCGGATATTATTCCAAACTAGGATATACTCTTATTGACACATTTATGATGAAAACATTATAATATTATTAATTTCATTCTTAATGGAATTGCATATATATCAACTCCTAATTTGTATCTTGAGTAGATATTATTGAATGATTCTTTTAATGTATTATCACTATATATATCATTTACATTAAATTTTAAATCATCATATGATATATTTGTAAATATTCCACGAGTCATTTCATTATCAAATTTTAAATCAATACTTGTATTAAACCCCCTATTATCTCCTCCACCTACTCTTTGTAAATTATTGTCTATTTGCATTTTTATACATGTTATATTTACATTATCTATACCATATTTATTATACCATCCATCTGTATGGAATATAATATGCCCACTCCAACATTCTTTAAATAGTTTATATTTACTACTTAATTGATCATTAATTTTTTTTATATTAGCATCATAATTTGGAAGTAAAGAATTTGTGCGCGATGGATCTGATGGAAATGAAAAATCAAAATATATATGCGCCATAGCAATTGAATTATTTAATGTAAATTTATTATCATATGATTGTATTAAATCTGTAAGATCAAAATATAAATGTTTATTATCCTTTTTTGCATTAATTGCCGTTTTTGAATCATCATAACGCGCAGTTGTTATATATATATTATTAATAGTAGTTATTGATGTATCTAATTTAAAATTATTATTAGGATCAGACATCGACATGATATAAATACAAATTCTATTAATATATAATATATATATTCTTTAAATTATTAAATAATTACTATTTATTTTATCAATATTATTTTTAAAATTATATATCATACTATTCTTTGTTGTTTTATCATTTATATTTTTAATATTAGATTTAAAATTATATAGCAAATCTGATGGTTTATATTTATCTTTTATATTATCTATTATAGATTTGATATTATATATACCATTTAAATAGCTACCGCTAATATCTTTATTTATGATATATTTTTTATTCGGAACAGATTTAAATATATATTGGTCATTTTTTTTAGCAATTAAAGAATTATCCCCTAATATATATTTACCATTTTCAGTTGTTATTGGTATATCTATAATATAATTACTATTAGTAGTAAAATAATTTTCTGCAAACTTGCCAATAAATTGATAATCTGTATTATAATTATAATTATATTCTAATTTAATATTGTTAGGTTTTAATATACTATATGTACTATCAGGTTTATATGGATCAACATTACTTGAAAAATTAATATGAAATATATTATCACATCGTCCATCGTCTTTGTTATCTGGTCTAGGTGTAGCATATATATCATATTGATTTGATCCGGTCATTATATAATGTATGCTATTTTTTGCATTATTAACTTGATATTTATATGTATCAGGTATTAAATTAGCAAACCAATTATATATATATGATAAATAACTAGTATCAACAACCGGACTTTTAAGATAATCATCATTATCTTTATGTATAATATCTTTAACTACTGCATCATTATTTTTCATATTTTTTGATAAAGATGTTAATGATATAATGCCATATGCGATTCCACCTAATATCATAACCATCATTATAACAAATAATATAAATCTAGCAACAGAACCTTCACCTATATTAAAAAATTTAATAAATGTATTTATAAATGTAATAAATAATTTGTAAGCACCATATAATAAAGATTTAAAAATATCAATTGTTTTAAATAAAAATTTAACAATTAAATTTATATAATCTTTATTTAATTTACTATTAGCTATATTAATTTTAGTTTCATTAGTTTTTTGGAATTGATCTTCTTTAGATAATTGTTTTTTATTTTCAAATTCAAATATTTTTTGTTTTTCTATTGAATTTGTAGTATTACCAATTTCTTTTTCTAAATTTTCTAATATTTTATCATACTGTTTTTTTATTAATTCAATTTCGCTTTTTTTATAATTCTTCAAACGTTCGCCTAATAAAAAACCAGTATTGGGGTCTCCATCATATATGCCACCAGTTTTAAATACTTTTTTTTTCGCCATATTTTTCTATTTATTATAAATAAATGAAATTAATATATATATTAATTGCTATAATAATATTATATACTATTTGTTATTATATCTTTCCAAGTGAATTATCTATCTTACAAACGAATATAGATAATTTCAATTTTTCATTATTATCGAAAAGACAACCAATCGTTATTAGTGATTATATTCATGAACCTGAAAAAGTTATTGACAGTTGGTTCAAATATAATTTTATTAATAAAATAGATGATGATAATGATAATAATGACTGGAAACATAATAATTATAAATATTTATTCATAAATGCTAATAAAGATGTTGAAGTAATTATATATAAAGCGCAAATTACAAAAGTAAATCCAACATCTAATGATAAGATTATTATCATTAAATTAGAAAAAAATCAAAGTCTAATTATTCCATTCAAATGGAAATATTATATTTCAAATGATTGTAAATTATGGGGTGTAGATGATTTAATTACTTCCTCTTTTGGTAAGTTCTTTTAGGTTTTGAAGAAGTCGCACTACCACCCTTTAAATCATTCAAATAATCTTCTTCGATAATTGATTTATGATTTAACCATTCGATATTAAGTTCATTTAATTCATTTTCCCAAATTGCAGTAATCGACATATCTCTCAAATTATCAATTTTATCTTTTAGTGTTTTGACTTCTTTTTCTAATGCTTCTTTCTTTTCAGCTGTTAAATGTGAAATAGGCATTCTTAATAAATAATCATAACTATCATTATATTTATAATAATCTTTTTTCAATAATTCATCTTCAATATCTTTAATTTTAATATTCATAATAATAATATTTCCATCAATAATGTCGATTATAAATCTAATTTTAGCAGATAATACTTTAAATTCATCTTCCATTATTGATAATTGTTTTTCCTTTCTGTCATAATATTTTTCAATACGAGTATTAAACCATTCTTTAATTATAGCAGATGTCGTATTGTATTTTTTAATATTTCCTTTTTCTGAGAATAAATGCATATTATTCAATCCAAGATTTTTAGAAGATGTTAAATTAAATTCACTCAATATCTTATTATCATCTAAATCTTTTTTACACCCATCCGCAATTTTTAATATAAACTTAACATTCTTTGCTGTATAATGATTCTCAAATGATTTTAAATAAGGATGATTATTATTAACTACTAATTCTTCCAAATATTCTTTATAATTTTCAGTCCATACACCTACTGGAAGTTCATTAATTTCAATAGTATTATCATCAATCCATTTATAATTTCCTTTACTAATATAATTACCTTTATCATTCTTATAAATACTTCCCTTAAATCCTAAATAATATGGGATTAATTCATCAATCTCATAATCACTCGTAATTTCTATTGACTTATTAATATCATTTTTATTCAATACTTTACCAATATTTGTAGTTATATTATTAATAATTTTTAAACAGGTTGAAATAATATCACTTGGATTATATTGAGCAATATTTGTGGAATATCCAGTCCCGATACCAATACCACCATTCACTAAAATCATAGGAATAATAGGAACATAATATTCTGGTTCAATAGATAATCCATCTTCATCTAAATAATTTAATATAGTATTGTCTTCTTCTTTGAAAATTAATTTAGTTAATTTTGATAATAATGTATAAATATATCTCGGCGATGATGCATCTTGACCACCACTAATACGCGAACCCATTTGACCTTTTGGTTCAAGTAAATTAATATTATTAGTTCCTACAAATATTTGCGCCATACCAATAATAGCCTCTTGTAATGAATTTTCACCATGATGATAAGCAGTTACTTCACTAACATTACCAGCTAATTGTGCAACTTTAATTTCATTTGTATATAAATTTCTTTTCAAACACGCATATAAGATTTTGCGAGTACTTTCCTTAAGTCCATCGCAAATATGAGGAATACTTCTTTCAAGATTTCTATTACTGAAATGAATTAAATCTTTATTAATAAATGTTTCGTATGATATAGTTTTTTCAGTATAATCTAGAACATTATTTTTATCATATTGTGATAACCATGATTTTCTATCATCTGCGCGTTTTTTATTGAAAGCTAAATCAATCGAACTATCACATTTATCAGTATAATTATATGTGATCTGTTTCATTTCTTTAAAATATTCTTTGGCTTCCTGGTCTGTAGAAGTTCCCAACCCTTTGTAATATTTAATTTTCCATATTGATTTTTTATCAACAGTATCACACCATCTCTCATAATCACTCATATTATAGAATGATATCACTTCTTTAGTGGTATTATTAGTAGCTTTAATAATAGGTGTTAGCATCGACGTGATAAATCCTTCGCATTTATATAATGAATTCCATAATGTTTGAAATACATTAAATAATAATCCTTTAATATGACTTCCATCATGATCTTGATCTGTCATAATCATAATTTTCCCATAACGTAATGTATCAATACTATTACTATAATCCTTATTTTGCTCTAATCCTAAAATTTTTTTCAAATTAGTAATTTCATTATTTTCAGTAATTTTTTGTAAAGTAATATCTTTAACATTAATAATTTTACCTTTTAATGGATATACACCGAATTTATCTCTACCAACAACACTTAAACCAGAAATAGCCATCGTTTTTGCTGAATCTCCTTCTGTTAGAATTAAAGTGCAATCTTTACTATCTTTTGTACCTGCTAAATTAGCATCATCTAATTTAGGTACTATAATTTTATTAACTTTCTTACCGTCAGTTTTAGTTAATTTTTTCTGTTCAACTACTTCAGTAGCACTTAATGCCATTTCAATAATACCAGATTTATATAATTTATCATAAAATTTGTCAGATAATTCACATTTTGACCCAAATTTAGTAATTAAAGTTGTTAATGTTTCTTTTGTTTGACTGTCGAATGTTGGATTTTCAATAGTTGATTTTACAAATATAAATAAATTTTCTTTAATATGTTGTGGTTTAATTGTCTTTTTCTTCTTAGTTAAAGCCATATCTGTCAATTTTTTCGTAATTGCATTTGTAATATATTCTACATGTCTGCCACCTCGAATCGTATTAATTCCATTAACGAACGACATCTGCTCATAATTACCAGTCGAACTAACAGCAACCACTACTTCCCATCTGTCATTCGGCATTTCATAAAATCGTGGTTGTAATGTTTTAGTCTCTAAAAATAAATCCGTATATTTTTCAAAATCTTTAACTGGTATTTTCTTATCATTAAAATATACAGAAACTGCAGCATCTGTACATGCTGAAACATCATAAACACGTCTTTTAAATAAATTATAAATATCATCAGTTAATCCAGTTAAACCGAATTTTTCATAATCAGGTAAAAATGTAATTTTAGTATAAGATTTTTTAGCGCAACTTTTAATATCTGGAACTTCTTTTACTGTTAAATTTTCTTTAAATACTTGTTTATAAATCTTTTTACGTGTGCTATCAATAGTTTCAATCGTGAAAATTTTAGAAAATATATTAGTTAATTTAATACCTAAACCATTAACACCACCTACAATTCTAACTTCGTCATCGTCATAATTAGAAGATGTTAATAATTCGCCGAAAATTAATTCAGGAATCCATAAATCATAATCAGTATGTTTAATAATTTCAATACCCATACCATCATTATAAATTTCAATAAGTCCTGTTGATTTATCAATCGTTATTTTAATATTTTTAACAACATTAGTATTATCTTTTCTAGTTCTTACTGAATGATCAATAGCATTCACAACGGCTTCATCAAATATTTTAAATAATCCAGGAATAAATGTTATTAATTTCTTAATAATTTTATCATTATCGTCAATAATATAAGTATCAATTGTATTTGGATCAATAGTACCAATATACATAGATGGACGACTATAAATATGAGTTCTTAATTCATGTTTTTTATATTTTTTATCTGTTTCATTTGATGCCATTATAATAATTTTATTATAATAATGATTATATCATTTTTTTTATATTTGTATTATTTTTAATAATTTTTATAAAAAATTGATTATCTGTATTTTCAATAATTTTTGTTCTTGAACCAAAATGGCTTTGATGGAAATTTGCGAATTCATCTCATACAATTTTGATAAGGATTCTACTGAAGAAATCAATACATACATTTTTCAGGAGAATAGCGACGACGAGGATATTGACAAATTAGTAGACGCAATTAATAAAAATCTCGGAGACGATATTCACGATTTGCAATATATGAATGTTTGCGCCATTAGTTTGCCATCCATCACATTCCTATACAAAAATAGGACTGTTGAAATTCACGACTGTTGCGATTCCAGGCGCAATTATTACTGGAATATTCGGGTGATGCCAGTCGATAACTAGTAATCTGTGCGAAATATAAAGCTAAAAATTGTTTTTGGCTTTTCGAAATTTAAAAATACATTTGTATCAATTTTATTAAAAATTAAATAATAAATGATTATAATAATATAATTATTTATCACGAACCATGGAATATATTGCAAATTGCATTACTTCCTCTGTCGATTACAATAAAGACGAACAACTCACGTTCCAGATTATGCAGAATGGCGCCGAGATGCATATGAGTATCGATGAAATGTATAGTACATTAACTTCAATTATTGATTTAAATTTAATTGAAGGAGGTATTTCATTACATTACGATAATCTAGGTTCTCAGCGTAAAACTGTTATATCTCTCGTGTATTGTGGGAGATTGTGTGAAATTGGGGAACATTACGGGACACAGCGAGATTATTTCTTCGTGAAAATACAACCTAAAAAGTTGTAAACAAAAAAATAAAATATAAGGTCAAAATGTTTTTGGCTTTTTACATAAAAAAATGAATATATAATTATTTTTGGAATATACATGGACAACGTTTGTAATACAATTAAATATTATTTTTACAAAAAATTATTTGTATTCATAGAAAAAACACAAAATGAAATTGATGATACAGATATTGATTCATACATTAAAATGAAATTAATGCGTAGATTAGCAGGTGTAACAAATATAAAAACAAATAAAAATAATATTATTTCATTTAATTATAATTCTCATGAATTTGATATTATAAGTTATAAGACTTATTGGATATTGACTATTTATTAATATTTTTTATTATTTCATCAACAATTTCGGGAATAGTTTTATCATCAACATCGATTACTATAATATTCATATTATTTTCAACAGCTTTTATGTAAGTTTCTTCATGTAAATTATGAATATTCTTAATATAATCTAATTTAATATTGATTTCATTTTGTCGTTTCCGTTCTAAAATATGTTCTAAACATTTTTCAGGGGATGAACGCAAATAAATATAATAATTAGATTTCCATATATTGTCTGTTTTATTATACATTTCATTTATAACATTATATTCATCTTGATTAATATTATTATTTAAATAATCATTCATATTAAATGTATTTCTAATAAAAAATGGACTTCGTTCCATAAATATTATAGAACTATTATCTTTTTCTTGAATCCACGCACGATCTAACCATACTCTTATTTGCATATTAAAATAACATTTATTATGTAAATAAATATCATCTAAATATGAACTCCATCTCTCAATAGGTTCAATATCTATTTGATAATTCCGATATTTATGTAAATAATTTAGAACAGTTGTTTTACCAGAACCAATATTACCATCTATAGTAATAATCATATTATTTATTTAAATATATCTAAACTTTTATTTGATTTTATTATTTTTTTTATGTCATCCTTCTTTAATGGTGATTTATTATTTGATTTAAGGAAATTCATTAAGCAAGATATGTGATTATTTATAATTTTGCATAAATCTGCTTTAATGACTTTAGACGCATCTAATTTATAATAATTAATTATTTCATTTATTTTAGACATTATATAATTGTTTGCGGTATTTTTACCTCCTCCGCCTATTTGAGGTCGGATTAATCCAGATGCAAAATCTATATTTAATATATCACCAGTAGGATTAGCAGAGTTATATGCACCACTATTGATGCCGAAATATTCACTAGGTAATACAGTACCACCTGTCATTTTTTTACTAATACATTTTTCATTAATATATGAATTAACTATTTTTATTGTAGGTTTTTTAATAGTTTTTGAACTATTTATCATAGTTATTATTGAAGCTATTGAAACAATATTAAAAATTAATGAATCGATGTGATTACATAATAATTTATGCGACGATTGCGCGGTTGCTTTATCTAATGTTATTTGATTATTAATTAATCCTTGTTTTAACGAGGATAAATAATTATTCATATCTTTACTATAAATTAAGAAGATAAAAAGATGGATGAATATATGAAAGTTGATTTTAAAGATATATGGCTTCCTGATACTTTAAAAAATGGAAGAATTAATATTGTTGATACGCCAAAATCACAATATGCAACATATAAAAATTATGATATATCAGAAGATACTAATAATACAGTATCGCGCAATATTTCTTCGAATGAATTATCTACTGCTTTTTTTTCTAAAAAAAATATACAATCAATACAAGACGATATTATCTATAATGTATATATAAAAAGTAATAAAGAATTTGAAATTGGTAATCAAAGTGAGCAAGAATTATTAATAATAATGAGATCATATTATTTACAATATGGGAAAAATCTTCCTTCAAATATAAATGGGCAATTAGAAATATTGAATAAATATGTTGTTGATTGGTCAGTTGATGAAATTATTAAAAATATTAATCAACATATATATTATAAAAAAACGGTTAGTACTTTGCCGATGCCTATGGAACGAGCACAACTTCCAACTCAAAAAGGAACTAAAATACTTGAAATAAAATCATATATATAATTAGAAGTTATTATGGCTAACGATGATAAACCTAAATTATCTGATTATGATATCACGGTTTATAATATTAAGAGAAATAATATGTTTAAAGGAACTATTTTAATGTGTATTATATATGCAATATTTGCATTTATACTTATAATAACTGCTTATGTATCTGAAAGTTTACGTACTGTATTATTTGAAAGATTTTTACCATTTACTCTCGTATATATAGTAGGAACTATTATAATTATATTGATATTTATAGGATTAATTTTTAGTTATAAACCAGAAAAAATAGACGATTCTAATCAATATCCGCGCGTGTCTTGTCCAGATTATTGGAAACTTGAAATTGTTGATGATTACACAACAAAAAAATTATTTTCAAATGAGTATGATTCTAGTTTATTTAAATATAAATGTGTAATGGATACTAATGTTTTCAGCAAAGATAGAATATTTACTAAAAATAATAATCCAGATGATCTTAATGGTGGTACTGATTTAAAAACAGAATTTCGATTAACTGGTATGAATCCTAATACAAACCTAGGCGGATTTAGAGTAGCAGGTAAATTAACTGATATTAACTCAAATTTAAAAGATAAAGGAGCAGATTATTTTCATCTTTTCAAAAATATAAATAATTATATAGATCCTGCTACTAATAAATTTACAGACAGTACATTACAAAAAATAACTACACAATTTGGACAGGCTGATAGTAATCTTAGAAATAATATTATTGATGCATCTATGATTATGAATAATTATGAATTATCAACTGTAAATACTTATACAAATCTACAATTTTCAACTAGTAATCATGATATAGCACCTATATCATGGAATATAGCAGGTGGTGTTGGTATAGGAACATCAGCTCCGGCACTTAATGCTAATAGTAATTATGCAACAATTGTAGATTGGTGTAATATTACAGTAGATCTTATTAAGAAAAAAGCAGGTAGTGATTCTCCTTTAAATGTTCATGTAATAAAAGATAATAATACTACTACTACAATCGTAGGAACTGTTAATTTAGTTGCAGATTTGTCTGATTCAAATACATATTATAGAACATTTAATACCAATACTAATATTTCATCAACTAATCTTACATTATATTATCCAAATAATTCTAATAGTCCTACTAATTCATTATATGTAGGTTATTTATCACCTAATGCGGCAGCTGCTGATTTAAGTGGAGTAGCAGCTATCAAGACTTATTTTGGTTCTGATAACTACTACGTAATCGTAAATATATTAGATTCAACGTATTTTAATAGTAATATAACAAAAACAGCACTTCAAGATAATAATAGTAATGCTCCATTAATATGTGATAGATTATATCCTGCGTTTTTAGCTAATCAAGATAAAGACACAAATGCTATACGGTGTGCGTATTCTGCTATTTGCGGTGTTAAATGGAGTGACATGCACTGTGATAAATATGTAAAATCTTAATTAGATATAAAGAATTAAAGTTTTTATTAAAATAATGGATAAATATATTAGAGGTGATTTATTAGTTTATACTAATGATGGTATTAAACGTATAGATAAATTATCTTCAAATGATTTATTACTAACTGAAAATAATAAATATAGTGCTATTACTGAATTTGCTAAAGTTAATAAAAAAAATTATTATTTATATAAAATTAAAGTTTCTAATACAATAGATAATTATTATTTAGATGGTAATAATAAAATGTTATGTATTCAAAATATACCGTTTGATTTAAAAATTAATGATTGTGTTAATTTTATTAAAGATAATTTAAGAATAGCTTCACCCGTTTTTACAAATGTAAGTAATATTACTGATTTTGATTATGTTGCATTTCCTTATGATAATAATGATAATAATGACGATAATGACGATAATGATGATAAATATAGATTTAAAGGGCTTATTTTATTAGGTCAAAATGCATTTAGTTTAAATAATAATTTGAATAAAAATACTATTGGATTTTTAAATAAATATTTGCATAATAATAATATACCATATGATATATTTAATAATAATATTACAACTACTATTAAATTTAATTTAAATGATATTCCAGAAATTAATTATTTATCAAAAAAACATGTAATCAGTATTCTCAAAGGATTTGCAGAATTGAATCCATTTGTTAATACAACAAATAAAAAAGATTTCTATACATTAAAAAATTTATTTCTCAAAATTGGTATTTTAATTAGTGCTACATTTATGAATGATAATTATTTAATTAAAATTCCTGATATTGATAATGAAATAAATTACAATTATTTCATATATGAAAATCACATTTGGTGTAAAGTTAAAAAAATAACTAAAGTTGATAAATATACAGGTGCGTTATATAATTTAAAAACAGAAAATGGGAATTTTGTGAGTGAAATTGGTGTTATTTCATAACTGCTTTAATAGTAGGTTGATAATTATAATTATTTATTTTAAAATCTTCAAATGTCAGCGATTCAATCCATTTTATTTTTTCATCTATAGAAATATTAATATCTATTTCTTTAGTAATTTCAATAGTTGGAAATTTAATAGGAGTTCTCTGCAATTGCTCATCTACAGCTTCTAAATGTTCTTCATATAAATGACAATCACACATACTAATCGCAATTTCTTTAATTTTCATTCCTGAAACTTTAGCAATAATTAAAGTTAATAATGTGGTTGATGCGATATTGAATGGTAATCCTAAAAATAAATCAGTCGAACGCATATACATCATACAACTCAAATAATCATTATCTTTATAAAAATTATATAATATATGACAGGGTGGTAAAGCCTGTTCTTTTAACTGGCATGGGTTCCATGCAGTCATAATAATTCGTCTGCTGTTTTCTAATGTCAATTCATTTAAAACATATTTAAGTTGATCAATAAGACCATTAAAAGACCTCCACTGGAACCCATAAATAGGTCCTAAATATCCTTCTTCGTAATTGTAAAATCCATTACTATCTAAATATTCGCGTGATGAATTGCCTTTCCAAATATTAACTCCTTTTTCTTCAAGTTCTTTAGAATTAACAGAACCTCTTAAAAACCATAATAATTCCTCAATAACACCTTTAACAAAAATTTTTTTAGTTGTTAATAATGGAAATCCATTATTTTTAATATCAAATTTTAACAAATGACCAAAATCAGAATAAGTTTTACCATTACGTGTTTCTTTTATTATTCCATGTTCTTTAACGGTTTTTAAAAGTTCCAAATATCGTGTTTCATCTAAATTTGACATATATAAATAAAAATTGAATATATATTTATATAACTTTAACAATATTAAATGCAAACAGGTATAATATCATTTGGCGATAGAGTGGCGTGGAATATTAAATGTAATACTATGAAAGATATGATATTAAATGAATTGTTAAATTTATATGGTGTTAGAATTATTCAAAAACATTATTATTTAATTGATGACAATAATATTAAACAATTAAATAAAATACCACATTTCATTTCATTAAGATCGAATGGTAATAGATATTATATATATTTCACATTATATAATGATACTCCAATTATTTATTATATTGATATGAAAATTCATACAGGTTATGAAAAACCTCGTATTATTTTAGCAAGAGGTTTATTCGATGCTTCATTATTCAAAAATACTATTTTAGAAGGTGAAATGATTAAAACTACTGAAAATAAATGGATATTTATAATTAATGATATTATTGCATATGAGGGTAAAAAAATGGATACTGTTATTTTACCAGATAGATTAAAACTCATATATTCATTATTAGAGAAGAAATATACACCAGACCCAATATGCGACGTATGCGAATATAAAGTTAAAAATTATTATTATTTATCTAAAAAATCGATGGAAGAATTAATGAAAATATCAAAAGAATTAAATTATACTTCAAGGGGTATATATTTTTCATCGATGGATTTGAAATATAAACCTAAATTATTTAATTTTAATGATGATATTATTGTTTCAGTTCAAAAGAAAAATAAAGATATTACTGAATTTAAGGAACTAACTACAAAGCCAGTAATAATACAATCACCAACAACTATATTAGCAACATCTAATATCATTCCAATTAATATAAATAATTCTAGTGAATTTAAGGAATTATATATATCAAAAACGGATGAACCTGATATTTATAATATTTATGATAACCATAATATATTAACTTCTAATAAACTCGGAATTGCATTTGTTGGAACATTACAAGACAGCATTAAAATGAGAAATATTTATAAAGATAAAAGTATGACAATAACATTAAAATTTAAATGTAAATATAATGAAAAATTTAAGAAATATCAACCAATCGAACAAATTATATAAAAAATGATTATAAAAATATTATAGTTATTTATGGTTAATTATTACGCAGTTGCTGCAGGTCTCAATATTGGTGTTTTCACTACTTGGGATGAATGTAAAAAAAATGTTGAGAATATTTCAACTGCAATTTATAAGAAATTTGATAATGAAGAAGATGCCAATAATTTCATAGCAGAGTATAAAGATACTTTATATGTATATACCGATGGAGCATGTTTTAATAATGGTTCTAAAAATGCTAAAGCGGGAATTGGTATCTACTTTTCAAAAGATAATGATAATAATGTTTCGCGCGAATTAGTTGGTGAAGATTTGACAAATAATATTGCAGAATTATCTGCTGCTATTGAAGCAATCAATATGATCAAAAAAATGGATGTGAAAAAAAAGGTAATTGTTACCGATTCTGAATATGTTATTAAGTGTGCCACTACTTATGGTGCTAAATTAGCAGCTAAAAATTGGGAATTCAAAAAAGATAAAATACCTCCGAATGTTGAATTAGTAAAAAGATTATTTGAACTTACAACTAAATATAATATTCAATATAAACATGTTATGGCACATACTACAAATAAGGACCGACATTCAGTAGGTAATTATTATGCTGATAAATTGGCAAATGAAAGTATTTCAGGTGCTGAAGGAAAACTTCCTCATATTAAACAAAAGAGACCAGATACAGATTTAAGTAAAGTAATATTCCTGAATGTACCGTTTGCTGAAAAAGATAAAGCTAAAGCAAAAGGTGCAAAATGGAATCCAGAAAAAAAGAAATGGTATATTCTAGAAGATAATGAAAATAAGAATGATTTAATTAAAAAATACTCTGCAGCTATTTAAGAATATTTTTTTTATTTATTATAATAATTGAAAATGTATAATGAATATTTATATGAACTACCCTCACATAAACGAATAATTATTATTGGTGATATTCATGGTGATATAAGAAGATTTAAAAATATTCTTGTGAAAGCTAATATAATTAATAATAATTTAGAATGGATTGCTAATCCACCTGAAACAATTATATTACAATTGGGTGATCAAATAGATAGTATGAATAGAATGAATAACACAGAATGGGAAGTTTTAAAAGATTATGAAATGATTTATTTCACAGAGCATTTAAATATAATAGCAAGAGCTAAAGGTGGTTATTGTATATCATTAATTGGAAATCATGAATTAATGAATATTATTGGTGATTTTTCTTATGTTTCTAAAAACAGTTTAACCGAAAATAGAGCTAATTTATTTAAACCAAAAGGACAATTAGCTTTAATATTAGCAAAACGACCATTAATATTTAAAATAGATGATTTATTATTTTGTCATGCAAAATTAAATATAAATCATTTGAATATATTAAAAAAATATAATAAATCTATTTTTTATATTAATGATGTATGGAGAAATTTTTTAGAAAATGAAAAAATAAATATAGAAGATAAAGAAATAGTCGATGAAATAATAATCGGTTCGAATGGTATTTTATGGAATAGACAAGATAATGACGTTCATTCAACCAATACATTATTTAAAAAATTGAATATTACATATATGTTTGTAGGTCATACATGTTGTGATAAAATAATATTAAAAGATAATCAAATTTGGTATTGCGATACAGGTATTTCACGTGTATTTGGAAAAAATAAATATCAATATTTAGATATTAAAAATATTAATATTAATATCGAATCTATTTGCGAAGATTAATAATTATTCATCATCAATAAATAAACATTTCTTTTTATCATTATTATTATCATCATCATTATCATTATTATCGACAGAAACTAATTCATTATCGATATAAGTTTTTACAATATATCCATTAGATTTATAATAATTTATTCGTTTATTTCCTTTGTATTTGAAAATAGAGAAATTGTCATATATATCAATACATAATGGAATATATTTTCGTTCTGTTTTTTTTTCTCTCAAAATTCGCCCAACCGATTGTTGAATATCACTTATTGGACTTGCAAGAATGACAGTATTTAATGTTGGAATATTTAAACCTTCACTACTCATTTGATATGTTGCTAATATTATTTGTTTAGTTGCCGAAATATCTAAATCTGTCATTTTCATTCCACCAATATAATAACCATATGACGATGAAGCGATATTATCAATTTTAATTAATTCTTCAATATCTTTTAATTGATTTTTACGTTCAGATAAAATTAAAATCTTTCTATCTTTTTCATTAATTAATATTTCTTTTAATAAATTAATTATAAATATTGTTCTTGGTTTATAATTACATACATTATTAACCATAGAAACCATATTAATAGTACCATTATACATCGTTTTTACATAACTATATTCTAAATTATGAACAAAATATTTATGAACATTAACAATCATATTACATTCTTTTTCATTATTTTTCATTTTATATACTGACTTTCCCAAATACCATTCGAAAACTTTTCTTAAACCATCTTTTCTATTTAATGTTGCAGATAATCCTAAGCTAATACGAATATTCATTTTTCTAAATGCTCTCGAAAAAACTTCAGATGCTATATGATGACATTCATCAATAATAACTAATCCAAAATCATTAAATATTTTAGGATCATAATCTTTCATCGCTAAAGATTGTAAAGTAGCAATAACAATATCTTTATCATTAACATCTATTATTTTTTGTTTAATTTTTCCAATACGAGCTTCAGGTACAAATAGTTTAATACTATTAATGAATTGTTCGTTTAAAAAATCTTTATGTGATATGAATAACGTCTTTTTTTTAAAATAACAAGCAATATAAATAGCCATAATAGTTTTACCAAATCCACACGGGACACTAATAACACCTCCTAATTTATTTTTATTCATAACAGTATCTATAAATGCATTCACAGGTTCCTGTTGAATATCTCTTAATTTACCACTAAATTCTAATAAAGGACAATCAACCCCTGAATTTAAATTATCATCTACTGGAAAACCAAATTTTTCAATACCATAACATTTAGGAACATATAATTTATTATCACTTTCTAAATATATTGGATATTCTTTCGTTTCAGAAGATGCAAATGAATTATTAAAATTTTTTGGACTAATTAATAATTCTTTTTTAATCTTATTTATTAAATCAATATTGTCTGTTGTTTTTTTTATACCATAACCCCTATTACTTAAAGAAGTCATTATTATTAAATTCGACATTTAAATAATATCAATTTAATTTTTATATATAAATTATAGATAGATGATATTAAATTTAATTAGAAGTTTTTTAATAATATTATTGATTTTTATTATTATTGTAGATTTTAATATGCCTATTGCAATCGACACACCAACCAATCAATTAGTCGTTGCAATTATTGTTATATTTTTAATATTAGTGGTTGATGAAATTATTGGATTTGTAGTAGGATTAATATTTTTAGTAATATATTTTAAATATTATCAAAAAAAAATAAATAAAAATTCATCAATATTTTCATTATCAACATATTCAACTGATGGTGTACCTAAGCCATATTCAAGAGAACCCGAAATACCACAACATTATATTAATACTAGTGAAAATTGCACAGAAATACCATATATATCTAATGAATTATTAAAATCTGCACAAAATAATATTTATAATGAAGAAAATTTAAAAATAGAAATAAAACAAAATAATTTTTATGGAATAGAAGGAATTAATAATGAAAATCTTGAATATTTACCATTCGATAATAATTTTGCAAATTATAGCGAATTAAATTAAATTATAAAACATCATTCCATATATAGCAACAAACAATAATATTATTTTTATTATATAATTATATGAATCTAATATAACTGATATATTATCAGGCATTTTAGTTATTAATGTATCATATATATATGGATTTGTAATTATAGCCATTATTATACATATAATGAATGCTTTCGTTATTAATTCATTATCAATATAACATTTAGTGATTTTTTGCGGCTGTTGTTGTGGCTGTGGCTGTGGTGATGGTCTATATTGTGGTTGAAATTGTTGTTGTGGCGTATCATGAATATTATATTTGGGTTTTTGTTGCATTAATAATTCTTGTTCGAATTCATCTAATACATTTTTAACTATAGGGTCAGACAGATCATCATTATTCGAAACATTAGCGGGAGATTTCATAGGTATTTTATCAAGCGATGTAATCATATTATTTTGTTGTTGTTGCATATTTATATATATAGAGCATATATATAAATATTACTTTTACGCAAACACTTTATCGAAAAAACTTTTTTCTTCAATTTGATTTGAAGGTTTAATTGTTCCGTCATAAGCACCTACTGGATTTTTATTACACGATACATTCACCATGCGATATTTATAACATGTATCTTCTAATTTAAATATCTTATTATCAATATCGTCATATTTAGGTGCAAAATATAAAACGCAATTTTCTTTACATACGCGATTAAATAATAATGCTAATGACAATCCAAATAATGAACTTATTATTAATTGTCCCACACTACTATAAAATAATCTATCGATCATATTACGAGTATCTATCATATTATCTATTTTAAGCGTATTTTTTTTAAATTAATGGTTGATCTATCGCTTTATCCGTACATTTAACTTCTTCTACTGAATATTTATAACAAACATCATTATCATTTTTATATATAATTTTATTTGCATTATAGGGAGTTGGATACTTAATAACTATTTTAGGTTTTGGTGCTGCAATATATACATAAAACATTCCAAATGCAAATGCAATAATAAACGCAAAAAAATTAAATTTAAATACTCTTTCTACCATTTGTTTCTTCTAATAAATAATAAATATATTCTTATAGGAAGTTATAATGAATGAAATATCAATTGCAATAATAACCATAAGTATTATTATTATTATCATTATTACATTAAAATTTTTAGGTAAAATAGAATTTAAATCACAAGCTAATTTTTTTATTGGAATATTTTATATTATTTATTGGATAATATATAAATTATTATTATTAATTTATAAAAATTTATATTATATTATAGTATTTGGATTAATTGTCGCATTTTTTTTAACAATATCGACATATATACCAATAATTAGTAATATAACTAATGCTATAAAAAAATTATTAATATTTATAATTACTCCAATATTGAATTTGGTTTTAGCTATTGGAAGTATATTTACAAATATAGTACAATTTCCATTTGTGATATATGAAAATTTTAAAGTTTTTTTTGATGCATTAAAAATAATAATAATAAAAACAATAAGTTTTATAAATTTCATTTCAGGATTTTTATTTTATGAATTTTCAGCAACTGATGATTTCTTATAATAATTTTTATGAAATGTATAAATATCTGGTATTTCGGCATAATCAGGTGCTTTTAATGCTAATAAATCATATAAATTTTTTATATTTTTATTTGAATACCATTTATTATATAATTCTAAACGTTGTTTTACATATTCATCATAATTTATATTATTTAATAATCGAGGTTTATTATATTTAATATCATATTCATCTATAAGCATTAATTCTAATCTTTTTTTATCATTATTATTTTTTCTATATTTAGTAATTTCTGTTAATAATTTAATTTTTTTTAAATCAGTATTACTATTAATATTATCAATTAATAAATTACCCAAATAAATATTATCCATATTTATATTAAACAATTATATTTTTTTTGCGTCATATATATGAGGTTGTGTAGACTCAAACAAACTTTTATAAAATTCATTTAATTGTTCATTAGCCGATAATGTCTCTTCGTATTGACTAATAGGGATATATTTAACAACAGTTGCTGGTGCATTTATTTTTGAATATTTTAATTCATAATAACTTTTTATAATTAAAATAGCACCTACAAATAATATAAAAATAGCAATAGATTTCATTTATTCTAATAAATAATAAAAATAAAATAAAAATTTAATCACTCAAAGATCTTTCAATATTTGGGACTGGTTCTGTTACTGGTTCTGTTACTGGTTCTGTTACTGGTTCTGCTACTGGTTCTGCTACTGGTTCTGCTACTGGTTCTGCTACTGGTTCTGCTACTGGTTCTGCTACTGGTTCTGCTACTGGTTCTGCTACTGGTTCTAGAGGAGTTTCGGCGACTGGTTCTAGAGGAGTTTCAGTTTTAGCGGCGGTCCATGGATCTTGTTGAGCTAGATCAGCTGCCATATTGGAAGCATGAGCAGTAGCGCGACGCTGTTCAAATAGCTCATCTTTATTAACCATATTTTGCTTATACTGTTTCATTAGAGTATTTAGTTGTGTTTCAGAGTATTCAACGTCATTTAGATCATTTGGATTTGGAGACCATGGGCACCAACAGCCAACTTGGCAAATATAGATATCAAACTTATTATCGCATTTTTTAATAAACTCGCTTCGGTTTTTAGCTTCCTCCATAGTATCAAAGACTCCGCGAATTTTAATTCCTCGCATAGAAGTTTTGAAATTGTTTTCTTTATGAAAATCAGTCTCAATTTCGGCTGAATTAGTATCCTTGAAAAATTTATATTGCGAATCCATTTCATCGCGATTAAATACATAATTATGATTTGCGCGAATAGTTTTAATTAGATCTGCTGAATCTGGATATTTAGCCTCAAGACCATCTAGGAGTGTTTTCATATCTTTTCCAAAATTATCAATAAATCGTGAAAAATAATATACTTCTTTATCTTTTAGAATATCTTCGGGACTCAAAAAAGAAACAAGACAATAATTTTGACCTCTGATTGGCTTATCCTCGTCTAGATAATCTTTTTCTTTAGTTGATACAAATACTTCTTCCATATTATATATATTATATAAAATAAAAATCTTATATCATTTTCTTTAAAAAATATAATTATAATAAAAAAATATATATTATTATAATAGTATAATATGAATCAACCAACTTATAGTTTTGATATATGGGAAGCGTTAATTCGCATTCTTAAATATGCGATTGAAGCAATTGTAGTAGCTCTAGCGGCTTATGTTCTGCCTAAACAGAAATTACAATTTAATGAAATATGGATGATTGCTCTAACTGCTGCATGCTTATTCTCCATATTCGATTTACTATCACCGTCAATATCTGCTGGTGCTCGTCAAGGTGTTGGTCTTGGTGCTGGTTTCCGTCTCGTTGGTTTCCCGGGTTAAGTGTATTAAAGCGATGGAATAACTTTATAACCTAATTCTTCGCATATCTTTTTCCATATTTGGTCTTGGACATATAATTTTTCTCTACTTTTCAATAATGGAAAAAATTTTAAATATTCATTTAATCCTAAAATTTGAAAAAACTTATATAATACATAACTATATGATAAAAAGTTTTTTCTATCTTTTGGACAGTGTTTCAAAAATGGCGCTTGAATATCTTTAAACATCGAACATAATTTTTCCTCCAATTCTGCTGAAAATTGAGGTGTCGGAATACCATTAATCCTATTTATAATATAATTAATATGTTCATAATACTTATTTATTCGTAATCTTTTTAAAATCTCTCGCATTTTAGAATATGTAATTTTTTTCGTATCCATTATTTTTTCTTTTTTAATTTCATTTAATATTTTTTCAAATATATCATTTGGTATATCGGTGCTTTCTTTTCCCTGAACTTGATTACACCATTCGCGGAAATGGTTAATTCGTTTATAACTAAAATGCGAAGTATCTTTCGTATTTTGTTTTAATATTGGTCTATTTTGCTCGACCAATAATAATTCTTGATATCCGCAATTACTACATATCATTATAGCATCTTGTTGCAAACAAATTAATGGTATATTGCATAAATGACATATTTCATTAGAATCTTGTTCTATTTTTTTTATATGACATTTATTAGTTATAGCTAAATATTTATCAACTAAATCGCTTTTTTCTAATATTTTATCATAATTTTCAATCGGTTGTTGTATTATTTCTATTTCAGTATCTTCTTTAGTTATATTGAATGATTCTAATATTGATTTTGATTTATATTTATAATAATTATTGTTATTATTGCTATTATTAACCGATTGTTTTTCTAACATTTCATAATAATTAAATAATATATCACTTGTATTTTCGTAATATTCAATTTCATCGAAATGATTAATATTATTAATTTCTTCCTTAAATTTTAAAAGCTCTTCTTTTATAATAATATTACTATTCCATAATGAATTATATAATGCATCGTTTTTAATATTATCATTATTATATTTAAGTATTTCATCATTAATATTTTTATATTTATTTTCTAATATAACTATTTTCTCTTTGTAATTAATATCATCCAATTTTTTTTTATTATAATTATTTATAATTTTTGTATGCATCGCATCTAACGTCGATAAATCTTTAGTTATATCGACATTTTGAAATCGCTTTTTAGATGTTTTATCCTTAAACATATAATAATAAAAAATGCGGATATGCTTTTATATATCTTATTCAATATATTTTTTTCTCCTATTATAGTATAAAGAATATAGCATAAATGGGTGGTGGTCTTCTTCAACTTGTTGCTTATGGTGCTCAGGATGTTTATTTAACTGGTAATCCTCAAATAACTTTTTTCAAAGTTGTATATCGCCGTCATACTAATTTTGCAATGGAAGCAATACAGCAAACTTTTAGCGGTATTCCAGATTTCGGCAATACTGTATATTGTCAAATTTCTCGCAACGGTGATTTAATTCATCGTACCTATTTACAAGTCGATGTTCCCAGATTATATACTACTGTTTATGATACTACAGGTGGAACCGAATCCTATGTTAATTATTTAGGTTTACGCCTATTAAAAACCGTTAATATAGAAATTGGCGGACAACAAATAGATAAACATTATTCCGATTGGCTATACATTTGGAATGAATTATCTCTTCCTCGTGGAAAGCGATATGCTTGGGATACTATGGTTGGTGCTGATGCTGATGGAATAAATGGAAATTTAGTGGCAGATGATAGTAATCCAACAACATTATTTATTCCGCTAGAATTCTGGTTCTGTCGCAATATTGGATTAGCCCTTCCATTAATCGCATTACAATATCACGAAGTTAAGATTAAGATCGAATTCGAAAGTTTCGCTAATTGCTGTTATGTTAAGGGTAGCGGTGCTAGCTCAAGTAGCACTAGTAAAAAATTATCAGGTGCTAATCTATGGGTTGATTATATTTATCTAGATACTGATGAACGACGAAAATTTGCCCAATTATCCCATGAATATTTAATTGAACAATTACAATTTACTGGTCAAGAATCATTATCATCTTCTACTCGTGTTAAACTAAATTTCAATCATCCTTGCAAGGAATTAATATGGGTTGCTAAATGGAATACAGCCAGTAACGTTAATCAATGGTATAACTACACCGCCTATACAACTGATAATGTTACTTTTGCTGCTCCTATATACAGTTGCAATTTAGCTGAACCAAATATTGTTGTTGCTTCTGGAGATATAAATCAATTTTTAGGTTCATCTAATCTTTCTTCAATTACTGAAAATATAATAACGAATTCTTTAATAGATCAAATAACACCATATTCAAGTACTAATGTAAATCCATTTAGTACTTGTCTGCTTCAATTAAATGGAAATGATCGATTTAATGTTCGTGATGGAACTTATTTTAATTTAGTTCAACCATATCAACATCATACTAATATTCCTCTAAATCGTGGAATTAATGTTTATTCATTTGCTATAAAACCAGAAGAACATCAACCCTCTGGAACTCTAAATATGTCTCGTATTGATACTGCCGTATTAGACGTAAAGACTAATGGTACTTTAACAGGTAACATTAATATATATGCTGTCAATTATAACGTCCTACGCATATTATCCGGTATGGGAGGTTTAGCATATTCAAATTAAATATTATACATTTTTTTTCTCCTATTATAGTATAAAGAATATAGCATAAATGGGTGGTGGTCTTCTTCAACTTGTTGCTTATGGTGCTCAGGATGTTTATTTAACTGGCAATCCTCAAATAACTTTTTTCAAAGTTGCATATCGTCGTCATACAAATTTTGCATTAGAAGCAATAGAACAAACTTTTAATGGTAATCCTGGTTACGGACAACGCGTAACATGTCAAATATCTCGTAATGGCGATTTAATAAATCGTATGTATTTACAAGTTAAATTACCATCTGGTGAAAGTACTTATTATAACTTCTATGGCTTACGTCTGTTAAATTATGTTGAAATTGAAATCGGTGGTCAACGCATAGATAAGCATTATTCCCATTGGTTATATATATGGAATGAATTAACTTTACCACGATCAAAGAGACATGGATATAACGATATGGTTGGTGCTTATGGTGCTAATAAAGTTAATAATACCTTATATATACCCCTTGAATTTTGGTTCTGTCGTAATGTTGGTCTAGCTTTACCACTAATTGCATTACAATATCATGAAGTTAAGATTAATATTAATTTTGAAAGTCAAAGTAAATGTATGTCTAATACTACTGCTTCAACATTCACAGCTTCTTTATGGGTTGATTACATATATCTCGATACAGATGAACGTCGTCGTTTTGCCCAATTATCTCATGAATATCTAATAGAACAATTGCAATTTACCGGTGAGGAAGCAGTTACCTCATCATCCATAAAACCTAAATTAAATTTTAATCATCCTTGCAAAGAATTAATATGGTTTATAAGTAAAAATACCGGAAATAACTGGTTTAATTATACCACATCATCAGCTATGCTTCCAGCAACTCCGAGTGCTTCATCTCTTACAGCTGATACATATGATGAATTATATGGAGGTATTCCAAATATCGCTAACGTATCATTAATGCAAACTAATATAGATTATGATAAATCTGGATGCTCTTCTACTAGCCGTCCAGCTAATCCTGTTAAATCTGCTAAATTAGTATTAAATGGTAATGATCGATTTGCTGAACGTCCAGGACGTTATTTCAATTTAATCCAACCTTATCAACATCACGAAAATATACCAACTAATGCTGGTATTAATGTTTATTCATTTGCTATAAAACCAGAAGAACATCAACCCTCTGGAACTCTAAATATGTCTCGTATTGATACTGCGGTTCTTAACATAACATTACAAGATGCTATTAATACTAATTACACACCCACTACAGGTTATAATTTATATGTATATGCAGTCAATTACAACGTCCTTCGCATATTATCCGGTATGGGAGGTTTAGCGTATTCAAATTAAATATTATACATTTTTTTTCTCCTATTATAGTATAAAGAATATAGCATAAATGGGTGGTGGTCTTCTTCAACTTGTTGCTTATGGTGCTCAGGATGTTTATTTAACTGGCAATCCTCAAATAACTTTTTTCAAAGTTGCATATCGTCGTCATACAAATTTCGCATTAGAAGCAATCGAACAAACTTTTAATGGTTCAACATCATTAGGTTCTCGTGTAACTTGTCAAATAACTCGCAACGGCGATTTAATAAATCGTGTGTATTTTGTAGGAACTATTCAAAATACTCATTCTACTAATTCTTCTACTGGTAATGCCGCATTAAATAATCCAATTGCTTTAGTGCCTTATTTTGGTCTTAAATTATTAAAAACTATTGAATTAGAAATTGGTGGTCAACGTATTGATAAGCATTATTCAGAGTGGCTATATATATGGAACGAACTTTCATTACCAATAGGAAAACGCGATGGTTTTAGATTAATGGTTGGTGGTGATAGATATAATCGCTCAATTATATTAGATGCTCAACAAACTTATTCAGTTTACGTTCCTCTTGAATTCTGGTTCTGTCGTAATGTTGGTTTAGCTCTTCCATTAATTGCTTTACAATATCACGAAGTAAAAATAAATATCGAATTTGAATCAGGTGCTAATATGGTTGATACTAATAAAAATTATTCAGATCGCGCTACTACATTAATTGATTCTGCTACTTCTCCAACACTTATAACTGGTATTAAGATGAATAGTGAATTAACTACAACAACTACTGCAGCAACCAAAGTTTCATTAACTAATGCTTCATTATGGGTTGATTATATCTTCCTTGATACTGATGAACGCCGACGATTCGCTCAATTATCTCATGAATATCTTATTGAACAATTACAATTTACCGGTACTGATACTGTTTCTGGAAGCACTAGTACAACATCTCTAAAGAGCATCCGCATGAATTTTAATCATCCTTGCAAGGAATTAATATGGGTAATTAAACCAAATCAAAGTTCGGGTGCTAATTCTATCCCACCCTATTGGAATAATTTTACTACTCGCGACGCTGACAATAACTATATCATAGGTAAAAATCCAGTAACATTAGCTAAAATACAATTAAATGGTAATGATCGATTCACCGAACGTATTGGATCTTATTTCAATCTAGTTCAACCATATCAACATCACGAAAATACTCCCAATATCTTTAATAATGGCATTAACGTATATTCATTTGCCATAAAACCGGAAGAACATCAACCATCAGGAACTCTAAATATGTCCCGTATAGATACTGCCGTATTATCATTAGCATCATCTGTATCTGGAACTATTTATATATTCACCGTGAATTATAACGTTCTACGCATACTATCCGGTATGGGTGGTTTAGCTTATTCAAATTAAATATTAAAACAACATCCTATTTTTTTTTCTTCTATTTTATCAGAATTAAATAAAAGTTTATTTTTGGTTGATTCGACTGTTAATTTAAGAAATTCCAATTCTCGTTTATTAGTTAATTTTTTAAGTTCTATATCATGTGATACTTTAATACGATTGAATTTAATGATGTCTTTAATTCTTACATTCTCAAATATATTAATATCTTTAATTTCTCTATTATAAGTTTCAACATTTTCAACCATTTTATCAAATAATTCAGGTGTTAAATTATTTGATGCCGTAAAATATTCAATTAATTCTTTTTGTTTATTATATAAAGTTTTATAATTAAATAAAATATCATGTATATTTTTGAGTTTTTCCATATTTTCGCGATAATTTCTGAATTTAACTATCGAACTTAAAATAGTTAGCAAAGTTCCCAATACTAATGTTATTAAATTAATAATTAAAGTTATACTTTCTTTTGAAATAATTAAACTCATATCTGAATTAAGATTATCATGTTGATAATTAACTAATGTTAATCCAATAGCATCTACGAAAGTTATGATAGTAGATATAATTAATATCAATAATGAAATTCTATTATATCTAAAATAAATTAAATCATATTTTGCAGAAATTATATATAAAGAGGTAGAAATTTTAGTTTTATTTTCTTTAATATTTTTTAATAATTTATCAATTTTATAACTAATTTCATTATCTGGTAAATTACTACTACCTTCTGTTTGACATTCGGTATTTGTTCTTCCATTCAATTCATATAAAGTAAGAAGTTTATTATTTTCAACGGAATGTGGTGAATTTTGAATATTAATCAAATCACCATGTACTGAATTATATCTATTTTTATTATTATTATTATTATTATCCTCTATTAATACTATTAATTCATTTTCAATCATAGACATTATATATTAATTAATAATAATTTTTTATTATTAATATAGCAATTATACAACTAATAACTATAATTAAAAAATCACGGACATTATAAGGACGTTTAATCTTATAATTCGTATTATAAATAACATTTACCATTTTAATAGCATTAGTTACGGCTGATTCCATAGAAGTAAAATGAACTTTTGCATCGCCATTATGAGTTCCTAATGTATAAATATTATTGTTATTATGCGATTTTAAATAATTATAGTTAGAAGTTTTAATAAACGCTGTTTCATTAGAAACCCATTCATTATTTATATATTTATTATTGATAAACATTAATGTCGGTATTGGTAATTTTTTATAAATTTCTTTTAGTTGTCTAAATACCTCATCAAATATTTCTTTTTCATCATCACATTCATTCGCTGTTTTATTTATATATTTACTTTTTTTATCATTTATAGTAATAGCACAGCTAATTACTGTTTTAGATTGTGATTCTTTGAATGTCATATAATCGCTCAATACAATTGCAGCAATTCCCCAATCAGTATTACTATACATACCATATAATTTACGATCAATATCTAATTTATAATTCCAGTGATATGTAATAGATATATATTCATTATATTCGGTATTTTTTGAAAATTTAGTTAAATCATTAAAATCCATAAATGAATTCTTAATATCTTCTGGTGAATTATGTAAAATTTTAACTAAATTTTCAGGAGGTAATGCTAATATTAATTTTTTTGTTTCAAATATTTCATTTGCATCAGTTTCTATTTTCGTTATTTTCCCATTTTCAACAATCTTTTTAATACCAGTTTTTAATTTAAAGCTAATATTTCTTTTCTTTAAATACTTTTCCCATAAAAAGAATAATAATTCATCATTAGGTTTAATAGGTTGATAAATATTATATAAAATAAATTCGCTAATTATGTTAAAATAACTGTGGAATGATATTTTAGAGCTATCGCCACCATCCATAAATCTGCACATACGATCTATATAATTTCTTGCTTTTTCGGTAAAATTATTATCATCCATATAATTTTTTAATGAAATATTTTTTTTATAATCAACATTCACTAATAAAATAATAAAATCTTTTATCATTATAAATATTTCACGAATAGTAAAATAATTATTTTTAGCAACCGTATATAATATTTCTAAAAATGATAAATTAAATTTTTTGAATACTTGATTAAATTTTAAACCTATTTTACCTAAAATCATTTTGAGATTAACATAATTATTCGAATATATTCTAGGTCCATGTTCGCAAAAATAAAATTCATTCTCATATTTCTGTCTATTTACTTTATGACATCCACCAATCGCAGTATCTTTATCAATAATAAGAATATTTTCATTTTTGTCTGCTAATGTTGCGAACGTTAAACCCGATGGACCAGCTCCAACGACAATACAATCATAAACAACCATTATTTATAATACTTATCTATATAATAAAATAGATATGATTTCATTTAATATTGAATTTGAAATATTATTAATAGCAATTTCATTATCTATAATTTATGGATTAACACCAATAACATATAAATTATTAGTATTAAATAATAATATTTCATTTGAATCCTATTTATTATTATCAACTACCATATTATTCATATGTACTCTATTTTATTCATTAATTTTTAATGACCATTCAAGAGTATTTACTGAAATATCAAAAATAAATGTATGGATATTATTATTATTTATTATAAATGTATTTATACTAACATTTATTAGTCAAATGTTATATCATTATGCATTAAAAAATACGAGTAAAATATCTATATTTACGATAATAACAGGATTTTATCCACTAATAACTATTATATTATCAATACTTGTATTAAAAGAAAAATTATCATTAAAAATATTTATAGGTTTTTTAATAGCATTAATAGGAATTATTGTTATGACTTATTAAATATATAAATATATATTAATTTAATTATCCAAATGTCTAATTGTTGTAATAATTATGAAATATGTGAAAATATTGTTCCTACGTGGTGGAATGATAATAAATGTAATAATTTATGTTTAAATTGTCAAATGTTATTTGGATTTTGGATAGAACATAATGGTAGAGAACATATTGGAAAAGGATTATTAACGTTTATTGATAATATTGAATGTCCTATTTGTTTAGAAACTAAAAGATGTGTATCACAACCTAGATGTGATCATTATAGCTGTATTGAATGTTTCAAACGATGTTATTATGGTAGAGAAATGCCCGAATTTCCATATCCAGAAATGGAAAACGAGTATTATGAGGATATGGAAAATTCGAATTACGACTATAATAGAAAATGGGACAATTATAGAGAAAAAATAGATGAATATAATAATAAATGTGATATAATTGAAAATACGAATGAAAATCATTTGCGAAAATGTCCATTATGTAGAAAATAAATTAGAATCGATGGCAATTAATAGTTTGATTACCACTTTTATGAAATTCATTTAATACCTGACAATCTATAGCGGCTTCTTTCATATATTGATATAATGTTAATATTTGTTTCATCTTTTCCTGTGATTGTTTATATATAAATTCATCAATATTTATAATATCTGTTGCATCAACTTTATTTTTAACTTTCTTTTCATTTGCTTTTGCCTTTTTCTCTAATTTTTTATATTCGGCTTTTAGAGTTTTAATACGTTCTTTAACTTTTATTTCATCACTTGTAATAATTTTAACATTATTTAATAAATCATCATTCTCATTTTCAATAATTTTAATTTCAGCTGCATTAATATCAGGTTTTTTATTTAATGTTTTAAGTTTTTTAGTATTTTCTTTAATTTTTTCTTTATTATCTTTAATTCTTTGTTTAAAATTGATTGCTAATAATTCATCCAATTCTTTTTTAACAGAATTAATACTACTACTGCTACCACTCTTACTTTTAGAAAGTTCATTAGGTAAATCGCTAATATATCTGTGAATATTAACATCCCATTCTTTTTTATCTAAATCGATATGGGAGCAATAACGAGCAGCTCTACCAATCGTTTGTTTATCACTAGCCCATGTTATTAAGGGCTCAAATATATGAATGTGTCTAACAGCTTTTAAATCAATACCTTCATTATAATTCTGTGATGCCAAAAACAAACTAACATATTCGCCATATTTATTCATGGATGAATTATATAATTTAACCATAGCGCTCAATTCTTCACCTTTATTGGTTCCCATTTGTGTTGAAACTGCGAGAATATATCTCTTTTTTTTATTGTCATCATCTTCTCCTTTTTCAACTATTTTAAGAGCTTGGGATGGTTTCAATCGTTCATAACCTAATTTATCTAATTCTTTTGCGATTGCTAGGATACCATGACCACCATAACCTCTATTTTCATAAAATGCGGAATATACATATTGTTTTTGCATAGGAAAATCTAATATTTTTTGAAGTAATGCAGGTAATTTAGCACTAAATTCATTTAATACTACATCTTTTTCATAATTATAAAGCATATTCGAATATCTTCTAGCGGCAGCCCAATATTTATTTAATGAATTAGATTTCGATAAATTATCATAATCTTTCGCACTTTCTTTAACGTCTTTATAAGCGATTACGTATTTTTCGAATTGACGATTGCTCATATGCAAATAAACGGGGTCGTTATCAACAACAGATGGAAACTTAGTTTTATCACTTGACATATCAAAATATGATATTAGACCTCGAATTTTATTAATAAATATATCTGGAGTATTAATATCTTGAATATTAATTTCAGGAATATCTGGATTTTTTACAATATTTAATAATTTCATTATTTCAGTTGGATTATCTCCTAGAGTTGCAGTTAATATAAATACTTTTAATTTAGGAAATTTATCAGATAATAATAATTTTTCTAAAATAGAATGTTGTTTTTTTTGGTTTGCTAATGGTCTAAATAAATTATGAACTTCGTCAATAATTAAAACACAATCATTTAAATTAATAACCTTCTTTACTAAACGATTAGATAGTTTAGCAAATGACAAAAATTCAACTTTTCTATTTTTAAATTCACGATTTAAATCATTTAAAGACTTCCCCTCAAATCTTTTAAATAGATTTATACAACATTCATGAAATTTAAATGGTGGATTGCTGGCTAATGCATCAATCGAACTACAATAGATAATTTTTTTATTAGATTTCCAGAATCCATCCATAATAGCAGAAGCCGTACAAGTTTTACCACTACCGGTTGAATGCCATAATAACATTCCTTTTTTATCTAAAATATTTTTAGTTATCATTTTACAAATATTATTAACAATTGATTGAGGAACAGATGGTAATGTTTTTTTATTACTATCATAACTACCACTCGAACTAGAACTATTAGATAAGAAACTATTGCTTTTTTTACTTATAAAAAAAAATTTTGGAAAATAATATTTATATAAATCTTCCATAATATTATCATCGTGATTATGTGTATTATATTCTTTTTTAAATTGATTAAATAAATCAATATTATTTATATTTTTATTTTTCAAATAAGTTTTTAAAATTTTAGCATTCGAATATACATTAGGATCTAATGTTCTTATTAAATTTTGTTGATATAATATTTTCTCTTCTTCATTTGAAATTTTTTTAATTATTTTTTCATATTTATTTAAATTTTCATTTAATTCATCAGTCTTACCTTCATCATCTCCCTCTTCATTAGGAATACATCTATTACCAGTCCCTATTAATTCTAATGTTGGCGGTTTTTTATTGCCATTATAAAGTTTATATAACATATCTTCTAATCTTTCTTTTTTACTAGTAATATCATCGTCCATTAATTTAACTTGCATTTGTTCATTCTGTTTTCGTTTGGTCATACAATCAAATGTATAATTATTTTTAAAAAAAGAACATTTATCATTTGATTCACATTCTTTTTTAGCAGTTGCAATATCATTAGAAGTTATTTTACCTCTCTTAAAATCTGCTTTTCTTAATAACCTGTTATTTTTAATTAAATTTCCGCATTTCGCCTCGTTTCCATCAATCCAACAATTACCAGTATCATAACCTGTATTTCTATTTACAGAATCATTAACCCAAAAACCATTAGTTGTGTTGCACCGGTCTTGAGTATAAACATTTTTATAATATCGATTATTATGATCAGTTAATTGTTTTATATTATCAATTATTAATTTACAATTTTTATTTTTGTCAAAAGTATATTTTCTTTTAAAGTTATCAACATTTTTAAGTTTATAAGGGTTGATATTATGTCTATCATACTCATAAACTTTTTGTTTATCTATAGAATTACATTCTTTGTTTCTATTTAATATTTCATCTTCAATTTCCTTAAACCAAACATGTGACATTTACAATTCTATTATAAACATATAAAAATTATTAATAGCGCTGTATATAAAATAACCGCCAAAGAAGGATTATAAACAACATGAATATTATTACTCAAATCAAACAATACATCTGCGATTTCATCAACTCCAATATCTATAATTGTATGTTTGTTTTTTAACATCCATTTACATATTTTCTTTTTGTAATGTAAAGGTCGTTTTTGAATGATGTTTCGTTTTAAAGTTGTTGTTTTGGATAATAAATAAATCGCAACTGATGCTGTAGTTGGTTCTAACATCTTAACAGTTGTTATAAACATAATTTTATAATGTATTATAATATAATCATATTTTTTATGTTTATAACGACGGATCATACAAATAATTATACAAATTTTCAGGAATTTCTTTTATTTTTGAATTAGTATATTTATTAATAATAATTATAATTTCGGCAATTGATGCAATCTTAAATTTATGATTCTTAGCTTTTCTAGAAAACCAATCATTTTTACCACGTTTAATATACGTTTTTAATTTTTCTTCTTCTGTTGTATTATAAATAACATTTAATACAACTCCTGTATTTGTTTGTTTATATCCATCAATATCAATAATACCTGAATGTTCTTTATTATGGCATTCTTTACATATATTAACGAGATTGTGTTTAGCATTTTTATGAAAATTTTCAAAAAAACCATTATCATCGCTTAAAGTTTGATAATTAATATGATGCGTTTCATCACTTTTATTTTTCTTACATATTTGACATACATCCATAAATAATAATGAATTATAATTAGATGCTTTAGTTTCTAATAATTTTTCATTAATACCCATTATTTCTTTTCTAATTTTTTCTGCATTAGTCATAAATTTTAATGGCATATCTAATGATTTGCAAACTTCAATACCATATATATTAGATCCTTGACCTTTTTTTAATTTTCGCTCATATATAATTTTATTATCAATAATTTCAATATGCATATGATATATTCTTAATTCATCTCTGTCTTTTATTAAACTAATATTAGTCAATTCATGTAAATGACTTGTGAAAATAAATGATGCCTTTTTTTCGATTAATTCATTTATAGCAGAACTAATAATACAAACACCTGAAATTGCTTCAGTTCCTGAACATATTTCATCACCAATAATAAGACTATTTTTATCAGCTCTTTGAATAATATTACGTAATTCGGTCATTTCAACAATAAAACTACTCATTCCTTTATAAATATTATCATTTCCATAAATTCGAGTCATAATATGATTATATGGATTATATCGATAATTAACAGCTGGTACATACATTCCAGACTGTGCCATAATTATCGAAAGTCCAATAGCTTTCATAAATGAACTTTTGCCAGATGAATTGATACCATATAATAAAATCCCATTTTCACTTAAATCAACATCATTTCCAATATATTCAACGTCAGTTATTAACCTTTCAATAATAGGATGTCGTAAATTTTCAGCATTTATATATGAACTTGATGATGTTAAATCAATAGTAGGTTTATAATAACAATATTCAACAGCATTATTGGCATTACAACAACTAATATCAATATCAATTAAATATTTAATAATATTATCTAAATATTTATCTGTATTTAAAAGAAATGATTTAAGAAAATCGTTATAATAACCAGAGACAATTGATTGTATATCGTATTGTGTTTTGCGTATAATGGATGAATAATTATCAATTTCAGCAGAATATAATTTATAATTTGTATTTATTAATTTCTTTTTGAAAGTTTCCATATAACTCTTATTTTTACTTAATGCATTTTCAAATCTTTTTTTAGTAATTGTAATATAAAAACCCTCACTATCATTATAATCAATTTTAGCAGCTGAATCATTTATATTACTAATTTTATTAGCAATTTCAATAATACTGTTATAAGCCTTATTATAATTTTCATCCAATAAATCTAAATCAGTATAAATACCTTTATTAAAAATATTAGTTTTAATATCTTTGATATTATATTTAGAACATTCATCGATATTTAAAATTTCATAATTTTTAATAATAATATTGACATCATTAATTAATTCAGGTTCAGTTAATTTAAATACTTCAATAGCATTTTCTAAAGATGATGAAAAACTACTCCATTCACATGGTTGTATTTTCTTTAAAATAATTTTTCTCTTAATTCTTTCCAAATCAATAATATTAGTTAAATACTTATTAATTTCTTTATATTTTGAAATATTCTTCTCAATATTATTATATCTATTAATTAATTCTTGTTTATTATTAATTGGATTTAAAAAACGTTCCTTAAATATACGAGAACCAAATGCAGTTTTACACCTATTTAAAATATCCAATAATGGTTTTTCATTTGTATTATTACTTATAATATTTAATTGTAAAGCACTATTATATTCGATTGCTAATATTTTAGAATTGTCTAATAATTCTGGAATTTTAAGTTCTTTTATGATATCTGCATTATGTTCATATGCAAATTGTAATAAACTACAAAAACTCAATCGACCTAATGAATATTTTTCTAAATTTAAATATTCAATAATTGATAACATAGTATTATTTATAAATGATTTTTCCAAAATCTTATTTTGATAATCCACCTTTTTAATATAATTATTTAATTCATATTTATCCCATTTTTTATGAATAAGAACAGAATTTATATTAATTATATTTAAAATTAATTTCTTATTTTCATCACTTATTACATCCGATAATAATAAAATTTCACATGGATTATATGTCGTAATTAGTCTATAACATTCATCTAATGTATATTGAGGGTCTGATTTTGAACTACCATTCTCATATATAAATGAACGTCCAGTTGTTAAATCAACACCGCTAATACCTACTATTAATAAATTCCCAACTTCTTCAAAATATAGAACCATTATATAATTGCTAGTTTTCTTATTGATGTTAATATTTGTCGATGGACTTATGATTTCTGTAATTTTTCTTTGTGGTTCTGGTGGTTCTGTTACTTGTTCAATTAAAACAATCGTATAATTATTTTGTAAAATTAATTGTATATATTTATTTAATGACCATAATGGAAATCCACACATAATTGGATTATTTCTAGAAACTTCGATAATAGTCTTATTTTTTCTAGATACTATGATATTACAAATATCAGCAATCGTATATAAATATTTAGAATTAACATCAATTGCATATAATTCAAAAAAAGAACCAACCTGCATAAGTATAATAGTATTTTCACCATACTTATTACGATATTCATCGAGATAATTTAAATAATCATCAATAATCATTATCAAAGAATCATTATTAAATATCAAGATTATCTTTATATAAAAAAATGATATTATAAATGCTAAATATTAATTATAAATGCTAGATAAATTTAACGAAATTATAATAACCGTTGTATTAATAATACAATCAATAATTGAATTAAATAATAAAATTATTTATTTATTATATTTATGTAACATAACATTTATTGATAAAAATGCTAAAAAAGCATATATAGAGTATGAAGAACCTAATGAACCAGAACCTCCAAATGTTCCAGAACCAAAACCAAAAAATCAATTTATTATAAATGATTATACTATGATATCAAATTATAATTTCCTTAAATCTAAAATTATAAGATGTTTAATTAGAAATGATAAATTAAATAATATATCAGAAGGAACAAAATATATGACTATTTTAATTGATATTTATAATACTATGACACCTGATAACATAATTAAAAATACGTCATTTAATATAAAAATTGGCAAAGTACAAGGTAATAATTATAAGTATCATGAAAAGTTAAATATGTCTATTCCAAAATCTAAACCAGCAAATAATACATTATCAGAAATTTGCAGAATAGTAAAAATTAATAATTATAAAATAGATATGGATATTGAATTATCTGATAATAAAATAATTAAAATTAGTATATAATGTTTTATTATTTTTTATTTTTTATTATTTTAATTATTTTTTATTATTATAGCAAAAAACCTTTTAAAGGATATGATGATTTATTAAATGATCACAAATATTTTAAATATACTTCAGGTGATATTCCTAAAATAATTATAAAAAAATCATTTCATATGCGAGATAATTTCCCACCAATTTTAACATCAACATTAAATGATATTATAAAATTAAATCCAGAATATAATTTATATTATTTTGATGATATTGATTCTGCTAAATTTATGAAATCATATTCTCAACGAGCTTATAATGCTTATAATAAATTAATACCAGAAGCCTATAAAGCTGATTTATTTAGATATTGTATAATAGAAAAATATGGAGGATGTTATACAGATATAGGACATGTATTTTATACATCTTTTGATGACATATGCGAAGATTGTAAAATGGTATTAGTTAAAGATATGGGAAATGGCGGTATATTAAATAGTTTAATGTATTCTTATCCACATAATCCATATTTTATAAAATTAGTTAATGAATGTATAAATAATATTGAAAACGAATATTATGGCTATAATTGTTTAAGTATTACAGGTCCTACATTTGCTGGTACTGTATTTTATAAATATTTATTAAATTTAGAATATAAAAATGAAAACTTATTAACGAATGCTAATTATTTTAATAAATACATAAAAAGAGGTAAATTTGACGATATTAAATTTTTAGAATTAATTATTAATGGCGAAGTAGAAACAACCCATAATGATAATACATATATTGTAGATAGTAATAATAATATATTATTAAGAGGTAAATTTCCACATTATTATAAATTAATGTACAATAATCGTAATGTACCTTATTATGTTGATTGTTGGAATAATGGTATTGTGTATAAATCTACAAAAAAATGATAATAAATATAATATTTTATAATATAAAATATGATTAATATTTATAAAAACAATTGCGAATCACTTTCTGAATTTAATTATAATGATTATATACGATTTATGCCAATTGATAATAAAAAAAATAATCCAATTTCTATAAAAAAAGAAGAAATCATTAAATTAAAATTAGCCAATTCTAAAATTATGGAATGTTACATATTGAATAATGGTGTAAATATAATAACAAAGTTTAAATACATGTCTATTCTAAAAACAATTTATAATACCATGAATATAAATAATATAATGAAATATAAGACGTTTAATATAAAAGAAGGTAATGTTAATGGATTAAATGGCTATAATTATTCTAAAAAATTAAATTTATCAATTCAATCTAAAGCAACACCATTTATTTTATTTGAAATATTGAATATGACAGAAATTAATGAATTTCCTACATCAATTATTATAAAATTAGATTCTGGTGTTATATTACAATTCATTAATAGTTTTCAAAACGTTAAAGCACCAATATCAAATAATAGTATTTATGTTTATAATAGAAATCCATTTTATACAGTTAAAGACATTTCTAAACTTAAATTAGTTGGTTCAAGAATTTTAGAATGTATTGTTAAAAATACTCATGATTTCATCATTACTACTGAAAAGAAATATATGTCAATATTGGTTGATATTTATAGTTCTATGTCTGTAAATGATATACTAAATAATACATCATTTAATATTAAATATGGCGATGAGAATGGTAAAAATGGATATAACTATCATAAGAAATTAAATATGTCTATTCAACCTAAACCAACAAATCACATATTAGTAGAAATATTTAAGATGGCTGATATTTATACATACCCATTTTCTATTAAAATTCAATTGGATACAAATGAAATTATTCATATAGTTAATCAATATTATAAATAAATTTGTATTATTTTTTTTCATTATTCGTAAAAAATGAATATAATTATTACTATTATTATTATTGCTAAAGAAGTAATCAAATTCGATGAATACTTATCACATTCTCGCTGTCCGCAAAAATAACGTTATGTATTGTGCGTCCTATAACAAAATTGGAAAACGCATTATCATTACGTCAATCGAAACGGGTGAAACTTTCAACAACATCTACAGTTTCATAGTTAGTATCAAAGGAATGGATGCTACTTGTGAGGCTAAAGACTGTCTGTATTACAGCGAAAGCAGGAAGCGGTGGCGGTCGGTTAAGTACATGTCGAGGAAGCGATAAACACCAAAACAACATATAAAGTCAAAAATAAATTATTTTTGGCTTTTATGATTGTTAGGATTATAATTTTTATCATTAATTTTGTTAATTTCATTAGTAAGTATAAATTCAATTGCTGGATTCATAATCATAATATTGGAATTTGTATGGTCTAATTCAATAGGTTGTTTATTAATATCAATAATATAATTAGATTTGATATATAAATTATTATAATTTTTGATATTTTCAGTTTTAATTCTAATATTTTCAATAAAATCATCATCATAACTAAATTGTGTTTTCATGTAATCAATCAAATCATTTTCACATAGTGTTTTAATTTCATTTATGATATTCATAATATTATTTTCGTATATATGAATTTGAATTATACTATCGGTTTTGTAGATACTCTTAAATGTTGATTTATTAGATATCAATACACCATATTTAAATAATTCATTAATTTTTTTATTACATGTTATAATATAATTTTGAGAATATGGAGTATATTTAATATACTTGTATAAATTTGTTTCAAGTTCAAATATTTCTTTTTGTTTTTTCATAAATGAATTATGATTTATTTTTCTTACTATTGCAATTAATACAATAATAGAAACGATAATAAATAACATATTGATTTATAATAAAAAAATATTATTCATTTTTTATTTTAAGGACTTGAAAATAAGCCTTATATGATTTTTAAGTGAATCGATGTGACGCTGATGCAAATCGGCATTTTTAACAATAATACCAATATTTAATTCTTGTTCTTTTTCGGCAGTTAATCGTTTTTCAATTATATCAAGAATGTTTAAATTCTCATCAGCTTTTAATTGAATAACTGGAATTTCATTTCTTGTAAATGTAATGGATAAATTTAATTTATTTATTTCATTAAATTTATTATTTATAAATTCAAGATTATAATTATATAAATGAAGTTTGATATATACAATCAAATTATTAATCGATTGTTGTTTTCTATCATTAATAATATTCATAATATTATTTTGATATATTGAAAGTTGTGAATATGCATTATTTATATTTAAGCCATATCTAATATTTGCATTATTAATAATCATATCATTCTTATAATCCATGATACCATATTTAAACAATTCTTTTAATTTTTTATTAATATATTGAATATCATATTCATTCTCATTCAAATATTTATAAATATATTGTTCTGTTTCTAATATATTATTTTTTTTAATTTTATATTCATCAATACTTAAATTGTTAATAATACCTGATATAAAAATAATAACAAATGTGCCGAATATATAAATATTGAGAAGCTTCATAATTGTTCATTATAATCAAATTATCATTTTTTTATAACAATTATTAGTAAATAACAGATATAATACGTATTCCAAATATTGAGAATTAGTATTAACACTCATTCGTAAATACCTAAAAAAAGAAGAATTATTTAGAATTGATTTATCAAAATCTAAAATTTTATTTTGTACTATTAAAGATTATAATGATAATATTATATCCATTTCTAATTCATATATGTCTATTTTAATTGATATATATAAATCTTTACCTCATCAATATATATTACAAAATACAACTTTCAATATTAAATTAACTAATGAATATGATGATTATGTTTATTATCCTGAAATAAATATGTCAATACAACATAAAAACGCAAATGAAACCATTAAAGAAATTATAAATATGATTGTGATGAATACTTATTCATTAGATATTAGGTTCAAATTAGAGACTGGTGAAATAGTTAATTATCAACAATAATATCTAACTTATTTGATAATAATTCTAATTTATGTAATATAATATTCATTTTATCATTATCATTATCATTCGTTAATTTAGGTTTTTTTGTGATACCTCTCATTTTTGTAAAAAATTTCTTTAATATTTTATTGTCTTTGTTATCTATATTATTTAATTTATTTATAAATTTTCTCAATAAACTTTTATCTATTTTATATTCAGCTGATATTTCATCAATATTATAATCCTCTTTTAGTTTTGGATAAATGATTTTAGTAATTACACGTGATACTATACCAATTATTGTTCGTTTATGTCGTTTTGCAATTTCTTCATAAGATTTTTTTTCGCCAATTTCCAAAACAAGTAATGCATCTTCAATATCTAACCATTTATTCCCAGCTCTTATTTGATATTCCATTTATTATAAAATATTAATGAAATTATTTAATCAATTTATTCGCAATTGTTATATAATTATTGAGTTTTTTTTTATCCATTTTCTTTATTAAATTTGTTTGGGCTTTAAATGCGTATATTTTATCTAATGTTTCTATATTTGAATATATAAAATACCAATATAATGCATCCCATGCACTATAATTTTTATCAGCCTTATAATCACTCATCTTTTTTATATAATTTGATGATGATATATATGGTCGGGTCATCATACTGATGGAAGTTAATGAATATTGGGACATACCATAAACATTAGGAACCATAACCCATTCATATGAATCTATAAAACAAATCATAAACCATTTATATATTTCATTAGGATCTATTCGTAATAATAATGAAATATTTCCCATAATCATTAAACGTTCTATGTGATGTAAATATGCATATTCCTGAACTTTTAATATCATATCATTTATTATACCATCATTTTTTGTAGGATTATACCAAGATTTAGGGACTTTATTTTTATGATGAAATTTATTCATTTTCATCATTTCATCACCATGATATATATACATAAATCTCGTATAACTTCTCCAACCAATTAATTGTCTTATAAAAGCTTCAATATTTATTAAGTTTTTATCATCATAAAAATTCATGACTTCATTAATTATTATTTGAGGCGTTATTAAACCTATATTCAACATAGGTGATAATACAGAATGAGAGCCAAAAACAACTTTTTTAGAAATTGCATCCTGATATTTTCCAAATGTGTTTAATTTAATTTTAATGAATTTTCTCAAATGTTCGCGTGTTTCTTCATGTGTTATAGGATAATAAAAATTATCAGTATTTCCAAAATTATATTTAAAATGTTTATTTACATATTCTACAGCCTCTGTTATATAAATATTAGAATAAGTTGTTATTTTATCCTCTTTATAATTTTTATCGAATGGATTTCTATTTTCCGAGTCATAACTCCATTTACCACCAATAGGTTTTCCACTACTATCGATTAACAATTTTAATTTATATCTCATCCATTTATAAAAACTTCTATCGTGATAATAGTTCTTTTTATTAGTATATTTATTTCTATAATCATCTAACTCTTTTTTTGTTTCAATAAATGCGGGAGTTTCGATTATATTTATTTTATATTTTTCTAATTTTTTAATTATTGGTTTATCAATTGGATCAAACATAAAAACATCATTATTTAATAAAAAATCATAATTTATTTTATCAAATTCGATATATGAAACATTCTTATAAATTTTACTAATTTTATTATAATAATATTTCATAGATGAACGATGTAATATTAATTTTTGTTTGTGTTGATTGTTAATAAAATAAAAAGGATCTTCAATTATATATATTTTATCCATCGATTTTAAATATTCATTAAATTCAAATAGATGTATTGGTAAAATTAAAAAAATCTTCATCTATTTTTAAGAATGACAAAAACTTTAACATTTTTGCCATTTTTTTTGTTTTTTAATTAGAAATCCAGAAACACCTCATCAATCTCATCATCCTCACCACCATAATCCTCGTCATCGCCATATTCCGTCCCAGCATCGCTACATTCGTGTTGCATATACTCCGTCAATATTTTGATCTGCAACTGATCCAACGCCACCTCCGCCCTGATCTGGAAATCGTCAGGAGAACATTCCACATTCCTGAAAAACTTGATGATTTCTTTGAACTCCTCCGTGTATGTGTCGTATACAATCGCGATTTCCTTGAGGTCTTCGGATGTGTATGTGTAAATTCTCTCTTGAACGTACATAGCAATCTGCTCCCTAACATCCTCATAATCCAGATCAAAATCTTGGTTTGAGGCAAAATTCGCATCGATAAAGTCGCTGATAAACTGTTGCTCGCTAAACATCGCTTGTGCCTGTCTAAATAATCGATATGCTTCGTAGTTAGACAGGGTGAAAAAAACTTAAAATTATTCAATCATTTTTATTAAGTTTTGTTTAATTTTAATACAAATTAATTATCACTTTCTTCTAAATCGGTATCGGCATCGCTTACTTCATGTGTTAAATATTCAGTCATTAATTTATATGATAATAATTTTAAAGCAATTTCTGCTCTAATCCTAAAATCATTAGGAGAACATGGTTCGTTCGTCAATAATATCACTATTTCTTTAAAATCGTCTGTGAAAGTATTATATAATAAAGCAATTTCCATTAAATCTGCATCACTATATGATAAATATTTATCATTAATATAATTATCTATATGCATTTTAACTATATCATAATCTAAATCCATATTTGTATAATTCATAAAATCACTAATAAACTTTTGTTCGCTAAACATCGCTTATAATTATCATTCACATAACACATAATCATTTTTTTATTTAAGGATATTCACAAGTTTTCTTTAAGTATTTATATATATCATTACCTAAACGACGATTAACACACATAAACAACATTATTTTTTTATTATAATAATTATATTTATCAATAATTGTATATTCTGCAGAAGTTTTAACATTATAATATTCGATGATTAAATCGATAGGTGTATCATTAGTAGTTAAAGATTTATAAAATAGTTTTTCAAATTTTCTAATTTTTTTATTGCCACTTTCGCGTTTTGGTTCAATAGATAATAATGGATTTCTATAAATATTTTCATCTAATTCCACAAAACTTGAATAATTAGTAAAATAATTATAACCCAGATATTTTTCTGCAAAGATTCCATAAATATTTTTACAAATAGTTGATGGTATATATAATTCAGTAGATTTATTTTTAATAGTCATAATATCTACTGTAGATGTATCATTCGTACATAATAATGATAATATATATATTTGAAATAATTGTTTATTATTAACCACCGATTTATTAGATAATATAATACTTTTACTATTTATTATAACTTTGAAATAATTTTCATATTTAATAAAAATATATTTTACACGAGATTTATCGTAAATATTATAAAAACAACTAACAGCTACCATATTATTTTATAAATATCAAAAAATCATTTTTTAACAAATTATTTTTATCTTATCATATATATCATTACCTAAACGACGATTAACACACATTAACAACATTATTTTTTTATTATAATATTTATATTTTTCAATAATTGCTTTTTCTTCGTCCGTATTGCAATAAATTTGAATCATTTCAATTGGACTAAATACTAAATCAGCCATATGTTCATTAAATCTTGATAAAAATTTATTAATATTATTAGTTTCTTTTAATTCTATATTACTCCTAAATTGTGTAAAATCTAAATATCCGCAATTCATAGAATTTATGTTATTTTCACTAATCCTGTAATCTAATATATTTGGCGTATTTTCTACTGTTAATTCTAACAAAATAAATAATTGAAATAATTCTTTATAATGTACAATTTTTTTATTTGAAATATAAATAGATAAATCATCAAATAATATGCAACTACAATTATTATATTTAATAAATGAAATTTTGATATTATCCATATTATAATAATTGTAGTATATTCTGGAAAACATAACTATCAATCGAAAATATCAAAAAAGTCATTTTTTATTTTCATAATAATCGGCTATCTTCCTCAATATGCATATTTATATATTAAATTTTTTAATTTTTTTTCCAGATTCTCTTTTAGGTTCTATAGGTATTCCCTTAATTTTCATAAAAGCCCTGAAATCTGAAAAATACATATAATCCCAATATCGTTGTGTATAAGTTCCATTATTTGAAATAAGTAAAAATAATGGGATTATGATTATAACGAACTTACTTCACATGCCATTTTTATCTAATTTCCTTAAATCAAATTAATATCATTTTTTATTTTATCGTAAATATCATTACCAAATTTACGTTTAACACACATCAACAACATTATTATATTATTATGTTTCTTATATTTATTAATAATATTAAATTCTACTTTTGTATTATGATTTATAAAATCAATAATTAAATTATATGGATGTTTGATAACATTCATATAATTTTCTAAATATTTATTAAATTTAATATATTCATTTTTACTGCTACAGCGCTTAGGTTCGATAAATGGATTTTTATAACGTTTATTTAATTCAATAAATTTGTAATTTGATGAAAAATATAAACTCTTCCAATATCGCATAGTACTAACACCATACACATTTTTATTATTTTCAGTTACATATGAAATAATAGATGCATCTTCTGTACATAGTAATGAAAGTATGTATATTTGGAATAGTTCTTTATTATTAACTAATTGCTTATTTTCTAAAATAATATCTATATTATTCAAAATAACTTTGAAATAATTGTTATATTTAATAAATACAAAAAATATGGGTGCAATATTATAATGAACATAAAAACAACTTATTTGCACCATTTATAACATATTACAATTTATATTTAAATGACAAAAATTTCTTTTTGCCATTTATATTTCCAACCCAACTTTTAATTAAGAATTTTCCTCATCTGCGAGTAGATGTCATATCCCATCCGCCGATTCACACACAACAACAACGTAGTTTTGAGCGAATAAGAATTGTATCGTTCGCACAATTCAGCATCATCAGATGTTTCCATCGTGCAATACTCAGACATCATGTCTATCGGCGACTTGATATATTTGCTGAAATATCGAGATGCATGCCTATCAAACTTCCGAATCTTCTTCTCACTCGTCTCCCTCTTCGGCTCCAACATATTTAAGGGATTTCTTGTCGCCTGCTTCTCCAACTCTACGAAACGGTAATCATTCACTAGTTGCAGAAACTTCCAATATCGCATAGTGCTAACACCATAGATACACTTGTTAGATTCCGTTTTTTCGTGATAAACGCTAATCGAACTAGTATCATCGGTCAAAAGCAGCGAAAGAATGTAGATCTGAAACAGAGACTTATTAGCAGCAAATCGCGACAACTCCAATATGATAGCTTTGTCATTCAATACAATTTTGATGTATTTCTGGAACCGGATGAATGTAAAATTAATCGGCTCGCGGTTGTAATGAATGTAGAAACAGCTGATAGTCGTCATAACTGCTGATATCGATCTCTAATCAATATGAAAGTATTCTAAAAACAAACAATTCATTTTTTTAATAAAATTTATAAAATTAATACATTTTTATTTTAATTGAGAATTCCTCTTATATGCGAATAAACGTCATATCCCATACGCCTATTCACACACAATAACAAAGTGATTTTAAGATTGTATTTTTTATATTTATCACAAATTTTAAATTCTTCAGTTGTTTCGCGTGTATAATATTCGCTAATCATCATATACACAGGTAACGGAACATATGCATATAAATATTGGCAAATATATTTTTCCAATTTTCTAATTTTCTTTTCTCCACTCTCCCTCTTTGGTTCAATCATATTTAAGGGATTTTTGGTTGAACTTTTAGTTAATTCGAAAAATTCATAATCATTTGCAAATTTAAGGTCCCTAATATATTTAATCGACTTAACGCCATAAATATATTTACCTTTATTATTTGTAAAAGATGATGATGTGTAAATTTTGGAAGTATTTTTACTGCAAATGAGAGAAAGAGTGTAAAATTGCACCATTTCTTTATTGCCAGCGAAACGCGCTTTTTCTAAAATAATTGAACGATGATTCACAATTACTTTAATATACTTCTTGAAACTGATGAATGTAAAATTAATCGGCTCACGATTATATTTAATATAGAAACAGCTGATAGTTGTCATATCGAATAATTATAATAAAAATGATAATTATCATATTTTTTATAAAAATGAATAAAAAAATAACATATTTATTCAAATCTTAATAATCTTATCATTATTCTATCTATACTTTTTAGACAATCTCCAATAATTGTATAGTCATCTTCACCATTTATAATGATATTATTATAAATAATAATTAAATCATATCTATAATCATCATATAATTTTCTATTTGTATTTTTGGATATTAATATATTCAATTTCGACATTTTTTTATAAAATCTCCTAACATCATTATTTTTTTCATATTCACATACTATTTTATTTATGTAATAAGCCAATTCTTGTTTTATACACATATTTGATTATTTAAATTTAAAATTCATTTTTTTTATAAAATAATTATATAGTATAATGCATAAAAGAGGACCAGGTAGACCACCAAAAAAAGGAGGTAAAGCTGATAATACATATATATTCGTTGATTCGCGATTTTCTACACAAGAATGCAGAGATCCTAATTATACTGAAGTAGGTATTATTCATATATGCGAATCAGCTGCTATTAATATGCTTCGTGCTGCAGTAACTGACGTATTTAATGCATTTGGTGCAACTGGATTTGATAATACTATTTTTGATATAGCTCGTCAAAAATGTTTAGAAAGTATGAAAGCTAAATTAGATTCTGATACTAGTGGAAAAAAATATAAGGTTTCAAATATTAGATTTGAAGCTATTACAGTTGATCCATCTCTAATTACTATGAATGCTTATGGTACATTATTAGAATATGTGGGAGAAAAAAAAGCTATAAATAATCAATAATTTTATTAACAACAGCAATAAATTCTTTTTTTATTTCTTCATGATTATTCTCATTATTATACGCATATTCATCAATAACATTATACAATTCATGCATATACGAATTATATACCTCATCGTCTAATATATAAATTCGCAAACGATTATTATATTTGATAAGATTGCGATATAATGAAATTAAGTCATAAGAATTATAATTATTGCAAATAGAAATAATATTATTTTTTAGAATTTGTTTATTCGAAGACATAAATATATATAATTAACACATTATCATTTTTTTATAATGAGAAATAAATTTTAATATATTCTTTAATATTATTTCTACAATTCAAACATTTCTTACGATTATTATTAAAATTATGGGCTTGTAATACGCATTCATTACAACAAGTATGACCACATGGAATAGCACACATATTAATTTCATTTTCAAAACAAATAGGACACATATTTTTACTTATTTTTTCATTATTAATAATTTCATTTGTAGTTTTTATAAATAATTTTCGATAAGCAATCAATTTAAGTTCATTATCATTAATATCTGATGTTAATTTATTTTTTAACGGATTATAATATTCGCTAATCCATTTATCATAATATGCTTTAATTAATTCGATGTAATTAATTATTGTATCATTTAATAAAATACCATCTTCATTTAATTCAGTATCTTTATGCAAATTAAGCATAGCATCCTGATGTTTTAAATAAATGCTACATTTATATGAATGACTGTCATCTTTGCGTTTTTCAAGTTCTTTTAATTTATTTTTATTATTATTAAATGTTTCATTCAATTTCTTATAATCCTGTAATAATAAATTAGCATTTAAATCATTTATATTTGATTTATCCGTTGTATCATCACAAATTAAGGTATAAGATGATGTATCGCCATTATCAAAACTATCACTATTAATAGAAGAATAATTCATTATAATTATGCTATATATAAATAAATAAGAATTATGAATTTATCCATACGCTTTAAAAATAATGAATTATTTAATAGTAATGATTATACATTATCAGCAATTACTATCATTATTATAAATGATATAGCATTTAATGTTATTATTTATATATGGTATTTATTATATTCATTCGGTATTATAACATTTGCTAATCCATTTTTTGCATTATCAATAACACTAATACAAAATATAATTGTATATATGTATTTATTGAAAAAAGGATTATCAAAAGATAATTTAATTAAATATTCGATATTATTAATTATATTAAAGGTTATTCCATTAATATCATTAAGAAATGATATTCATATCAATTATATTGACGTATATATTACTATATATTTATATATCATATATATATTATTTGTAATAATTATTAATGATATATTAATGAAAAAAAATATAAATGTATTTGAATTTGTTAAGAAAGATATTTATAATGAACGCTATGATGATAAAAATGTTAATAAATTATATGATGTTATTTATTACGATATTATTAACAAAATTATTTAAGGACAAAAAACAATTATCCTTATATCTTTTTTATGAAAAATTCACGAAGACGCTTCAATTTCCATCAACGTATCGATAACCTTTTTTAACATAACAATACAATTATTTAATACTGTTACGTTGTACTCCCCATTCGTACTGAACATTCCTTCATATCCTAATGCCTCCATCTCGAGTTGAAATTCACAATATAAATCAATATTGATATACGAACGAATGATTATTCTATGCTGATTCACAGCAGCATGGAATTTCATAATATCGTAATTTTCTTTATTGTCATAAATTTCACTCAAAACGTTAATGAGAGTTTGAATGTCCATCGTAAACATTTAGTTATAATGATAATTCATTTTTTTTAACATTTCCTATAATATTTATTCATTTTCATTTTCAATTGGACCAAAACCAATATCAATATTATCCGTTATTTTACTTAATATTTTAGGATCTATTTCATCTATATTTTCATAATTCTCATAATTTGTAACGGCTTCTGGTATTGTTAATATATTTGATAAAAATGATGGATAAAACGATGATAACGATGACGATGCTGTAAATATATAAAAACTTAATATAGTTGATACTATATAAACTATCAAAAATAGTATAATATTATTCGTTGATGTTATTGATGTTTTTTCTCCTGTTAAATTTCCATATTCATCTACTAACGGTTTATTATCATATATAAATATGAAAATTAATACAGATATAACTAAAGAAACTAAATAATATTCCATTTTAACTCTTATTTTAATATAAATGAAAATAATAAGATGTTATACGCGCATATGATATAAATATAAAAAATAATTAATTATATAAATATGAAATTAGAATTAAAGAAGTTTGACCCTTCTACTATTAAAAGTGATTCTGTTATTGTTTTTATTGGCAAGCGAAATACTGGTAAATCATATTGTATGAAAGATATATTAAGTTATCATAAAGATTTGCCAGTTGGTGTTGTTATTAGTCCAACAGAAACTGCTAATAATTTTTTTGAAAAATTTATACCAAATATGCTTATTTATGATGAATATGAACCAGTAATTGTTAAAAAATTTCTTGAACGACAAATATCAATTAATAAACAAAAAGCAATACAAGAAAAAAAATATAATTCGTCTGATATAGATAATCGCGCATTTCTTATTTTAGATGATTGTTTATATGATAAGACCTGGCCTACTGATAAAAATATTAGAAGTATTTTTATGAACGGACGACATTATAAGATATTCTTTCTTATTACTATGCAATATTGTATGGGTTTACCACCCGTTTTAAGAGCAAATATAGATTATGTTTTTATTTTTAAAAATAATATTATTAAAGAACGAGAAAAGATTTATAATCATTATGCTGGCGTATTTAATGATTTCTCCACTTTTTGCGCAGTTATGGATAATTGCACAGATAATTATGAATGTGTTGTAATCGATAATAAAATTCAAAGTAATAGATTAGAAGATCAGGTTAAATGGTATAAAGCAAATGAAGCAGATTTTAAAATGTGTACTCCTGAATTATGGAATTTATGTGCATTAGAAAAAGAAAGAAAATCAAATACTTTAGCATATGAAAATGAAGATGATGAAGAACCATATGATCCTAGTGTATTTGCTAAAAATAAAAATAAGAAATTACCAGCATTAAATATTAAGAAAAAATATTAGATTGGATCACAATCTAAACGTATAGGATTTATTTTTATTATATCTTCATTTTCAATTAATGATGATAATATACTACTATCTAATCTATTATTATATGCATTATTTCTCATAGGATCTTTAGTTATATTTTCATTACTTAATGGTATCGGTAAACCTTCATATACAGTTCCCATAGTTCCTATTCTTTCGCTTTCTTCCAAATCTATTTGACGTTTATTTACATTCATATTAACTTCTTCTTTCGGTAACCCAACGTATTTACCACCAGCACCAGGAGTATATCCTGCATTTATCATTATCATTTCTCTCGTTCCGTCAATCTCCGCATTATAATCGGCTTCTCGATCTGTGGGTATAAATGCCGTTTTACTACCGGCAATACCATAATTTTCAGTTAATGAATATTGACGTTGTGTATTTTTTGCCTCATCATTCTTTATTAAATAACCTCCAAACAAACTATTTAATAATCCACCTAAAAATCCATATTGAGATCCTCCTAAACCTAATGTTGTTTCTTTTAATGTCGTTTTAGCAACTATTGACGGATCATATACATAAGTACTATAATAAGTTGTATTATTAATATTTCTTATTGTATCTTGTTTTGGTAATGTTTCTTTCATCGTTGTTCTGGTTTTATCACTTTTATATACATATCCCAACTGTTTTCCCTCCATATATCCCCCATTTCCCTCGTGAATAGTCGTTTCCTTAACAGTTGTTTTAGTAGTATCATATAAAGCTGAATAAGTTTCATCAGCTCCTGTTAAAGTTCCATTATTTCCCTCGTGAATAGTTGTTTCCTTAACAGTTGTTTTAGCATTATCATATAATGCTGAATAAGTTTCATCTGCTCCAGTTAAAATTCCGTTATTTCCCTCGTGTATTGTAGTTTCCTTAACTGTTGTTTTCATAGAATGCGTAACAGGGTCATATGTAGTTGCTTTATCCGGTATTTGCGGTGCAGCATTACCATTAAGCCGAGGATTGTCGATGAAATATTCTTTAGCTGTTATTTTTATTGCATCTGTAATCGGTGAAATCATAGCTTTAATTACACTAGAAAAATTAGCAACTGGTGTTTCTTTTTGTGTATGATTTCTTTCATTATCATATACAATTATAGTATTTTTGCCATAATCATCATTATTAGATATATATTCATCTTGATATTTTAATGAACCATAATAATCAATATGTGTATTTTCTTTTGCCGATGTATCTGTTATATTTTCTAATGGTCGTTCAGTTTCCTTTTTTAGAGCAGATTGACCTTTAAACCAGTTATCTTCAGTATATGTGAAAGTCGTATCTGGTCTGTTTTTATCCAGAGGCATAACAACACCTCTTTGTTCAACATTATTTTTGGGTTTCATGGGTAAATTATATGTTGAGTTTCTCTGATCACTTAAAGGTCTTAATTCTTCTTTTGATTTTGGTTTAATAAAATCTCGTGTATCGTTTTGTTGAAATCCTCCAGTTCCTTCATTCGTATATCCTTTATTTAATCCAGGACCCACACGAACACTTTGAATAGGTGCATAATTATTTTGAATTTTACTTAATTCAGTACGTGATAATAAAAATTCACTATCATATGTAGTATTAAGAGCATTAGGTTGTGGAACAAAAAAATTATCAACTTCTTGTTTTTTTACATTAATATTATTGTAACCCATATTTTTTTGCAACATACCATCAAATTTATCGACATTCTGGGTTACGCCTTTTCTTAAAAAAGGTTGCATATTACCATGTTTAAAATCACTAACATTAATATCATTTCCTGATAAACTTTTTATAACTTTTGAATTTATATTCGTATCATCTCCATTAATATAATGAGGAACTACACCAGTATTAAATGGCATTTGTGCTTTTTTATAAAAATCATCACTTAATGATTGTTCATATTGTCGAGTTTTAGTATAATAATCAGAGTCATATATATTATTCATAGAAGGTAAATCATTTAAAATATTCATTTTATCTAAATCAATAATGGATAATAATTTATGTATAAAAAAATCCATATTCTAATCGATTCATATATAAATCATCACCTTCCCTGTCTTCCTCTTCAATATCATATTCAGCCTCTCCATCTATCTCTTCAGCGTCTTCATCAATTTCTTTATTTACTTCAGGTTTAACTTCATCGTCTGTTATATCTTCTTCCTTAAATCGCAGACCATATTTCTTCAATTCTTTTTCTGTGTCTTTTTCTTCTCTCGTTTTCTTATTCATTTTTGCTAAAATATCAAATTTATTTTTTTCACGAATAACATTAATAAAATTAATTTGTTCTTTGACGTCTAACATTTTTGTATTTTTTATCATAGTAACAATCGAATTTGTAATATCTTTTAATATTGTTTGATGTAATTCTTTATCAATTTCTATAATAGGTTTGAATTGTTTATTCATTACCGATTCTATTGACGATGGGAGCGACATTATACGGATAACTGCAATACGACGAATAATTATTATATCATTATAATTATCATCAGTTAATATTGAATTTAATTTATCTAATTCAATTAATGTATTTTTAATAATTCTTATAAAATCATTTGCATCATTTTTAAGATGTTTAAATAATAGTTTAGAAACTGTTAAACATATTTGTTTATAATTATCAAAATTATTATTATTAAATAAGTTTTTTAAATCTTTATTATTAAAATATGATATATATAAATCTTTGTAATTTTCACCAACCTTATATACAGATTGTATACACAATTCTAATAATTCTTTTGTAAAAATAGTGTCTATTTTCATTACATCCTTTAACCAATCGTTTAATGATGTATTTATAATTGGATATGTAATATCATTTCCTATAGGTGTGAAGTTTTCAATAAGTTTTTTATCATGTTTCTTAGAAATGAAAAATCTTTTATATCGAGGCTCATTAAATACACGTTTACCAGTCAATTTATCTTTAGCCTTCTTTAAATCTTTTCGTTCAGTACGTAAATATAGATCTGCTGTAAAATTTTCATCAATCTTTTCTAAACAACAACCTTGCAAATATTTATGAATCTTTACAAATTTAATTGATGGCATATATATAAGAGCGTCAATATATGCTTTAAAAAATTTATCATTCTTATAATCTTTTGTATCTAAAAAACTTTTTAATGTATCATAATATTCACGACCCTTATTTATCTTATTTGGCTTAATCTTATTTTTTTGCATTATTGTTATATCATCAATATAATCAGTTTTAATAGTATTCATAATTATTTCCTTGTAATCTTCGTTCTCTTGAATTATATTTCCGATTTCATCTTTAAATTCAATATCATAAACTTCCTTAAATACACATAATAAATAATGGAATACACCATTCTTAGCTTTCATATCGAATGGTGCTCCAAAATCTTCCCATAAATGACTACATTCTTGAGAACAGTTATTATAATTAAAAACAAAATCATTATCGAATACCGATTTTTGAATATTAATAATCCATAATGAAATTATATTATATATAACTAACATAAAATTATCAAAATATTCAGCAATTGCTTCAATTATTTTAGCATTTTCATTCATATTTAATAAAATTGATTTCCATGATTTTTTTATTATTATATTTAATTCTGCATCCTCAATATCGGGTATATATTTCTTTATTATAGTTGTTTTAGAGTCATATAATCTATATTTATTAAATAATTTATCAACAATCATATCATAATTTATTGGCAATTTACTTATTATTTGCATTTTTAATAGGAATGGTAATACCAATTTTATTAATTCTAAAAATCCTGTTTCTTGTTTATAATAATAATTATCATAGTATTTAGTAAAATTATTTTCATCTATTAAATTTATATCGTCATTAATATCATTATCATCCATTATTTCTGTATCTTCTGTAGTAAAATTACCAATAATCTTATTTGGCACTCCCTCATATTTTGATTCATCATTACCTATTTCAAATTCATGTTCATCGCTTACAAATGAAAATCTTATTTTATAAATATCTACGTATGCGTATTTTAACAATTCGAATTTAGTTTCTAATTCGTCCAATTGAATTATTATATTTTTCTTATTATTTTTAGTGAATTTGTCTAATGCATTTAGAGCATTATCAATACTTATATTTTTTCTCAAATTATTTAAATTTTTTATAACATCGTCATAATTTTCTTCATTAATACTATTAATAACTGACATCAAATCATATCTTATATTAGTTGCAATCTTTTCGTCTCTAATGGCTTCTATTTGACTCTTGATTTTATCAACAGAATTAATAGTTGCATCAACTAATTTTTTAATTTCTTTTAAAACATTAAAAAACGTATATCTTGGATTTTCTAATTCTAATGGTTTTATTTGTATAGATTTATATGTAATCTTTTCTGTTTTTTCATTTTTATTCAGTTGTTCCAAATGTCTTTTTATAATATCTAAATTGGCTGATGAAATATTATCAAAATTATAATTATATTTCTGCAATAAATTATGAATATTTACATAATTATAATTATCTATATCTATTTTATCAATTGGTAATGGTATTTTATAATCATTTACTAATTCTTCAAAATCTTTATATTTATCACTCGATTTAATATCAAATGTTTCAGTAGTTTTATGTAAATGACTAACAATTTTATCAGTTAAATAATCGTCTGTTATAACTTTTGGTGTATAAAAATAAACACCCATTATAGGTATATTTGTATTATCATCCTTGAAAACTATAAAATTATTATTTTTAGATAATTCTATTGTTGTTTTTTGACCTGCATTAAATCGTATTTTTGAATTAGATGTATCATATTGTAATGGAAACCATAATTTATTTTTAGAATTTAATGCAAGAGCCGGTTGCAATTTATCGTATTTTTTCAACTCTGCTATAAATTCATCTATTGAACTTTCTTCAAAATTACCTCTAGTGGTTTCATCTGCAACAATAATGAAATTATCAACATTCGTTTTTTTATTAACTATTTCATAAAATAATTCTATAAAATTTTCAGTCTTTGTTTTTGTTTTAACAAAATTAAATATTTCATTATAAATTTCTTCACGTGAAAATGCAATAAATGAAGGATTGTGTTTCATAATTTCATCCATCGAAATTATCTCAAAATAATCAATTTCTGGTAATTCTTCATCTATATAAATAATATCTTCGTCTTTTGACATATCTTAATTTATTTAAAGATATTAATATTATAAATAATAATAATGAAATATTTTTATTTATTATTCGCATTTATATCATCTTTATCATATTTAACATCTTTTACTATTCATGTCAACGATCATTATACATCTATTGCAGGTAATATTTTAAGTTTAAATAGTATGATTAAACATAAAGCCGATTTTAGATCTATAAATTATTATAATAAAAATAGTAGTATTTGTTATACATACAATCACAAAAATAATTTTAAATATTTGTTAAAAGATAAATATAATTATTTAATTTCATTTGATATTTTTAAATATCAGTATATTATTATTCTAAAGTCTCATCCAATTCGTCATAATTATACAGCATTAGATATTGATATTCGTCATAAATACAATACATATCCTAAAAATATTAATCATTTCAAACGTATTGATAATATTATTTATAAATATATTTTTAATAATATTATTGAAAATAATAAAAATAATGAAATTTCACCTGAACTATTTACATTTTTTAATAAATATTAAATTTATTTACAAGATAAAATATAATTAGGTTCTCCATATGGATAACCAGGAGTATAATTAATATTATTTTTGTTTAATTCTTGCCATTTGTTCAAGTTTGTATTATCAACTACACCATTTTTATTATCTGGAAAAAACACTTGTTGATCTTGTGGAACTTCCAGTAATGGTACATGATTATCTTTTGCAACCATTCTATAATTAATACCAATTCTGTCAAAACTTTCTAGTGCTGTATTTTGCGGATCCCATAATAACGGATCATATCTATTGATTCCTGTTTCTTTTAATGTACATGGAGGATTTGATAAGCGACATGATTCAGTCGGTATAGTGCATTTACGTGTATTGCCGTCATATTTTGTTTTGCATCCAGTAGAATTATAACTATTGGGAGAATAAGCATCTTTATTGCATTTAGAATTTTTATAATTTAATCCATATAATTCACTAGAATCATCTACAGCTGTTTTCATGGTGCAAGTGTTTTGCCCATATGCCTGAAATCTAATAAAAGGGTCGTCAGGCATTATAACACCACAATCAGTACAATCATTATATGGCGAATTTAATTGATATATACCTGGATATATTGAACGTGTTAATTCTTCTTTATAACTATCATTATCATATTTTAATCTTGTATCGTTCATATTTCTATTATTAACAATTATTTATTTTTAATGGAGGTGGTGCAGGTACAGAACGATACATTATAGATTGACAACTCGGCAAATGCATCATTTCTTTATTTATAGGTTCTGTTTTATCATTCGTTATTAATCCATCATTACTCGGTTTATATAAATTAGAAGGACATTTAGATATAATACGTGTTTGTCCTCGTAATTCACTATCCAAATCAACTAAATTTCCTTTTACATGCGAAACTGCAGTTCCACCAACAAAACCTAATTGATGCATACATTTACTATTATTTTCATATCTATACGGCGATAATATATATCCTAAAGTATCAACACTTGATTTTAAATCTACTTTATAAGAACAATTATCATATTTAGTTCTATTAAAACTCATTATTATTCTATCATTATGAAATATATTATTTAACATTTTTATTAAAATTTAATCGATTTATATATGATCTCGTGTCTTCTCCTCCATTAGTCCATATTGGGACTATATGATCTGGGTTTTGTATGTCTTTCATACAATCAATTAATGGTATTGGTTGTTTTATTTGCTGTTCCATTATAGTCTTCTTACAAGCAACAGAAGCACCAAATGACGAATCACTACCTGATAATATATCTAATTCTGTATTAATATCACCAACTGACCCTTTTAAAGCGGGACCGGCATCAAATAAACGACGAAATAATTGTAATTTACATCGATCACGTGTTAAAACATCTTTATTATTAATTAAACTACTATAATTATCTATTAAACATGAATCGGCTAAACCATAACCAGGGCGACCTCTTAAATTAACATGATCATACATAAATTCAGGCAATCTTACATTAGGAGCTATACAATCTACTAATTGTGTATCATATGTCATATAATTATTAATTTTATTATTTTGGTAATTTTTAGCTTCACCCCAGCAAGAATCAGAGCACATACTATTTTGTTTATCAAAAAATGTTGTCATTATTCTATTATTATATTATATTATTATAACATTGGAAACCATTATTTTCTTTACATGTTTTATCACGATGATATAACCATTCTTCATAAGACTTTCTGTCATTTGGTATAGTCGTTGCAGGCATCGTATAAAATTGTCTCGCTGAAAATTCACGTTCATAAATATCATTTATATCTTTGTAAACATTTTGCTGAAAATAATCATTAATATTATTATTAATTATATTATTATCAATTGGACAAGATTTTATATTATTGTTATTATTAGTATAATCAATTATAGATGGATTCATAAATGGATTTTCAATAGTTGGTATGACGCATATATCATTATCAACTATTCCTAAATTTCTATTATTCAAACTTTCATTAATTTCTATTGAAACTTTATCATTATGCAAATAAATATAATAAATAAATATTATTAATATAATTCCAAATAACATATATGCTACATTTTTAGTTATTAATGAAATTACCAAACTAATAAATATAATTATATTAGTTATTGCAAGTAATTTATCCTTAAAACTCATATTCGTCAACGGAATAAAATTTATCATTATTCTAATGATAAATATGAAAAGAAAAAAATAATTAAATTAAAACTTTTGTCTTAATTGTTGTTTTTTCATTAGGCTTCTTAGTGCTTCATTATTTACACCCGAACGCTGTTTTTTTCCACCACCCTGATTCATCATACTCATCATATTCATCATAGCAGCCATATCAAAACCATCCTTACCACCTGCCGCACCTTCACCGCCACCATTTCCAAACAGACCAGGAAGAATTGATGCAAATTTTATAGCATCTTTCATTATGGCTTCCTGTGATAATTCACCATTCGATATTTTATTTGACATTTTTTGACTTACATTCGAAAATAATTCACCAAATCCACTATCCGGTTTAGCAATCGCCTTGAATATGTCTCCCTCTTCTGATATAGATTGCTTAATCTTAGTAAGATCGACATCATCAATTATTTCCTTAGCAATCTTACCGATTGTAGTATCTTTAAGACTATCCATACCGGCAAATGATGGATTTGATTTAATATTTTCTTCTTTTAGAGTATTTAGACGTGTAAGAACTTTCTTAATATTTTCGTCTTCAATATTTATTTCAGTAGTGTTTTCAACCGATTGAAGTATATTTAGTATAGTTGTTATGTCTTCTTCTTTGAGCTCACTTTTATATATATACAATACACTCAGATAATGATGACATAGAAAATTATTTCGCAATACTTTAACTATATCTTTGAGTGTTATATTTTTATAAATTTCTACTGAATTATTTTTATCATCATTTAGCCATTCATCGGCTTTTTCATTTTCAAGTTCAATAAATGAAGTCCAATAATCATTCGATATTTTTTCATTAAAAAATTCAACATATTCATTCGAAGTTTTATCATAAGTTCTGTAATTATCACTTACAGTCTTTAATATTCTTTTAGCGGTTTCACTCTTCGATTTATGTTTTTTTGAAATAGTCTTCAGCTTTTTTAGCAGATCAATATAATATTGATTGAATATATACGTAGTAGTTGGCATTCTTATGTTTAATTTAAATTAAATATCCTTAAATATATTTTCACGTTGTTTTTGTAATTCGTCAATAGACGGTAATGTCTTTTGAGGCTTTGAAAAATCTTTTTCAGTAGTGCTTGCGGGTGGTGCTAATTCAACATTCTCAGTTTCAATTACCCCCCATTTATATAATTTATCTTTATTTAAATTCATAGAATTAATATTATCATCTGTTATATCGCTAAAATTATCAGCAGATACAGATCCTAATACAAATGCCATAGGTTCATTACTTTCTTCATTTTTGTTTAATGGTATTGGTGAAATAATAGATGAATTGCTATCAGCTTTATCACGTGTACTATTAGTAGCAAATAAATAACCTCTATTTGGTAATAATAAATAATCGAATACAGCTTTTCCATATATAATTTCCTTAGACGGCATAAACATTAATGATGGAACAGCTTTAATTTTATGTTTAATTTTATCAATAATAGCGTCTATACAAACTAATTTTATTGTTTTTTTAGTATCATGTTTTTTTATTGTTTCTAATAAAATTGAACTGTGTTGACAACTATCACTATAGAAAAATATCATTTATTAAAATAATAATAAATTAATATAATAAAAATTGACATAAAATTAATATTATTTATTTTAAATAAGTAATGTTTAATAATTATCTATACGACCCAAAATCACAAAAACATTCATTTGATATTGAAAATTTGGATTTATCTATTGTTAATAGCATTAGAAGAATTATTCTAACAGAAATACCGGTCGTCGGGTTTTATGGTGAAGATGAACCGACTGTAGAAATTATTGAAAATACTGGTCCTCTTCATAATGAATTTATGAAACATAGAATTGGACTAATTCCTATTTATGTTAATGAAGATATTACTGATAATTATATTGATGATGATTATGAATTTTCATTAAATGTTAATAATACATCTACTATTACTAAAAATATTACAACTGCAGATTTCACAGGTAAATATAAAAATAAAGATTTAACACAAAAAGAATTAAGTGAATTATTCCCAGCCGATAACATCACTAAACAACATATTCTAATAACTCGCTTAAGAAGTGATGAAAAATTAGAATTACACGCAAAAGCAATTAAACGTACAGCTAAAACAAATGCATCATTTTCTTCTGTTTCTCTCGCAAACTTCTATTTTCTTGAAGATAAAAAAGAAGCCGATAAAGCTGATAATATTCTTGATAAACAACGATCATTCGTAAAAAATGCATATGGTGATCCGGTACTTATCAAATTTGAAATTGAATCAGTTAATAAATTATCATATAAATATTTATTCTCTAAAGCAATCGATATCCTCGTCGATAAATTAAAATTACTTATTAGCAATATTGATGCTAAAATTATTGTAATCGAACCAGTACCTAATAATCCTCATTCATTTAATTTCTTTGTTGAAAATGAAGATGATACTTTAGGAAATTTAATTCAATCTATTATGCATAATAAATATATTCGTGAAAATAAGAAGAATAAAGGAATTGTATGCAATTATGTTGGTTATATTTGCCCACATCCTTTAAAACAATTAATGATTCTACGATTAACATTAGAATCACAAACAGAAAGTGACGTATTCTATCAATTTCTAACAGATAATTGTTATGAAATCATCCGGGAATTAGAAGCTATTAAAATTGAATGGGCTAAATTCAATTCAAAGAAAAAATAAGTTTTTATTTACATAGGAACAATTGTTTTATAATAACATCTATATGTTGGTTCAGCACCATTAAATAGCTCAAACACATGAGGATGAATATTAAATAGCGATGTTAGAATAAATGTTCTAGTTTTCTTACCATTTGCTTCATGATCTACGAATTTATATAGAGTATATGGACTATATCCACCGGTTGTAGCATCCATAATAGTTTTTGTAACTTTTTCACCAACCTCATTAACAGGGATTTCAATATTATATTCGAACATCTATTTTTAATAATATATATTTATAAATCTTTAAGTAATTTATTATATAGCTTATATTCTATTTCCGAATGCACTAATTTATCATCAGTATCAAATATAAAACTATTCATATCATATTTATATTTATATGTAGGTTCATATATTTCATAATTATTATTTTCATCAAAACTTTTAATATCTGTTTTCAACGATTGTTGATTTACAACACCAATAACTTTAGCGAATATAACATTAAAATAAATATTATTTGTGATTGTTATTATTTTAATATGTCGTGCTAATGGTTTATTTTTTCTATATATTAATAATTCAACATCCAATAATATAACATCTGGATTAGTTTTATTAGTTTTATATCGCACATATGAACTTTTTATTACTTCTAATTTATTACTTTCATTCGGCAAATCAAATGTCGATGATGCTAAACATTTCTTAAAATATTTCAAGAAATTATTATAATACTTACTATTATTTATAGGTTTATTCCATTTATTGCTCCATTCAATTCCTTCAATTATTTGTATAATTTTAACATTATTAATATTAAAATATTTAATAAATTTTTCCTCCAATTCATCATTACCATAATCATAAAATTTGCTATTATTGTTTTTTAATACTATGTCATACGGTAATTGCGATTTTATTTTAAATCTATCTTCCGGATATTCATTTATATTTGTATAATTTTTACTAACAAACGTTTCAATATTAGCATTTATAATATAATAAAATAAAAATAGAATTATAATTATTATTATTATTTTATTTAACATCTATAATATAAATTATATTTATTTTATAGAGATTAGAATGTTATTTATAAGTATATTGTTATATATATTGATTATTTTATTATTATTTTTATTTAAACCTTCTTTTATGTTTGATATACACGGAAATATTAAACACTATAGCCCCAAATCATTATTAACATTAGATATTATGTATCCTATTATCGCTCTATTATCTTATTATTTTGTAATTGTTATAAAAATATTTCTTATTTCTTAATTATTATGAATTTTATTAAAGAGTGGATTATATCTAGTTATAATAATTCTAAATTATCCATTAAATCGTGTATATTTATTACTGGTAATTCGGGTATTGGTAAAACACACGCTATTTTAAATATATGTAATGAATTAGATTTATTCGCTATTCATATTAATAGTTATAATTGCTGTTCTTCTAAACAATTAACAGATTTATTATATAAAGGTTTTGTATCATCCCTTATACAAAATTTAACGAATAATACGCAAAAAAAAATTATAATTATTGATGAGTTTGAAACGTTATTATCGTTTGATAGTACTATGAATATACAATTATTACATTTTTTAAATACTAATCATAAACATATTCCAATTATATGTATAAGTTCTAATGAAATTATTAAAAAATTGGGTGAAATTAAAAAATTATGTATGTTTTATGAACTACCTAATTTAAATGATGTCGAAATTCATAATATTCTAACTACTTATAAACCATCCATAACTTTTAAAGAAAGTTTAGAAATTATTGAACAATCCAATTATAATATTAAAAAATGTATTCAAATCGTTTCCAATACTTATTATAATAATATAGATGATGTATGTGATATTACTGACTTATATGCCGTAGATTTTAATAGAAATAAATTTAAACAACTGATAACCAAGGATCAGTGGATAATACCTCTTAAATTTCATGAAAATTTAATTATTGAATTAAATAATCGTATCGGTTTAAAAGCTAATAAATATAATTTTTATAAGAAATTTATATATAACTTTTGCTATTTTGATATAATAATGATGAAAAATAATGAAATAGCAATCGATTATTTTATTAGTAGCATTTATTTATTATTTAACTTCAAACAAAAAAAGAATACATCGCATAATCTCAATAATTTTACAAAATTATTAAGTTATTTATCATTACAAAAGAAAAATAATAAAATTATATATAAATTGAATATCCCAAATAATCATTTTAGCGGTAATTATCATCTGTCAATAATAAATAGAAAATTTATTTATTAATAATAGATAGTTAAATATGAATACTGATAGTAGTACTAATAATTCTCTTTACGATATTTTAAATAAGAATACTAGTGCAGTAACAAGTAAAGTATATACCAATATTACTGATAATACATCGAACGCTATTAGTAATATTCGCAGTTTTTATGATAGTTCTTTAAATAATAACTCATTATTTATTGGATTATTTATAGTTATAGTAATTGCTATCGTAATTGCTTATGTTTTATATACTTATATTGGCGGTGCTTTATTTAATAAAATTAGAAATGTTGTTGATGGAACTAGAATACCTGTTGTTTGCACTAAATTAAGTAAATTTGAAGCTAAAATTAATACAACTGGTAATGGTTCGCGGCGTAGTTATACTTTTTGGATTTATATAAATGATATGAATACTTATAAGAATTTATATAAAAATGTTGTTGCAGTAAGTCCATCTAGTGATAAATTCGTACCAGGTAATTGTTCTCCGCATATATTTTTAGATAAAACTGATAATAAATTATTTGTTCATTTTAGAGATTTAAAAAACACAGCCGAGTTTAAAACTGATGATAATAGTATTAATAATTATATGAAAACTGGTATAATCATTCCATATGTTCCATTACAACGATGGGTGCATGTTGCTATAATATGTAATGTTAATTCATTCAATAGTACAATATATACTTATATTGATGGTGATATGGTGAAATCATATAATAATAATGCTACTATGAACGAATATGTAGGACCGACTAAACCAACAACATATACAGCTCAATATAGCAATATTGATTTAAATACAAGTGGATTTTTATATACTGGAAATACTGAAGGATATGACGGTGCTGTTGGTGCTGGATTTTCTGGTTTAATATCTAAATTTACTAGTTTCAATTATGAATTAAATCAAACAGATATTTATAATGATTATAATGCTGGACCTATTGATGGTATTTTAGCTAAATTAGGTTTAGGATTATACGGTATCCGCAATCCAATATACAAAATATAATATACATTTAAATTAGATATGCTAAATATATTTATACAAATAATATTATCTATTTTTTTAATTGCTGTAATGGCTTTGATTAGTTATTCAGTTTATAATAAAGAAATTTTAAAAGGTATAAAAGTAAGTAATTCAACGCGTAAAATAACTTCTATATTTAATGGTATATTTAATTTTGACCGTTCTATTATAGAGCAAGAAACACAAAATAAAAACGATTTGACTTATTTAGATATTAATCCATCAATTAATCAAAATGGTGGTGCTGAATATTCATATAATTTTTGGCTATATTTTGATATTGATAATACTACTAGAACAATAATACCAAAAGATAAGTATAATAGTTTATCATTAACAAATCCATCAAATTTTCAATATGCATATATTAATTTATTTTATAAAGGTGATAGAGTTTTGAAAACCGATGCAACACAATATCATACTCATAATTACGAATGTAATAAAATGACAGATGCTGTTAAATTAGATCCTGTAGTATTAATTAAAAATCCATTAGTTAAAATACGTAATGATGCTAGAGAAATTATTATTGAATATAATAATATTAATTATCCAGAAACTTATAATAGTACTTCTATGCCTTTAAATTGTGATGAAAGTTCTATGGCAAAAAGAAACATTAATAAATTTGGAATTAAAGAAATTGATGTTGATAAAACTAAGAGATTATATAATATGATTACTATAATTTTTCAAGAAGTTCCACCAAATGAAAATGCTATTAACTCTAATAAAGCTAATTGTAGAGTGTACTTTAATTCAACTTTAATAGAAGATAGAGTTGCAAATGTATCCAGTATTGAAAATGTTAAAGATAGTTCTAGTTTCAAATCAAGAGTAATGAGAACTAATAGTAGTAAATTAAGAATTAATGATTATCGTTTAAATAATTCTAGCGATTCTATAATTAAAGCAGAACCAAATGATACAGGCGTTGGTGGTAGACAAGATGCAATAAAAATGGCAGATTTAACATATTTTAATTATGCATTAAATCAAATGGAAATTAATAGTTTATATAAAGCTGGTTTTAATAAATATACTGCCCAATTAACTGAAATGCCAAGTGATGTTTATGATACTTATACAAAAGGTGATAAAATTGATATTACAACTGATGAACGTATAGTACATCCTATATAAAAACTAAAAATATTATCTATTTATAAATGGGTGGTGGTTTAGTACAGTTAGCGATCGCGTCAAGTGCTTTAGATGTATATTTGACGCAAAATCCAGATATTAGTTTTTATAGATATGTTTTAAGAAAACATGTAAATTTTGCAATAGAAAATATTATACATAATTATCAAACCTCTGTATCTCCTATAAATTTATTAAAACCAACAGTAAATGATAATACTATTATATTTAATATTCAACAAGATACAACCGTAGATTATTTAACAGATTTAAATTTTGTATATACATTTCCAAATATATATTCGTCTAGTAATTATAAATTTAAATGGGTTGAACATTTTGGAACATTACTTATAAAAGAAGCTCAATTATGTTTTAATGGAACTAGAATTATTGAAAAAATTAATGGCGAATGGCTTATAATTTGGTTAGAATTAACAACGGCGGTTAAAGATAGTTATAATAATATAACTGGAAATATTCCAGAAATGACAAATCCACGAACAAATGAAAATATTCGAAGAATTAAAAATAATATTATTAGTGAAAGTGATTATCCAGTAGGTAATAAAGAAACAAATACACCATCTATAAAATCAAGACAAGTTATAATACCTTTAGCTTTTTTCTTTACCAGAGATACTTCTCTCGCATTACCCTTATTAAATATTCTTAAATCAGTATCTCCAATAACTATAAGAATAACATTAAGACCATTAGAAGAATTATATACTATATACACACCTATTTTAAATATGAACGTTAATTCAACATATTATAATCAATTACATAATACAAATATTTCTATTACTGATTTTTTATTATCAGTAAATGATTTTGCACCTAATGTATATATTTATGGAACTTATGCATGTATTGATACTAATGAAAGACAAATTATACAATCTCAAACTAGCATGGAATATATTTATCAAAAAGTTGATTATTCCGATACTTATACTAATTCATCGTCAAGTATTCAATATGATATTGGATATATAAATTTACCAATAAAAGAAATAATATGGACTTTACAACGTTTAGACTGTATTAATAATTTTAATGATTATTTTAATTATACTAATAGTATTCCTAGAAGTAATGAAAATAATATAATGATATCAGCTGCTATAAAATGGAATAATATAGCAAATCCTGAAAGACAAATAATGGTAAATGCCAATTTCTATAATAATATGATTCCATATCAATATCATAGTTGCATTCCACGTCAAGGTATTTATTGCTATACTTTTGATATTATGCCTGAAAAATATTTTGCATCTGGTTCATGTAATGGATCACAAATTAATACTTCTATTAATATGACTATTGGATCATATAATTCAATAAATTATTATAAAAAACGATTTCCGACTGATTCGTATAATGTTGATAAAACCAAATATAGATTATCAGTATATGTATTACAACATTATATTATACAAATAAACAACTCAGCTATAAATATTATTGGACAAGTTTAAATAAATAATAATGTTTATAATTATAAAATGGATTTTATATTATTTATAATATCAATTATTGTTATTATATTTATTTATTATTTAATCAGCGTAATTAAAGATTTACAATTAGAAATAAAAGAAATGACTTCAACATGTACTAATAATGCTGCTACAACAGACACTACTAAAACTACAAAACCAATACAAACTATTGATACTAAAATTAAAAATGATATCGTGGGATTATTAGATTTTGCAAAGAATTATTTTATTTAAGAATAAAATGTAATTATAATTAATATGCCTCGAAAAAAAACTATAACAGATAATACGACGGTTAAAAAAGTGGTTAAAAAAAATATTATAGATTCTATGATTAAAAATAATTCAGGCGAAGATGATATTATATTACAATTACCAATATCACAGGCAAAAATAAATAGTATTATAAATAATGATAATCTAGATGTTAAAATTAGCGAACCTACTCCTTATGAGTCTAATTCATATTTTATGAATGATGCAGAAAATATTTCATTCGATAACACGAAAGAATATCAAACTAGTTATACAAATAATAATAATAATTCATATTGTTTTTGGTGTTGTCATAGTATTACTAATACTACTTATAGTATGCCATATAATTATGATACATTAAACGATAGTTACTTTGTATATGGGTCATTCTGTTCCTTGCAGTGTGCAAATGCATATAATTTCTCCATACATGGAAGTAGTGATAAAGTCTGGGAAATTAATAGCTGGATACAAATGTTAGGTAATAGATATGGATTTAATTATACTATTCGTCCTGCACCATCTAGATATTTATTAAAAATGTTTGGTGGTAATTTAACAATCGAAGAATTTAGAGAAGCTCATATTAAGACTGATAAAACTTATGTATTAAATATACCTCCTATGATTTCTATAAATAGTAGTTCAGAAGTTTTAAATACATCTTATTTAGCTAAAATGTCAGAAAATAAAAAAAAGAAAATATAATTTATGATGTTAATGTCTCAAATATTAATCTAATCGATTCAGTAGTTCCATAAGCCATTTTATTCATTCCATTCAAATCAGTTATCCAACACATAAATACATCAGTATCATTAAATCCATTAAATTTTTTAACTTCGATTACAATCTGTTTAGATTTATATTCAACTACTTTAAAATTATGATAGATTGTATTAAAATTTGGTAAAGTCGATAATGCATTATTATGAACGCTATAATTAAGTTCTGGAAATGCAGTTTTAAGAATTCTATCAATAATATCATTAGAATTTTCGACAATATTCATTCTTAATTATTATATATATTGAGTTTGTCATTTTTTTTATAAAAAAATGATTTAAACATTATAATTTGTTTATATATTGATATGCAAGATAATATTTATTTTACTAATTACAAAGTAAGCACAATTACTTGTAATGCAGATTTAGGATTATATTTAAATCTAGATTTATTATATGAAAATTTTAATATCGATGATAAATTTATATGGATTTATTATCCTAAAATAACAGATAGACAGAATTTTAGAGGTGTTTATCCTAAAAAGAAACGCACAACTAAGAAAAATAGTATTAAAAAAAATTTATTTGATAATCAAGTAACGACGATTTTCAAAATTAATGATGCATATTATCCAAATTTAAAAATTTTTAAGAATGGTAATATTCAAATTACAGGTATTAAAGAACAGGAAATAGTTAAATCAATTATAGATTTAATTATTCTTGAAATTAAAAGAATTTATGAAATTAATAATAATATTATTGTCAATAATGATATTACTAATATTAGTTTTAATAAATTTGTTATTAGAATGATAAATACAGATTTTAAATCATATTTAGATGATACGTGTGTAACTAAATTCTTAATTCGTAGAAAAATTTTACATAAAATTCTAATTAGTGAAGAATATAATAATAAATGTTCATTCGAACCTGGCAGATATCATGGTGTTAAATTAGAATATTTCTGGAATTCAAATAAAGAAATATTGGATGGTATTTGCGTATGTAAGAAACACTGCTTCGGCAAGGGTACAGGTAATGGAGAAAATAACTGTAAAAAAATAACAATCGCGATATTTGAAAGTGGTAGTGTTTTAATTACTGGAGGTATTTCATTTGAACAAATAAATGAAGCTTATAATTATATTACTACAATTTTAAATAAACATAAAAATGAAATACAAAAATCTGACTTAAATTTATTATTATTATAAAATTTCATCTATTTTTTTAATAATATTATCAAATCCACATATTACTTCCATATTATAATATAACGTATAATCATCGTGTTGATATACGATTTTCATATGAATTTTTTTATTATCTTTTATGAATGTTCGATTACATACTAACATATCTTCATTATTATTATAACAATCATCATAAATATCCAGAATTTCAAATGATTTGTTATGACTTTTTTTAATAATATAACAATCAATATATTCAATATTTTTATAATTCATCAATTCATATAATTCTAATTGAATATTATTTGTTCCATTAATTTCCATAGAATTATATTTCATAGCTGTAATTTCATTCTCATCATTTTCAATAAATTGAATAGTATAATTTACACCTAATGCATTAATAGTATATTCATAAATACTATATCCATCATCTGCATATTTCACAGAACTAGTAAGTATTTTTGAATTATTCTTAATAAAAGTTTTGATTTCGATAATCTCCATTTTTAATATCGTTTGAAATATAATATTAACATCATTTTTTTTATATAAATAAATAATATTATTTAAATATATTATGAATAGGTCATTCTATTACGCCTTACTATCTATATATAATAATTGTATATTTAATGTATATTTATGTGGATATTTAATATTTCCCAATTATTTTTCAAATAAAATAACAACTTATAAAAAAAATAGTGATGAATATTATAATAAAATGCTATTATTATCATTTACTGACAATATTTATAATAAATATAATATTGATTTATTAAACATTCATAAACATATTTTAGAAACTATTAAGAAAAATAAAAATACAACTAATGAATATTGGTATGATGATGAAGATACTATTAGCGTTATGAGTGATTTGAGCGATTTAAGTGATATGAGCGATATTTCTATGATCGATGACGATAAGTAATTATTTCATTACATAATCCATATTTTTTAGCATCGGTTGGTTTTATTATTGTAAATTTATTCTTAATATTATCAATCATTTTTTCAGGTAGTTTTGTTTTTTCGCTTAATATATTTTTAACAATATTATATATTAATTCTGTATTTTTTATATTATCACTCATTAATATTCCAGATTTATTATTGTAATATAATATATTAGCTACTATATATGCATGATCAAACATATATATATAATCGCAATATAACATAGGCAATAAGTCATCAATACTTATAGGACCTTCGATTATCGCAAATGTTGGAACTTTTAATCTTTGAAGTCTTGGAATTATATTTATTCTCTCATATATAGTTTTAACTAGTGCTTTTTTATCATTTTCATATTGATCTTCTCTATTTGGATATATGATAACAGGCATAATATCCTCCTCAAATAATATTTTATCAATATGTTGTACTGTTTTATTATTAGAAGAAATATTAATATTATTTACATTTGAATTTTTTATTATATCATAAATATTATATTTTTTTGTTTTATCAACAACTTTATTAATATTTAATACTCTGTCTACTATGCCTTTTTCTAAACAGTATGTTGAATCTAATAATAAATCATGTTGTAATAATTCCATTAATTCTGATTCTTTAAATTTAGTTTGTTGTAAATACATTTCTATTATTTTTGAAAAATATGAATCTGTAATTTCCATGCTATTATTCATTTGTGTTCGTTTGAAATTAACATAATATCCATTAAACGAATATTCATGAATTAAACAAATACTATATTTAGTCATTACTCTATAATGACTTGCTATTGATAAAAACGTAGCAGCAGAACAACTATAATTATCTATCATAGTTGCAATAGGAACTGAACTCATAGCAAATACACTTAATAAACGCATCCCAGCTAATACATTACCACCAGGTGATGAAATATGAATTAAAATAGGTTTAGGTTTTAATATAGCCCCGTTATCATTTGTTATTGTTTTATTTGCATTTTTAATATCTTCAATTAAAGTATTTACGCGTTCATTAGTAATTTTACCATTAAAATAAATATGAGTAAGTTTATTTGATAAAAAATCTTCATCACTCATATTTGCGAATATACTAGCGTCAATATTCATTATCTATATATTATAAATTTAATAAATGAATTATATAAATAATCATACAATTTGCTAAAACTAGATTTATATTTATTATCATCTTTTAAATATGTATTAATCATATTCTTGTAATATTCATAAGGATTCTTATGAAATATTAACATTACAATTATATAAATTAAAAATAAATAAAAACTAATTATAATATCCACAAATTTAATTATTGTCTTTTTCATGTTTATAATAATTATAATTGGTATTAATTTAATTATTACATTTATTATGAAAAATTTAAAACCATTATATAAATTAATTTTATTTGAAATTAAATAAACAAATTCTAGAAATGTAAATAAATATCCAATAATTAATATAAATAATGGATTGTATTTTGTTATATTAAAATAAAATAATATAAACCATACAAATATCCAATATGAAAATATTTCAAACATTTATTAAATATTCTATTTTAGTAATTATTTTATTAATTATTAAATATATAAATTCAAAATATGTAATGAAATATCCAATTAATAACAAAAATAATGGATTATATCTCGTTAATTTAAAATAATGTAATATTACAAATAAAAAAAACAACCATAATGAAATATGAAACATAATTATATTCCATATATAAATATTATTTATGTGAATGACAAAAAGTTTTTGCCATTTATATGTGTAGGATGTTTAGCCTTCGATTCCGAGTGTGCGTGAGACAATCATTTCCATATTTATATAATTGTCATATTCCAATTCCTCGCTAATCATAATCAAGTCATTCGATTTGCGAAGTTTCCAGCAACTGGCGATATATTTCATCGTATTTCCAGATCCTGGTATCTTTGTTTTGTTATTTCTCAGGTTGTGGCACATATACTTCACGAATATGTTATACTCCGACAGTTCATAAAGCTTACCCTTCGAATTCTCAACAAAGATACCAGTATGTTTGCGAATGGTATTTGACACTTTCAACGACATATTTCAGTCGCGATCCGTATTTAAATGGATAATTAAATCTTGAAAATAAACAATTCATTTTTTATAAATAAATATATAAATCGATACAAATATATAAAAAAATGATTATAAATATTATAAAATAGAATTATAAATGTCTGTTAGTGATACAATTTTTATGTTGAAATATAACTTTTATGAAAAAGATATTAGTCAATATTCAACAGTAAGAATTGTAACTATTATTAATACTGCTTGTTTGATTGAAGATTTAAAAACTAAAAAAAGAGTATGGGTTATGAAATATGATATATATCCATTAAATCAAACTTATTATGGCGATTTCTGGGAAAAGTGTTCAATAAGTGAAGAAATTGCTAGAACTCATGGTCTGTTATAATTATTTTTTTGGTTTTTTTATTAATAAAATAAAAAAGATTTAAAGATTAAAGAATAATATTTATTATAAAATAAACCACGATAATGTCATCAAAAGAAGATACTGTAGGCATCGGTATTGATTTAGGAACAACTACTAGCTGTGTTGCTGTATGGATCGGTGATAGAGTTGAAGTTCTACCGGATCATCAGACTGGCTCACGTATTATTCCATCATATGTAACATTTACAGATGATGAAAAATTAGTGGGCGATGCTTCTAAAAATGTATCAACTATGTATCCTAAAACAACACTACATGACATTAAACGCCTTATTGGTCGTAAATATGATGATCCATATGTTCAATCAGATAAGAAACTATGGGCATTTGATATTACCGCTGATGAAAATAATAAACCTGTAATTAATGTTGATTATAAAAATGAAAAGAAAAAGATGTATCCGGAAGAAATCTCAGCTATGGTTCTTGCAAGACTTAAAGAAACAGCAGAGGCTTATCTTGGTCATCCAGTAAAAAAAGCAGTAGTTACAGTTCCTGCTTATTTTAATGATAGTCAGCGCCAAGCCACTAAAGATGCCTGCACTATTAGTGGCATGGAATGTCTGCGAATTATTAATGAACCAACAGCAGCTGCAATTGCTTATGGACTTGATAAGATTGCCGAAGGAAATAAAGAAAAAACTATTCTTATTTTCGATGAAGGTGGTGGCACTCACGATTTATCTATTTTAAGTATTGATGGTGGTATTTTCGAAGTTAAAGCTACGGCAGGCGATACTCATTTAGGCGGTTCCGATATTGATAATATTATTGTCGATTATCTGTGTGCTGATATTAAGAAGAAACATAATAAAGATATTAAGGAAAATCCAAAAGCACTTAAGCGACTTAATATTGCAGCTGAAAAAGCCAAAAAGAATTTATCAACAACTACATCAGTTCCTATTGAAATTGATTCGCTATTTGATGGCGTCGATTATTCAACAACAATTAGCCGTGCTAAATTCGAGCAATTGGCTGAAAGTTTTTTCAATAAATCGATGGAGCCAATCTCGCGTGTTCTACAAGATGCAAAGATTTCAAAAAGTGATGTTGATGAAATTGTTCTAGTTGGTGGAACTACTCGTATTCCTAAAATTCAAGAACTATTAAGCAATTATTTTAATGGAAAACAATTAAATAAGTCTCTAAATCCCGATGAGGCGGTTGCAATCGGTGCAGCTATCCAGTGTGCTATTCTAACTGGGCAAGGTAGCTCAAGAACTAATGATCTACTTCTACTAGATGTTGCACCGCTTTCACTAGGTATTGAAACTAGTGGAGGAGTTATGACTAAAATTATCGAAAGAAATACAACAATTCCAACTAAAAAATCACAAACATTTTCAACTTATTCTGATAATCAGCCCGGCGTTGATATTAAGATTTATGAAGGTGAACGATCATTCGTCAAAGATAATAACCTACTAGGTTCATTTAATTTAAGTGGTATTCCACCTATGCCGAGAGGACAACCTAAAATTGTTATCGATTTGTCAATTGATGTTAATGGTATTCTTGAAGTTTCAGCGAAAGAAGAGAGTACTGGAAAAACTAATAATATCAAAATTACTAATGATAAGGGTCGACTTTCTAAGGAACAAATCGAAGAAATGGTTAAAGCTGCTGAGAAATTTAAGGAAGAAGATGAGCAACAAAAACTATTAATCGAGGCTAAAAACGAACTTGAGAATTATTTATACAATACTAAAAATAGTATCGCAACTAAACAAGAAGGAGCACCTGAAAACTTTGATGAAATTAAAGCAGAAATTGAACCAATCGTTAATGAAGGTCTAAAATGGTTTGAAGATAATTCAAATAATAAACTAACACTCGATGATTACAAAAATAAACAAAAAGAATATGAAGATAAAATTCGCCCACTTATTACCAAACTTTATGGTGCTGTTCCGCCTGCTGGTGCTGGCGCCGAAACATCTCATTCATTCACTAATCCATTTCAACAACCACCACCTCCACCTGATGGAGCAGCAGCAAAACAACCCGATATTGATGAGGTTGATTAAAAATAATTAAATTTGTTTTTAAATGCAATATTATATATATCATTATTATTGCGTAATCTTTCACTTAAATATTCGATAGTATCTCCATCTAAATTTACAGCTTTTAATGCTAAACTATAATTATCTTTTAAGTTAGCAGATGCATAATATATTGATGCTGGATAAATACTAATCATTTTATTTATAAAATCATAATCTGATTTTAATTCATACGATGCATATTTAATTAAAGTATTTTCTTTTTTACATAATGATAATAATAATTCTTTATTATTTTTGTATTTATATGGTAAATTTTTAATTAATATTGGTATTTTATCAATAATTTTTAAAGTTAAATCTTCATTTATTAATAATTGCTTAATATAATAAATATTAAAATAATTGGGTTTAATTGTATTTATAATTATATTAGTATACTTGATATGATTAATATAATGATTTTTAAAAATTTTTATACTAGTATTTGATAAATTCTTACTAAAATATTTATTAATCATATAAATATTAAATATTTTGTCTGAAATCTCATCAATTCCTATTATTTTTTTTAATATACATTTAATATATATATTCATTTATTAATAATTTAATATAAATTATCTTTAATTATAGAAGCTCTTTTACGAGGAAATACACACTATTTATTACACCTTTGGACATTTAAAATGCCGATTTTAGTCTTTATAATTTTTGTATTTTTTTACTTTATTTTTCTTTATATAATCTTTTTGTCTATTATATGTTCCATTTAATATCTTCTTATAATAGTCTTCTGGTATTGCTTTTATTACTTCTTTAATATTATTATTTAAGTCTTCATATAATAATCCTTTTTTCTTATGTAATTTTGATTTTAGAAGACTAAAAAACATTTCTATACTATTTGTATAATGTTGATATGGTACTGAATAAATCAGTTTGTTATTTTTATTTATTAATTCTTTAACTCTTTCGTTTCTATGAGAACTTGCATTATCTAAAATAATAACCTTATTTTTATATTTATTAGTAATAAATTTTTCTAAAAATGCTAACAATCTATCACCATCTATACCACCTTTATTATATAATTCATAACCTATAACACCATTTATAGAAATAGCAAAAATACCAGTATATTTTTTGAAAACTTCTTATGAATTAGTTTTTATAACACATCTTTTACCAACCTCATTATAACAATGATGTCTTAATTGTAATGAATTTACATTTGTTTCATCTATACAAATAATATCATCAATATTATATTTTTTTATTTCTTCGTAAAAATCTTTTATTTTTTCATTAATATTAATATCTTTACCAAATCGCTTAATAGGTTCGTGTCTAATTTTAGTTAATTTTAATGATATATAATTTTCTTTAATTATTCTACTTAAATGAAATCTACTTATTTTTAATGTAGTATATTTATTTTTTAATTTAATAAGTAAATCTTCTATTGTAATAGTTTTATTGTTTTTAAGTTCTTCTAATATAAACCTAATATGTTCTTTTTTAACCTTGTATGATATAGGTTCTCTATTATGTCGTTTAATTTCTTTTTTCTTTTTTATATCTTTTAGTCCATCTTAATAAACTTCTTACAGAACATTTAAATATTTTACAAGTATTATCTTTCGTATCTTTATTTTCCAAAAAATATTTTACAGCGGATAATTTATAATCTTCGCTTTTATGTTTAGTCATTATAAAAATATTTAAAGTTATTTTCTATATATAATAATGATAACATAATTATGAATGATATTGTTAATAAATTAATGATTGAAAATGAATTCTTAAAGAAAACAAATTTAGAATTAGAAGAAAAATTAAAAACATATACAAATACAGAAAGACATAAAAAGTATTATGAAAATAATAGTGAAAAAGTAAAAGAAAAAGCAAAATCATATATGGAACGAATGAAAATAGAAAATCCAGAGAAATTAAAGGAATGGCGACATACTGCTTATATGAATAGAAAAGCAAAGTTAGATAAAATTAATAATATTTAAACTATTTTATAGGAAAATCATTATCATTTACTAATAATTTTAATTTTTCAATTAATTCATTTTTATTATATTTTGAATATCCTTTTAAATTTTTCATTTTTGCTAATTTTTTTAATTTTATAATACCATACATATTTAATTTTTCAATTGGATTACTTATATTCCATTTTTCATTAAATTTATTTTTTTCTAATATTTTTTCACAATTATTACATTTACTAATACAATTATTTATTTTAATTCCACACTTATTGCATTTTGGAAATTTACATATATTACAAATAATATATAAAAATTCTTTTTTTCCATATTCACATGTGCAACCTTCTGGATAATGATTATATAAAGAAGATGAACCAATTACAAATGGTCTATCACTATAACGACAATAACCACAATCATTAATTAAATAACTACCTTCTTTTATTTCTTTTATTAATAAATTATTACATATAATACAATTTATAATATTTTTATCATTAATTAATAATTCATAAGGTTCACATCTTATTTCCATATTATATAAATAATATTTTAATATACAAGTTTATATCATTTTTTTTATTTAAGCGTAAAACTATTTAAAGATTGTTTTATTATATATATTATGTCTAAAAAGAAGAAAAAGAAAGATGATGTTATTAAATATGAATTTGAAAAGTTTGATTTTATGAAAACTGTTAAAAATAATATTAATAATGTTATCAAAGATAAATCTATTTTACCTATTATTAATGATTTAGTTATTAGAACTAATAAAATAGTCATTCATACTTGTAATTTTATTAAATTGTATTGTATTTATCTTTATGAAAATGATTTAGAATTTCCTTTAATTGATAAAAACTTTATTTGTGATGTTTTTAAGGTTATTACGAAAAGAAAAGATAATAGAGGTGCAACACCTGAAAAAGATTATAGTGAATTGTTAAAGAACTTATATAAGTTTTATAATGAAAATTATATTACTACTGTTTATGATAATGAAATAATTTATTATGACAAATTAAGTTATATTTTAGCATACGAAGCAATTGATATTGAAAAAAATATTAACAATAATATACAAGAGCATTTTATTACACATCTTAATCAATTTGTAAATTATTCTTTTAATTTACAAGAACAAAAAGATGAGATTAAAAAAATTAAAGATAAAGAATTAAGAAAAGAAAAATATAAATCTTTAAGTATTGAATTTAAAAAAGTTAAAGATGATTTAGTTTCATTAACAGATGATTTAACAGCATATGAAAAATATCATAATTGGATTAGAGAACATAAAATACATATTATACCTAATAAAACAAATTTTGATAAAGATAGTATATATTATGACCTACATTCTAATACAAAAGATTATTTAAAGTCATTTATTTATATAAATATTCAACTTGAAAAACTTAATGATAAATTATTAGAAAATGCAGAAGATATTGATAAGGTTAAACAAATTAAATTATTTAATATTTTACCATTAAGAAGTAATATTATTCCTAAAAATACATGCATTGATACTTGTGCTTTAATTAGTAATTTTTTAGGTGATGAAAGTACTACAAAACATTTTCATAATTATAAAAAAGAAGATAATCAATTTAAATTATGGAATAGATTTTTTAAGTTAGATAATAAAATATTCAAAAAGAATAAATATGTATTTAATTATATGATTAGAACTGATGGTATTTCTATTGGATTATTATTTATTAGATTAGATAATAATGGATTACCATTAACATATAATAATCCTAAGAATAAACCAGAAGAAAATACAAAATATATAGAAAAAGAAATTATTACAGACGAATTAAGAAGTAAAAAAATTGTATGTATTGACCCTGGTTGTAGTGATTTAATTTATTGTGGTAGTAAAGATGAAAATGATAAATTACAAACATTTAGATATACACAAAATCAAAGAAGATTAGAAACAAGAACAAAAAAATATAATAAAATTATTGAAGAAGTTAATAACACTACTTTTATAAATGGTAAAAATATTAAAGAGATTGAGAGCGTTTTAAGTAATTATAATAAAAGAACTTGTTATTATGAAAATTTTAAAAATTATTTAATTGAAAAAAATAAATTAAACTTATTGTTATTTTCTCATTATGAAAAGACATTTTTTAGAAAGTTAAAATTGAATAGATATATCAATACTCAAAAAAGCGAGAGTAAAATGATAAAAAACTTTACTAAAAAGTTTGGAGAACCTAATGATGTATTATTTATAATGGGAGATTACGATAAAGGTAGTAATCATATGAATGGTTTAGAACCTACAATTTGTAAAAAGTTTAGAAAAATATTTAAAAATGCAGGATTTAGAACTTATTTAGTAAATGAATTTAGAACATCTAAATTATGTAATTGTTGTCATAACGAAATAAAACCATTTATGATAAGACAAAGTCATAAACCAAACGATATAAAAGTTAATAAAAAAATAACTATTAATGGATTACTTTCTCATCAAGAGGATAAGCATAAATGCGAGATAATTCATAATAGAGATAAAAATGCCGTTCAAAATATGTTAAATATTGTAAAAAATATATTTACAATAGGAAAAAGACCGGACATATTTACGAGAATTCATACATAGTACACGCTATGTAATAACCAAATTTTTACTAATTTGAATATTTTTTTTGCTGTTAAATCGGCATTTTAAATGTCCAAAGGTGTAAAATAGTACAATATGTTGTGATTTCAAAATAATATCTATATAATTTTTTTGGTAAAATCCAACGTAAAACGCTATTATTGTTAATTTGTACTGAACTGTCTTAATAAAATCTTACCAAATTTTTGCGATAATTTTCATTTAAATTCGATAGTATAGCAGTATTTAATTTTATATATTTATAAAGATTTTAATTTAGAATGGTGAAATTATATTTGATGATATTAAAATATTAGTAAGTTTTTCTATTTCTTGTTGCTGAAGTTTTATAATATTATATAAATCTTGTGTTGCTTTCACATTTAAATTATATATTAAATTATGATTGACAGTTTTCAAATCTTCTACTTCCTTGCCATATACAAATAATGGGTCTCCATCAATATAATTATCAATTGACTTATCTAAAGTAATAATATTTGAGTTTATGTTAATTATTTTTCTTATCTGTTCATTATTTGAATTGTCTATTAATTTAATATTATCATTTATATTTAAAACAGAACTTGAAATAATAATATTACTATTTACATTATCAACACTATCAACATTCTTAAAAACATTTGGTATAAAATTACTATGACTTATTATTGATTGAGGTAATATTTTTTCCACCTCTTGTGCTACAAATCCAAAATGTGTAGAATTATAATTTTTAACACAATCTACATATTTAAAGGAAACTAGATTCAATTTCATGATAGTTGTCAGGGCAAATTCATTTTCTAAATCTTGTATTTGTTTTTTAATTCTTTCATCACTAAAAACATAAATACCAGCTGGTGTTATCAAATTACCATTAATATAAGCAGTAACTGGAATAGTCTGTGGTGAAGCAGTTCCAGAGGTTCCAGCAAGAAGATATATTATTGCTGAATTTACAGTATAATTAACAGGAGTTCCTGTAACTACTAATGGAAAACTTGGTGATGTTACATTAATACCAACATTACCATCAGCAGTAATAGTCATTCTTGCGTTTGAAACTGTAGCATTATAAGTTGGATATGTATTATCTGATGTATTATCTAAACAAAAATGTAATTTTGACCTACTCCAATTTGATATTCCCTGTGCAATAATAGCACACTTATAAGCAGAACTAGGAGTATATGGTGTTGCTAAATATAATATGGCACTATCTCCCTCACTTGACGCTTTTATAGACATCGTTGGGGTTGTTCCATTTACTTCTAATTTAGTTTGAGGATTTGCTGAACCAATACCAACATTACCACTTTGATTTATTCGCATTCTTTCACTTCTTGAATTAGCTCCTGTACAAAAACTAATCCCATCATATGAATTTATGCTTAATCCATCTGGAAATCCATCTCCGCTATGGTCGTAAGTTAATATAGAACAATTATAATCGGCATACCCACTTCTAAAAAATATACCTCTTGATCCACTTACACCCTGATTAGCCGCATTTATATATATAATACCCCCATTTACATTTAAACTAGCATCAGCATATAAAACAGCAGCAGCAAAATTAAAATAAGTATTTACTCCAATATTATATAACCTACAATAATCAGGATCATTACTAAAACGCCAATATTGATTTTTTATTTCTCCTACACATTTAATATTTCCATTTACATCTAATAGTTCTGCTGGCGCGGTTGTACCCAATCCTAATCTTCCTCTGCTTGATATTCTTATAACTTCTTTAGAATTCCATACATTATTACCCCAAGTAAAAAATGACATATATGCTTGATTATCGGCACCAGTATAATTATCATTTGCCCCTATTGATACATTATATTTAATGCCTAAAAATTGATGATTTGGTGAAGCGCCATCAACTCTGCCTATACTTAAACTATCTCTTTTATTAGCATCATGAATAGAACCGTTAAGTAATCCTCTACCTATACTATGATTATCATTTGTAGAACCAACATCTAATGTTAAATTTGGGAAACTGTTTTTAATTCCAACATTACCAATTGAATCAATTCTAATTGCTTCAACTGTTGGTGTAATTCCAGTTGTTAATGATATTTGATAACCAGATAAAGTAGGTCCAACACCTGCTTGATTCCATAAACAAGTATATCCATTTGATCCAGGATTTGAAGACGGTGACCCATTTATATATAATACACCTCCATTATTAATATTAGTATTACCTACTAATTTTGTGGTTCCATAAACTAATAAACTAGCATTATCTGTTGCGCTTGTTCCTGTTGCAGTTGTACCTATTCCAAGTGCTCCAGCAGATTGTCCATTTTTAATTTCATAACCATAAAATAAAATACCTCGACAAACCGTTGCAGAATAAGTGCCGCTGTTAATAGCAGTATTATTTGTTCTTCTTATTACTATTCTATAATATAAATATTCAACTGAATTTGGGAATGAAAATTTTCGTGTTTCTAATGAATTAAAAACTATATTAGTAGTACTATGTAATTGAGTATAATTAATTCCATTAGTAGAACCGCATAAAACCCAATCTTTCATCATATAATTATGATAAGGATTTTCTGATGCAGTTAAATCATATGAAGTTATAACAACCGAATATGGAAATTTTAATGTTGCAGTTTCGCCATTTATTGAAGTACCTCCTATATCTGTATTAATTGATCCTGAATAATAACCAGTATTATTAAATATACCAAAACCAGAAGTCCACTGGGTAGAAGAGGGATTTAAACTTGGCGCACCTCCATAGATATAATATAAATGTTGATAAGTAATATTAGGTGCTGTGCCAGATGAATATACACTTCCAGGTGTCGCTACATATGTTCCTCTACCATATAAAGTATTATTAACAGTATTTGAAGCATTAGGGGCAGTATATATAGTCGCAGGATCTGTAAAATATACGGGTGGATATGGTCGTGTTTCCGTATTTATAGTAATTGATGTAATATTTGGTTTATTTGTTGAAATATTATTATAATCAATATTTGTAATTCCTGCACCATTTCCTGAATGAATTCCTGTAAATGTCCCTGTTCCTGATAATGTGATACCAGCATTTGCAGCCATAGAATTAGTCCCATTTATTTTTAAATAATTGGTATCACTTCCAGTCGTAGAATAACTAGTTAAATTTATTGAAACTGTATTTCCTGATACTGATAATGGTTGTGTAAATGTTAATACCGGCTGGTATGAACCAAAATTTATTTGTGTTCCGCTAAGATATAATGATGTCATATTTAATGACCCGTCAACATTTAGTTTATATGCTGATGTGGAGGATGTACCAATTGCTACATTACCTAATGCTATTGATGTATAAATATTATTACCATTTTTAGTCCAAGCATTATAAAGAGTTAAATCAGGTTTATTTGTTAAAATATTATCATAATTAATATTTGTAATTCCTGCACCATTTCCTGAATGAATTCCTGTAAATGTCCCTGTTCCTGATAATGTGATATTAGCATTTGTAGCCATAGAATTAGTCCCATTTATTTTTAAATAATTGGTATCACTTCCAGTCGTAGAATAACTAGTTAAATTTATTGAAACTGTATTTCCTGATACTGATAATGGTTGTGTAAATGTTAATACCGGCTGGTATGAACCAAAATTTATTTGTGTTCCGCTAAGATATAATGATGTCATATTTAATGACCCGTCAACATTTAGTTTATATGCTGATGTGGAGGATGTACCAATTGCTACATTACCTAATGCTATTGATGTATAAATATTATTACCATTTTTAGTCCAAGCATTATAAAGAGTTAAATCAGGTTTATTTGTTAAAATATTATCATAATTAATATTTGTTATATTACTACCTACACATGATAATGGCGTTGATGCTAATATTGTATTTTGTTTTGAACCAATATTTGTAGCTAAAACATTCGAAACATTTGTAGTATAATTACTTGAACTATCTATTTTTGTATCAATTTCTGTTTTAGTGTATACAACAGGTTTATTTGTTAAAATATTATTATAATCAATATTTGTTATATTACTACCTACGCATGATAATGGTGTTGATGCTAATATTGTATTTTGTTTTGAACCAATATTTGTAGCTAAAACATTTGAAACGTTGGATGTATAATTACTAGCATTACTATTATTTGTATTAATTATTTCAATTAAAGCATTTGATGCATTTGAAGTATAATTACTAGAATTGCTACTATTCGTATTTATTATGGCAATTAAAACATTTGAAACGTTAGAAGTATAATTACTGGCATTACCATTTGTATTTATTAAACCTATTAAAACATTTGAAACGTTGGATGTATAATTACTGGCATTACTATTATTTGTATTAATTATTTCAATTAAAGCATTTGATGCGTTTGAAGTATAATTACTGGCATTACTATTATTTGTATTAATTATTCCAATTAAAGCATTTGATGCGTTTGAAGTATAATTACTGGCATTACTATTATTTGTATTAATTATGCCAATTAAAGCATTTGATGCATTTGAAGTATAATTACTGGCATTACTATTATTTGTATTTATTATGCCAATTAAAACATTTGAAACGTTAGAAGTATAATTACTGGCATTACCATTTGTATTTATTAAACCTATTAAAACATTTGAAACGTTGGATGTATAATTACTAGCATTACTATTATTTGTATTAATTATGCCAATTAAAGCATTTGATGCATTTGAAGTATAATTACTAGCATTACTATTATTTGTATTAATAATGCCAATTAAAGCATTTGATGCATTTGAAGTATAATTACTGGCATTACTATTATTTGTATTAATTATGCCAATTAAAGCATTTGATGCATTTGAAGTATAATTACTAGCATTACTATTATTTGTATTAATTATGCCAATTAAAGCATTTGATGCATTTGAAGTATAATTACTAGCATTACTATTATTTGTATTAATTATTCCAATAAGATAATTGGATGTATTAGAAGTATAATTACTAGCATTACTATTATTTGTATTTATTATGCCAATAAGATAATTTGATGTATTTGAAGTATAATTACTGGCATTACTATCATTTGTATTTATTATGCCAATAAGATAATTGGATGCATTAAAAGTATAATTACTAGCATTACTATTATTTGTATTAATTATTCCAATAAGATAATTTGATGCGTTTGAAGTATAATTACTGGCATTACTGTCATTTGTATTAATTATGCCAATTAAAGAATTTGATGCATTTGAAGTATAATTACTGGCATTACGGTCATTTGTATTTATTATATTAATAAGATAATTTGATGTATTTGAAGTATAATTACTAGAATTGCTACTATTTGTATTTATTATGCCAATTAAAGCATTTGATGCATTTGAAGTATAATTACTAGCATTACTATTATTTGTATTAATTATGCCAATTAAAGCATTTGATGCATTTGAAGTATAATTACTAGAATTGCTACTATTTGTATTTATTATGCCAATTAAAGCATTTGATGCATTTGAAGTATAATTACTAGCATTACTATTATTTGTATTAATTATGCCAATTAAAGCATTTGATGCATTTGAAGTATAATTACTAGCATTACTATTATTTGTATTAATTATGCCAATTAAAGCATTTGATGCATTTGAAGTATAATTACTGGCATTACTATTATTTGTATTAATTATGCCAATTAAAGCATTTGATGCATTTGAAGTATAATTACTAGAATTGCTACTATTTGTATTTATTATGCCAATTAAAGCATTTGATGCATTTGAAGTATAATTACTAGCATTACTATTATTTGTATTAATTATGCCAATTAAAGCATTTGATGCATTTGAAGTATAATTACTAGAATTGCTACTATTTGTATTTATTATGCCAATTAAAGCATTTGATGCATTTGAAGTATAAT